>Ga0137375_10012426_pt1 | contig 10084 bp, 5 predicted proteins | sample SagtaG_24_FD_104936 | JGI IMG/M metagenome (GOLD analysis project Ga0137375, IMG submission 104936) | Vadose zone soil microbial communities from Sagehorn Ranch, Mendocino, California, USA - Sage1_R_113_16 metaG | ecosystem: Environmental > Terrestrial > Soil > Vadose zone | place: USA...
CCGACCTCATCCGCAACCGTCTGGGCTGGCTCACCGCGCCCACCATCATGCGGGCGCACGTCGAGGAGCTCAGGGCGTTCGCCGACGAGGTCAGGCGCCTGCAGTTCTCCCAGGTCGTCGTCCTCGGCGTGGGCGGCTCCTCGCTCTGCGCGGATGTGTTCGGCCGCACCTTCGGCTCCAGGATGGGGTTCCCCGACCTCTTGATGCTGGACTCCACCGATCCCGCGGCGGTGAAGCGCGTGCTCGACCACGTCAACGTGCCGCGCACGCTGTTCCTCGTCTCGAGCAAGTCGGGGACCACGGCCGAGACCCTGGCCTTGTATGACTTCTTCCGCGCGCGGGTCGAGGCGACGGCGCCGCCCAAGCCCGGGATGCAGTTCGTCGCCGTCACCGACGCCGGCAGCCCGCTCGATACCCTGGCGAGGGAGGCCGGCTTCCGCCACACCTTTCTCAATCCGCCGTCCATCGGTGGCCGCTACTCGGCGCTGAGCTTCTTCGGCCTCGTCCCGGCGGCGCTCATCGGTGTGGACCTCAAGACCGTGCTCGAGCGGGCTCGGACCATGGTCGAGCGGTGCGGCAACACCGTGAGCGCCCACGAGAGCTCCGCGGTGCGGCTGGGCGCGGCTCTCGCCGGCTTCGCGAGGGCGGGCCGCGACAAGGTGACGTTCATCCTGTCGGAGAAGATCCGGGCGCTCGGGCCCTGGCTGGAACAGCTCCTCGCCGAGTCCCTGGGCAAGGATGGCAAGGGCGTGGTGCCGGTGCTGGACGAGCCCCCCGGCAACCCCGCCGTGTACGGCGCCGACCGCCTCTTCGTGGCGCTCACACTCGAGGGGGACCGGAGCCACGACGCCGCGCTCGACGAGCTCGGGGGAGCCGGGCATCCCGTGATCCGGCTCGAGCCCAAGGATCCGCTCGACGTGGCCGGCGAGTTCTTCCGCTGGGAACTGGCGACGGCGACGGCCGGAGCTATCCTCGGCGTGAACCCGTTCGACGAGCCCGACGTGGCGCGCGCCAAGGAGAACACCGCGCGCCTGCTCGCCCAGTGGACGAGGACCCGCCGGCTCCCCCAGTGGCCGGCGGTCGCCGAGGAGGACGGGATCGTCCTGATGGCGAAGGCCGGCCCGAAGCCCGCGTCGGTCGCCGAGGGGATCACGACCCACCTGGCCCAGGTCGAGCCGGCCGACTATGTCGCCATCCAGGCGTACCTGGAGCCGAGCGCCGAGATCCGGCGCCCGCTGCAGGCCATCCGCGCGCTCCTGCGCGACCGGCTGCGGACGGCCACGACGCTCGGCTTCGGGCCGCGTTACCTGCACTCGACGGGTCAGCTCCACAAGGGCGGGCCACCCAGCGGACTCTTCATCCAGATCACGGGAGCGGACAAGGAGGAGCTGGCGATCCCCGGATCGGGCTACGACTTCTCGATCCTCAAGACCGCCCAGGCCCTCGGCGATCTCGAGGCCCTTCGCGAGGGCGGGCGCCGCGTCATCCGCCTGCACCTGCTGGGGAAGCCGGCCCAGACGCTCCAGCAGTTGCTGCACCTCCTGCGCGCGGCGACCCGGAAGCTGTGAGAGGAACGCTCCTGATATCATGAGCCCGGCGATGGCGGAAGATTCCTGTACCCTGGTCATCTTCGGCGCCTCCGGCGACCTCGCCAAGCGCAAGCTCGTCCCCGCGCTCTGGTCGATGTTCCAGGGCCGCGTCCTCCCCGAGCCCTTCGCCGTGATCGGTGTGGCGCGCTCGGAGATGACCAACGAGCAGTTCCGCGCCCGCATGCGCGAGGCCATCGCCGAGTTCGCCCGCGTCCAGCCGCCGACGCAGCGGGTGTGGGACCGCTTCGCCCAGGCCCTCTTCTACTACACGGGCGACCCCGCCAACCCCGATCTGTACTCGGGCTTGCGCGAGTACCTGCGCCAGGTCGAGCAGGAGCGAGGCACCGGCGGCAACCGGCTCTTCTACTGCGCGACGCCGCCCTCGCTCTACCCGCCCCTCGTTCGCCGCCTGGGCGAGGCGGGGCTGAACCGGCCGCCCGAGGGCAGCGGGGGCTGGGTGCGCATCGTCATCGAGAAGCCGTTCGGGCGCGATCTCGCCTCGGCGCGGGCGCTGAACCAGGTGGTGGCGTCGGTCTTCGCCGAGGACCAGGTCTACCGGATCGATCACTACCTCGGCAAGGAGACCGTCCAGAACGTGCTGGTCTTCCGCTGGGCCAACGGCATCTTCGAGCCGCTCTGGAACCGCAACCACGTCGACCATGTCCAGATCACCGTCGGCGAGACCATCGGCGTCGAGGCCCGCGGCGCGTATTACGAAGAGGCCGGGGCGCTGCGCGACATGATCCAGAACCACATCCTGCAGCTGCTGTGCCTCGTGGCCATGGAACCGCCGGTCACCTTCGACGCCGATCCGGTGCGCGACGAGAAGACCAAGGTGATGCGGGCGCTCCGTCCCACCGCGCCCGACGAGGTGGACCGCGTCGCGGTGCGCGGCCAGTACGGACCCGGCTTCATCGGCGGCCAGCGGGTCGTGGGCTATCGGGAAGAGAAAGGCGTCTCCGCCGAGTCCATCACCGACACCTACGCCGCGCTCCGGCTCGAGGTGGACAACTGGCGGTGGGCCGGCGTGCCGTTCTTCCTGAGAACGGGCAAGCGGCTCGCGAAGCGGACGAGCGAGATCGCGGTGCAGTTCAGGCGCACCCCGCACCTCGTGTTCCGGCGCAACCCGGAGATCCTGGCCGAGCCCAATCTCCTGGTGCTTCGCATCCAGCCCGACGAGGGCATGTCGCTCTCCTTCGGCGCCAAGCTCCCGGGCCCCGAGCTGCGCATCAAGCCCGTGGAGATGGACTTCGACTACGGCCGCGCCTTCGGCGGCGAGCCGCCCGAGGCCTACGAGCGCCTCCTCCTCGACGCCATGAAGGGGGATGCCACCCTCTATGCGCGCGGGGAGTGGGTGGACCTGGCCTGGGAGCTCCTGGGCCCGGTGCAGGAGGCGTGGGCCACCGGCGACCCGAAGAAATTCCCGAACTACGAGGCCGGGAGCTGGGGGCCCGCCGAGGCCGACGCGCTCATCGAGCAGAGTGGCCGTCACTGGCGCCGCCCGTGATCACGATCCCAGCAGCGCGCGGAAGAGGACGGACTTGATCCCGCGCTGGCGGAGCATCGAGCGGATGATCTCGCCGTGCCAGTTGAACTGGGCGGTGCGGCGGATCACCTCCTGCACCTCGTCGGTCACGAGGGCTTCCAGCAACCTCTCCATCTCCGCATCCTTGAGCTTGACGAAGAGCCGACGCAGGTAGCTCGAGACCCGCAGGTGGGGATCGAGGCGCGCCCGCCAGCGGATCTCGTAGGCCCGGAGGTCCTCGGCGCCCAGACGGTCACGCCTGAGGGACTCGCTGAGTGTTTCGGCGGCCAGCAATCCGGAGAGGAGACTGTAGAAGATGCCGCCACCGGTGGTGGGCTTCGTGAGTCCGGCGGCGTCGCCGACGGCGACGACCCGGTGGCCATACGTCCGGGCCAGCGGACCCAGGGGCAGGAGGCGCCGGATCGGCGTCCCTGACGCGGACGTCACGTGCTCGGCCACCCCGTGACGCGACAGAAAGCGGCCCAGGTATGCCGCGGCATCGCCGCGTGTCATCAGGCCGACCTTCATCCGCGGCCGGCCATCTCGGATCACCGGGACCAGCCAGGCGAAGCCCTCCGGGGCCGTCCCCGCCCCCACGTGCAACTCCAGAGCCGTGGACGCCTCGCGCGCGTCGACCTCGAGCTGGGCGGAGTGCAAGAAGAGCGAAGGAAGCCCGAGCCCGAGCTGGCGCTGAAGTCCGTAGCTGACCCCGCAGGCGAGAATACAGACGCGAGCGCTGAGCGCCTCGCCTCCGGTTCCCGCCACCCGCACGCATCCGGGCTCGGGCCACACGCCGTCGACCCGGACCCCGGTCTTGATCTTCACGCCGGCCTGCTGCGCGGCCGAGCCCAGCTCCCCGTCGAATTGCCCGCGGTCGATCACCGCGATCCCCTCGCCGTTCGACGTGAACCGGAGGGCTCTGCCCGACGGGGACACGATCGAGCAGACGGTGGGGCGGTTCAGGATCAGGTTGTCGGGGATCTTGAACAGGCCGGAGAGCTCGTCGGAGATGACGCCGGTGCAATGAGTCGGGGCGCCGAGCGTCTCGTGCTCCTCGAGGACCGTGACGTCGAAACCCTCCTCGGCGAGGAGGAGAGCTGCGTAGAGGCCGGCCGGTCCGCCACCCACGACGATGACGTCGAACATGCGCTCCGTTCCGAAGCCTCTTCCCACCTAAGCCGCTGGTCGAGAATCGATCGCGTCGAGCGAGCTGCTGTCCAACAGGCTCCTATACTAGTCGAAGAGGCCGAGGCTGGCGCTGAATTTGGCTCCCCCGCTTGCCCAGGCGCGCGATGGCCCGTCGCGCCTCCGGCTGGTCAGGCTCCATCTGCAGCACCCGCTGGTACTCGCGGAACGCCTCGATGCGCTCGCCGACCTCGAGATACGCGCCGGCCAGCGCCAGGCGGGCCGCCACGTTTCCGGGATCGCGGGCGATGACGGCGCGCCACTCGTTCATGGCCTGGTAGTACTGGTCGGTTTCCCAGAGCGCTCCGGCCAGTCGCAGGCGGAACGCGATGGAGCGGCCGTCCAGGGACACCGCGTTGCGGTAGGCCTCCAGCGCCTCATCGCGAGCCCCCAGCTCGTGGAGCGCCGTCCCCCGGCCGAAGTGCGCCCCTGCATCCCGCGGGTCTTCAGCAAGAAGGGCCTCCCATTCCCGGACTGCGTGCTCCCAGCGCTTGTGGTCGAGCAGGTACTGGGCGAGCGCCCGGCGGTATCTGACGGCGTGAGGGCCGTCGCCGGGACCCAGCGCCTGGGACGCGAGCGCTCGATCGCGAGGGTCCGCGAGCTCGAAGGGGAGCGGATCGCCAGCCCGTCCGCGCGCCCGCGACTCGGCCTTGAGGACGGCGGCGCGATGAGCATCGAGCGCCGCCGGGTCGGCTCGCCCGGAAAGGGCCGAGGCCCGGGCGAGGTGCAGTTCCGGATTGTCCGGATCGCTCCTGATGGCGGCGTCGAGCTCGACCAGCGCGCCCTCGTAGTCTCCCTGGCGCGTCAGGAGCCGCGCGAGCAGCCAGCGGGCGAAGGACACTTCGTCGGGAGGCGCCAGCTCGGCCGCTCGACGGTACGCGTGACGCGCCGGCCCCGCGAGGCCGCTCTGCTCGAGCAACGCCCCGAGCTGGAGCTGGTCCGCCGCCGAATCGGGAGCGAGCGCCGCCCACTGAGTCTCGCCGAGCTTCACGGAGAGGAACTGGTCGACCAGGTCCGGGAGCAGCGCCGGATCGCGCCGGACGGCCTCCCGGGCCGCCCACAGACCCAGCCCGAGGCGCGGCTCGCGCTGGCTGGCCGCGAGCAAGGCCAGGGACCGGTAGAAGCGCGCGTTTTCCGGGGCCAGCGCGATGGCGCGACGGAGCGAGGTGAGAGCCGCCGGGACCTCCACCGGAGCGGACGCCGGGTCGACCATCGCCGCGGTGCCATGGACCTCGGCCAGGATCTCGTGGAGGAACGGGTTGGTGGGAGTGGCTGAGAGCGCCGTCCGGAGATCGGCGGCGGCGCCGGTCAGGAGAGCGCGGGCCTCGGGGCGCCGCTCGTCCCAGGATCGGAGGACTCGCGTCTCACGGCCTCTGCCCGTGTTCCAGACCTCGAGCGCCGCGGCCACCCGAAGCTTGGCCCGCACCTCGAGGGCTCGCGCATCGAGCGGGTCGAGGGCGAGGACACGATCCACCCTGCCGAGGGCGCCCTGTCCGGGCACCGCCTGGAGCCGCGCCTCGACCAGCGCCGGGCGGACCAGCCAGGGAACGAGCGCCAGCGCCAGAGCGACGGCGCTTGCCCCGACCAGCCAAGGACCCTGCCGTCCCTGCCCGAGCCAGCACGCGCGCACCGTGGTGAGCAGGCGCTCCCCGCCCGCGGTGAAGCGCGTGTGGAGCGCGACGGTGGCGATGCCGAGGCAGGCCGCGCCCAGGATCCCGTTGGCGGGAATCCGCGCCGCGAAGTCGAACGCGCTGTGAACGAGGAGCGCGAAGACGGCGCCGAGCGCCCCGAGGGCGATGTTCACGCTGAAACCCTCGCCCCGGCGAGCCCCCTCGTCCTCACCGCCGCCGACCGGGCAGCGGCCACGACCGAGGAAATGGGCGCCGAGCAGATCGGCGGTGACCCGCCAGACGGCGAAGCACAGGAGCGCCACGCCGACGAACCCAGTCTCGACCGCGATCTGGAGGAGGTCGTTGTGCGCGAACGGCACGAAGAGCCGGGCCGGCTCCAGCGCGAGCGGCTGGTATCGGAAGTAGATGTCGCGGTAGGCGCCCAGCCCGACCCCGAGCACGGGGAACGACGCGAGCATGGGCAGCGTGGTGAGCGTCAGGACCCAGCGGCTTTCGTAGGACGGTTCGCGAAGCCGCGCCAGGAACGGCTCGAACCCGATCCAGGTCCCGTAGCCGAGGGTGACGGCCAGGAGGGTGCCCACCAGGACCAGGCTCAGGCGCGCCCGGCCGAACGCGCCCTGGAGCGCGAGGATGGCTCCGAGGGTCAGCAGCAGACTCAGGACCCCGGCGCGACTCAGCGTGAAGACGAGCGCGATCGCCATCACCGCGATGCCGACGAATGGGAGAGACTGGCGAACGGCGCGCTCGCGCCCGTCGCGCGAGCCGAGGAGGACGCGGAGCGAGCCGGCAGTCACCCTCGACCCGCGCGCGGCGAGGACATGGCCGAGACCGAGGCTCACGAGCATGGACAGCCACGCCGCGAAGTGATCCGGGTTCACGAAGGTCCCGGCCAGTCGTCCCGGGGAAGGGTGGTCGCGCCACCTCAGGAGCCAGGCCTCGCCGGTGAGGTAATCGAGGAGGCCGAGGAAGGCGAGCGAGCCACCGAGGAGCACGAGGGTTTGCACGAGCCGGTCGAGCTGACGCCGTGTCCGGACGAGGTTCACGACCAGGACATAGACGGCGACATAGGTCAAGAAGAGGCGGAACGTCCTCGCGGTCTGAGCCGGAGATACGGTGCCCAGGCTCCAGAGCACGCGCGGAAGCTCCGCGGGAAGTTCGGGGTCGGCCACCGCCGGTGCGAGGGCCCAGCCGGCCAGCGGGCGATTGCCCAGGGCGAGCTGGACCAGGACCAGGGCGATGAGCAGGCCCAGGGGCAAGTCGAGCGCCGTTCGCCGCCACTGCAGGCGCTTGTCGCCGGCCATCCCGAGGATCCAGAGCACGAGGCCCGCCAGCGTGAGGAGCTGGGTGATCGCCAGCGGCCAGTCGCGATAGGCGCCCCAGGCGAGCGGGGCCCAGAGCAGAAGCGCGTAGAGGGCCGTGGTGCCGGCGCCGCCCAGAACTCGCGCGCTCACCGCACGGCGGGAAGACGGGGGGGGCGAAGCCCCCTCCGAGCTTTCTACGGGTTGGTGGGCTGGCTGAGGGTGTCCAGCCCGATCGTCGAGGGCACGTCGCTCAGGGGGGAGAACGCCACGGGAGGCCCGGTCACGATGCCGGGAAGCTCGAAGAACGGCGGCACCGTGATCGGCTCGCTGAACGCGGGGCCCGGCGCGATCGGATTCTGGGACGTGCCGATGTTGGGATCGTCGAGATCCTCGATCTTGACCGGCGGCCCGCACCCCTTCGCCCCCGCGAGCACGCCGAGGCCTTGGCCGACGGTCGCCTTCGAGAACCGGTTCTCGAACGACTCGCAGGTGACGACGCCCGGGACCTGCCGGGGGCCCTTGGCGAAGACCCCGACCTGCATCAGCTTCTTGAGCCAGTTGTAGAAGACCTCGAAGTCGGTTCCCCTGGCCGCCGCCACCGCGGTCGGCGTCGAGATGACGAAGTTCGACTGCCGTGCGCGCACCAGCGACACGGCCGCCCTCGACACCACCGCTCGGACCCTTCCCACGACCAGATGGAACGCCGCCAGGCGTGTTTGCTCCTGGGCGTCGAACTCGAGCTTGCTCACCACGAGCCGGCTGTTCTCGGCGACGAAGAGCGTGCTCCCGTCGGGCAACGCGAGCTCGGCCGAAGCGCCAGCCGGCGCCCGGATCTCATCGCCCGCCACGAGCTTGGCGCCCACCGCGGCCGGCGCCCACTGTGTCTGCCCCTTCTTCAGGACCTCGACCTGCCCGGTGAGGCGCGCGATTTCCGCGCTCCCTGCCCTCGGCTGGGCATGCGACCCGTCGGCTACGGCCAGGACGAGCAAGCCGAAGACGACAGCCAGACCCGCCCTCAGCACTGGCGGCCTACAGCGTTCGATCATCCCGGGCTCGTCCCCTCGACGCCAGCCGCGGTCCGTTGCTCGAAACGAGTCGGAGAAACCTCGCGCGACGTGACCGCTGTTCGAGCGCCGGCTTTGCCGGCGCAATCTCTCCGGATTGCTCGCCTCGGACGGCGGGGCGTGATCGGGTTGCTCGCCTCGCACGCGGGGGGCCCAGCCCCCGGCCGTGCTGCGGCTCGTCCTGCGCCCGCGACGTCCTGCAGCTCGCACTGCCTCCTGAGGGGGCTCAGACAGGGGGGCGAAGCCCCCCTCCGAGTTCCCTAGAAGCGATCACCCGTCCTTTGGTTGAACGCGTAGGCGTTGTCGTGATGAGCCTCCGCGGCCTCGGGAAACCGCGGGTCCGGCAAGACGGCCACCCGCGTCACCTTCTGGGTCGCGTCGTAGGCCACCTCGTAGTGGGTCCCCCGCGCCGCGGCCACCGCCGTCGGCGTCGAGATCACGAAGTTCGACTGGCGCGAGCGGAGCAGCTCGATCGCGGCCTTCGACACCAGGGCGCGCACTTTCCCCACGACGAGATGGAAGGCGCTCGTTCGGGCCTTCGTCACATCATCGAACTCGACCTTGGTCATGGCCAGACGGCTGTTCTCGGCCAGGAAGAGCGTGCTCCCGTCGGGCAAGGCGAGCTCGGCCGAGGCGCCGGCGTGCGCGCGGACCTGGTCGCCGTCCACGAGCTTCGCGCCGGTGGTGACCGGCCCCCACTCGCTCTGCCCCTTCCTGAGCACCTCGACCCGTCCGGTCATCTGCTTGATCTCCGCGCCGCCACCAGCCGTCTGGGCCGGGGCCGCGTCCGCCATGCCCAGCACGAGCAGCCCTGCAAAGACCGCGACGATTCCTGCGAACACCCGCCCCCCCCGCGCTCCGCCCATCACACGTTCCTCCCTCTCTCTCGGCCCCTGGAGGAGCCCACTACGAATCGAGGCTAGAATCCATCAGTAGCGTACTCTTCGAGAGCAAGTCAAGGATCATGGACCGAGGGCCTGGGGGCTCTTGAGCCCCTGGAGCTCGTACACCACCACGGGACGCGTCTTGCCCTTGACGATCACCTCGCCGAGGCGCCGGACCTCCAGATGGTCCTTCGCCGCCTCGTAGGTGCTCTCGCTAATGATTATGGGTACTTTGGTCTGATATTCCTTGTTCAGGGATTCGAGTCGCGCCCCGAGGTTCACGCCGTCGCCGACGACCGTGTAGTCGAAGAGCTGCTCGGACCCCAGGTTGCCGACCACCATGTCCCCGCTGTTGATCCCGATCCCGATCCGGAAGGGCTCCCGCCCTTCGGCGGTCCACCGGGCTTGCAGCGTGTCCAGCTCGGCGATCATCGCCAGCGCGGCCCGACAGGCGCGCTCGGCGTGATCGGGAAGGGGCACGGGGGCGCCGAAGATGGCCATCACGGCGTCGCCGATGAACTTGTCGAGCGTGCCCTGCTGGGCGATGACCTGGTCGACCATCCGCGTGAGATATTCTCGCAGAATCTGCACGACTTCCTGGGGCGGGTGCCGCTCCGTGTACCCGGTGAAGTCGCGGATGTCCGAGAAGAGCACCGTGAGGCTGCGGACCTCGCCTCCGAACTGGAGGGCGGCGGGATTCTCCACGAGACGCTCCACCACCTCGGGGCTCACGAAGCGCTGGAAGGCCCGCTTGATCCAGAGCCGCTGGCGCTCCTCCGTCAGCAGTTGGTACACCGTGATTCCCACGAAGGTCAGCCCCATGGCGAGGCTCGGATAGACCAGCGGCAGCCACAGGCCCGCGCGGAAGGTCAGATGCACCGCGGCGAAGAAGGCGCCCCAGCAGA
>Ga0137375_10012428_pt1 | contig 10083 bp, 12 predicted proteins | sample SagtaG_24_FD_104936 | JGI IMG/M metagenome (GOLD analysis project Ga0137375, IMG submission 104936) | Vadose zone soil microbial communities from Sagehorn Ranch, Mendocino, California, USA - Sage1_R_113_16 metaG | ecosystem: Environmental > Terrestrial > Soil > Vadose zone | place: USA...
ACTCGCTGCAGCGGCCAGTCTTTGCGCTCCGCGAGGGTACCGGCGTTGAGCTCGTCCAAGTCCATATGGACCCAGAACGGCATCTCGTCGCGCTTGATCCGCTGGAGGCCCGAGGGTGCCTCCCAGTTCCACCAGGCCAGATGGGCGAAGGTGTCCTTGGGGCTCATGACGCCCTCGCTCCGCGGGACTTCGAACTCTTCGTCGGCGTAGTCCTGCACGGTAAGCAGGGTCTTGCGGTATTCCTCCTCGAGGGCCGCAAGCGCCCCAGCCTTGGTCCGGCTCACTTCAGGCATGCACATCCACCCTACTCATCACTGACCATATCCGCTTGGGCGTGACGACGTACAGCACGTGGGCGTCAAGGCATCGCTCGTCGGCCCAAGGACGACAGAACCACGACTGGGGATGTCCTGAAGGGTGCATGCCCTCGTCCCGCCACCGCCGTCCCGGGAATGACTGACGTGGAGCCGATTTTCGAGGGGGTGGCCGGGCGACTCGTGCGAGACGACACCGCTGTTGAGCTGGGCCGGATTCTGTAATCGGTCGGTCTGAAGGTCCGCGGCAGGTTCTTGCCTTAGGGAGTGGTCGTCAAGCTTCCCATGGAGCGGATGAGGGAATGCCTCCTTGACCAGAGAACCTTTGAGTGCAGATGGGAGACGCTTCAGAGGCTGGCCGCCTTCGAAGGCGGAGCACCGAAAGATAAATCCTCTTCTACTTCTTCGCGAAGTACTTGTTGATCCGCGCCTTCTCTGGGTCCAAGGAAGTCGGGCTGGAGCGGATCCGGGTGTGGTGGGGCGCGACGACTGGGACAAGCTGAGAAAGATGAGCAGCCACGACAGAGCGCAGCTCTTCGCCCATCCCCTTCGATCAGAGCTCGGTTATTGGCATGCTCACCCCTGGGCCATCTGTGACCGCGATCATCCAGAGCGGGTCATGTACTACATGACCCACGCAACCGATCACCAAGCTGCTCCGCTTTTCATGGCTGGCCTATCGACAGGTTAGCCTCAGACCAAAAGCCTCTCGATCAGCTGGCTCTGGATCTAGGCCTCGAACCACCCGAGCTTCGTCCCCGTTAAGCATTTGCTCCCACATCTCGCCGTCCAGCTCTCGGTCCATCTCGGGCACGCGGCCCCGACCCCTGTCTGTAAAAGAAGGCGACACCAGCCGACAAGCACTGGTCTCGGATGTGCCTGGCCCACCGGAGGTCCATCGGCCGCCAACCCGGTCCCGACTCACCTCCCGCTTTCACCCAGTCGATGCCTGGGAGGAGATCCGCGTCGGAGGCCAGCGCTCTATCGGAGGCGACTTCAGCCACGGCTCAAGGTCTAGCGGCCCAAGAAAGAGGTTTGCACGATAGGAAGCGCACCGCCGCAGGACTCCGAAACACCTTCGGAATCCGAATCTTTGGCCCACCGCTGATTCTCCCACCGAGACTCCCAGCCACACATTCGCGACGGGCCAGCGCGTCCAACGAGCTTCCATCTCCACTGGGTCGTCGCTTCTCGGTTCGCTACCGTCATGCGAGCACCAGGTCGGGCTCGTCGACGGTCCCCGGTCGGAGCCTGGATCTGTCGAAGCGCGCTACGGTGCCGTTGTAGCAAGGCAGCCACGAGTTTCCCTCGACATCGAAGCGGTGTGTGGCATGAGGATCGAGTCCCCCGTCAGCGTGATGAGGGATCGAGGCTTGAGGACGGGGTGAGCCACATCGATCGCGACGACGATGTCCCGTGACGCCTCCGCGACCCAGAGTCGTCCTGCTCTGTCGACGGTCAGCCCGATGAGCCCGAACCCGAAGGAAGTCGGACTCGGAACGACGGACGTGGCGTTCCGGTCCGGAGCTGGCCGGCGCTGAGGGCAACCAGGACATCAACGTAGTAGCTGCTGATCCAAAGTCGGCCGGTATGATCGAAGGCGAGCGCCTCGGGTGTGTCAGAACCGAAGCCGGGTAGGCGAAGCACGACGCGAGGCCCTGGTTGACCACTGTGTCGGATCGAAATCGCTGAAAACGCGACGATCGTCCCGGTCCCTTGATTTGCCACCCATAGTTGCCCGAGCGATCGAAGGCATAATCGGTCGGCTCGTCGACGCTTGGTCCTCGGATACGGATCGTCGGGCGGGGTGAAGAAGTCTTCAGCGCATCCGCGGAGAAACCAAGAATCTCGTCGGTGTCCCAACCGGGGACCCACATGGTTCCGGACGCGTCAAACCGGATCTGGTTGGGTACTCCGACCGATGAGGCCGTGGCCGCGGCTTGGGCGTGTAGCAGGCCTTCGGCGGTGAGGTCCGAGGACGAGACGGAGATCAGGGCATCGGCACGATAATCGGCGACCCACGCGTCGCCGCGCTCGTCGAACGCGATACCGACGGGGTCGATGAATGCCGGAGACGCGCTCGGCGATGGCAGGCTCGGTACAGTCGCCGTTGGCTAGGACGGCCCGCTTGGGATTGGCGTGGGCTCATTCCACCCCGCGCCGCAGGCGGTCCCGGCTGCTGATAGAAGCAACGCCAGTCTGCACCGAGCCGCCTGGATCCTGATGACAGCATCGCCGACCCACGTACGCCCTTGTCGGCAGGCGAGCTGGGGGTTCAGCGGACACCTTCAACGTCGGCTCGTGGAGTCTTCGGCCGGAGGTGGGACGAGTTCAACGCCGAGCTGTCGCAGGCGACCGAGGAAGTCGGCCGCCGCCGAGCAGTCCGCGAACATTCCCTCGGATTCGGAAGATGTCGATCCTGCTCCACGAGACGAACCCTCCGGTCGGCGGGATGGGGCCGACCGCCTCGCGCTCGGTGCCGGAGGCAGACCAGCGCACAACTACCCTGTCCCCTTCGGCACTCAGATCCTCCACGGTGTAGCGGATGTCAAGGAACGTCCCGTAGTCCTCGACGGCGAACCGCCTCACCCCTTCGGGGCATGGTGGGAGCTCAGAAGCAGTCGGCCGGTTGGGCGGGAAGACCCGGTCGGCAAACGAAAGGTCCTGCATGTTCCACACCTTCTCGACCGACTCTCGAGCGAGGCGCTTGGTCGCTCTCCTTCGAGTTATGAGGTCAATCGCTGACTACCCACGCCGGACAGCAAGCGATCGTCGGATCCCCGTGCGCGTCCGGCCGAGAGGTGGTCAGCTGTTCGATATCGGAGCCATCGGGGCGCATGACGTAGATCTGGGAGGTTCCCGACATCCCGGAGTTGAACGCGATCCCGCAGCCGTCCGGTGACCACGCCGGAGCATAGGCGCTATCGTCGAACGTGATGCGCCGAACATCCCTCCCATCCGTTCCCATCACGTAGATGTCCCCACCCCATTTCGAGGAGGAGGCGCGGTTGGACCCGAACGCGATGTGGGCGCCATCGGGCGACCAGCTTGGATCGCTTTCGAGTGCGAACTCCTCAGTCGTCAGGTTGCGGAGGTGGGATCCGTCGACGGCAACAGTCCAGATGTCGCTGTTGCCGCCGCGCTGGCTGGTGAAAGCGATGAGCTCTCCGTCGGGAGACCACGCCGGGAGCTCTTCGGGGACGTCATCATCGGTCCGCGTCACAACCCGGGTCGCGTCCACCTCTCGCAGCGCCTGAGCCACGTTGACGACGGAGATCCCCCTCGACCCGATATGGAGGTTCGCGAAGGCGATCAGACGTCCATCCGGCGACCAATCCGGCATCGCCGCTTCCTTCACGAGGAGACGAAGATGAGACCCATCGGCGTTCGCCACGTAGACGTCGGGTGCTGGCCGGCCCCGCTGATACCAGCGGAAGGCCACGCGGCGACCGTCCGGGGACCATGCGGGATCCGACACTATCCCGGGCAGGTCGACGACCTGCACGGCAGGAGATGCACGGCGAGCGTCGAGGAAGTAGATCTGTTCACGACTGGTGTCCGTCGCAACGAACGACAGCCCGGGCCCGTGGGCACAAGCGGTGCCGCCCTTGCCGGCCTGGTCATGAGGCTGTTGCGACGCGGCCTGATCAGAAGGCTGTTGCCGTGCGGGATGAGGGTTTGGCCCACCCAGGGCTATCAGCGCCAGCACGAGACCCCCCACGACCGTCCCCGCCAGTGCCACGTACCGCCAGTTGCCGGTCCGCAGAACGCTCCTCACGCGACTTTCTTACACCGCGGGAGCCGTCGGGGTTCCGCGGATCCGACAGCATGGCCGGGAACCGATCGTGATGGTTCGGGGTGTCGAGGCAGTGCGCGGTTCGCATCCGCCGCCAGCGGTGTGCTCCTGATGTCCTGTATCGAAGCTGCTGCCCCGCCCCTGACCTCTCGGATCGGTTTCCCGGGTCGCAGATGGCAAGCACCAATGCGTCACCCTCGTCCGCTCACCGTCGTCGACGTTCGCCCGACCCGTTTCGACCACGACCAGGCATCCGGTGTCCACCGGTCTCGCCTTCTCGGCCTTCGGTCGAGGTGGCACGCTCGACCTCCTCGGTGCGCAGGACGGACGGAACGTGGACCGGCGTCATCGTCCCCTCTGGACGGTCAACGTCAGCGGATTCTGTTGGTCTTCGTGATAGACGCGACGCAGCGCCCCAGCCCGCCAAGTGTTTGCCTGCTCCCCCGCTCTCGATCAGACCTCCCGGTTGACCCAGATCCCGCCCGGTCCGTTCCAGCTCGGCGCCTCGCCGAAGGCCGCGATCGCTTGCCCCGCGCCGTTCACGTCGATCGCCTGGTAGTCGCCGTAGGGGTTGTCGAACCCGTCGGGGAAGACATACGGCGCACCGCTGGAAGCGTCCGAGAGCCTCAGGTCGGCCGACCACGTTCGCCCGCCGTTGGTCGATGACCGGTACCAGATGTTCCACCGGCCGGTGCGCTCGTCTATGTAGATCGCCTTGAACACACCGCTGCCGCTGCCCGCGACCGAGGGGAACCCCGAGTTCACACCCGGTCCCTGCCCGATCTCGACCGGAGCGCTCCAGATGGCGCCCTGGTCTGTCGAGCGGCGCACCCATACCTGGGAGTTCGTCCCCTCGGTGGTGGCCCCGGTGTACATCAGCGCGAGGTTCCCGTCGGCATCGTTCGCGATCGTCGTAAGCGACGACGTCTCGAAATCGACGCCGAGGAAGACGTTGTCGACGATGTCCTCGGTGTAGGACCTTCCTCCGTTCGTCGTGCGGAGGACGCTGATCAGGATTGGGCCGGTGCAGTGGACCGAACCCTTTCCGCACCGGTATGCCGACATGCCGAGAACGGCGACCTTGCCCGAGAGCACCGACACGCCCTCCGGGTAGTAGAAGAAGTGGTTGTTGCGTGTGACCTGCTGCGGGGCTGACCAGGTCCTCCCGAAGTCGTGCGAGTGCGTCTCCCAGGCGTCCCCCTGAGCCCACATGACGTACACGTGCCGCCCGCTCGGGCTCGCCCCCAGCCAGCCGTGGTCGGTCCACCGGTTCGGAGAGAGGGCGACGGGAGAGGTCCACGACTGACCGTGGTCGTGCGACTTCGCGAAGAAAGTGTTGCCGTCGTTCAACCAGGTGACGTAGAGCGCGCCCCGCGAAGTGACGAGGATCGTCGGGTCGAACTGCGTCTGGCTATGCCGGCATTCACACACCGCCACGGGGTCCAGCCACGTCGCGCCCCCATCAGGTGACACGCTCACGACCATCGGCACGGACGGGCACCGAGGGCAGAGCGGCTTCGTGCCGAACTGGTTGTACATCACGTACACGTAGGAGCTGCTCGGATCCGAGGCAACCTCGGGCTCCCACGAGTCGACGTTCCCAGTGAGGAGCCTCTCGCCCTCCCAGCTCGAAGCGGTCGGCGCGGCCGTCGCCACGGCGCTTCCGGTCAGCATGGGAGCGAGGAACATCGAAGAGATGGACACGGCGGCAACGAGCCTGCGCATGTGCGGCTCCTTCGGATCGGGGGTCGATGGACAGCCTAGCCCTCCGGCTCGGACGGGTCGAGACGCCTTTCGTCTATGACCGCGCTGAGCAAAGTCGTCGTCGACCGCCGTCCACAAAGCGCTCATGAAGGCCGCGGCTTGCGGTGTCTTCGGAGTCGGCGTCTAATGCGAATGCCGTCACTCCGATCGTCGGCTCCGCGACTATCGTGTCGGGCTCGAGCTGCCGGAGCGCGTAGAGACCAGCGACGCGGCCCCTGTCCGGGTTCCTGCATAGCCGCGCCGCCCGCCACCCAGCCCATCACGTGCAGGACGGCCTCCTCCCCCTCAAACAGACCGTCCGTCACTTTCTCGAGCCGCGGACAACGTTCCTTATCCGTAGACCCCCTCCGGCCGGGCAGCTCGCTTGACCTGGAAGGCTTGACGCCAATACGGTCTGCCGATGGGCCTTTCATTCTTCACGGTCGTCTTCGATGCGGACGACCCGCAGAAGGTGGGGAGGTTCTGGGCGGCTGCGTTGGAACGCGAGCTCATCGAGGGCGACCCCGGGGAGTGGGCCACGCTCCCGGGGGATCCCAGGCTCGACTTCATGAAGGTGCCGGAGTCCAAGACCACGAAGAACCGCGTGCATCTGGATTGGCACGCGCCTGACCGAGAGGCCGAGGTGGCGCGCCTCATCGGCCTTGGTGCAACCCGCCTGTGGGACATCAAGAACGAGGACTTCGAGTGGACGACGCTCGCAGACGTCGAGGGCAACGAGTTTTGCGTGGTCCAGGCCGAAACCGTTTGACGCAGAACCACGCTGACGCTACCCCCTCGCTATCCTCTCGATCCGCCGACAATGTTCCACGTAGACGTCGTCGGGCGCCTACGGGCACATGTCGCTGTATTTGCAGCAGGCCCACTCCCGGCACAGAGATACGCCTTGCCGGTGTCAGCGGCCGGGTCCAGTGAGGCGAACCTCGCCGTGCTTCGTCAGCACGAAGACCTGCCAGTTGTAGTACGCGTAGAACGTCCTGGGATCGCGCGTCATCAGCCTCGTGTACCGCATCACGGCGTCCACGTAGGCCGGCACCGGGTTGTAGTGATACAGCGCGACCCGGTCGTTCTCCGGTGCGCCCGAGGCGTGCAGGTAGTTCGCCGCCCCGAGGATCGCGTCCCGTGGATCGTGCACGTCGCCCCCCAGTCCATAGGCCACCCACGTCGAGGGGATGACTGCATCGGCCCCTGCGCGCCGGCGGAGCTCGCCGAGACCACCCGTCCGAACTTGGACTCGGCGTAGTTTCCTTGCCGACAGTAGGCCAATGACCAAAGCCTTACCCGGCGTTCGCAGCAGGGGGACCTTGGATGTTGCCAAGATTCTCGCTAGGGACCCATATAGGTACACCATGGGACCCGCGATCGAAAGTTCCATTCGGTCCGTCGACCGCCACCCCTCTCCGTCGTTCTGATCTCCGCGCGTCGCCGACGCCAGCCGGCCACCGCTCCCTACCGATAGCTCGAGCTCCCTAGTCGATCGACGCGAGCCGTCCCTTCTCTCACCCGTTACAGATACACCGCAGGTCCACGGGATGTTGCACGGCATCCGAAACGGTAGGGCGAACGTTCGAGAAGTCGCTTCCCATCGGAAGCGAGACCCGATCGCCGCGGAGGGTCTCTTCCCGCCGGAAGCGACATCGACATCCCGAATCGCCTGGTTCGCTACCTGGGCTGCGCAGCTGCCCGCAGCGCCGAGGGCCGACGCTGCCAGGCGATCCGGGCAGCGATGGTCGCCACCAGCGGCTAGGAGAGCCGAGAACACCAAGACGACAAGGACACCCACAAGGGCACCCACTGACGGGGACAACGCCAAGAAAAGCAGGATGAACGGGGCGCTGGGCAATAACACAGTGGCTGCCCCGACGAAGCCCGGAGCCCGATAGACCCGACCGCCGATGACCCATCCGGCGGTCGTTGCGGCGAACACGGACACGAGCCAGGAAGCGATGTGGGCCTGCCACCCGACGTTCACGGTCCCGATCTTGTTGAGCAGGACCCTTTGGACCACCACGCCACCGACGTTGTAGATGGCGGCTCCGACGAACCACCAGCCAACCAGGTTCGCCACCCTCCAGGCTCGGAGTGTGACGCGGTCGATCCGGTCCAGATCTCTCGATGCCTTCATTCACAACCTCCAGACGGCTTGGGTCACACCCGACCCAAGCCCGAGGGAGAAGGACGTTCGCTGTTCGCCGACGATGATCGCCAACGTCGGATAGCCGTGAGCCGGGCGATCGATCTCCACGTACCGGTTCGCCCAGCCCTCGTCCTCGCTCGCCACCTGTCCGCTCATCCTCAGGGTAACGAGTCCCTTCCCGATGACCACGAAGTGGAACCCGAGCCGACCGTCTCCGAGGCTGGCCACCCGATCGAGGGCGACCGTTGCCCCCTGTGCGTGCCAGACGGGGTGGGCTTCGATGGCCCGCGATGCCTGATCGACCCGTTCCGCGAGGGTCGTCGGCGTCCGAGCCCACAGGAGGACGACCACCGCGACGGCGGCGAGGACAACCCAGACGGATCGCACGAGGATCTTGCGCCGGAACCTGCGGAGTGCCTCGTGGATCATCTCCGGGGCATCGACGTCTGCGAGCGCTCGGAGGTCGAGCGGCGGCTGGTCGCTCATCTACCGTATGCCTCCCGGAGCCTGGCCCGCGCCCGGTGGAGGCGGACACGGAACGTCTCGGGGGTTATCCCGACGATCCCCGCGACCTCGATCGGTTCGAACCCGAGCATGTCCACCATCACCAGGACCTCCCGGTCGCCCGCGCCGAGCGACGCGAGGGCGCGCTCGAGGTCCATCCGCTCGTCGGGATCGTCGGCCCGCGCATGGGTCTGCTCGTCGACCTCAGAGTGTCGCTCGAACAGGCCAGCGCGCACGGCCTCCAGGAGGACCCGCCGCCCGATGCCGAACAACCACGTCGAGACCTTCGCATCTCCTCGGAACCGAACGGCCGCTCCGCAGGCCCGGACGAAGGTCTCCTGGGTGAGTTCCTCGGCGTCCTGCCGGTTGCCGACGATCCGCAGGAAGTAGGCGAACACGGCCCGCTGGTGGGCCCGGAACACATCTTCAAGCTCCACGCGCTCTCTGGTTGGTCACACTAGGTGAGTGACGGAGCCGGTTCGAGCGTTACATCGTCTGGCCGCCCTGGTTCCTGTAGCCGTGAAGCGGGGCCGCGAAGTCTCGATTCGTCCGACTAGGCAACCAGTCTCGCTCCGTGACGGAAACGACTCATGAGCTGTCGTTAGCTCTGGCTGGTCTGGCTACGGCGACCCTGAGCCGCCGATATGACGAAGAGCACCAAGAACGCCGACCACAGCACCAGTCCGCCGTTATGGATGCCCAGGATCAGGTCCACAATGACCACGAACGAGGTAAGAGCCAGGCCCGCCCACCAGGCCCATATGTATTCGATCCCGAGGCCAACCCCAACGAGGGCGTAGGCGGCGCCTAAGACGAGCAAGATCAACCCGTTGTCCGCGCTCCCCGGCGTCGTCTGTCTACCGCTGTTCAGACCGACGAGACCGGCGCCGACGCCCGTAAGCACGAAGACGCCAGCCAAGACCTGGGTCAGTCGGCCGAATCTTGGTCTCATGACCTCCGTATCGGCGCCATGCACTCCTGGTTTGAGGATTCACGGTGTCGCTTTCCGCCGGAAACGACACATCGGTGAGCTGGGTCTGTTGGCGGGTTGGAATACGTAGGTAGAAATGCGGATGGCTCGGGCGCTCGATCTCGAAGAGCATGGGTTGCTGTGGACCTCATCAAATGCCCAGGTTGCAGGCGCGATCTAAGGCCTCAGGCCATCCTTTGTCCCACGTGCGGGTTCAGTTTCCTCGGTCCACCCGTCGAGCCCCAAGAGGCGCCTCCCCAGCCATGGGGCCCGAGCCCCAAATATCCCACCAAGGCGGCGGAGGGAAGGAGGCTGGCGTTCCTGGCGGCGGTGCTTGGAGCGGCGGCGCTCGCGGCTCCGTGGGTGATCTTTTCGGTCTTGTCCGTGGTGAGGCCTTCGGCGTTCACGTTCGTTGTGGCGTGGGCCCTCGGTCCCCTGAGCATCGTCGGCTCGGTCATGGCTGTGGTGCTTGGACGACGGGCCCAGGAGGTACTTATCGGTCTCTCCCTCGGGGGCTCGGCGGTGGCCTCGCTCGGGGTGGCCCTTGGCTGGGTTGGGATCGGGCTTGCCGTACTCGGGCTCGTGAGCTCGTTGCTTGGTA
>Ga0137375_10012430_pt1 | contig 10083 bp, 7 predicted proteins | sample SagtaG_24_FD_104936 | JGI IMG/M metagenome (GOLD analysis project Ga0137375, IMG submission 104936) | Vadose zone soil microbial communities from Sagehorn Ranch, Mendocino, California, USA - Sage1_R_113_16 metaG | ecosystem: Environmental > Terrestrial > Soil > Vadose zone | place: USA...
CGGGCCGCCGCGACCTGGGTGTCAGCCGAAGACGCCCGCCGCGACCTGGCCCGCGGCCCAGTCGGCGAACGTGCGGGGTGGCCGGCCGAGGATCGCCGGCGCGTCGGGTTCGCGTCGCTGGCCCGCTGGTCCGACGCCCACCTGGACCAGGTCGAGCAGGCCCGGCACGACTACGACGCGCTGGGCCGGCCCAGCAGCAGCTGAGCCCCGGCCTGGCCTCGGTTCAGCAGCTCAGCAGTTCAGCGGCGGTCGCCGGAGTACAGGTACGGGCCGCGGCCGCCGGCGTCGACCGGGGCGGCGCTGGTTTCGCCGCGCAGCCACCGGATCGCCGCCTGGAGGCCCTCGCCGTACTGGGGGGGCGGGTACCGGCCCGGGTCCACCGGGACACCGCCGGGGCGGCCCTGCAGGACGACCACGTTGGCCGCGGCGTCCTCGTAGTGCAGATGGGACGTGCTGGGCAGGCCGACCGAGCGCCCGCAGAGCGGCGCCGCGGCGGTGTCACCGAGGACCCAGTCGAGCAGGTCACGGACGCCGCGCAGCCAGGCGGCGTTCATCCAGCCCGGTTCCCAGCGCCACGGGTGCCGCGCGTCTGACGCGGACATGGGCTCGGGCAGGTCACCCTCCAGCAGCGCGTCCCGGGTCAGCTCCAGGACCAGGCGCATCTCGTCGTCGGTGCGCGCGTAGTCGCCGCGGGCCCCGATGAAGCGGCCGCGGTTGTCGGCGTGGACGGGCACCTCGTCGGTGCCGCCCCCGAGCCAGGCCAGGACCGCGCGGGTCTCGCGGAACTGGTCGCGGAAATCGGCCGGCACCCCGGGCGGGGCGGTGGACCCCTCAGGCTCGGCCGCGGCCTCGGCCAGGATCTCCTCCCGCGACGGCGGGGAGCCCGGGGCCAGGGACAGGGTGACCGGCGACGGCCGGGTCCCGGTCAGCGCCCACTGCCAGGCCAGGGCGGTGCGCCCGCGCGGGCCCATCTCGCGCAGGCTCTGCGCGAGGACCGCCTCGACGTGCGGGCGTGGCCGCACGATCGCGGGACTGAGCTGGTCGGGCAGGTGCACGGTGGTCACGGTTCCACGGTACGGGTGGTCGCTGACAGCGTCAGCCCGCTCCCGGTAAGCTGCGGGCGGGTCGTGACTGGCGCGCAGGGATGGGTCACCATCGGGGAGCGGCCCCGTCATCGGGACGCATGCCGGGCGCCTGGGCCTCCGTGAGCACACCGAAACCGCGCCACAGCCGACCGCACTAGCTTTGCAGCACTGGGGGTTCCATGTCGTCACCGAGCACCGAATCGGCCGCCTTCCGCAGCGCGCTGGACGTGGTCCGCTCCGTCGAGCCGGGAGTGGCCGACGCGATCGCGGCGGAACTGGCCAGCCAGCGTGCCTCGCTCAAGCTGATCGCCAGCGAGAACTACGCCTCGCCCGCGGTGCTGCTGGCCATGGGCAACTGGCTCAGCGACAAGTACGCCGAGGGCACCATCGGGCGGCGGTTCTACGCGGGCTGCGCCCAGGTGGACACGATCGAGACGATCGGATCCGGGCACGCCCGGGAACTATTCGGCGCGCCGCACGCGTACCTGCAGCCGCACTCGGGTATCGACGCCAACCTGGTCGCCTACTGGGCGATCCTGGCCAGCCGGATCGAGGCCCCCGCCCTGGAGCGGGCGGGTGCCCGGCAGGTCAACGACCTGACCGAGGAGGACTGGTCGCGGCTGCGCCACGAGCTCGGCAACCAGCGGATGCTCGGCATGTCGCTGGACGCCGGCGGCCACCTGACGCACGGCTTCCGGCCGAACATCTCCGGGAAGATGTTCGAGCAGAGGTCCTACGGCACCGACCCGGCCACCGGCCTGATCGATTACGCCGTGGTCCGCGAGACCGCGCGGGAGTTCCGCCCGCTGGTGCTGGTAGCCGGCTATTCCGCCTACCCGCGGCGGGTCAACTTCGCGGCCCTGCGGGAGATCGCGGACGAGGTCGGCGCCACGTTCATGGTGGACATGGCGCACTTCGCCGGCCTGGTCGCGGGGAAGGTATTCACCGGGGACTTCGACCCGGTCCCGCACGCCCAGATCGTCACCACGACCACGCACAAATCGCTGCGCGGGCCCCGGGGCGGCATGGTGCTGTGCCAGCCTGAGCTGGCCGCGGCGGTGGACCGGGGCTGCCCGCTGGTGCTGGGCGGCCCGCTGCCGAACGTGATGGCGGCCAAGGCAGTCGCGCTGGCCGAGGCCCGTCAGCCCAGCTTCCGGGAGTACGCCCAGCGCGTCGTGGCCAACGCCCAGGCCCTGTCGGACGGCCTGATCCGCCGCGGAACCCGGCTGGTCACCGGCGGCACCGACAACCACCTGGTGCTCATCGACGTCGGCGGCTACGGGCTGACCGGGCGGCAGGCCGAGCAGGCCCTGCTGGATGCGGGCATCGTGACCAACCGCAACGCGATCCCCCGGGACCCGAACGGGGCCTGGTACACCTCCGGGATCCGGATCGGCACCCCGGCGCTGACCACCCGGGGTCTGGGCACCGGCGAGATGGACGTGACCGCCGGCCTGATCCACGAGGTGCTGAGCCAGGCCCGGCCGGGGACCACGTCCAGCGGCGCACCATCCAAGGCGGCCTGCGCGGCGGATCCCGCGCTGTCCGACCGGGTCGCCAAGCAGGCCGCCGAACTGCTCGCCCAGTTCCCGCTCTACCCCTCGGTCGACCTGGGCTGAGCATGTCCCGGCCGATCGGGGTCAGCTGGCCGGCCAGCTGCCGGTCAGGAGGCGAACTCGCCGAGCATCTGGCGGGCGAGGCCGGGCCGGGGGGCGTTGCAGGCGGGACAGCGCGGGCCCTGGCCGGGGACGTTGAGCCAGTAACCGGCCACGGCCGCGCTGCTGACCCGGATGGCCGCAGCCAGCTGCTGGCTGCTGACGGCCGGGCCGGGCGGGTTCGTGGACAGCCCGGCCAGCAGGCTCACGTGCGGGTTGGCCGCGCGGGCCTGCGCCGCCGCGGCCCGGACGAATGCCCGGTAGGTCTGCGCGCTGCGCTCCAGGCTCTGGGCCTGGACCTCGACCACCCCGGCCACCCTGGCGATCGCGCCGACGAGGTTCAGCCGGAGGTACTGCCGCCACAGCGGCCCGCCCGGGCCGGGCTGGGCGGTGGCCAGGTCCAGGGCGGGTGCCACGATGAGGGTCAGGTGGTGCGCCCGGGCCACGGCCGCGGCCTGCCGCGCGGCCCGGACGGGATTGCGCTGCTCGGCCAGGGGCGTGTATGGCCAGACCTCGGGATCGTAGAGGACGGCCCTGGTGCCGGGCGGGAGCTGGCCGCCGTCCACCGCCTGCCGGAGCGCGCTGACCGCGGAGAAAGTCACGACCGGCTCGGCTCCCACGGCCGCCAGTGGCTGCTCCCCGGGGGTGAGGATCTCGTAGACCAGGGCCGCCTCCAGCCGGGCCGCCACCGACGGGTCGGACAGCACCTGGGACAGCGCACCCCGGGTGAGCATCCAGGTCGCCCGCTCCCCCGGCCCCGTGGTCGCCAGTCCCGTGCCCCCCGGCCCAGGCGTGCCGGGCCCGGGGGTGGCCGGGGCGGACCCGGCCGGGCCGCCCCCGCCGTGATCCGCCGAGCAGCCGGCCAGCACGCAGGCGACGGCCACCACCGGGCCGAGGACCCGCGCCCAGCGAGCGGTCAAGAAGCTAGCTGCACGTTCGCGGTCATGCCGCCGAGCGGGGTGACCCGCTGGTGGCCGCTGATCCGCACGATCGCCTGGTAGGCGGTGCCGATCGAGGTGCTCACCGGCGTCGGCGAGACCTGCTGGACGGTGCCCCGGATCCCGCGCAGGCCGACCGCCGGCACCGCGACGGTCACCGCCTGGCCCGCGTGGACCTGCTGGATCCCGCTCTCCGGGACCAGCATCGTGACCTGCCAGCTGCTCGACGTGCGCAGCGCGAGCATGGGCAGCGCGGACTGCGACGAGCTGCTCTTGACGTTGGCGGCCGGGCCCTCGGGAAGCAGCGAGAACGGCGGGGACTGCGACCCGGACGACTGGGACGAGGAGGAGTAACTCCGGATCCCGGCCGCCGTGACGGTCTCCCCCGTCTGGCCGTTGATCGCGATCACGGTCCCGGCCGAGGGGGCGATGATCTGGGTCTCGGCCAGCTTGACCTTGTCCGAGGCGAGCTGGGCCTGGTCCTTGGCCAGCTGGGCTCCGGCCGCCGCGATGCTGGCCTGCGTCCCGCTGACCTTCGACTCCGCCAGGCCCGCCTTGTCCGCCGCGATGGCGGCCCGGTCCGCGCTGATCGCGGCGGTCGTGGACGGGGACGTCTCGGTGGCCAGGATCTGGCCCGCCTTGACGACCTGGCCCAGCTGGACCGGGACCTTCCCGACCAGGCCCGAGTTCGCGAAGTTCAGGTTGGTCACACCGCTGCTGCTCACCGTGCCGGTGAACGAGCGCCCGTCGGCGCGCACGATCCGCGGCACGTACCACACCGCCGCGGCCACGACGATCACGACGATCAGGATGCCGCCGATGATCTGCGGGGTGGTCACCGGCCGCCGGGCAGGCCCGTCCGCCCCGGCTGCCGTCACCGGCGCGGGAGGCGCCGCGGCGCGGGCGCCGGGGGCTGGCTCCTGCCCGGTCTCCCCGGGGGACTCCTGGTCCCCGGTCGCGCCATCCCGGGCATAGTCCAGGGCCTGGCGGCCCAGCGTCACGTGCGTGCCGGATGTGTCAGTGTCCGGGTTCCCCGTCAGGGCCATGGTCCTCCGCCTCGAAATCAGTTCCCCCCACCGGACGTCGCCCGCATCAGCGCGGCGAGATCCAACGACCGGCAGGCCGACAATGCCGCATGCATCCGCATAACAGCAGCAGGCAACTGGCGCCCGGCATTCAGGGCCAGGCGCCTAGCCATTCGGGCCGGCTCGCGCGGGGTTCCGGCCGGGACCCCTGCTACCCCGCGAAAGCCTGCTTAATCCCTACCGATGCGGAGCATACCGGACTCAGGTATATGAAGTAGCGCAGGTAATTCATAAGCCACATGTCGCTTTGGTTAATTTCGCGTTACCGCACTTTATTGATATTCTCGATATGCAAGATAGGAAATACGGACCCGGCCGGCTTTGTCCCGGCTCATGCACCCTGAGCAGGGGGTCTGCCCCGCTCTGTATAAGACCGGTAACACATCGGGCCATTTCATTACGGATGTGGAACGAAAACAGTCCTAAAGCGTCCGTAAAGTGCCCAGGCCGGCGCCGGAGGGGCCGGAATCGCTTCATGCTGACATGACACCCCATTTACGCATCCGACATCATCGTCTGATACGTTCGCACGCCATACGCCTGGCGGGAAAAGCTTTCTGAGGTAACACAGAGGATTATGGATATACCAGCGCTCTTGGTGACGGCTGCCTTGCTGACCGCACTCGTGGTGGCGTGCCTGCTCCCGGTCTACGCGGACAGCGCGGACGACCGCGGCGACGGGCGGACTGAGGTCTTCATCCCGGGCTATGTCCGCACGCCCAACCACCGGCCGCGCACGTGGGCGTTCCTGGCCATCTCCGCGGCCGCGGGGCTGCTGTTCCTCGGCTGGAAACGGCCCTCGCTGCCGCTGCTGTACTCCGGGGGCGTGCGCGGCGTGGCGGTGGCCCTGACCCATGATCCGGCCAGCGTGAATGGGTACGTCGCCCGGCTGAGGCCGGCCCTGGCCTTCTTCGCCGTCGCCTTCATCATCGCTATTTCCCTGGTCGTGCGGGCCAGGCCGGGCCGGCGGCTGGTGATGCTGTGGCACGCCCCGCTCTACCTGGCCATGACCCTGCTCACCCAGGCCCTCATGATCGCCATCGGGATCGCCACCGGCTGGCTGGTCGCCCCGTTCGGCATCGAGGCCACCCTGGCCAACCTGCTCATCGGCGGACTGGTGATCATGCGCCTGACGTTCACCGCCTTCGCGCTGCCCCGGTCGACCACGGTTCCCCTGGTGCGCATCAACCGGCGCTGGGACAACCTGGTCACCTGGTGTGCCCTGGTCACCGTGATCACCCTGCTGGTCGGTATCTACGCGTTCATCTCCCAGCAGGCCAACCTGGGCTCGGTGTGGCAGGTCTTCGTCCCGCTGTACGCGGTGAGCATGCTGTTCCTGCTGATGTTCGCGCCGCTGTGGCTTATCTGGTGGGCCAACCGGACCCTGCCCCGGCCCGGCCCGGACCGGCCGCCGGTGGACATCATCATCCCGGCCTACAACGAGCGCGACAACATCGCCCGCCTGCTCCGCTCCATCGACCTCGCCGCGCAGCGCTACGGCGGCCCGGTCCGCGTCGTGGTCTCCAACGACGGCTCGCTCGATGACACGGCGGACCTGGCCGAGGCGGAGATCGCCACGTTCCGGCACGCCCACGCCGAGATCCTCACCGCCCCCAACGGCGGCCAGGCCGCCGCCCTGAACCGGGGCATCGCGGCCACCGGGGCGGAGATCATCATCCGCGTCGACGCCGACTGCGTGCTCGGCGAGGACGCGCTCGTCTACGCCGTGCCGTGGTTCCGCGACCCCGGCATCGGCAGCGTCGGCGCGATGGAGGAGCCGCGCACCGACACCCGCACCTGGTTCCACGAAATGCGCAAGCTGGAGACCGTGTTCCAGTTCCGGTTCGCCCGGCTCGGGCAGAGCATGGTGGACGGGATCGTGGTCATCCCCGGCACCTTCACGGCCTTCCGGCGCGGGCCCGCCGTCACCGCGGGCGGGTTCCCGGTCGGGATGAACGGCGAGGACGCCGACCTGACCATGCACATCGGCCGGCTGGGCTACCGGGTGATGATCGACCCGCGGATCCGCTCCTACGAGGACGTGCCCCGCAGCCCCGGCGAATTCGTCGAGCAGCGCACCCGTTGGGCCCGGGCCGGCTACCACGTCTACGCCCGGCACGTCCCGCTGCGCGCCGGATCCGCCGGCCCGCGGGTCTGGTTCTGGACCCTGCGCCGCGGCTTCTCCTGGTTCTCCATCCAGGCCGGCCTGGTCGCCCCCATCTTCCTGCTCGAACTCGTCCTCAGCAGCCCCACCTACCGGCAGAACATCGCCACCTTCGCGCTGCTGTACATCGCCGGCGGCGGGATCGGGATGGCGGTCAGCGTGCCGTACGCGGTCAAGTACGGATACTGGCGCAGCATCTTGTGGTCACCCACCTGGTTCATCTACGCCTTCCTGCGCCGTCTGGCCACCCTGGAGGCGGCCATCTCGCTGCCGGTCCGGCCCTTCCCGGCGCGGCTGCGACCCGGGAAGGCGGCCGGCCAGCCCGAACCGGTGCCGGTCCGGGTCGGGCCCAGCGGGGTCAGGATCGACGCCGATTAGCGCTGATAGTTGGCTAGATCGCCAGCCCGAGGCCGCCTGCCCGTCACCCGGGGTTGACAGGCTGGCGGTCATGTCTGCGATGGGGCCGGAGCGGGGGGCCCGGTTCACGGCCGTGATGGCCGCCGTCGCCGGCAGGCTGCCGCTGCGCCTGAACCGGGTGGTGTCCGGGCGCCTGCTCGGTTTCGCGGTCATCAGCTCGATCACGTTCACCGTGGACCTGGCCCTGCTCACCGCCTTCCACGGCGGGCTGAGGTGGCCGCTGCCGCTGGCCATCACCGCGGCCTACGCGCTGGCGTCCGGCCTGGGTTACATCCTCAACCGGTCCCTCAACTTCCGCTCGCACGGCTCCGTCGGCCCGCAGTTGACCGTGTACGCCGCGGTGGTGGCGGTGAACTACCTGGCCCTGATCCTCGGCGTGAGCACTGGGCTGGCCGCCCTGGGACTGGACTACCGGCTGGCCCGGCTGGCCGCGGCCGCGTGCGAGTGCGCGTACATGTATTCCGCGATGCGCTGGCTGGTGTTCCGCGACGTGGCGCGGGGGCGGGCCGGCGGGCCGGGGCGAGGCGGCGGGCCCGGGCGGGCCAGCGGGCCTGCGCGGGCCTCGGCCGGACCGCTGCCAGCGCTCACTGCCCCGCCGCATGAAGATGACGTGCTGACCGCCTCGAGCAGCAGCATGGGGAAGAACAGGTAGGCCTGGTACCGGGCCAGGGCCCGGTACAGCCCACGCCGCTTGCTGGCCTGCTGTGTGGTGAAGGCCACCGCCCCGATGGCGATGTCGGGATCCCGGCCCTCCTGATTGGGGAAGGCGTGGTGCCGGTTGTGCTTCCCGGTCCACCAGCCGAAGCTCAGCCCGATCAGCAGGTTGCCGTGAACCAGGCCGGCCAGCTCGTTCCGGCGGCGGGAACGGAAGATCTGCCGGTGCCCGGCCTCGTGGCCGAGGAACGCGGTCTGGCCGAACACGGCCGCGAGGTACACCGCGACGAGCAGTTGGTCCCACGAGTCGCCCAGCACGAAGAAGGCCGCCCAGCCCGCGGCGAGCAGCACGGCCACGACCGTGATCTTGATGGTGTAGTAGCGCGGCCGCCGGTCCAGCAGGCCTTCCGCACGGATCCGGCGGCGCAGCTCCGCGTAGCCGGCCGGCGCCGGATCAGCGACCGCCACGAGCGGGCCGGGCAGCGGCGGTCCTGGATCGGTCATGTCAGCCATGTCCCCTGTCTGCGTGCGAAGGTGCGTCCGGGCGTCCCTGCGGGGCCGCGCCAGGGCCGGCGTCGTGCCCGCGCCGGCTGTGCCACCATTCGGCCAGCGCCAGCTGGAGCAGGCCAGGCAGCAGGTCCCGGGACCGCCTGACCATCCACCCGGTCCCCTTGGTGGCCATCCAGTGGGCCTGCCGCCAGGCGCTGGGTTCCGGGTTGGCCGGCTCGGGATCGGGCGGCGCGAGGGGCGGCATGCCCCGCTCCGCCAGCCGGGCCGCGAACATCGCGGCCAGCATCCGGTGACCGCGCTCGCTGGGGTGCAGCCGGTCCACTCCCCACATCCGCCTGTCGTAGATCTCCGGGGCCGCCGCGAGGTCGACGTGGACGAGGTCGTAGCGGACCGCGAGCTGGCCCAGCGCGGTGTTGATCTCGTGGGCCCGGCGGGCCAGCGGGCGGCGGATCGAGGCCGGGATCCGGAGCAGCAGCCCGGGGTCGGGCAGGCTCGCGGTGAGCACCACGGTCCCGGCGTGCTGCAGCGCGGCGACGATGTTCTCCAGGTCCGCGGCGATCGCCCCCGGGTCGAACTTCCCGCGCAGCGTGTCGTTGACCCCGACCAGCACCGAGGCCAGGGCCGGCCGCACGGAGAGCGCCCGCGGCAGCTGCTCGCTGGCCACGTCCCGGACCAGGGCACCGCTGCGGGCCAGGTTGCACAGCTCCACCTGATCGGGGGGAGCCAGCGAGCCGGCCAGCAGGGCCGCCCAGCCGCGCCAGCCCCCGTGCGGCATCTGGTCTCCGATCCCCAGCGTGACCGAATCGCCCAGGGCCGCGAAGCGCACCACCGGACCCCGCTCCCCCGTCGGCGGGCCTGCCTCCGGCACGGCGGTCACCACGGGGGGCCGCCCCGGGGCCCGGCTCCGGCCCCGGCCACCCGGGGCGAGCCGGGCACGCAGGCCCTCGTCTCGGTGCTGCGGGCTGAAGCAGGCCAGGTCGACACCGAACGGCACCTGGAGCAGGTTGGGTACGCCCAGCCGCCGGAACTCGGCCGCGGACCACGCCGTGGTGCAGACCACCACGTCGTAGGAGGCGGCGGTGCGGCGGTTGAAGTGGTCGGCGAGCCGCGCGGCGGGCACCCCGGGCGGGCTGAACATGGCCATCAGCCCGGCCAGGCTGTCGTGCGACACCATCATGGACCGGACCCCGCAGGCCCGGGCCCAGGCGCCGGTCCAGCGCAGTGTGGTGCGGTCGGACACCTCGAGCCGGTCTGGTTCCAGCTGGTCGAGCAGCCGCCGCAGCGGCCGGCGGGTCAGGATGGCCCGGTACCCGCCGGTGGCGGGTACCCGCGCCCCGGGCACGGTGATGACCAGGCCTTGCTCCGTGTGCTGCCGGCCCGGCTCGGGACCGGGAATGACGAGGACCGGCTCGTGCCCGGCGGCCTGGTAGCCCGCCCCGAGTTCACGGAGCGAGGTGCGGAGGCCACCCGACGCCGGGGCCACGTAGTTGGCGAGCCGCACGACCCTCACACGCTGATCCTGGCGTCGCCAGGCTCACGAATCTGTAACTCAGCGTGACAACTTCGCGAACAGTA
>Ga0137375_10012435_pt1 | contig 10081 bp, 6 predicted proteins | sample SagtaG_24_FD_104936 | JGI IMG/M metagenome (GOLD analysis project Ga0137375, IMG submission 104936) | Vadose zone soil microbial communities from Sagehorn Ranch, Mendocino, California, USA - Sage1_R_113_16 metaG | ecosystem: Environmental > Terrestrial > Soil > Vadose zone | place: USA...
GTGAGTCTTGTGGCGATGAATTATCATTTCGTCAGCGACGTGATTGCCGGCAGTGTGTTAGGCGGAATCGTCGCGATGTACGCGGCGCTCCTGGCGCGGCTGCCAACGCCCTGATTGAATTGTGATGTCGGATATGATTTCCGCTTGCAGGTTCGCGACTGGGCAATTTACCAAATTGCGCCACAAGATCGGACTCCTTGCCCTCGCAATTGTTTGCATGGCGGCGGTCGATGTTGGGGCACGCGAGTCTAAAGATTGGATTGTCTTGGAGAATTGCAGGCTGATTTCAAATCCGGCGAATGACGGTGACAGTTTTCACGCGAGCTCAGGTGCGAGGGAATACATTTTTCGCCTCTATATGGTTGACGCTCCTGAAACGGACGAAATGAATCCGGCGCGTCTCGTTGAACAGGCAAAATACTTTACGATCACTGTGCCCCAGGCCATCGAAGTAGGCCAGGCAGCCAAAGAGTTTACCCGGGAGAAATTGTCAGAGCCGTTTACGGTGTTTACGCGCATGTCGGATGCGATGGGCCGCAGCAAACTCGAGCGATTTTACGCGTTTGTGCAGACTAAAGACGGTGATCTGGGCGAGCAGTTGGTTCGCAATGGGCTTGCACGAAACTATGGATTCAAAGCCGTGCCGCCGGGATTAAGAAATTCGCGACTAGAAGTAGAAAAACTTCAACAATTCGAGGACGACGCAAAGAAGGAGCGAATCGGAGGCTGGGGCGTTGATACCAAGCGATTAAATGTCCTCGCTCAAAAGCCAACGCCTTTTAGTGTTTTCGTAGCCGAAAAGAATGCTCGAGCCCGGACGTTGCCGCTGGCGAATACGCCTTCCGCGACGCGAGCATTTCGCCATTCGGTAACCACTGTCGGTCCGGTCGAGGCCAAGAAGTCGCATGCGAAAGAACAAATCGAGCTTGGCAGGATCGACATCAACACCGCGACGGAAAAGGAATTGAGAATGATTCCCGGCGTTGGGCCAGTTATGGCTTCGCGAATCATTGCCGCGCGACCGTTTCGCAGCGCCGACGATTTGAAGAAGGTAAACGGAATTGGCGACAAAAAATACGCCACGATCCGGCCGTATTTTCAGTGATCGAATTCGATTAGGAACAGGACTAGGACGCAATGCGCGCCCGTGGGGATTCGAACCTCAAACCTTCTGATCCGTAGTTTTGCTATTGACATTGTTTTGCCGTGTTCCCAAGCACACGGGCGATTTCACAGAGTGGTGAAGCGGGCTTTCCAGCGTGGAGCTTTTTACGGATATTCCGTCTATGGGCAAGAAATAGATTGTAAGATGCAATCTAATTCTAGTTGGGCTGTTGGTTCTGCGATCGCAGGTCTGGAAGAGGCGAGAACCTAGCGGGGAAAGTTCTCCGCCTGATTCAAGATCGGCTTAGCGACGCCGAGTTTGGCAAAAATCTCGCCAACCTATCAAGACAATTCCCCGCAAGCTCGAACTGCCGATTCAAGTTCAACAAACGCCGTCAGTTTTTCATCGGCGTGCACAACGAGACGCTTTCCGTCATCCCGATGCGCATCTGCAATCCAGATCGTTTGCCCGCGAGAATCCACAGCCGATTCGTCGCAGAGCGTCGTTAACGTCGCCAAGGCAAGCCACGGCCTCTAATTAGCATTGACAACAATCGTACGCTCTATCCAAAATCGTTCGACTCGGACATTTCGCCCGGCGCTTATGAAAACACTGGCGCAGCGACGACAAAAGGCTGTTCAATTGACGAAACGAGCCGGACGCCTGCTAAAGGCTTCCATGAAACTCGTTCGGCAACGCTGGCCTGAATCAGACCGGGATAAGCATTCGACGACCTCTGCACACGTTTACGAGATTCGGCCGCGAGCAGACAAACACGGTGTCGATCTAATCAGTGATACGCTTCCCTACAGTCCACTTTGGTATCGCGGGCCAAACGCAATCAGGGATGCAATCAACTATGCAAAGTCTTACAGCCGATCACATGATGCTGTGATTCGGTTTTACGATGAAGTGGGCAACGTGATTGAAACGCACGAGCACGCGGGCGATGTCAAAGAGCGTGACGATCATGGTTTGCTTTGTTAGGGCGGGGACGGGACGGCCATCCCTTGGGCGCGCCCGGTGGTGGCGCCCTCCCATTTACCCTTCACTTTCACCAACGCTGCTAGCGGGGCGCAGTCGGTCTAGGCACCGGGGTCGGCCGAGGCCTGGGTGTTGGAGTAGGCCTTGCAGGAGCTGTAGGCGTTGGGGTCGGAGTTGGACTTGGATTTGGGCACGGCACTAATAGAGCCACATCGTCCACATACATCGCGGTGTCGGTTCCGCCGATCAAACCGTCCTGTTGCACTAGGAACTTGATGCGCACGGTCTGCCCCGCGTACGGCGCCATGTCCCACTGCTTGTTGAGCCACGTCTGCGTATTGTTACACTGATGGAAGATCGTCCCCAGGATGGTACCGGAGCTATCCGTGATGTAGGCATCTTGCCAATCGAAGGTAATGTTGTCGCTGGTGTAGTCCCAGTGCCAGAAGCTCAGCGTGCCTCCACCAGCTGGTACTGTGAACTGCTGATAGAATGAGCTGTTCCCGCTTGGTTCCGGCTCGGGATTGATATTGCCCGCGCGCGCCGAGAAGGTGCCGCTGTGCGGATTGGCCGTCGCGACTACGGGCGTACTGTTGAAGCCGTCAATTACCCAGCGGGGTGTGAAGCTGCCGGTCTCGAATCCGCCGTTGATGATTATCCCGCTGTCGCAGGGGGTCGGCGTCGGCGTAGGTATAGGCGTCGGTGAAGGCGTCTCGCCGCAAAAGATCTCCATCGAACTCAGCGGTGTCACACCATCAGTGGCGTAGCCTCCTGCCAGCCAGATGCGGCTGCTACCGTCGGTATTGGTCGCGAAATTGGCCCGTGCGGTGGAGAACGGCGCGCCCGTTGTCCAGGTGTTGCTGCCGGGATCATAGATGTCCACCTCGTTAGAGGGGTTGGGCGAAGTAGTTCCTCCGCCCATGACCCACATCTGGCCGTTGAAGTTAAGCGCCCGCGTCACAGCTGTGGCCCTCGGTATGCTGGCAATGGTGGTGATAGAATCAGCCACTGGATCGTAGACAAACGAATTGTTGGTATCGATGAGGGGGACGCCGGGGTCGAAGATGCTGCCGCCACCTGTGTAGATGAGGGTGCCGATGGTCGTCGTCGGTATATAACCGAGTGCTACGGGCAGGACAGCGTTCTTCTGCACCCAGACGTTCGTTCCGGGAGTAAACTCCCAAATTAGGTCGACCATTCCCACGAAGGGTTGGTATCCACCGAGGATGTATAGCTTGTTCTGGAAAACGCTGAACCCACCAGGCAGAGTGTTGCCGAGAGCACCAGGCCAGGGAGAAGCAAAGGTAGTGATGGCGTCGGTGACAGGATTATAGCGGAAGACGCGATCGGTCACGATAGCCTGCCCGCCTGCGTTACCGCCCACGCAGTAGATGTAATCCGTTCCGCTGTCATTGAGCACGCCGCAAGCCATGTTGCTCACCTTGTTGTCGGGATAGGTGGCCGACTTGATGGTCCAAGTGTTGCTGCCCGGATCATACTCGAATGGGTGAGTGAAATCACTGCTCGCTACGTCGGAACTGCGCCCGCCCATTGCGTAAAACTTCCCGTTGGCTGGGAAATAGACGCCAACCAAGCGGACCCCGACACTCAGGAGGTCGTGACCAGCCGACCAGCCTGGCGTGCATATCACCCCCGTTGGGCTTCCACTTAGGGATGGCGCGCCGGTCTGCCGCTGTCCCAGCGCCCGTGGCATCACGTGGATAGCGAGAAATAAAAGAACGAGGAAAGAGGTAAGCTGAATAAGACGGGGCCTGACGCTGATGGGTTTTCTTTCTTTCCCATTCATGGGTCTTCCTTTCTTTTGCCCCGCTACATTGATTCTGAAATTGCGGGGTCCGGAAGAGGCAAAGAACCTAGCGAGGGAAATGTCCTCCGCCTGATTCAGATCCGTTTAGCGACGCCGAGTTTTGAAAAAATCGCACCGTTTGTCAAGCCAATTCGCAAGCCCGGATCACTGATTCGAGTTCGAGAAACGCAGTCAGCGGCGCGGAATTTTCGCGAGTGATAAAAGACGGGCGATCACCCATCACAAAAAAGATGATCGCCCGCTCCACTTCTCCTCTACGCGAGCCAGCTCCGATGCACAAAACCGGTTTGTGTCCGGTTACTGACTCGACCACTTGTTTTCATCGTCCCGAGAACCGTTGATGGATGTAAAAATTCCTGAATCGTCACGACTTACTCGCGAAGCTCCACTTTTGGCCCAGTGTGAGCGTCAAAGATTTTGCGATGGACTTTGTACGACCACGAATCATCGCGACTGTAGTAGCCAGCAACCCACAATTGCAAATTGGCCAACATGGAGTTCTGCTGCTCCATTGACGAGTACTTCTGAGACTCCCACGGACGGTGGAGATTGTTTGCTTGGCAAGTCTCCAGTCCAGGGTTGAGAAAGACAAGTTGGGTGCAATGCGTGGAGGCGGCCTCAACGAGCTCTCCGTAGCATCCCTCAATTACCCATTTTTGGTGAGTTGAGATGAACGCCACGAGTGAATCCAGTACGGCCTGTGGCTTACGAGGCACCCCGATCTTTTCCGGCTCCCAGACGATCGAGTCCAGGTCCAAGTGCGCAAGGCGGTGCTGTGCGGCCAACGCCCGAGCGTAGGTGCTTTTGCCAGAGCCGGAATTTCCGTAAACGAGAACTTTCATGCGGCCTAACCAGAAAGAGACAAGCCACGGGAGCGGTCGGTGACATGGGTGCTGACGAACTGGCGCAGGTTCACGGCTTCTTTTCCTCGCAGAGTTTTTGGAAAGCGGGATCGGCGCGCAATGGGTCCCAGATCGGATCGAGCCTAAGAAGGGCCGGCGTAATGGGCGCTGGGCCGTAACGGTCGCTACCATAGGGCGTTTGTAACAACTGGGCGAGAGTTGAGGTTGCACGGCTGTTCTCGCCACACATCGTCTGAATTAACGCCAGGGTCTCTTTCAAGGCAGATTCGGACATGGCATCTTTCCCAGGCACAAGCATGATTGCACGTTCAGCTTCCTTTAGGGCCGAGCTTTTCTCCCCCATCACGGCATAAGCTTGAGACAGGTATGCTGCATCGAACATGTTGTCTGAATCTCTGGAGAGCTGCTCGACTGTATTGCGCACCGATTCAGCTGTAACGTTTGCGCCGGGCGTATCGCCGGCAAACCGCTGCGTTAAAGCAAGCCACACCTGATCATGCCTCTGCCAGTCCTGACTATCATAGTGGAATTGAGTCAATCTGGCTTGCAGCAATCGAACGGCCTCACCGTAATTTCGTTCAAGTCTTAACTGAGTGATCTTGGTCCAGAAGACAATCGTAGAAGTCTGCTTGTTAATTTCTGATACGAACCTGGCGGCTTCCTGCAGGTTACCCTCGGCTTGATAGATGCGGGCTTTTCGCGCCATCAAATCTGCATCGTTTGGTGTAATGTCGAGCGCTCGATCAAGGAGCTTTAGCGCTGCCGGGAATTGTCGAAGACTGGCATAAGTCGTTGCCGTGTCCGTAAGTAACTCCACATTACGTGGGTCTAGGACGAGAGCTTGCTCGCAGTAGGCAACGCTTTGATCCCAACGCCCTTGCCGTCGGACAACCAAGGCCAGGGCCCTCAGCGCCTCGCTGCTGCTTGGTAACGCTTTGCTGGCGCGACCGAACGTGGTTTTCGCGGACTCGTAGTCCCGCAACACCCAACATTGATAGTAACCGAGGGCGAGCAGGGTTTCAGATGAGTTCGGCTCCAGTTTCTGTGCATTCTCCAGAGCACGTTTCGCTGCGTCGCCTCGAGCGGCAAGATGACCAAAGTAGAGCCGGGCTTCCGCTCGAGAAAGCCGCGCCCAAGCGATCGCAAAATTAGGATCAAGCTGCACCGCCCGCTCATAAAAACCGATCGCTTCGTAGATGCTACGTGCTTCGAAAGCCAGGCCGCGCAAATACGCCTCGTAAGCCTCCGGATTGCTTGTTGGTTTAACTGCTAACGCCTGCTCCTCGCGATGGGTTAGCTTCGCCTGCAACGCCGCCACGATTCCTTTGGCGATCTCGCTCTCCACCCCGAAGATGTCAGTCATCTTCCGGTCATAGGTGTCTGCCCAGAGATGGGAATCGCTTTGCGCGTTAACCAACTGCACATTGACCCGCACCTGATCGGCCGCTTTTTGCACGCTGCCTTCAAGGATGTTCGCTACGCCAAGCTGCTTGGCGATCTCGCGCAGATTCCTGGGTTTGCTCTGATAGCGCTGCGTGGAGCTGCGCGAAATGACTTTTAAATCCGCAATGCCAGCCAGCCGCGTCAGGATCTCCTCTTGAATGCCGTCGGCGAAATAGGCGTTATCTGGATCGCCACTCAGATTTTCGAGCGGCAGCACCGCAATACTTTTCTGAGAAATCGACTCGCCCGTCTGCCTATAAAACGGGAGTCCCCCAAAGATCAGCATTGCAATAACTAGCAGCAGGACCCCGATAATGATGAAGTCGAGGATCCGTCCGGTGGCGCGCTGAACCGATCTCGCCTGTACCGGATCGACATCTTCCGTCCGCACTATTCCTGCCGGGGTGAATTCGTAGATCCAGGCGAGTAGCATCGCGATTGGAAATCCGGCCGCCAGCGCAATAACAACAAAACGCACGGCGGAATTCGGAATTTCAAAAAACGGGAAGACCTGCGTCGTAAGCTGCGTGAGGAACCATGCAACGACTCCGTAAGCGACCGCAGCGCGGTAAACGTTGCGCCGTTTTAGCTCGGTGAGAATGTTCTTTGCGTTCACTCTGCGCGCCTTGTCTGGGCGCTCGTCACAGGAGCAATTCTACCTCGACGCGCGTTATTTGAAAAGCACGCGAAGCGTCCGAAACAATCGATGTCTTCTGGGTCCCGATCGCCGATCACGTACTCAACCTGGCCGTGCAGAACGATGTGCGATTCCTCACTGTCGTGGGTATGCAAAGGCGGCCCGCCGCCCGGTTGGGTTTCAGTCAGGAGAAATGAGAGCGCGTCGAAGCCATAATCTTCGCCGTTCATAAAGTAGCCGGCCTCGCCCGGGACGTCATAAAAACTCGTCATCTGCTTCAACTTGATCACGTAATCTGAGCGATTGAACCGCTCCTCCGGTACGCGCTCATAGCTTTTCGTCGGCAATGAATCCGGCCCGATGTGGACGTATTGCGGCGTGCGCTTCTTTCCGCAGCCAGCCAGGAGGAGCGCAGCCATCGTTCCGATTGCAAGCATCCCCTAAAGCAAGGAACTCGCGAGTTGACTCGCGAGTTCCCACTTCACTAACCGCTAATTACTCTTGAACTACTCTCATGGACTCGGCCGAGGGAACGGCGTGGGCCGCGGCCTTGGCGTCGGCGTCTGCCTGGGCGGCGTTGGCGTCGGTGTTGGCGTCACCGTCGGTGTAGCCGTTGGTGTCACTGTTGGTGTTGGCGTGGGAGTCGCCTGCGGACAAAGGAAGAGGATTTCCATGTTTGCCGCAGGCGTGGCGGGCTCGTAGCCGCCTGCCAGCCAAATGTGGTCCGTGCCGTCGGTGTCGGCTGGGAAGTTGCGCCGGGCATTGACAAATGGAATCCCTGTTGACCAACTGTTAGTGCCTGGATCGTAGATGTCCACCTCGTTGGACGGGTTGGGCGCAGTTCTGCCACCGCCCATCACATACATCTGGCCATTGAAGTTCAACGCTCTGGTCTCGCCTGTGGCCCTTGGTATGGGAGCAATCGTGGAGATACTGTCCGCTACCGGATCATACTTAAAGGAGTTCGTAGTATCGGTGAGCAAGCCGCCGGTGATATCGCTGCCCCCACCCGTGTAGATGAGGCCGCCAATGGTGGTGGTCGGTATATAGCCAAGGGGAACAAGCAGGGTCGCACCTTTCTGCACCCAGGCGTTGGTCGAGGGGTCAAACTCCCAGATATCGGTGATGGCGTTGCCCCCCGGAATGTTAAATCCGCCAAGGATGTATAGCTTGTTGTTGGCCACGGTGAAGCCACCCGGCAGAGTAGTTGTCGCAGCGCCGGGTGGCCAGGGATCGCCAATGGTGCTGAGCGTGTCAGTAACAGGATCATAGCGGAAGACGCGACCAGTCGTGGTCTGAGAAGCCACATCCGAGCCGCCCACGCAATAGATGTAATCCGTCCCCGACTCGTTGAGAACGCTACAAGCTATGTTATTTACCTGGATATCCGGGTAGGTGGCTGACTTGGTAGTCCAACTGTTGCTCACCGGATCAAATTCGAATGGGTGAGTGAACTCGGTGCCGGGATTGTCCGAACTGCGTCCGCCCATAGCGTAAAACTTCCCGTTGCCAGGGAAAAAGACGCCAGCCAAGCGGACTCCGACACTTGGCATGTCCGGACCGGCCGACCAAGTGGGAGGGCAACCTGCGACTGTGTAGTTCCCTGAGAAGTCCGCGTTAGGATTGCCATCCCCATCCGTGATCGCCCCAGCGGCAATGTGCGCGGTCAGGCTCCCACCGAACGGGATACTCAGTGTGAACTCGGTTGTCATGTTTCCGTTAGTCACGGTGACCGCAGTTACAGTTGCGCCAGCATTGCCGCTCAGCTGCAGATCGGTTGTAGTCACCGAAGATGGATCAACAGGTAGGTTCCAGTTCACGTCATACGTATAGCTGCCTGGTGCTGGCGGCGTGAACGTGCCGCCTACCGGTGGATCGGTGTCAGTCACCGCGAGCTGCTCTGCAGCAAAACGGAACGTGCAGTTGAACTCCAGGATCGGATCGTTATTCGAGGCCTGGTGAATTGCACCGGCAGGGATGTGCATCGTGTTTTCGCCCGGAGTCACTGGTGAGCTATTGAAGATGAAGTCAATAGTCTGATTGCCGTTTGATAAGTTAGCCGTGTCCGCCGGAGTTCCGTTCACTGTGAAATCGCTTGCCTGGACAGTGGATGGATCCGCGGGATCACTCAGGTCAATTACGAAATCAGTCGGCGCAGTGCCCGTAACCAGGCTACCGCAAGCCGGGTCAGCGGTGGTGACGGCAAAACCAACCAGATCCCTGTCGGTAAAGGCATCCTGCTGCGATTGGCTGCTGATGGTCACGCGGCCGTCCGCCCACGAAGTGACATGCTTGGTGGTTATCGCGGACCCGTAGTCGTAGTCGCCCACGTAGACCGACACGATGCCCGGATCAGGTTGCGCCGGCAACGGACTAACCACATCCGAGAGCATATCGTCAGGTAGCCAGCTCTGGCCGTTGTCGTTGGACTTGCGCGACCACATCCTGTAACACGGCGTGTTCTCGTCACCCACCACGCAGTCCGTGCTTTCGCGTGCGTCATACCATGTCGCCAGGAGCGTCCCAGTGGGGCTGACCGACAGGTTAGGCTGCCATTGAGGACGGGTCGTGGCATCGGTGTTCAATTTCAAAGGCGCGCCAAAGGTCACACCACCGTCAGTAGAACGAATGTAATAGACGTCACCAGCATCGCTGCCATCGCCGTGCTGGGCATAAACTAGGTGAACGATATTGTTGAACGCGGCAGGCTCACCCCAGCCCTCGTGTCGCCAGTAGGCCCCTATTGCAACATCGTTAAACATGCAGGCAAAATAACCTGCAGAGGTCACCCCTGGGCCAGGGAACGGTGTCCCGGTGTAGGTGTTGCTCCAAGTGGCACCGCCGTCGGTCGATTTAAAGATAAGGTTGGTGTCGTTGTGGGGGAAACCACCACCGCCTTCGTCCATGCCCGCGATGTAGATGGTCCCGTTGCCAGACATGTCACCCGTGATCTGCGTGTTGCGGATGAAGGTAGCCTGGGTGCTCACCATGATTGCGCTGCTCCAGGTAAGACCATTGTCAGTGGAGCGCGAAACGAAGATGTTCGCGTTGGGTTGGTTAAAGTCGTTCCACGAAATATACATGTTCCCGAAGAAGGGAGAGGCTGGGTTGTTGTCGGCCCAACCAGACTCACGGTCGTCGCCGCCGCTAGGGTGAACGCAAAAATGGGTCCAGCTATTTGGGTCTGAGGGATCGGTGGACTTAAACCCGCCCAGGGTGCA
>Ga0137375_10012448_pt1 | contig 10076 bp, 5 predicted proteins | sample SagtaG_24_FD_104936 | JGI IMG/M metagenome (GOLD analysis project Ga0137375, IMG submission 104936) | Vadose zone soil microbial communities from Sagehorn Ranch, Mendocino, California, USA - Sage1_R_113_16 metaG | ecosystem: Environmental > Terrestrial > Soil > Vadose zone | place: USA...
ACTCGGGGCATCGTGCCAGCTGCCCTCTGAGAGGAGCACACGCACGATGACCTCCACTATGGCGACGCACCCGTTCTTCACGCTGATCGATACGCCAGCGCTGAGCTTTGCCGGCACGGGCGACCGCTACCGCAAGAACGTCGCGGCGATCCAGCTGCTGCGCCAGCTCCAGCAGGAGCAACGCGCGCCGCAGGATCTGAGCGACGACGAACGATTCACGCTCGCGCACTATTCCGCCTTCGGCGAAAGCGCGCTGCTCACGCGCGCCTTCGGCGATGAGGCGAAAGGCGACCTAGACGAACTCATCTCCGACGCCGAGCGGAACGCGCTCAAGCGCGCCTCGCTCAACGCCTTCTATACCTCCCAGGAGGTGCTCGAGGCCAAGTGGGCCGCGCTTGCACCACTGCTTGCGGCCATCCCCGGCACGCTCACGGTACTGGAGCCAGCCTTTGGCGTCGGCAACTACATCGCCACCATGCCGCTGGCACTGCGCGAGCGCGCACAGATCACCGCAGTCGAGCTGGACAAGATTTCCAGCCAGATGGCGGCCTATCTCCACCCCGATGTCCAACTCTTTGGCGGCCAGGGCTTTGAGGAGACCGCACTGCCCGAGGGTGCGTATGACCTGGTGATCTCGAATGTCCCGTTTGGCAACGACAAAATCTTTGACCCACGGATGACCGAAGACTTCCTGACTCGTACCGTGCATGATTACTTCATCGCCCGATCGCTGACGCTGGTGCGCCCCGGTGGGATGGTCGCCGTGATCACCTCCTACGGCACACTTGATAAGCGGGATCCACGCATGCGCGCCTGGATCGCCCAGCGCGCTGAGCTTATTCGCGCCGTGCGACTCCCGCAGGGCGCGTTCCGCGCCAACGCCGGCACCGAGTGCGGCGCTGACATCCTCATTTTCCGCCGCTATGCTGCGGGCGAGCAGCCGAGCGCGCAGCCGGATTGGATCGAGACGGCCATGCTGAACGTTCCGCTCGTGGAGGACGACGGCAGTGGCCACTTCACCTTCGCCTCGAAGCTGGGCCAGGGTGAGGTCGAGATCCTGAACGATCAGCGTGCCCTCCTCCGAATGGGACACGCCTTCGCCACCCATCCCGACCAGATCGCCGGCGACACCCGCGTCGTGCGCGACGGCGAGCACCTGTTCTCGTTGATCGCCCCGCTGTCGGATCGTACCCTGGCGGAGGCAATCAGCGAACGCCTGAGCGATCTGCCGATCTTCCTGCCCACGGCAACCCCCAACCCACCCACGCTGGTCGCAGCGACAGCCAACAAGCCGCACCTCAACCCCAGTAGCCCCCGCGTCGCCGGCATGCTGGCGATCGAGGCGGCCGCCAAGCGGGTCATCCGCTTGGATGTACAGCTGCAGGACGCAGACGCGGCGAGATGCGAGCTGAACCGCTTGTATGACTCGTTCGTCCAGGCGTTCGGCCCGATCCACGCGCGTGCCAATCAGCTTGCACTCAAAGGCGAACCTGAGCTGCTGTTCCTCAAGGCGCTGGAAAGCGACGTGGCGCAGCAGAACGGCACGGTTACCGCCCGCAAAGCCCCGCTCTTCACCGAGACAACCGTGCGCCCAACCACGCGGGTCGTCGAGGGCAGCATGACCGCCGACGAGGCGCTCATCCGCTGTCTGGACGAGCGTGGCACGGTCGATATCAGCCGGATCGCCCAGCTCAGTGGCGAGACGGATGGCGACTGCGCGGCTGCACTTCAGGGACGAATCTATCGCATCCCGGAGAGTAGCACCTATGTGACCGCTGACGCGTATTTGAGTGGCAATATCCGCACCAAGCTTGCCGCCGCCGAGCAGGCCGCGCTGGTCGACCCCAGCTTCAATCTCAATGCCGAGGCGCTACGGGCAGTTCTGCCCGCGCCGCTGACGCCGGGACAGATCGCGGTCAAATTCGGCGCGCCGTGGGTGCCCGAAGATGTGTATGTCCAGTTCGTCTGCACGCTCATCCCCAGCTTCTATGGGCATGCTTACGGGCGCGGCACGATCACCTACGTGCGCAAGCTTGCCAAGTGGGTCGTCGCCGATGAGGCGTTCAGTCGTCGCTCGCACGCCGCTACGGTCGCGTGGGGCACCGGGCGCATGCACGCCCTCGACCTGATCGAGAAAGCGCTCAACAACCAGACCCCCGCGATCTATGACGAGTTGCAGGATGGCAGTCGCATCCTGAACCAGAAAGAGACCTTGCTGGCACGCGAGAAGATCGAGCGGATCAAGGAGGCCTGGACGAGGTGGATCTGGGAAGATGCTGGCCGCACCGAGCGGCTCTGCCAGATCTACAACGAGCTGTTCAATTCCTCGCGCCGGCGTGACTTCAGCGGCGCACACCTGAGCCTGCCGGGCATCAACACCACCGTGCTGGGCGGCGCCGACCTGGCTGTACACCAGAAAGATGCCGTGTGGATGATCCTGCAAACCCCCAGCGTCCTGCTCGATCTGTGCGTCGGCGCCGGCAAGACCTTCATCATGCTGGCCGCCGCGCACGAGCTCAAGCGCCTGGGCCTGGCCAGAAAGATCCTGATCACCGTCCCAAACCATCTGACCGAGCAGTGGGCCAGCGAGGCCAATCGCCTGTATCCCGACATGCGGGTGCTGGCGATGTCGGCCGACGATTTCTCCAAGGAGCGTCGCGGCACGTTTCTCAGCCGCATCGCCACCGAGGAGTGGGATGTGATCATCTGCGCGCATACCTCCTTTGGCTTTATCGAGACCGGCGGCGTCGCAAAGGAGTACATCCAGATCGAGGTCGACGAGCTGCGCTCGTATCTCGAAGCAATGCGACGCAAAAGCGACAGCACCCGCACCGATAAGCGCACCATGAAGGAGATCGAGCGCAAGATCCTGGCGTTCGAGACCCGCCTCAAGGAGCAGGAGTACCGCGTCACACACGACGACGCCCGGATCATCACCTGGGACGAGTTGGGCATTGACGCGCTGATGGTTGATGAGGCGCACGAGTTTAAGAATCTGAGCGTTCCAACCATGCTCGGCAGCCTGCCCGGCGTGCCCAAGGGCGATTCAAAACGGGCCTTCGATATGCGCATCAAGACCTGGGATCTGCGGCGGCGCGGCGGGCGAGTTGTATTTGCGACCGGCACGCCGGTGCTGAACACGCTCGGCGAGGTCTTCATCATGCAGAAATACCTGCAAGAAGACGTCCTCGCGGCCCACGGGATCGAGCACTTCGACGCCTGGGCCAGCACATTTGCTGAGACGCAGACCGTGTTCGAGATGACGCCCGACGGCGGCGGGTTCCGCATGAACACGCGCCTGTGCAAGTTCGTGAACTTGCCGGAGCTGTTCAACCTGTGGTTCCAGATGACCTTTAGCCGCAGCCGCGAACAGCTGGGGCTACCGACGCCCAAACTCATCGGCGGCAAACCCATTCCCGTCAGCGTCCCTGGCTCGCCAACCCTCAAGGCGCTCGTGCGGTCGTTCGTCAGCCGGGTTGAGGCGATCAAGAGCGGCGCGGTCGAGCCGTGGGACGACAATATGCTGAAGGTGACGTCCGATGGTCGTAAGGCCGCGCTCGACGTGCGCCTGATCACGGGCGGAGCCGAGGAGCCGGCCTGCAAGATTAACATGCTGGTCAACACGGTTGCGGAGCTGCACCATCGCTACGACGCGGCCAGGGCCACCCAGCTGATCTACTGCGAGCTGTCCACGCCCAAGTCCCAAGCACCGACGCAGGCCAGTGTCAGCGACGGCGACGAAGCCGCCGATCCCGAGCTGGACAAGAGCTTTGTGTATCACGAGATTCGCGCCAAGCTCGCGGCCCGTGGCGTGCCTTCCGAGCAGGTCGCGTTCATCCAGGAGCACAGCACCAAGACCAGACGCGCGGCGCTGTTCGCGGCGATGAACCGCGGCGACGTGCGCGTGCTGATCGCGTCCAAGCAGTCGACCGGCATGAATATCCAGAAACGGCTGATCGCGCTCCACAACCTCGACGCGCCCTGGCGGCCAGGCGACCTGGAGCAGCGGATTGGCCGGATCGAGCGGCAGGGCAATGGCTGGCCCGAGGTGTTCGTGTGCAACTACGTCACCGAAGGCTCATTCGACGGCTACATCTGGCAGACCCTGGAGACCAAAGCGCGCTTCATTAGCCAGATGCGCTCGGGCGACGTGACCATCCGCGCGATCGACGACATCTCCGAGGTCGTGCTCTCGGCGGCCGAGATCAAGGCGATCGCGTCGGGCAACCCGAAGGTGATTCGGAAAGTCCAGCTCGACGCCGAGCTGGTCAAACTGACCAGTTTGCACAGCAGCTACCGCGACACCCAGGCGCGCATGCGCACCAAGCTGCGCGACATTGCCTGGGCGCGCGAGCGCATGGCCGAGCGGCGCCAGCTCCTCCTTGCGGCAGCGGCCGCCATCGCACCATTCACCGACGCGGAGTTTAAAGCCGCGATCGTCAAGGGGGCCATGACCAACGAGGCGGTCGCCTACACCAAGCGCGATGCGGCCGGCAAAGCGCTGAATGCGATCGCCTGGGAGGTTGCCGCGCAGGCCCAGGCGACCAAGGAGCGCATCACACGGACGATTGGCTCCTACCAGGGAGTACTCATCCGCGCGCAGGCGAGTCCGTTGATGGCGGTCGCGGACGTGTTCTTGTCGGTCGAGCACCAGGGTCAGGTGGCAGCTATCACTGGAAACCTGGTCAAACTGGGCAACGACCAGGGCGTGTTCGCCAGCATCGATTGGCAAATCCGCGATATCGCCGAGGGCATCCAACGGATCGACGCGGAAGGTGTGGCCAAAGTCCAGGAAGAAGCCCAGATCAACAGTGCGCTGACGCTGCCGTGGGATCAGGCCGAGCGCTACACCGCACTCCAGGCTGAGCTGGAGATGCTGAACGCGGAGCTATCGAAGGCTAGCGACAGCCACACGGGTGAGCCAATCAGTGAGCGCGCCCAAGACACGACCACGATCGTAGCCGGTGCCGACGCTGGCGCGTTGGAGGTGGTCGAGACCTCTGACGCGGAAGCGACGGCGCTGGAGGTAGCGGCACTGCCACAGCTTCCGCCCGCCGCACTGCCAGAGCCATCCGACGTGGCGGCGATGGAGGCGGCGATGGCGCAACTTGCGGCCACGCACAGCCTGACGACGGTGGAAGAGGCGGAGATCGCAGTCGAGCTTGCGAGCGCCGCCGAAGCCGAGGAGCTAATCGGCGTGGTCGCAGCCGACGTTGCAGTGGATGGACGTGAGCAGTTGGTCACCGCGCAAACTGGCTCAGCGACACTTGTTTTGCACCAGGAAGATGTCGTGCGCGCGCCGCGTGCAACGCGTTCCACACTGGTGTTTGGCAGCCAGGCGCATATTGGCCTGGCCAAGAGCAAGCGCACCCGGGCGGCGAAAGCAACCGCCGCTCCATCCAGCATCGACATGTTCACGGTTGCAGAGCCATCCGCCCAACTGCAACTCAGCTTGTTCTAGCCTTTGAGCAGAGCAGCGCCGCCCATCGCATTCTGGATGGGCGGCGCTTCCCCTCACGTTGCTGCTTCCAATTACCCAGGCAGAGAGAACCATCAGCGTGCCATTTGGGGTGAGGGATGACGAGGCTCACCGAATCACACAGGAGGTATCCATTGTACCAATCACACTTCTTGACCTCCGCACATTCGCAGCAGCGCTCGCGCAGCTTGGCTGAGCGACCACTGCGCGAATGGCCCATCCAGGAGCGCCCGATCGAGCGCCTGCTCGAATATGGCCCGTCAGCCTTGTCGGAGAGTGAACTGCTGGCGGTCGTGCTGAACGGCAGTACTGGTGGAACCAATCCAGTCGCGCTCGCCCAGCAGTTGATCAGCACCTTCGGCGGCTGGCAGGGATTGCATCAGGCCAGCCAGGAAGAGATCCAGCGAATCGCTGGTGTCGGGCGCACGCGCGCCGCGCAGATCAAGGCCGTGCTGGAGATCGCCCGCCGCTTGCTGCTGGCGCAACCAGGGACGCGCCTGCAAATCAAATCACCTAGCGATATCGCGACCGTGCTGCTTGCCGAGATGAGCCATCTCGACCAGGAACAGCTGCGAACGGTATTGCTGGACACGAAGAATCGTGTGCAGACCATCCACACCGTCTACATCGGCTCCTTGAACGCCTCGATGGTACGGGTTGGCGAGCTGTTCAAAGAGGCGATTCGCCGTAACAGCGCGGCCATCATTGTCACGCACAATCACCCGAGCGGCGATCCAACACCCAGCCCGGAAGATGTGTTGGTCACGCGCGAAATCGTCAACGCTGGGAACATGCTTGACATCGATGTGCTGGATCATCTGGTAATTGGCCACGGTCAGTATGTTTCGATGCGCGAGAAGGGCCTGGGTTTTGGCCGCTGACGAGCGATTGGCCGTGGAATACCTGTATCGGAACGCTCCTGAACCACCTTCACCATGACCATCAGAAAGGATATGCTGCTATGACACTGCTTCCCACAACCACCACATCTACCCGCAGCCGCAAGAAGGCGGTCGCTCCAGTGCCAGCGCCGAGTACAACCGCACTTCAGGCAAGCGTCTCTCAAGAGCACCTGAAGCGCGCCCTGGCAAAGGCACTGCACGCGGTCGCCCTCAAAAGCACAATGCCCATCCTCGGCCACATCCTGCTTCTCGCCGAGGGCAATCGCCTGACGCTCAGCGCGACGAACCTGGAGATCGGCATGGTCGTGACCATCGCGGCAAAGGTCGAGCATCCTGGTGCCATCACGCTGCCGGCCAAGCTGCTGAGCGACGTGGTCGGCAGCTTGCCAAATGAGCTGATCAGCCTCGTGATGGACACGCGCGCCATGAGCGTGACATTGACGTGCAACGCCTTCGAAGCCACGATCAAAGGCATTGCTGCCGAGGAGTTCCCAAGCATTCCCACTATCGCCGATCGCGCTCCAGCGGCGTCGTTTGCTCCCGAGGCGCTGTGCAGCGCCGTCGACCAGGTCGCGTTTGCCGCTGCTTCGGACGAGACGCGCCCGGTTCTGACTGGGATGCGGATCAAGCTGGCTGGCACGGTCGCATCGTTTGCCGCCGCCGACTCCTTCCGTATCGCGTACCGCGCCATCGCTTTGGAGACAGCGGTGGCTGCGCCCGCTGAGGTCGTTGTTCCGGCACGTGCCATGATGATACTCGGCAAGGTGCTCACCGACGTTGACGGTACAGTCGAGCAACTCGTGGACGATGACTATGTGATCTTTCGTACCGACGAGCTTGAGATGGTCGCGCGCTGTATCGATGGCGCCTATCCGGCCATCGATCGTTATCTCAATCTCACGTCTAGCACGGTGCTGGAGATCGAGACCAAGGAGTTGGCGCGCGCCGTCAAGCTGGCCTCCTACTTCGCCAGCACCTCGACCAATATCGTGCGGTTGCAGCTGACGGACGGAGCGGATGGCGCGGGCAAGCTGACCATCAGCGCGAATGGAGCGGAAATCGGTGGGAACACCAGCGCGCATGATGCGACGATCCGCGGCCCTGGCGGGATGGTCGCGCTCAATGTCAGATTCCTTGCCGATGGGATCGACGCGATCAGCACCCCCTTGATCGCGCTGCACTACACCAGCGCACAGCAGCCGATCGTGCTCAAAGGCGTCGGCGACGAAACCTACACGCATGTCGCCATGCCGATGACGGTACGCTGATCACCTCAGCAATCGACGAACACAGCCTTGGAACCATCAGAACGCCGCACTTGAGCGATCGGGTGCGGCGTTCAACTACTCGCAATGCGCATCAGCAGGAGATTGAGTTCATGCGCCACCGCCACCAACTGGCGCTCGGATTGTTTGCAGAAGACCGACCGCCACCCTATCCAGACGACCCATCCTCGATCATCGTCAGCGTCTCCGGCGGGCTCGACAGCGACTACGCGGCGCTGTGGGCACGCCGGCGCTGGCCGAAGCACACGCTCATCCTGTGGCATGCCCATCTGGAAGCTATGGACTGGCCAGATACGCCGGCACACCTTGACATGCTGGCCGCCGCGCTCGGCAATTGCCATCTGATCATCTGCCAGGCCGTCTACGAGCTGAATGGCACGACGACGCCAAGCGGCTGCAACGGCACCACGCTACGGCGCGTGCAGATCGTGCGCGATGGCGCGGACGAGTATGGCGCAGCAACCGACGCAGATCCGGCGGCGATCCACACGCTGCTAGACTTTGCGCACAAAGCGCGCAACGGGCAGCCACCCACAAAGAAGATTCGCTACTGCACCGACTACTTCAAGATTCGGCTGTTCAACACCTGGGCACGGGCCAATCGCCATATGCTCGGCGAACGGTCGGTGTTGCTCAGCGGTGAGCGCTGGGCCGAGTCGGAGCAGCGCTCCCACATCCTGCCGTGGGAATGGCGCGCTGCGATCACCCTCCAGCCAGGGCACCGCGAGTGGCCACACGGCTGGCGCATGCTCTGGGCGCGCCCCGGTATCGACCGCGCGCTCCACGAGGTCGCCGGCGCGGTGATCGATGCCGGCATCGAACCACACATCGGCTACTTCGACCAGGGTGAGACTCTGGCCAGCCTGCGCAATCCCCTTCGGGACGAGCACGGCCGCGCACGGCTGAGCTGCCGGTGCTGTATTTTCAGCCAGGCCCACCATATCCAACATGCGCTGGACATGCGCCCAAGCGTCATGGGGCCGGCGGTGCGCGCCATCCAGGAGTATGAGCACGAGACGGGTTATTCGTGGCAACAGCGCGGCCCACTTGGTGCCGCGAGGAGCATCACAGCGAGGAAAGAAGGCCCATGATACACGACACAGATGCACTCACGATTGTGCACACGAACGGCGCGCTGCGCAAGGCCGCAGCGGCATACCTGGAACAGCATCACTATATGCGGTCATCAGGCGGCAGTGGGCAGCTATTCGCCGTCCTGGATCAGACCGAAAGCGTACAGGGCGCGGTGCTGATCGGCGCGACCGCCAGCGCCAATTGCGACCGCTCGATTGCGGGTGCATGCCTGATTGGCCCCACCGCCAGCCAGGACGCCGAGCGTACGATCGCCGCGGGCGGCGTGCTGATCCGTCAGATCAAGCGATCACATCTCCAGGACAGCGTGGCAATGTACGAAAGCCATCTGCTGCGCCACTGTATGCAGGAGGTCTGCAATGACTATGATCAGCCGATGATCTTCGTGTCGTATGCCGACCCGGCAGCAACGGATGCGCGAACCGGCATGCCGCTGCTCGGCTGGAGCTATCTGGCCGCCGGCTTCTTCTCGATTGGCAACACGAGCGGCAAGCGCTGGTGCGTCGTCGATCATTGTGGGCGTGCCCGTTCAACCCGCCAGGGCATGATCACCCTGCGGCGAGCGACGCTGCCGAAGGCTGGCGATATCTTCCACGGTGAGCGGATCACGCAGGATTGGCAGCTCAAACCGCTTCCGCCAGCGCGCATCTGGATCGCGATCGTCACCCCCGAGCGCCTGACTCGCAAACAGGCCAAGATCGCGTGGCGCAGTGTTTGGCGTCAGCTCAACCCCACACGGCGCGTGGCCGCCAAAATCTGGATCGACCATACTACATGGCAACGGCGGCATACGGATGGTACCGTTCCATTGGGTGAGCCGAAAGCACACCACATCCGCGCGCATGATCGCTTTCAGCCCGCATGGTGGCGTGGCAGCGACATCACGCGCACCGCTGCGCCCACTTGGGTGCCCTATGTATGGCAGCACGCGCTCCTCGTGGAAGCGCATGTCGCCGGGGAGACGACCGCCAATCGGACATATGCGCCATTGTGGCAGTGATACCACGATCAGACATGCTATAATATGAGCCGAAGGAGCACTCCATGACCGAGCAGCTGCCAAATGACTATGATGGCGCGTGGAAGGCCGCGCTGGATGTCTATCTTCAAGAGTTCCTGGAACTCTGCTTTCCAGCCATTCACGCGGCGATTGATTGGAATCGCCAGTATCGCTTCCTCGAAACCGAGCTTCAGCGTGCGAGCAGCGCCGCGTACCGGGGCCGCCGCACCGTTGATAAGCTGGTCGAAGTCTGGGGGCGTGATGGCGTCGCCGCCTGGGTGTTGATTCACATAGAAATTCAGAGTCAGAACCAGACC
>Ga0137375_10012451_pt1 | contig 10074 bp, 10 predicted proteins | sample SagtaG_24_FD_104936 | JGI IMG/M metagenome (GOLD analysis project Ga0137375, IMG submission 104936) | Vadose zone soil microbial communities from Sagehorn Ranch, Mendocino, California, USA - Sage1_R_113_16 metaG | ecosystem: Environmental > Terrestrial > Soil > Vadose zone | place: USA...
CAAGGCCAGCACGTTGAGGACCACGTATGCGAGCCCGGCAATGACTGCCGCTTGGCGTTGTGGGATCGCGGCTTGGTCTGGTGGCGTATCGGCGATACGGCTGGACATCTGATCGACCCCCACTGGTTCGGCGCAGCACCCAACGTCCGGCGTGGCGGACGACGTTTCCCCACGCGGTGATGGCGGCGTGCGCCCCGGGTGTTACCCGGCTGAGGAGCGGGCCGGCCCGATCCTGCCGTCAGCCTGAATCTTACCTTGTAAGATCCATGCCATACGGTAGCCATACCTTGTAAGGTTGTCAAGGGAAGGGACGACGCCCGCGAGCCCGCGTTGATCGGGAGCGTGCGACTGGGGAGGTGGACGTGGATGGCCCCGCGAGCCGGATCGAGGACCGACCGTCACACGCCGCTGAGCAAGGATCGGGTGTTGCGAGCCGCCGTCAGCATCGCAGACGAGGGCGGGATCGCGTCACTCACCATGCGCAGGCTCGCCCAGGAACTCGGGGTCGAGGCGATGTCGCTGTACTACCACGTCGCCGACAAGGACAAGGTCCTGGACGGCATCGTCGACATCGTGGTCAACGAGATCAACGCCCGTGTCGGCGAGATCGGCGCGCCGTCCAGTCCAGCCGACTGGAAGGCGGCCGTGCGGCGCAGGATCCTGGCCGCCCGCGAGGTCCTTCTCGGCCACCCCTGGGCGCCTGGCGTCATCGAGTCGCGCACCAACATGAGCCCAGCGGTCCTGCGGTACTTCGACGCACTGGGTGGGCTGCTTCGGGAGGGGGGCTTGTCGGCCGACCTCGTCCATCACGCGATGCACGCCCTCGGCAGCCGTGCCCTGGGGTTCACGCAGGAGCTGTTCGACCCGAACGGCGGCGATGAAGTGGGCCCGGACGTGGCGGCGATCATGCGCGCGCAGATGGCCGACGAGTATCCGTACCTCACCGAGATCGTCATGGGGGCCAGCCACAACGGCGAGGCCACCTTGGGCTGGTGCGACGACCAGGTCGAGTTCGAGTTCGGGCTCGATCTGATCCTCGACGGCCTCGAGCGGCTCCACGACCGGGCTGAGCTGCGCCGCCCCGACTCGAGCGCGTCTTGAGCGCGTCGGAGGCCTCCGAGCATGCTGCGCCTCCGCTCCACTTGGCTCGCCACGCGAGACCTCGCCAACTGTGGTGAGAACCGACAGCCCGCTGGCCATCTTCACTGAGAACGAACAGGAGGCCTTCGTCTATCTGGCACAAATGCCATCTGTGTGCCAACTCTTCTGAGAAGACGCCAACCCTTTTGAGAACCTACAGCGCCGCCCGCGGTCTCAGGCCGGGCGCACCGCGCCCGCGTACTCGCTGCGCCAGATGGAGGAGGTGCGGACCACCGCGCCGGTGTGGGGCGCCTCGACCATGAGGCCGTTGCCGACATACATGCCGACGTGGTGGATGGTGGCGGGGTCGCTGGGATCGGTGGCGAAGAACACCAGGTCACCGGGGAGCAGAGCGGTCCGGTCGACGCGGCGGTCGGCCGCGTAGGCGGCGTACTGCGCCCTGGCCACCCGCGGGATGTCCACGCCGGCGGCATGGTAGGCGAAGCTGGTCAGCCCGGAGCAGTCGAAGGTGTCCGGGCCCTCGGCACCCCACTCGTACGGCGTGCCGAGCTGCGCCAGGGCGATCCTGACCGCTCGCTCGCCGACCCCAGCCGCCGGCCCGGGCAGGTCGATGCGACCGGCGCGCGCCTGCGCCATCCAGCGGTCGAAGGCGGCCCGGCGCTCGGCCTCCTGGCGCTGCCGCTGCTCGGCGATGAGCGCGGCGACCCGCCGGTCCATGGTGCGCAGCTCGCGGCCCAGATCGGCGACGAGGGCCCGTGCCTCGTCCTGCTGGGCCTTGAGGCGCATGGCCAGGCGCGCCTGCGCGTCCAGGCGCTTGGCCAGCATGTCGTTGAGCGTGTCGAGCCTGATGCGGGCCGCCTTGATGCCGGGCAGGGCGTCGCGGTCCGCGTTGGCCGTCTCGACCCCGTGCCGCGCGGCATCGCGCCGCCTCGCCAGCGCGGTCGACTCGGCCAGCAGCTTGGCGCCGCGCGCGTAGGCGGCGTCGAGGTCCTCGGCGATGATCTCCAGACGCTGGTTCTGGGCGTCGAGCTTGACGCGGAGCGTGTCCGCCCTGGCCCGCAGCTCTGGGAGGCTGGGCCTGGCGAGCGCGCGGGTCGCGCCCAGGCCGAAGACGAGGCCGGCGCACACCAGCAGCGCCAGCAGCGCGACGCCACGGCCGCGACGGTGTCGCACGAACGCCTCCATCACCAGCGCCTCCAGGGTCGATGAGATCCGGTCGCCTGGTCTTCGCAGCCGCGGGACCGGCGGATGGGGTGACGTAGGCGAAACTACGTTGTTTTCCGTAGAGCAATCTCCGTTCCCCAACGGGCAGTCCGAGGGCCCCCGGGGCCCGAACACCAGAGGGGGACCGCTTCGACGGCCCGAAGTCCGCGCCCGACGTCCAGAGGAGGGAACCCGTGCGACTCCCAAGGCCCGCCGCCGCGGCAGGCGTCCTGGCAGCGGCCGCCCTGTTGCTCGCCGTGCCCGGCGTGGCAACGGCCCAGCATGGCCAGCCGACCGCCCAGCTGCGCATCGCCCACTTCTCGCCCGACGCTTCCTACGTTGACGTCTACGCGGTGAGCGTGAACCGCGACCAGGTCTTCCCGAACGTGTTCTACAAGGCGGTCTCCGCCTACTGGGGGGTCGGCGCCGGGGGGCGTTCACCTACGAGGTGCGGCCGGCAGGCACCGACCCGACAGCGCCCGCAACGGTCACGCTGACGGGGAACCTCCAGCCAGACCGCAGCTACACCGTGGCCGTGGTCGGCCCCAAGGCGAACCTTCGGGGGGTGCTGCTCAGCGACAACCTGTCACCGGTGAGCCCTGGCAAGGCCCGGGTCCGCTTCGTCGACACTCTGCTGGGCCGCCGCGCGATCGACGTCGTCTCCGGCGGCAAGGTGCTGGCCAAGGGGCTCTCGCTCGGCTCGGCGAGCCCGTACGGCGACGTCACCCCTGGCAGGTACCGGGTCCAGGCGCGCCAGGCAGGCAGCGGCAAGGCCCTCTACAACGGCACGCTCACGCTGAAGGCGGGCACCGTCACCACCGCCGTCCTGACCGGCGGCGCCGGTCAGCCGGACGAGGTGTTCGCGTTCAGGGACGGCGCCGGCGTCAGGGACATGCCGGCCGCGGCCGGCGGGGTGGCGACCGGGGCGGGCGGCACCGCCCCACCGGCGCCGGGCGCCGCGCGGCCGGCGCTGCTGTGGACCGGGGCGGTGCTGGCGCTGCTCCCGGTGCTCGCCGTCAGGTCCGTGTCCGCGGCCAGGCACACCGCGGCCAGGCACACCGCGGCGATCCTTCTGGCCCTGCTGCCGGTCGCGGGCTGCGCGGCGCGGCCGGCCGCTCCGGCTCCGGCCGCTCCGGCCGCGTCGGCGGCGGCCCCCGCGCGGGCGCCCACCCAGCAGCCACCCGCCGCGGTCGCGCGCTCCCGCCCACGGCTCGAGGTCAGCCCCTTCCCCACCCAGGTGACCGTGCCGGGACCACCCTCCGCGCCGGTGCAGCTCACCATCGGGGCGATCGGGGTCGAGACCGGGCTGGTGCGGCTGGGCCTGGATGCTGGCAGCGCCTTGCAGGTCCCGGAGGACTTCAGCCAGGCGGGCTGGTTCAGCGGCGGGCCGCTCCCCGGTGAGCAGGGCCCAGCGGTCATCGTCGGCCATGTCGACTCACGCAGCGGCCCGGCGGTCTTCTACCGCCTGCGTGAGCTGGCGCCTGGCGACGTCGTGCAGGTCAGGCGCGCCGACGGGGTGAGCCTGCGCTTCGCCGTCGAGGGCGTGCACCAGTACCCGAAGGCCGCCTTCCCGAAGGGTGCCGTGTTCGGTCCGGTCTCCTGGCGCGCCCTACGGCTGGTCACCTGCGGCGGCAGCTTCGACCACCAGCGCCACAGCTACCGCGACAACCTCGTGGTCGATGCCCGCCTGATCGGGTTCTCCCGACCCTGACCACCCGGAAGGCGACGCGTGCCGCCAACCGGTGCCGATACCACCCTCACCCAGCACCAGACTGAGCTGATCCGCAGGGAGGCCAGCACCACAGAGAAGGCAGGGCTCGCTCATTGTTGCGTGCTCACGGTAGATGAACTACGGTCCTGAACTACATCGGTGTAACTAGGGCGTCCGCTGCCCGGGGGAGGACGATGGCGGGGCTCTCAACGCAGATCCGCATGAAGGCCACCGGTGGATGGTTCTGGCAGGTCACCCGGACGCGTAGGGTGATCGAACTGTGAGGACCCACAGCGCTTGGAGACCAGCGACGCCTCAGAGAGGTGTCGCATGACCAGGGACATGACGGCGCTGGTCGTCTTCACGGACGTTCGAGGGTTCACGAAGTGGGCCGAGGCCAACGAAGTCTTCGCCAATCTCGACCATTTTGTGACGGGCTTCCTACAGATCCTGCGCCAACGCTTTCCCCAGCCACGGTATGAGCTCAAGCCGCTCGGAGATGGAGCGCTCGTCGTCTCAGAGTTGCCGGAGCAACTCAAGGTACGAGAGGTGACGAGTCTCCTCTCCGATGTATTGACGACGATCCGGAGGGTGGAGAGAGACTTCGAGAAGCACTGTGAGGGCTTCTCCAAGCAAGTTGGCCACTCGGCGAACCTGCAGCTCGGCTGGGGGGTGGTGCGAGGAAAGGTCATACGAGTTGGAGGTGACTGGGCGGGACACAATCTCAACAAGTCTTCTCGACTGTGCGGCCAGGCGCGCCCCTTTGGTATTGTGATCGACCGTGACGATTTTCCAGAGCTCCCGAAGTCCGCCCGTGGCTTGACATCTCGGCTACTGCGGCTGCAGGGAATAGGAGAGGTTTCGGTTTGGGTGACCAACGAAATCGCCTCGCAGTTTCTTCCTCGGGAACTGGTTCGGGAGACGCCAGAGGTTCATGTCGCCGGTACGTGCATCGCCGAGGAGAAGCAGGGCGCGATCAAGCTGCTGATTGCGCGAAGGTCGCGCGGGCGGCGGCTCTATCCAGGAAAGTTTGAGGGTTGTGGTGGCCAACTTCGTTACTCGGAGAACTTCGTCGAGGGTCTTCGCAGGCACTTCTCTCAAGAGCTGAATCTTGACGTGGAGGTACTCGAACATTTCCATGTCTTCTATGAGATCAGGGAGCCGAATGAGCCTGTCATCCCAGGGATCCGGTTCCTCTGCAGAAGAGTTGGCTCCAACGAGCCGTGGTCCACAAATCACTCCGAGTTGAAATGGGTTACTGAGGAGGAGTTTGCGAATATGTCCTCAGAGGATTTCGGGGGAAACCTCAAGCACGAGATTATCCAGCTTCTCGTGGCCTATCGTGATAGCGGACAGAATGGTGCTCGCGAGCCAGCACAGCGGGTGAGAAGGAAGCAGTAATTCCGCCCTCAGGCCCGCTCGAACACCGGCTTCAGCGCAAAGTACACGTCGCGGTACCGGCGATAGGCGTCGGCGTAGAGCTCGTGACGCTCCGGATCGGGAAGCTGCTCTTCGGGCTGGTAGGCGACGAACGCGTCGACCGCTCCCGCGACGCTGGAGTGCATGCCCGATCCCACCGCCGCCAGGATCGCGGCCCCGGTTGCCGTCGTCTCCACGCTCGTCGGGACGCGGACCGGGAGGCCGGTCACGTCCGCCTTGATCTGCCGCCACAGCGCTCCCTTCGCCCCACCCCCCACGATCGTGAGCCGGCGGACCTCCAACCCGGCACTCCGCATGGCCTCGAGGATGTCCCGGAGGGCGTAGGCGCTTCCCTCGAGCAGCGCCCTGGTCATGTGGGCCCTGGTGTGGGCGAGCGTGAGCCCGTAGAAGACTCCCCGGGCGGCCCCGTTCCACTCCGGCGCCATGGCCCCCTGCATGCAGGGCAGATACGCCAGCCCCTCAGCGCCGGGAGGCACGCCGGCCGCCGGGCCCGTCATCAGATCGTAGGCGTCGCCCTCCCCGCGGGCCTCCGCGTCCCGCTCGAGCGGCGAGAACTGGTCCCGCCACCAGCGAAGGTTTCCACCCGAGACGAATCCGGGGTTCTCGAGGAGCCAGACGTCGGGATCGGCGTGCGGGTGGCACTCGACGAGCATCGTGGCGTCCTCGCGCGGCCTAGCCGAGGCGGCGCACACGGGCTCAGCGGTGCCGACCACGTCGCACACCTCCCCGGGGGCGAAGACGCCGGCGCCGAGGGTGGCCGCCATCTCGTCCCCACACCCCACCATCACGACCGTCTCGGGCGACAGACCGGTGATCTCGGCGAAGGCCCGCGTGACGGGGCCGACCGGCTGCGTGCCGGCAGCGAGCTCGGGAAGCAGCTTGGGGTCGATGCCGACGGCTTCCAGGACGGGCGTGGACCACGTCCGGGTCCGCGGATCGAGGAGGGCGAGCGAGGAGGCGTTCGAGTAGTCGACGGCGAGGACGCCGGCCGCCTCGCGGAGCACGTACGACCCCGGCGGCATGAGGTTCGCCGCCTCCGCGAACACCTCGGGCTCCTCGTCCCGGACCCACATCGCCTTGAACACCGCGTGCGAGGAATCGAGGTTCGCTCCGACATGGCGGTAGAAGTCCGCCCGCGAGATCCGCCCGGCGAGGGCGGCCGCCTGCGCCTCCGCCCGCCGGTCCATCCAGATCATGGCCGGCCGCAGGGGATGGCCCCGCGCATCGCACACGACCATCCCGTCGAGTTGCGACCCGAACGAGAGGCCCTTCACCGCGGACGGCCCCTCCGGCACCTTCTTGATCAGCCGGGTGATGGTGGCGTGCAGCGCCGCGGTCCAGAGGCGAGGATCCTGCTCAGCCCAGCCCGGGTGGGGAAAGGAGACGTCGTAGCCTTCGTAGGCCGAGGCCACCAGCGTGCCATCGGCTGCGTAGAGCGCGGCGTTCGTCCCCTGGCTGCCGACGTCACAGCCGATCACGTAGGGCTCGGTCATGGCAGGATGACCATCTTCAGCCCCGCGCCCGAACGGATCGTCTCGAACGCATCGCCGATCCCGTCCAGCGGAAACCGGTGCGTGACGACGGCCGCCAGCTCGTCCCGCCGGCGGTTGAGGTAGTCCATGGTGATCCGGTACTGGCGGTGGGTGGCCCCGTACGCGCCGAGGACGGCCAGCTCCTTGTAGTGGAGCTGGTTCATGTCGAGCTGGCTCACGGGGTCGTGCTTGGGGAGCCCCGCGAAGTACACGACCCGGGCGCGTTTGGCCGCCATCTCGAGTGCCGCCTGCTGGGCCTGCTTGGAGGGCGCCGCCACGCTGATCCGCCTGGCACCCGCTCCGCCCGTGCGGCTCATCACGTCGGAGACGCCGTTGTCCTCGCCGGCCACCCACGCGTCGTCCACGAACCCGCCGACCGCATGCAGGGCGATGTCCAGGCGTTGGCGGTTCACGTCGCACAGGAACACCCTGCTCGCCCCCCGGTCGCGCGCCATGACCGATTGCCAGCACCCGATCGGACCGGCTCCCAGGATCATGACCGTGTCGCCGAGGCCGACGTCCAGCACCTCGATCCCGTTCAGGGCGCAGGCGAACGGGTCCGCGACCGTCGCCAGGTCCGACGGCAGGTCGTGCGGGAGTGGAATGAGGTTCTTGGTGGCGATCGGTGGTACCGCCGCCAACTCGGCGTAGGCGCCCGGGAAGGGGTCGTAGCCGTACAGCAGATGGTGCTCGCAGAGATTCTGGAACCCGTCGACGCACTCCCCGCACTCCCCGCAGGTGAGAATGGAGCCGAGGAACACGCGGTCGCCCTCCTTCACCCCTCGGGGAAGCGTGGCCTCGGGCCCGACGCGCTCGAGGATTCCAACGGGCTCGTGCCCGAGGATCCACGGCGCGGGAGCCCGGAGGTCGCCGTTGAAGAACGTCCGAGCGTCGGTGCCGCAGATGCCGCACGCCTCCACGCGGAGGATCCCGCCGCGCGGATCCAGGGCCGGCTCGTCAGCTTCCCTGACCTCCACCGAGTTGCGTCCGGTCATGAACGCGGCTCTCACGACGCCTCCTCGCCTCGATGCTCCCGCAGCTCCTCGTAGGCCTTGCCTGCGTTCCACCGCTCCCGGATGACCCTGGACAGGGCGCGCGTGATCGCCTGGGGCGACCGGTGCATGAAGATGTTCCGTCCCACGGAGCACCCGATGCCGCCCGCCGCCATGGCTCGCTCCATCCTCACGAGCAGCTCCCGGTCCTCGAGGCGGGAGCCGCCGGCAAGCACCACCGGGATGCCGCCGGCGGCCTCCACCAGGCGGCCGAACGAGTCCTCGTCACCTGGCCAGTTCGTCTTCACGATGTCCGCGCCGAGCTCGGCGCAGAGCCGGACGTTCCGCCGGAGGTATTCGAAGCCGTACTGCTCCTTGAGCTCCTCGACCAGGGCATAGGTGGTCGGGAACTCCGCCTCGGCGATCATCGGCATGCCGAGCGCGGCGCACTCCCGACCGACACCGGCCAGCGTGCGGATCATTCCCGGTTCGGACTCCCCACCCAGCGCCGTGAACAGGACGACGGCGTCGGCGCCCAGGCGCACGGCCTCCTCCACCCGGGCGATCTGGACCACCTCGGGCTGTGCGGATGCCGGGTTCGCCGACGCCGACAGCAGGAGCGCGAGCGAGGTCGTCGGCGAGAACGCCGGCTCCGCCAGCCGGACCATGCCCTTGGACATCATGATCACGTTGGCCCCGCCGGCCACCGTTTCGGCGGTCCGGGTCGCGATGTCCGCGAGCGGCTCGAGGAAGGTCGGTGAGGTCATCCCGTGATCGAGGGCGCAGATCAGCGAGACCCCGGCCGGGTCGATCACCCGCTTGAGGCGCATGGACTTTCCAACCTGTGTCGTCACGTGAACCTCTTTCCGGGGCCTCGGCGGACCACCGAGAAGTCGAATGCGTCCGCGAGGTGGAACTCGTGGGAGGAGAGCACCGCGGCGCCGTCCTCCGCGTAGTCCACCTGCCAGATGTAGAGAAGGAGCTCGCCGCGGGGGACGCCCAGCCGGCTGGCGACGGCCTGGTCGGCCCGCACGGGCCGGAACCTGGCGACGCCATGGTGGATGACGATACCGAGGTCCCGCTCGAACACGTCGTAGATCGACCGGTGCAGCATCTCCTCGACGACCTGCGTCCGGGCGTCGACCAGCCTGCTCGGGAAGATGTCCCGGGACAGGACGACGGCCTTGCCTTCCGCGGTGCGGACCCGCTCGACGACCAGCACGTCCTGGCCGGGTTCCAGCCCGAGGCGGGCCGCCTCGGCGGCGGAGGCAGGCTCGATCCAGTGCCGTCCCTGCGCGATCCCCGCCCGCATCCCGGCCGAACGGATCGCCTCGGTGACGCCGAAGTTCAGATCCAGGCTGTTCGCCATGCGAGGAAGCTCGGCGACGTAGGTCCCCGAGCCTCGTCGTCGCCGCAGCAGCCCCTCGCCTTCCAGGGCCCTGAGCGCCTCGCGGAGGGTGGCCCGGGACACCTGGAGCTCCGCCGCCAGGTCCGGCTCGGACGGAAGGCGGGTCCCCGCGGGGAACTTCCCCTGGTCGATCCGCTGCCTGAGCTCGTCATGGACCGAGACCGAACGGAGCTGCGGTCGGACCCTTGTTCCCCGGTGTGCCATCTGCATCCTGGCGATGAGTTTATGTCAGACAACTTGGCGGGACAAGGCAGGCTGTTGACCGCGTGTACGCACCGGCTTGACTCGCTCGGGGTGTGCTCCTTACGATTCTGCGAAGGTCACCTAATGTCAGACAACTTCCCCGAGCGCGGGATAAGGGGGTTGTGCCGTGGCTCAGGAGCGACGCCGAGTCGGATCGGTGAGCTACGAGGAAGCCGGAGACCAGTACTTCGTCAAGCGACGGCTCAGGCGGCACGCGGCCTTCTGGTCGCTGTGGTCGCTGGGCGTGGCGGCGGTCATCTCCGGCGACTTCTACGGATGGAACCTGGGGCTCGACGCCGGTGGCTTCGGGGGCCTGCTCATCGCGACGTTCTTCATCGCGATCATGTACTACGGCCTGTGCTTCAGCATCGCGGAGATGTCGCCAGCCCTGCCCCACACGGGCGGCGCCTACTCGTTCGCCCGTTCGGCGATGGGGCCGTGGGG
>Ga0137375_10012455_pt1 | contig 10073 bp, 6 predicted proteins | sample SagtaG_24_FD_104936 | JGI IMG/M metagenome (GOLD analysis project Ga0137375, IMG submission 104936) | Vadose zone soil microbial communities from Sagehorn Ranch, Mendocino, California, USA - Sage1_R_113_16 metaG | ecosystem: Environmental > Terrestrial > Soil > Vadose zone | place: USA...
ATGTTTTCAGCACGTTGTCGGTACCGCCGGCGTAGCCGGACGGCTGCGTGAAGCGGGTCAGGAAGTACCGTCCGAAGAACGACTGCTTCGTGCCCATCTGGTAGTCGACACGCGCGAGCGTCTGCTTCTCGTCGCGGTCGGACTTGACGTCGTACGTGATCTGGCCGCACGGGTCGGTCGAGCTCGGCAGCCGCTTCGTGAGGTTGAGCGCCGCCTTGCTGAAGAGCGCCGGATCGATCCGATTGTTCACATACGGTGCGCGGAGCGCCACCTGGCGGCCGCCGTTGCACGCGGGCGAGGTGAACGCGGTGAGATCTCCCGCGAGCATCGCGGGCGTCGGCACGTAGGCGATGTTCGACGCCGGCCGCTGACGCAGTACGGTGCCCTGGTACCCACCGAAGAAGAACAGCTTGTCCCTGAAAATCGGACCGCCGAGCGTCCCACCGAACTGGCTGCGCTTGAGGCCGTCATCGAGGCGCTTACCGTCGGCGCCAATCGCCGCAAACGGGCTCCTCGCGTTGAGCGAGTGGTGACGCAGGAATTCGAACCCGTTGCCGGAGAACCGGTTGGTGCCCGACTTGGTCACCGCGTTCACCGCTGCCGCCGAATGGACGCCGTTCTGCGCGGTGAGGCCGCTGGTCGCGACACGGAACTCCTGCAGCGCGTCCGGGAACGGCAGCGGCAGGTTGACGTTCTCCTGCGGGTTGTTGTGCGTCGCCCCATCGAGCGTGTAGCCAACGCCGGTCGACAGGCCGCCCGCCACCGAGACTCTCACGCCGCCGGGCGATGTGCGGTTCGTCGCTTCGGCGACCTGCACCGCCGCACCCGAGAGCACGAGCAGGTCGGTGACCTGCCGCCCCTGGAGCGGCAGCTCGACGATGCGCTCGTTTTCGATCACCTGACTGATGCCGGCGCTGCGAACGTCGACGATCGGCGCCGCGGCTTCAACGGTGACGGTCTCTTCGAGCGAGCCGAGCTCGAGGGCGGCGTTCACCGTGGGTGTGGCGCCGACCTGCAGCGTGATTCCGGTCTGGACGTAGGTCTTGAATCCCTGTAGCGCGACTTCCAGCCGGTACGGGCCGGTCGGCAGGTTGGACAACAGATAGTTGCCGTCCGAGTCAGTCACCACGGTGCGGACGAGGCCGGTGGCGGTCTGCGTCGCGGTCACGGTCACACCGGGGAGGACGGCCCCGCTCGAGTCAGTCACGCGGCCATTGAGTTCGGCCGTGGCGCCCTGCGCCCACGCGGGTGCAGTCGAAAGGACACTGGCAATGAGGACGAGGGGCGCAAGGATAGCGAGCGCCCTCGGTACACGATTCATATCGTTGATTCTCCGAATGTGCGGTTTGCCGGACGAACCTGGCGGCGAAGAGTGCCGCAAATTAGAACATTCGGCCGTTCGCCCTGTCAACGCTCGGACGAGAGTTTACTTGGCTTTTCCGGCTTCGACGTCGATCAGTTTCTTGAGCTGCTGGGCGTTCTCGTTGTTGGTGCAGAAATTCTCGATCAGCGGTTCGTTGCCGAGCGAGAAGGTCTTCCACGCCGAGGTCCACGGCTTGGTCAGCACCTTCGGATCCTCGACGGTGTATTGGTACTCCAGATAGTTCCTGGACGGCCGGCGCAGGCGCTCGATCACGTGCACCTGGTCGCTGTGAAACCAGCCGTTGCCCTGGATCAGGGTGCGTTCGTCGAGCGAGATGGTGTCGATGACGAACGTGTCGCCTTCCCAGTGGGCGGTCTGGTCGCCGTTGAAGAGCGGCTCGAGCTCCTCCTTCGGCTTGTGAGGACGTCCATCGGCATACACCACGCGCCAGTTGTTGTTGTTCTCGGAGAGGTGGAGAAACAGTCCCGGCTTCATGACGATCTGGTGCGGATAGGGATTCTGGTTGAACATGCCGGGAGTCCCCACCGGCTCACATCGCACGTTGGCCCTCGCCAGCTCCAGCTCCGTCCTGGTCATGCCCTTGATCTTCGCCTCGGCCCAGGGCTGAAACGGGATCGGATTTTCCTGCACGCGCGCGTCTGGCACGACGCTCCATGCGTTGGCCTTCCCGGTCGGGCCTTCGAACCAGACCCCCGACAGATCGACCTTGCCGTCGGCCATCCGCGGCGCAGGGCCGCCCGGCGGCAGCGGCACGGGCTTCACGTTGCCCCTCGCTTCGATGAAGGTCTTGCCCTCGGCGCTCTGCTCACCGGTCAACACCTGGGCGACAGCTGCGACTGGCAGCATCAACGTCGCCGCGAGCATCAGGCCGATGTGCGTTTTCATGGCGATCTCCAATCGGTTACTTGTGCGCGGCCACATCTGTCACGACAGTCCAGACGTATTGGACGAATGGATAGAGCGACGATTCAGCCAATCGCTCGACGTCGCCGTGGGCCGGATAGTTGAGGGAGTCGGATTCCGTCGAGGCCGGCCCGATGCCGTACGACTGGATGCCCTTCGCGCGAAGCTGCGCCTGGTCGCTGGCGCCGGTGGACATGGAGGGGATCACGGCCGCGCCCGGATAGATCGTCTTGGCGACGCGCTCCATCGCTCGGTACATGTCCGTGTCGAGCCTGGACGCCGGTGACGGCGGCCGCGACGGTGGAATCGGGACAATCTTCACCGCGGGGTCGTCGATCACCTTCGCCATCTCCGCGTAGAACTTCTCGATGTCTTCACCCGGAAGCGCGCGAATGTCGAGGGTGGCTTCCGCTTCCGACGGAATGACGTTGGCGCCGACTCCCGCCTTCAGCATCGTGGGGACGACGGAGGTGCGCAGCATCGAGTATTCCCCGGGCGAATGTTCGCGCAGGAATTTCTGGGCGCCGGCCGCGGATTGCGGATCGAGCAGCGCCTTGTAGATCGCGGCGCGCTCCGGCGAGCTGACAGTTGCCAGCTTTTCAAAGTAGGCCCGCGTGGTCTCGTTGAGCCGCATCGGCGTCTGCCAGCGACCCACTTTTTCAATCGCGGCGCCGAGGTGGATCAGCGCGTTATCCATGCGTGGCACCGAGCCGTGGCCGGCGGTGCCGGTCGCGACGAGCCGCACGCGCGCGGGCAGCTTTTCGGCCGTCCCGATGTTCACCTGCGTCACGCGGCCCTCGTCAATGGTCGCGCCGCCGCCTTCCGTCATCGCGAATTCAGCGTCGATATCGGGGAAATGCTCGCGAACCATGAAGTTGATGCCGACGCCGGCCGTATCGGCCTCTTCACCCGACTCGGCGAGAAAGATCACGTCGCGATCCAACTGGACGCCGAGCCGTTTCAGCATCAGCATCGTAACCAGGTTCGCGGCCAGCACCGGCTTGTCATCCTTGCTGCCGCGTCCCCAGATGTAGCCGTCCTTCTCGATCGCGCCAAACGGATCGACGGGCCACTTCTCGCGCTGCACGCCGACGACATCGGTGTGGGCAAGGATCAGCAACGGCCGCTTCGATCCGTTGCCCTTGAGCCGGGCGACGAGGTTGGCGCGCGCAGGATCCAATGCGAATGTGCTGGTCGGGATCCCCTCGCCCTCGAGAACCTTCTTCAAGTACTCGACGGCCAGGGTTTCGTGGCCGGCCGTGGTGTCGAGCTGCACGAGCGAGCGGTAGTGCCGCAGGATTTCAGGCCGGAGCTTGTCCCAGTCGACGGCCTTTGCGGCCGGGGGCGCCTGCGCCCGGAGAGAAGCGATCGAAGCGATTGCAAACGCAAGAGCAAGAAAGCGTTTCATGGCGGGTCAGTACTTATAGTTGACGATCAGGCGCCCCAGGTTCGACGTGCCGTTGCCCCACATCCCCTTCGTATACAAAGGGGCCACCGGCGCAGGATTCACCACGACGAACTCGAACCGTCCCGGCGTGCGCAACGCCTCGGCGTCGAGCGTGAACCGAAGCTCCGTTGGACTCACCACCTGGGTCGGAACAGGCTTGCCCTTGAAATGCACGGCCGACCGGCGCACGAAGTTGATGCCCCTGACCGTGACTGTCGCTGGCGTCGCGGAAGACGGGGTGCTCTGCGTCACGATGTATGGATCGAAATTCTGAATGGCCGGCTGTGGCGAGCTGGCAGGGTCGGTGACCGCGGCCACCGCGCCTCCTGCGCCCTCGGCCCCTGCACCGCCGCCGCGCCCGACCTTTATCAAGGCCACGACCCACGGCAATGCTTCCACGGCGGGGCTGAGCTGATCGCCCGGAGGATTGAACACCGTCGTGTAGTCGGCGTGATAGCGCCGATCGATTACCTTGCCGTCGAAGATCACCGTGTCGGTCTTCTTGAGATTCTCGATGTCCTGCAGCGGGTCGGCGCTGACGATGAGGATGTCGGCGATCTTGCCGGGTTCGACGGTGCCAAGGGAATCCTGTTTCCGCACCAGCTCGGCGGGATACTTCGTGGACCCCTGGATGATCTGCATCGGCGTGAGTCCCGTTTCAGTCATGATCCGCATTTCCTGAAACAGCTCGAGCCCGGGGACGTAGCGGTCATTCAGGTTACCTGATATGAGCAGGTGTCCTCCCGCATCGACGAACATCTTGTGGAAGCGCTTGACGTTCTCCCACCCCTTCAGCCGTCTCTCGCGCAGGGCGCCCTCGTCGACCTCCACGTAGGCCGCCAGGGCAGACTCCATCGCCTCGACCGGGTAGTACTTGAGGAGGTTGGGATCCTTGAACCAGGCATGCGCCTCGGCGGTGTATCGATCCCAGTCCTTCGGGTAGCCCTTGTAATTGATCATGAACGTCGGCACCAGCACGACGTGATGCTCGACCAGCGTCTTGATCAGATCGGCCGCCTTCGCGTCGTCCATGTCGCCGTATTTGTCGAGCTCGTTGCGATCGTCGCGCCCCTGGCGGAACTGCGCTGGATTTTTCGCGATGGCCAGCGGCACGCCGGCGGAGTGCGGTAGCTGCGCGGCACCCAGTTCCGCTGCCTGCTTGGGGAAAATCCCCGGGCCGTACGCGCGGACGAACGCGGGCTTGCCGAGCTTGTGCGCTTCGTCGATGCCTGCCTTGTAGTAGTCCAGCGGCATCGCGCCGTCGTAGAAGATGACGTAATCGGCGCCGGCACCCAGCACGGTGCGGACCACCTCGCGTGCGTCGTCGGCCGACTTGGGCACGCGGATCGTGTTCAGCGGCATCTCGTACCCCGTTGCCGCGTTGTTGGTCGAGCCGATTCTCAATATGCCGGTATACGAGCGCGGAGCGAGGACCTTGCCGTGGAGGACGGAGTCGCGGTGCGGCACGGCGGTCTCCTGGTCGGTGCCGACATCGATGCTCGCCGTGATGCCGTGAATGAGCATTGCCTCGCCGAAGTACCAGCTGTAGGCCGTCTGCGAGTCCCACAACCCAGGAAGAACGAACTTGCCGGTGGCGTTGATGATCCGGGCGCCGGCCGGATACGTGCCCTGCCCGTTCCGCGAGACGGCGCGCGAGACGGCCGTGATCTTGTTGCCCTGGATGACGACCACCGAGTCGCGAACCGGCGCGCCGCCGTTGCCGTCAATGAGGGTGCCGCCCTCGATGACGAGCGCCGCCGGCTGCTGCGCGTAGGTGGAATGGGCGTACGAAGCAATCAGGACTGCCAGGACAACCGGGAACAGCAGGGCGAGATACTTCCTCATCGACGCCTCCGCGCGAATCCTACTCGAATTTCTCGTAGGGAATCTCATTGAACATCGGGAGACCGGCGGCCTTGATGACGTGCATCAGACCGGCGCGTTCGTGAAATTCCAGGCTGTCGCGGTCGATGACGACAGTGTTCGGGTACTGCGGCGCGAGCCGGCGGAACTCTCTGTCGATCAGCTTGAAACGCTGCACCATCCGTTCGAGGTTCTCGTAGGGCCGGTGTCTCCGCTTGATGTGCTTCTCGATCGTGTCAGTGCTCGATGTCAGCACGATCACCTTTCCCGGGGCCCGGTCTTCTCCGATCAACGATGCCTTCCGGAGCGCTGCGTGGTACTCGGGAGGATATTCCGCGATATGGGCTTCCAGCGTGATCCGCGCGCCTTCGAAAAAGATCACCCGTCCAGGCGCGTCGCTGCGGCCGGCGTCACGGTAATTCGCTTCGTAGAGCCTGGCGAAGTACGCGGTCACGCCGACGGGATTCCGCCCCGCCTCGATATCTTCGAGCACCCGAGGATCCCAGACGCCCTTCTCCCCCTCGCCATACGACCCGTTGTGATAGAGGTCGCCGAGCTGCCTGAGCAGCGTGCTCTTGCCGACTCCCGGTCCTCCGACGATAGCCACGCGCATATGCTGAATGCATAGCTTATGGCAGAGGGGCTCGATTACTTCGAGGTGGGCACGGGCAGCACGCCGGCGTCGAACGCGCGGAGAATCGCTGCGGTCGACACCGGGTTGGTGACCGACCATGCCGCCAGGTCGGCGAGCAGGTTCACCTGCAGCGCCTTCAACTTGATGACGCCATTCTTGTTCTCGCCGAACGTCGAGTAGTACGGGAAATGCGCGAGCTGCTTCGCCTGCTTCGACAAGTGCTTCTTATCGGGAGGATTCACCCATTCCTTGATCGCCGAGGGAAGCGACCCCTTCCAGGCGTCGGCCGCGTAGTTGTAGACCCAGCAGATGTTGAGTCCCTTGTAGCCGCGGATGTTGTAGACCTCATTCCCGAGAACCGTCCAGCCGCGGTCGCAATAGATCGCGCCGCCGCCGGCACGGGTGGCTGCATTGAGCCCGTCGATCACCGTCCGATATCCGTCCTTCTCGAACACCGGGTTCATGCTCTTGTCGCCGTTGCCGTCGCGCACGCGCAGCGGCATGAAGTACGACTGGAGCTGGTCGTTCCCGTCGTACGGGCTGCTCGAGTTCACGAAGACGATGATGTTGTGGACCTGGCGTACGAGCAGGGGCATGACGGCCAGGTTGTCGGTGAAACCCCCGTCGCCATGCGCCAGCTCCGCTGACGCGGCTCCGGGCACGGCCCCCCTGACGGCGACGTTGGCGAACGCCGGAAAGGCCTCGGACATGCGACGAAGCGGCCCGCGAAGCCGCTCGGGCACCTTGTCGCCGAGCATGAGCTCGAGCTGCGGCGCGGCGCCGCTGCTCGCAATCACGTCAGCCAGCGTGAAGGGCCGCCCGAGTGGACCTGGCCCGACGAGCACGGTCGAGTCCGAACGCGGAGCCAGATACAGCCGGTCGTACGCCCAGGGCGACAGATACGTGCCTCCGACCGTTCCGAACTGCTGCCGGACACCCGTATAGAGTCCCGTGTACTCGACCGGGATGAGCCGCGGATACTCATGTCCCACGCGCTGCACGAGCGTGCCCCCGACAATCAGGAACGGACGATTCTCCGGCGCTACGACGAAATCCTTCGTCGGCTGCCCGCTGAGGACGCTCATCTCGATGGCCGTCGCGAGGTTCCACGCGTACGGATGGCGGTTGCCATCGGGAATGAGCCCGTCCAGAAAAACCTTGCCGAGCATGTGCGCGTAGGTCTTGTTCTGCCGCTCGGCGTCGGGCACCTCGCGCTTGCGGATCTTCCGAAGGGCGGACCGCGCGGTGACGAGCGACTTCCTGAGCTGCGTGATGTCGACTCCGGCGACGGCGTCCGGCAGGAAGCTGGGAACCTCCTGCAGGCCGACATGCCCAAGGCCGGAATGCACGACCCGTTCGGCCAGCAGCCCCGCCGGGACCTGCTCGATCGTCGTCGCATTCAGCGGCTGGAGCGTGCCGAGGAGATCGCTCAGCTGCCCATGGTAGTACGTGAAGGGGACGGCGGCCCATGATCCGCCTGACACCGCGGTGACGTACCGCACCTTCTCCAGCCATCCGTTCGCCTGAAGACCACGGAGCTGACCGATGGTCGCCGACGCCGACCGGGTGCCCCCGCCGGAAAACGCGACGCCCACGTCGGCGGTGCGCGCCGTGTCGAGTCCTTTCGACTCAGGCATCGCTTCGGCAGCGTTGCCGGACCAGAACGTCGGCGACACTTCCCAGAAGGCGGCGGGCACGCAGTCGGGACACGAGGCCGATTGCGCCGCGACGCGCGCGCCGGCGCTCGCGCCGATGGTGGCGATGACGAGGAGGCCCGCGAGACCCTTCATGGCGTGAAGGCCTTCTTCAGGTCGACATCGACGCCGAAAAACGTCTGCACGCTGTCTGCGCCGTCCCTCAGATCGTTGTCGATCAGCATTTCCACGAAGAAGCGTCCCGAGTCGGTGATCCGCAGCGCCTTCTCCAGACTGAAACTGAGCAGACCGTCGATCTTGATCCGCCTCCAGCTCGTTCCGGAAAAGAGCTCGTTCTTCCCTACCCCCACCTCAACGTAGCTGCCGGCGAACGTGCCGTCGTCGGCCAGCAGGCCAACCGCGGTGTGGAACGACCGAAACACCCGTGGGGCCTGTTCGAGCGCGATGAACCCGAGCCGCGTGGTGACATAGACCTTGGCGGGTGCCTCCGTGCCTTTCTGGAGTGTCGCGAACTCGAGCCGCGGGCTCACGAACGCCTCGAGGCTCTCCGCATGTTCGAGGATGTACTTCGCGCGGTCCGGAAACGGCGACGAGTTCGAGCAGACCGGCGGCCTGTTCTTGGCATCGGCCGCCGAGCAGTCGATGTCGGCGGTGCGAACCCCGTGCAGTGTCTCGCCGTTGATCCACAACTGCACCGGGCTGTCGTCGTGGCCGGCTGCCCGGTAGTCGAAATCAATCCCGAAGATCTTGCGCAGCTTCTGATCGGTCCCGGCCGCCGGGTTCTTGTAGTTCCCGACGCTGTCCGGCGCGAACGTATCGACCACGGTGCCGAGGTACGCCGACGCATCGAAGGGAGAGTCTTCGTTCGCGCGATCGGGCTGGGTGCATAGACCCTCCGGCGCCCCGCCACCTCCGTCTGCGGGAGCCGGGACCACGACATCGGGTAGCACATCCTCCCCATTTCGCGTCGCGCGGACGCGAAATCCCCGCCGCAGCGGGATGGCCAGGCCAAAGGACAACTCGGAGTCGCCCGCGATCACCGTCTGTTCGGGGTACCGGGTTTGCTCGATGACGATCCCGATCGCATCACCGCCTCGCGGATTGGTCAACTGGACTACGACCCGGCAATCCCCCACTTTCATGGGCTTGAGGGTCAGGGTTGAAGCGGGTTGCGCCACGGCTTTGGTGGCCTGCGAGGGGCCGGCGAGCGCGATCAGAACGAAGGCAATCGTCCATGGCGAGGCCCCCGCATCTCTGTCTCTGGGCATGTCGACTCCAAACGGATCAGGCGTTCGGCGGCCCGGAATGCTAGCACCGCGCTGCATGCGCACGCCGTGGGTTGCACAGAAATTCAAGGACGCGCCTGGATGTATCAACGACACAGTCAGGAAAATCGAACAGGCCGACGAACAACTTTCCGTTTATGATGGTCGACCCGGTCACGGTGCTCGACGGTCGATGAAGGGGGAAAAGCTGTCGAACAGCCTTTTCCTGAAAAATAACGAATAGCTGCGGAGGGTCGCGTGCGAAAGCTGCTCATCGTTGTTGGAGTCGTTGGACTCGCCGGCATCGTCGTCCCCCTGCTCGTTCAGGCGCAGGGGGCCGCGCAGCCTGGGGCTCCGCGTCAGCCCGGCCAGGAAGTTCAGGGTCCGCTCGGTCCGGTCAGTGCGCTCGGCCAGGAGTCGGCCAATCGTACGCCGCTGCCGACAGGCCCGGCGCCACGACTGCCCGATGGCACGATCGACCTGACCGGCGTGTGGGCTGGCGGCGGTCCCGTCAATGACATCGCGCAGGGTCTCCCGAAGGGTGAGACGCTGCCGCTGCTACCGGCCTCGATCAAACTGATGGAGTACCGCGCGCAGCACGAGACCGACGATCCGCATCTCTGGTGCATGCCGATGGGCGTGCCGCGAGTGACCCCGTATCCATTCCGCTTCGTGCAGAACTTCACGCACAAGGCGCCGACGCACATGTTCATCCTTCACGAGGCGACGCTGCACACCTTCCGGCAGATCTTCATGGACGGCCGCCAGCATCCGAAGGAGCTCGATCCCACGTGGTTCGGTCACTCGATCGGGCACTGGGAGGGCAAAGACACGCTGGTCATCGACACGGTCGGCTTCAACGACAAGTTCTGGTTTGACCGGAAGGGCACGCCGCACACCGAGCAGCTCCACACCATCGAGC
>Ga0137375_10012460_pt1 | contig 10071 bp, 8 predicted proteins | sample SagtaG_24_FD_104936 | JGI IMG/M metagenome (GOLD analysis project Ga0137375, IMG submission 104936) | Vadose zone soil microbial communities from Sagehorn Ranch, Mendocino, California, USA - Sage1_R_113_16 metaG | ecosystem: Environmental > Terrestrial > Soil > Vadose zone | place: USA...
CCGTTCTCGAACTCCTCCAGCCGCAGCGTCTCGCCGAACGCGCGCAGGCCGTACTTGCTCATCGCGTACCCGGACCAGCCGGGCCACGGGTAGAGCCCGACCAGCGAGTTGAGCAGGACGACGTGCCCGCGGGCGGCGCGCAGCGCGGGCAGCGCCAGCCGGGTCAGCTCGGCGGGCCCGACCAGGTTCACCTCGAGGTGCGCCCGGACCACGTCCGGGGTGCTGTCCAGCGCCGGGGCGCGCTCGCAGATCCCGGCCACGTGCACCAGCGCGTCCAGCTCGTCCGGCAGCTGGCCGTCCAGCGCGCCGGCCAGCTCGTCGGGGTGGCCGACGTCGCCGGTGATCGTGGTGCTGCCGGGCAGCTCCGCGGCCAGCTCGGCGAGCTTGTCCTTGTCCCGGCCGAGCAGCAGCAGCGGCCGGCCGGAGGCGTGCAGCTCACGGGCGACGGCGCCGCCGATGTCACCCGTCGCGCCGGAGATCAACGTGCCATTCGGTGTTGCGGTCATGGCCCGAACCATAACCGCGGCTCGCCGATTCGAACAGAGGAACAGGATCCATTTCCATGAGCGACCAGATCGTCGTTTCCGGTGCACCCGACCCGATGTCGGCGTACCCATTTCCGGACCGAAACCGGACGGTTTTCCTGAAACCGCTCATCACCGTGCCCTACATCGAGGTCGGCGAGTACACGTATTACGACGACCCGGACGACGCGGCGGGTTTCGAGCGCAACAATGTGCTGTACCCGTTCGGGCCCGAGAAGCTGGTCATCGGGAAGTACTGCCCGATCGCGGCGCGGACCCGGTTCCTGCTGTCCGCGGCGAACCACCCGCTGGTCGGGCCGTCGGCGTACCCGTTCTTCATCTTCGGCGGCGAGTGGACCGAGCGGACCCTGGAGCTCGCCCGCAGCGCCCCGCGCAAGGGCGACACGATCGTCGGCAACGACGTGTGGTTCGGGTACGGCGTGACGGTGATGCCCGGGGTCCGGATCGGTGACGGCGCGATCATCGCGACCGGCGCGGTGGTGGTCTCCGACGTCCCGCCGTACACGGTCGTCGGCGGCAACCCGGCCAAGCCGGTCAAGCAGCGGTACGACGACGCGGACACCGAGCGGCTGCTGCGTGCCGCGTGGTGGAACTGGCCGGTGGGGCTGGTCAGTGCGCACGCGCACGTGATCATGGCCGGCAGCCCGCGCGACCTGGAGGCGATCGCCGAGGACCACGGCCTCACGACGTAGCCAGGAACTCCCCGAGCCGGCGGACGGTCTCCGCGGCGGCGACCGCGTCACTGCGGGCGTTGCCGTGCCGGCCGTCGGAGCTGTAGAGCCCGGGATCGGTGGACAGCGGGTGGCCGGTGAGGTGGACGTGGATCGTGCCGAGCTCGCCGGCCAGCGGGCGCATCCGCTCGGACAGGTCGTGCATCCGCTGCCGCAGGCCGGGCCGCAGCCAGTCCGGGACGGCCGGGCTGTACGAGACGTCGAACATGCCGAGCGTCATCACGTCCGCCCCGGCCGACTGCAGCGCGGTGACCATCGCGGACACCTCGGCCACCGTGCGCTCGCCGTCGTACCGCGGGTTGAACGCGTCGTTGCCGCCGCCGACGACCAGCGCGAGGTCCGGCCCGAAGGCCAGCGCCGGTTCCAGCTGCCCGGCGCGGATCTCGTGCGCGCGCAGCCCGCTGACGCCCAGGTTGAGATAGTGCAGGCCGGGCGCGACGGCGCGCAGCTCGGCGGCGATCCGGTCCGCCCACTGCAGCTCGCTGTACCCCTCGACCGGTTCGCACAACCCCTCGGCCACGCTGTCGCCGAGCACCACGAACCGCCGCCACGGGTGGCCGGACAGCAGCTTGGCGCTCTCGCCCTCGCGCAGGCAGTACGGGTCCGTCGCCTCGTTCACGCCGCACCCTCCTCGACGGGAGCGGGGGCACGCCGCAGCCGCAGCGCCACCGGCAGTACGGTCGCCACCAGCAGCACGACACCCGCGGTCAGGATCGCGGGCCGCAGCCCGCGCCACGCCACCGACCACCCGGCCAGCACACCGCCGATCGGGATCCCGATGAAGGCGATCGCTCCGGTCACCCCGAACACCCGGGTCTGCAACGCGGCCGGCACCCGCTCGTAGAGCATCACGCCCATCACCGGGTTCACCGAGGCCATCGCCACCCCGCACGCGAAGCTCACCAGCACCACGAGCCACAGCCGGTCGGTCAGCCCGAGCACCAGCAGCCGCGGCGACGCGCCGAGCGCGGCGCCGAGGAAGAACGCCGGCACCCGCGGCAGCTTCGGCGCCAGGAATGTGAAGACCACGTTGCCGAGCAGCGCCCCGGCCGCGAACCCGCCGAACACCACGCCGAGCTCGGCCGGCGAGCCGAACACCTCGTTGACCCACAGCGGCACGTACACCGCCGTGCTGGCCTGGTTCAGCACGTTCAGCACGAAGATCATCGTGATCATCCCGAGCAGCAGCCGGTCGGTCCGCAGGTACGTGAACCCGCCGCGCAGCGCCTTGAGGTAAGGCTCCGGCACCTCGGTCCGCGGTACCACCGGCGGCCGCACCAGCGTCGCGATCAGCCCGGCGCAGACCGCGAACGACACGGCGTCGATCCAGATCGCGCCGTTCGCGCCGAACCACAGGATCATCAGGCCGCCCAGCGGCGCGCCGATCAGCGTCGCCCCCTTCGTGAACCCCTCGTACGCCGAGGTCACGCGGATCATCCGCACCCCGGCCACCTCGGCCATCGGCTTCAGCATCACGTGCTTGACCCGGTCGCCGAGGCCGCGCAGCGTGCCGGCGATCGCGACCAGCACCACCAGGCGCAGGAACGGGGCGTCCCGCCCGGCCGCGATCGCGACCATCGCGAGCGTGCTGCCGACGTCGGTGAGGATGGAGGTACGACGCAGGCCGAAGCGGTCGGCGAGGGGTGCCGCGACCACGCCGGAGATCACGTACGGGAGCATCTCGGCCCCCGCGATCAGGCCCATCTTCGCCGCGCTGCCGGTGGTCTGCAGCACCAGCCAGGGGATCGCGACCATGGAGACCCGGTTGCCGAGGACGGAGATCACGTCGGCGGAGAACAGCGCGAGCAGCCCCGCGCGCCGGCCGCTCACCGGCTCGCCCGGTCGCCGGCCCGGTGCTCGCCGGCCCGGTGCCCGTCGGCCCAGCGCGACCGCAGCGCCTGCTTGTCGACCTTGCCGGCGATCGTCAGCGGCAGCTCGTCGAGGAACGTGACCCCGCGCGGCTCCCACATCTCGTTGTACTCGGCAACGACCGCGGCGGCCAGGTCCGCGGCTGCCGGGTGCTCGCCGGCACGTCGTACGACGTAGGCGTGCGGCACCTCGCCGTACTCCTCGTCGGGGACCCCGATCACCGCGGCGGCGCGCACGCCCGGCTGCGCGGCGAGCAGGTCCTCGATCGGCCGGGTGTAGACGTTCCAGTTCGCCTTGCCCGTGATGATCGTGTCGGCGACCCGGTCGACGACGTACAGGTAGCCGTCCTCGTCGAGGAAGCCGAGGTCGCCGGTGCGCACCCAGCCGTCCACGATCGTCCGCGCGGTCAGCTCGGGCCGGCCCCAGTAGCCGGCGAACGCGAGCCTGCTCGCGGCCCAGATCTCCCCGGTCTCGCCGGGCTCGAGCGGGGTGCCCTCGCCGTCGCGGATCTGGACCCGGACGTCGCCGTACGGCGTGCCGGAGGAGCGCAGCCGTTCGGGGTGCTCCGGGTCCTCGGTGAGGCCGGGCTGGGCGGTCACCACGATCACCTCGCTGAGGCCGTACACGATCCGCAGGCAGGGGCCGAACGCGGCGATGGCCTGCCGCAGCCGCGACGGCGCGGCGGGACCGGCGCCGACGTTGAGCATGAACAGGCTGGTCACGTCGGTCGTCGCGAGGGCCGGGTGGTCGAGGAGCTGGTAGAGCAGCGGCGGGGAGACGTACGTCGAGTTGATCCGCTCGCGCTCGATGATCGCCAGCGCGTTGCCGGCGTCCCAGGTTTCCTCGAGGAACAGCACGCCCCCGGTGAACAGGTTGAACAGGCCGGTGATCTGGCCGCTGGCGAACGCCATCGGCGAGTGCGACAGGTGCCGTAGCAGCGGGTTGCCGGCGGCAACGAAGTCGGCGGCCAGGGTGAGGATCTGTTCGTAGAACGCCTGCCGGTGGTGCACCAGCTTCGGCACCCCGGTCGTGCCGCTGGTCTGCAGGCAGGTGGCGATGTCGTCCCCGGCGCGCTCCGGGCGGAACGCGGCCGCGCCGGGCGCGCGCGGCGCCAGCAGGTTCGGACCCGGGCCTCCCTCGCCGAGGCACAGCACCGGCACCCGGTGGCCCAGCTGCTTGCTGAGCCGGGCGCCGGGCTCGGCCTTGCCCACCGCGTCGTACAGGAAGAGGTCAGGCTGTGAGAGGGCGGCGAACTGCTCGATCTCGGTGCGGCCGGCGATCGGCGCGATCCACATCGTGCGGGCGCCGAGCAGGTGCAGCGCGAGCTGCAACGCGGGCAGCTCGATCGTGTTCCCGGCCAGCACGAGCACCCCGGTGCCGGCCCGCACGCCGCGCTCCTGCAGGCCGGCGGCGAGGTCGAGGACCTGGTCGCGGACCTGGCGGTAGGTGAGCCGGCGGCCCTTGCCGGCGACCGCCTCCCGGTCGCCGTAGGCGTCGAACAGCCGGAGGGCGCGGACCACGTACGACCCGGTCCGGGCCAGGTCGTCACCCACACTGCGAATAGTCATTTGTTGTGCATTCCCCCCGGGCGGAAGGCGAATGGAAGAGTGCATTTTCCCGACGGTCCGCGACCGTTTTGCCGGACCCCACCCGGCCTGATCGGACCCTACTTCCCCGATGCCCTTCACGGCCACCCCGGTCGGTTACCCGGAGGCCCATTGACGGGGTACCTGACGCGGAACTAGGTTTCGGAAGACCGCCACTCGCGTGTGGCCGCTCACGCCCGCACGCCGACCCCAATGGAGGGGTGCTCCGCCATGCGCCTTCCCCTGTTATTACGGCCCCCGCAGTTCCGGCCTGTCGCGGTAGCGACCGTCCTGTCCCTCGCCGGCTCCGGCCTGGCTCTCTCGGGTTCCTTCGCCGCCGACGACGTACCGTCCGCGGCCGGCGGGCCGCAGTGGATCGGCAGCTGGGCGGCCGCGGTGACGCACGCCGAGCCGGCCGGCTTCACCAACGCGGGCCTGAACAACCAGTCCACCCGCTTCATCGTTCGGAGCACGGTCGGCGGCGACCGGATCCGGGTCCGGCTGTCCAACCTGTACGGCGAACAGCCGGTGCAGGTCGGCGCCGCCACGGTCGCGCTGCCGAACACCGCGACGGCCGACGAGAAGGACATCGACCCCGCGACGTCGCACGCGCTGACCTTCAGCGGCTCGGCGTCCCCGACACTCACCAAGGGCGGTGAGCTGCTCAGCGACCCGGTCGACCTGCCTGTCGGCGATCTCGGCAGCCTGGTGATCAGCGTCTACTTCCCGGTCCCGACCGGCCCGGTCACCTGGCACGCCTCGTCGCGGCAGAACAGCTTCTACGGCGCGGGCAACCTGGTCACCGACGCCGGTGGCGCCGGCTACACCACGACCCGGGCGTGCTGCTGGCTGTTCCTGTCCGGGGTCGACGTGCAGACCGCCCGGTCCAACGGCGCGGTCGTCGTGCTCGGCGACTCGATCGTGGACGGCATCGCCTCCTCGATCAGCGGCAACAACCGCTGGACCGACCAGCTCGCCGAGCGGCTGCTCGCCGACGCCCGCGGCGGCGCGCCGTCGGTGCTGAACGTCGGCCTGGCCGGCAGCCGGCTGCTGCACGACGGCCCGGAGCCCGGCGACGCCGGCTTCCCCGGGTTCCAGCAGCTCGGCGTGAACGCGCTCGCCCGGCTGGACGAGGACGTGTTCTCGCAGACCCGGCCGAAGGCCGTCATCACCAACATCGGCGTCAACGACATCTGGATGAACAACGAGTCCGCCGAGCGGGTGATCGGCGCGCTGCGGCAGGTGAACGCGCAGGCCAAGGAGCACGGCCTCCGCAGCATCGCCGGCACCATCACCCCGTTCGAGGGCCTGGCCGGCGAGGGCGCCTGGACGCCGGCGAAGGAGGCCACCCGGCAGGCGGTCAACGCCTACCTGCGGTCCAGCACGGAGTTCGACGCGCTGGTCGACTTCGACCTGGTGATGCGCGACCCGGACCACCCGAGCCGGCTGCGCGCCGAGTTCGACTCCGGCGACCACATCCACCCGAACGAGGCCGGCTACCAGGCGATGGCCGACGCCGTCCCGCTCACGGTGCTGCGTTGATCGGCGCACGAGGTTGACGGGTAAGGACGCGAGCGATGTCCTCGCCGGGCTGCTGTCCGGCGAGGGCCTCGACGATCCGTACCCGTTCTACGCCGCGCTGCACGAGCTCGGGCCGGTCTCCGCGCTGCCCGGCCATCCGTCGTACGCCGCCCTGGTGAACGGGTACGACGCGGCGGACCGGGTGCTGCGGCACCCGGCGTTCCGCGTGGTGGACTCGGCGTACGTAGAGCCGGTGTCGCCGCAGTGGCGCGAGCACCCGGTGCTGGCGATGCTGTACGGCTCGATGATGTTCAGCAACGCGCCGGCCCACACCCGGATGCGGCGGCTGTTCCAGGCGGTGTTCACGCCGCGCCGGGTGTCCGCGCTGGAGCCGGCGATCGTCGAGCTCACCGGCGGGCTGCTCGACCGGATGGCCACGCTCGGGTCCGGCGGTGAGCCCGTCGATTTCATGGCCGAGTTCGCGTACCTGCTGCCGAGCGGGGTGGTCGCGGCGCTGCTCGGCATCCCGAACAGCGACCTGGGCTGGTTCCGGCCGCGAGTGGAGCGGATCAACGACTACCTGGACGTGGCCGGCAAGACGCCCGAGGTGCTGGCCGCAGCCGACGCGGCGACGGTCGAGCTGTCGGAGTACTACGCGGACCTGATCGCCCGGCGTCGTACCGATCCCGGCGACGACCTGGTCACCAGCCTGGTCCAGGCGCTGGACGCGGAGCCGACGCTCAGCCAGGACGAGCTGATCAGCAACCTCCTGGTGCTGTTCAACGCCAGCTTCGTGACGACGATCCACCTGCTCGGCAACGGGGTCCAGGTGCTTCTGGAGCGGCCGGAGCTGGGCCCGGACGTGGTCGCCGACCCCGCGTCGTACGTCGAGGAGGTGCTGCGGTTCGACACCTCCGTGCAGTTCGTCGTCCGGCACGCGACGACGGACACCGAGGTGGCCGGGGTGCGGCTGCCCGCCGGGCGGATGGTGCTGGTCGTGCTCGGCGCGGCGAACCGCGACCCGGCCCGCTACGACCGGCCGGACGTCTTCGACCTCTCCCGGCGCGACAGCAAGCCGCTGAGCTTCGGCGCCGGCCCGCACTACTGCCTGGGCGCGGCGCTGGCCCGGGTCGAGGCACGACTGGCGTTCCCGATGCTGCTCGAACGCTTCCCGGGTCTGACGGCCGGCGGACCGCCGGTCCGCAACCGCCAGCAGTTCCTGCGCGGCTACAGCCGCCTACCGCTGACCGTGTGAGGACGGTACTGCCTGATGAGAACGGCCGACGAGATCCTCGCCGCCCTGTACACCGACGCCGGGCGGCGCGACCCCTACCCGCTGTACGACGAGCTGCGCCTGCTCGGACCCGCGAGCCTGACCCCGGCGAGCGAACAGTACGCCGCGGTGGCGAACGGGTTCGACGCCGTCGACCAGGTGCTGCGCGACCACCGCTTCGTGAAGGGCGGCGGGGCACCGAAGCCGGGCGACGACGCGATCACCACGGCGCTGTACAGCTCGATGATGTTCCGCACCGAGCCCGACCACGGCCGGATGCGCCGGGTCTTCCACCAGGTGTTCACACCGCGCCGGGTGACCGCGCTGGAGCCGCGGATCGAGCAGCTCGACCTGCTCGAACGTCTCGCCGGTCTCGGCGCGGACGGCCGTCCGGTCGACTTCATCGCCGAGTTCGGGTATCTGCTGCCGGCCGGCGTGATGAGCGCGCTGCTCGGCATCCCCGACCCGGACCTGGAGTGGTTCCGGATCCGGGTGCAACGGGTGGAGGACTACCTCGACCTGGGCGGCCGGACGCCGGAGAAGGTCGCGGCCGCGAACGCCGCGGCGACCGAGATGTCGGACTACTACCGCGAGCTGATCGCGCGCCGGCGGGTGGAGCCGACCGAGGACCTGGTCAGCGGCCTGGTCCAGGCGATCGACTCCGGCGAGCACGAGCTCACCGACGACGAGCTGATCGGGAACCTGCTGGTGCTGTTCAACGCCAGCTTCGTCACCACGATCAACCTGCTCGGCAACGCGCTGCCGCCGCTGCTGGAACGGCCCGAGCTGGTCGAGAAGCTGGCCGCCGACCCGGACGTCGCCGCCGAGTGCGTCGAGGAGGTGCTGCGGTACGACGGCACCGCGCAGCTGCTGGTCCGTACCGCGTCGGAGGACCTGCCGGTCGGTGACGTGGTCGTGCCGCGTGGTGGCGTCGTACTGCTGCTGCTGGGGGCGGCGAACCGGGATCCGCGGCGATTCGAGGACCCGGCGCGGTTCGACGCGGACCGGGCCGACAAGCGGCACATCTCGTTCGGCGCCGGGCCGTACTTCTGCGTCGGCGCCGCGCTGGCGCGGACGGAGGGGCGGCTGGCGCTGCCGCGGCTGTTCCGGCGGTTCCCGGGCCTCGCACTGGCGGGGACGCCGGTGCAGAGCGCGGGGCTGGCGCTGCGGGGTTACGAGAAGCTGCCGGTAACGCTGGACTGAAAGGAGACTCGGATGCCGCTCGATCCGCAGGTGGCCGCGATGCGCGCGCAGCGTGTCGCCGACGACGTGCCGCCGCTGTACGCGATGACGCTGGCCGAGGCGCGGGCCGCGGACCTGGCCGCGATCCAGGCGGCCGGGGGAGACCCGGAGCCGGTCGCGTCGGTGCGGGACACGACGTTCGCCGGGCCGGGTGGGGAGGTGCCGGTGCGGATCTACCGTCCGGACGGCGACGGGCCGCTGCCGACGTTGCTGTACTTCTTCGGCGGCGGCTGGGTGCTCGGCAGTATCGAGACCGCGGACGGGATCTGCCGGCGGCTGGCGAACGCGGTGCCGTGCCAGGCGGTGACGGTCGGGTACCGGCTGGCGCCCGAGCATCCGTTCCCGGCCGCGGTCGACGACTGCGTCGCGGCGGCGCGCTGGGCGTTCTCGAACGCGGTGTCGCTCGGCGCGGATCCGGAGCGGATCGCGGTGGGCGGGGACAGTGCGGGCGGGAACCTGGCCGCGGTCGTGGCGCAGCAGGCCGGCGTGCCGCTGGCCGGGCAGCTGCTGGTCTACCCGAACACGCTGTTCGGCGCGGAGACCGCGTCGATGGAGGTCAACGACGATCCGGCGCTGTTCAACCGGCACTCGGTGGAGTGGTACTGGGGGCACTACCTGCCGCCGGATGCCGATGGCAAGGACCCGCGGGTGTCTCCGCTGCTGGCCGAGGACCTGTCCGGGCTGCCACCGGCGCTCGTGATCACCGCCGAGTACGACCCGCTGCGCGACGAGGGCGAGCGATACGCCGCGCGGCTGGGCGCCGCCGGGGTGCCGGTGGAGTCGAAGCGGTACGACGGGATGGTGCACGGGTTCTTCGCGATGGCCGGCGTGCTCGACGGCGGCCGGGACGCGGTGGCACACGCGGCCCGCTGGCTGGGTGAGGTGTTCGCGCGGTGAGCGACGAGCCGGTGTGCCTGTCCGACTTCGAGGCGCTGGCGGACGCGGTGCTGCCGCCGGGGGTGCGCGACTACGTCTCCGGTGGCGCGGGCGCGGAGGTGACTCTGGTCGCCAACCGGGCCGCGCTGGACCGGGTGGCGGTGGTCCCGCGGGTGCTCGCCGGGACCGACGTCACGACCGAGACGCGGCTGCTGCGCTCCGACGCGTCGATGCCGGTCGCGGTGGCGCCGATGGCCTACCAGCGGCTGGTCCATCCACGCGGGGAGTTCGCGCTGGCGTCGGCGGCCGCCGAGGCCGGGGTGCCGTACGTGATCAGCACGATGAGCAGCACGTCGATCGAGGAGCTGGTCGCGACCGGCGCGGAGCTGTGGTTCCAGCTGTACTGGCAGCGCGACGAGACCGTCGTC
>Ga0137375_10012461_pt1 | contig 10071 bp, 7 predicted proteins | sample SagtaG_24_FD_104936 | JGI IMG/M metagenome (GOLD analysis project Ga0137375, IMG submission 104936) | Vadose zone soil microbial communities from Sagehorn Ranch, Mendocino, California, USA - Sage1_R_113_16 metaG | ecosystem: Environmental > Terrestrial > Soil > Vadose zone | place: USA...
CCAAGTCCATACCTTCTTCCGCCAGCGCAGCCCCACCCAGCTGCTGGCCACCGCCGCACCCCACAGCTCGCCCTGGCTCCCCGACCGATACGGACAGAACCTTCGGGAGGCCGCTTAGGTGGTTGGCAAACCCACTGAGCGACGGTGCGGATGATGTCGAATACTGCGCAATGCAAGCAGGTAGCCAATTGTCCATACGTGTCGCCCCGACTGCGTAGCTTCCAGCCAAAGCCAGTGCAGCGTTAGCAAAGCCGAGCCTAAAGACCTTCGGCCCTGTTCCGACTAGCCCAGGCGAACCGGTGAGGTTCGAGTCGGATGCCTGGATAATGCCGTGATTGCAGATGACAGTTGCGATTAGGGTCACGAGAGCCCTCGTCTACCTTGGAGTTACGGGATGGGTATCCGGTCCAGGCGTTGGGGTTCTTCAGCTCCGGAAGATGCTGAGTTGGTCGCGCAGCTCAAGGACGGGGACGGCGGTCTCGGGGTCAGGGTGACGACCGAGCGGACGTGCACCCGGCTGGGGAAGTCTTCGTCCTTCCAGATGGGGGCGGTGTCGGTGCCCGGTTGGGAGGTGACCTCGAGGACCGCGATCCAGCGCGAGATGCCGGTCAGGTAGCACAGCAGGTAGTCGCCCGGCTTCATCTGCTGCACGGTCCTGCGCCGCCGATCGCGGAAGCCGGAGACGTCGCCGCCGGCGGCGAGGAACTCCTCCCAGGTCGTGCCGGGAACAGGTCCAGCCAGTAGATGCGCACCTCTTCCTCGGACCCCTTACCATCAGCCGCGGATTCGTGCGGGACGCACAGTCGCAACGGCGCGAGAGTCTACGACGGCCTGGCGCCAGAGTCCTGCCCGAGGTGGACAGTCCTTCCAGGTGTCATGCCACGGCGGCCAACGTGAGTCGACACGTGGCCACATGCTGGACGCCGGGCACGACCCGACCTGCTAGATGCTACGCAAGTGGCCGCCTTAGACCCTCGGCAGGCCTTGTAATTGAGGGTTCGGGCTCGACGCTGCCGAGCCACTTGCCGACCACCAAGCTCCTCGACCTATGGGTGCGTCCATTGCAGAGGGTGCTGCAATGGCCCCATCAACCACCCCACCAGCCGTAGTCCTCACTCCACCGATGAGCCCTGCCGCTACGCCCACCGACGGGTGGGCCACCACCGACCTGTGGACGATGGTCGGCGGGATCGCCGCCGCCTTGGCGGTGGTCGGCCCCGTCATCGTCTGGGCATTCCGCACGGCGCGGCAGCGCCGGGCCCAGTACGGGCCGCGCGTCGGCAGGGGCGTGCCCGTTCGTGCCCGGGTGGCGTCCGCCGACGAGCCGGCCGAAAAGCTGGATGGACCGTTGGGTGGACGAAGGTTGTGGAACGTCCCGCCGCCGGTGCGCAGCTTCACCGGCCGCGACGAGCACCTGGCTCTCCTGCGCGCGCAGCTCACCGCAGAGCGGTCGGCCGCGCTGGTACCGGCCACCGCGCTGCACGGGATCGGCGGGGTCGGCAAGACCCAGCTCGCCCTGGCCTACGCGCACCAGCACCGGCAGGACTACTGGTTGGGCTGGTGGATCCCCGCCGAGTCCGAGCTGACGATCACCACCGCCCTGGCCCAGCTCGCCGGCGAGCTGGGCCTACCCACCGACCTCCCACAGCACGACCTGGCCGCCCGGCTCGCCGCCCTGCTCGCCGACCAGGGTGGCTGGCTGCTGGTGTTCGACGACGCCACCGGCCCGGCGACGCTGGGCCCCTTCCTGCCGCGGACGGGCATCGGGCACGTCCTGGTCACGTCCCGCAACCCCGCCTGGCACGGCGTCGCCGATTCCCTCGCCGTCGACGTCCTTAGCCCGGACGAGGCCGCGGCGCTGCTCCGGCAACGAAGTGGCGACCCCGACGAGCAGACCGCCCGCGCGCTGGCCGGGGCGCTCGGCGGGCTACCGCTGGCGCTGGAACAGGCCGGCGCCTACGCCAGCCAGCACCACCTGCCCCTGATCGCCTACCTCGAGCTGTTTGCCCGGCGGCGCGCCGGCCTGCTGGCCCGCGGGGCGCCGCTCGCCTACCACGGCACCGTCGACGCCACCTTCAGCCTCGCGCTCGACCGGCTGCGCGCGGCCGACCCGGCGGCGGCGCAACTGGTGGAGCTGTGCGGGCTGCTCGCCCCCGACGAGCTCCCGGTGCCGCTGCTGCTCAGCCAGCCAGAGCTGCTGCCCGAACCGCTCGCGACCGCAGCCACCGACCGGCTGCGCCGTGGCGAGGTCGTCGGGGTGGCCTACCAGATGGGACTGCTGGCCCACGGTGCCGACGGCGGCGCCCGCATGCACCGGCTGGTGCAGGCCGTCACCCTGGCCCACCTGCCCGACGCCGACCGTTACCAGCGCATCGGCGAGGCGGCCGCGCTGCTCGCCGAGCTGTCCCCCTCCCAGCCCTGGGAACCAGACCAGTGGCCACGGTGCGCGCGGCTGCTTGCCCACGCCCACGCCGTGACCGACCACGCCCGCACCTTGCAGCTCGACAGCCGCGCGCTTGCCCTGCTGCTGCTCCGCACCGGCACCTACGCGCACGCCCGTGGCCTGCTACCACTGGCGCAAGCGCTCCACGAGCAGGCCCTGGCGATGCACCAGCGGCTGCACGACGGTGACCACCCCGCCGTGGCCACCACCCTGAGCAACCTCGCCAGCGACCTGGCCCAGCAGGGGGATCACGAACGGGCCCGGCTGCTGGACGAGCAGGCCCTGACGATGCGCCAGCGGCTCTACGACGGCGACCATCCTGCCGTGGCCGGCAGCCTCGGCAACCTCGCCGTCGACCTGCGCCAGGCCGGGCAGTACGAGCGGGCGCGGGCGCTGGACGAGCAAGCATTGGCGATGCGCCGGCGGCTGTACGACGGTGACCACCCCGACCTGGCGCTCAGCCTGGGCAACCTCGCCACCGACCTGCGCGAACTGGGCGAGCACGGGGCAGCGCGCCAACTGCACGAGCAGGCGCTGGCGATGTGCCAGCGGCTGTACGACGGCGACCACCCCGCCGTCGCAGAACGCCTGGGCAACCTCGCCGTTGACCTCCGCGAGTTGGGGGAGTGCGAGCGGGCGGGGACGCTGGACGAGCAGGCCCTGGCGATGCGGCAGCGGCTTACACGGTCTGATCTGACGTTCGACGCAGAAACCAGTCGAGTGGCCTTTGTCATACCGGCATGGATGCCAGCCGTGGCCGGGCCGACTACACCCCGCGATTCGCCCGGAATCATCTCCGCCACCTGGTGGCATCAGGAGCCGCCTGATCGCGCGGTGTGACCGCAGCGAGTCCAGGGGTCCAGCCGGTGGCGCGGTGCGCTCCGGCGCTGGGTCCGCGGGGTGGCCTCACAGATCGGCTCACACCTGTGGCTTACAGGGGTGTGAGCGGGCGGCACCGCGTGCTCACAGTCGCTGCAACGCCTGCTCACAGGCCGGGCCGCCACGCACAGCGGCGCAGGTCAGAGCCTCCTGTGAGGGAGGCTGTGAGCCCGCATCGGTCCCCTATGCGGGCACATTGGCCGCAGCTCCGGAGGCAGCACCTGTGTCCGACCTTCCACCGGCGAGCCGTTCGGATGCCCAACGCGCCCCGACCGCGCAAGCGTCCGGCGACGGAACCCTGCCGGCGCCCGTCTGCCGTGCGGGCCAGGCGGCGGCGGTGGTGCTGGCCGGCCGCCTTGATTACGCCACCGTGGTCGGCAACCGCCCCCGCACCCTTGGCACCTGGCGGGTCACCACGACCAGCAGGCGCACTGCCGACAGCGTGGTGCAGCTGCTTGGTGGCCGCGTCCAGCAGGACCTGACCGGCGGCCTGGTCGAGGTCCTGACCACCTCGCCGACCGTCGAGATCCTGGTCACCGGCCCCGCCGCGCTTCGCGTTCGCTGGCAGTACGCCGGCTCCCACTGCGACGGCGTCACCCAGGGCGACGCCGCCCGTGCGCCTGCCCCCCTGGGCTTGCGCAGCGCCGGGCCGCTGGCAAGCAGGGCCGCGGCTGCCGGCCCTGCGCCGAGCTCTGGTTCCGGCTGGCCAGCCGCCCGCGCCTTGGCACCTTCAGCCTTGCCTGCGAGGACTGGTCGTTCGTCGAGCTGGTCGCCAGGACCCAGGCCGCGCTGCGCGGTCGACCGCCCGGCGAGCCTGCCAGGGCGCGGCTTGGTCTGCAGCGGAGCCTCCACACGCTCCGCGGCGGCGTCGTCCTGCCGTACACCCGCCCCGTGATCACGCTGCTTGGCGACCACGGTGCGGCTTCGATGGTCCGCGACGTCGAGGCGGTTAGCTCCTGAGCGAGGGTCTCAGGCGGACGGCGCCGTGGGGGTGTGCCTGGAGCGGCGCCTGGGAAGCGCCCGGGGGCGAAGCATCGGCCGGCCTCGTGCCTCACCGGGAACGGGGTGGCGCTGCCGTCTAGGGTCGTAGCGGACCTGGAGCGCGGCGCCACCGATTGCCGGGCTGGCCAGCGTGCCGCTGACGGCGACTACCTCCAGCTCCCCTGCGACCTGGTCCAGCCACCGCGCCACCAGCCGGATCTCGTCAACGAGGTGCCGCGGCGGCGGGCCCGTGATCGGCATCGGGCCAAGCGCCGGAGAGTTGGCCACGGGCCGGACCGCGTCGTCTGCCGGCACGACCGTGACCGAGACGAGCTGGCCGTGGCGCAGCACCGTGACCTCGCGCCCGCGCGGGTGCGGCCTGGCCACGACCAGGTCGCCCGCGGCACAGACCGTGGCGGTGCGCCGCCGGTCGTCCAGGGCGCGGCTCAACCCTTCCAGCCGGTCGCGCGTCACCGCCGCCTGCTCGTAGCGTTGCTCGGCGGCGTAGCGGCGCATCTTCTGCCGCAGCGGTGCCAGCAGCGGCTCCGGGTCGCCACCGTCAAGGCAGCGCGCGAGCGTCGCCACGCTGGCCGCGTACTGGTCGGCGTCGGCCTGGCCCGTGCAGGGGCCAGGGCAGCGGCCAAGCTCCAGCAGCACGCAGGCGGAACCTCGCTTGCGGACGCCGATGGCCTGCGTGCAGCGCCGCAGCGGTACGGCGTCCTCGATCGCGTCCTTGACCAGCTCGGCCTGGGCGGTGCTGGTGAACGGGCCGAGGTAGTGCGCCCCATCGTCCAACTGCCTGCGGACGATCGACAGCCGCGGCCACCGCTCGCGGGTGAGCTTGACGTAGCAGTAGCGGCGCTCCGGGTCGCGGCCGCGCCGGTTGTAGTGGGGCCGGTACCGCTGGATCAGGCGCAATTCGCGGACGCTTGCCTCCAGGTCGTTGGCGCAGACGACGTGGTCGATCGCCACCAGCGCGTCGAGCAGCTCCTCCACCTTGGCACGTCCGTTCCCGGAGAAGTACGAGCGCACCCGGCCCCGCAAGTCCCTGCCTGCCTTCCCGACGTAGAGCACCTCGTCGTTCCGGCCGCGGAACAGATAGACGCCTGGGGCACGGGGCAGCTTGTCGGTCAGGTGAACCTTGCCGTAGCTGTGCCGCTGCTGGGTCCGGATCTTCGGGAAGGTCAGCAGGTCGTTGAGGGCGAGCACGCCGAAGCCGGCGGCGCGCTCGAGCAGCGCGTGTAGGACGTCCACGGTGGCCGTGGCGTCGGTGAAGGCGCGGTGACACGGTTGGGTCCCGGCGCGCAGGTAGCGGGCGAGGGTAGCGAGCCGAACGTTGGGGACCTCGTCGCGAGGCAGCACGACCCGGGCCAGCCGCGCGGTGCACACGACCGGGTTGGTCGCCCGCCGGTAGTCGTGCCGCCCGAGGTTGGCCTGCAGGAAGCGCCAGTCGAAGCTGGCATTGTGGGCCACGAACACCGCGTCGCCGAGAAACTCCAGCAGGCAGGGCAGCACGACCTCGATCGGCTCGGAGCCGGCGACCATGTCGTCGCTGATCCCGGTGAGCGCGGTGATCAGCGGCGGGATCGGCATCCCTGGGTTAACCAGCGTGTGAAAGGTGCCGACCACCTCGCCGCCACGGACCTTGACGGCGCCGACCTCGGTGATGCGGTCCGCAGCTGGTGAGCCGCCGGTGGTCTCCAGGTCGAGGACGACGAACTCTACGTCGACCAGGGGCGTGCCGAGATCGTCCAGGGACAACTGGACTCCTGGCACGCTCGCGGACCTCCGCCCCGAGAAGCTCGCCCTACCCCGCCCATTCCTGCCGCTTGGCAGGTGACCATATGGCGAACATCCGTTCGAGTCAAGTAACGAGACGTACTACTCAAGAAACCTCCGTCAGGGGATCTGGCGGCTACGACGAGGTCAATCCGAACTAGTACGGCGATCGGCCGGCATAACCAACGCGTTCCAAGTAGTGGCCCTCGCCTCCTGGCGCACCGCCAGGCGATCTAGTTCACGCGCGAGCACCTCCTTACGTGACGCCGCGCGGAAGAACAGGTCGATCCATTCACGATCCGTTGCGGACAGCATGGTGAGGTGGTCGGACCCAGAGCATCCACACGGTCGCGAGGTCGCCCACGTCCTCAAGCGGATCCAGGAGCGGGCCGATCACCTCATTCTCGACGCACTCGACAATCATGTAGTCGAGCGGGTGTACCAGAACGAAGACGTTCATGGAGGTCGTGGCGCCGGTCTTCTTGCTGGCTGTTCACCGCCCGCGGAAGGAGATGCATGCCTTGAGCAGGACGCCGTTCGCCCATCTGACTGACCTCATCAGCATGCGGCCGGTCGCGTCGAGCCCTCGCCCTTCGTCCCGCTCAATGCCACGCTGCCATTCACGGAACGGACCTGGCAGGGACTTCACCTCGAACGCAGCTCCCGGCAGACCGAGCGCATGGGAAATACTCCCACCAGCACGTTCGCGCCGCAGGCTCACCCTCAACGGCAGCTTCGCCGTCATCGACGGCCAGCGCGGCCTCGAGGACCAGGCGAGCGCGCTGGGCTTCGACAACCTCGCCAGCTACCTACGTGCCCGCTGCCAGCACGACACCAACCGTCACGCCACCCAGCGGCGCGCGGCCAGGTAGCACGCCAACGGGACGCAAGGCTGGCCGCACTCGGGTTCGCGGGCATCGAGGCGTACCTGTGGGTGCGACAGTTGGAGCACGGCTGATCGGTCTGGCGTATGCATGCCGACTCCGCGTCGACCTGGCTTGGCTGACCCAGTACTTGACCGACTCGGCTCCCTCGACCCTAACCGAGGCCGCTCGGCATCGTTTCGGCCGTTAGACATCCCCAATGAGACCGCGACAGCATGCCGACAATCCAGCAACCGCGCCCAATACTCCCGCAGGCCGGCAACGACCACAATTGCGATAGTGGAGTTATGTCGGCGCCTGACCGGCCCACGCGGCGAATCCTTTCCTATGAGTCATAGAAGGCTCTGGTACAGGCGTTGTCCTACGGACAGCGAGATCGCGTCGTGTGCAATTTCTGCTCCCCCATAGGGGATGCAGGCTGAGCCACAGTCGTAGGGCTTGTATGTGGTCTCTAACACGACGTAGCCGGTTCCGACGTGAAGGGTTGCGAGCTGGGGGTGGTGGTGGGTGACCGCAACGAACCGCCTTGGGGAGTTCGGGTCACCATCGCCCTGTAGCTGGGCGGTGTCTACGACACCGGACCTGCTGGCCGCATAAATCCGGATCTTGGCACAGGTTCTGCCAGCGGTATCGAAATCGCACGGGTTGGTCTCGGTGAAGGCGACCGCCACGCCATCGCCGGCTGTGGCCGCCAGATCACCCCTGTCGGCCGCCTTCCACCCCGCATCGGTGGGCAGGAGAGTGCGAGCCTCGACGTGCCCCGCGGGATTGATCCAGACGAGTCGTGCCTGACCGTCGAGTGCATAGCCGACCACGCTGCGCCCGCCCGACAGGGCGGCGCCGCCGTAGACATGGCAGCCGTCGCTGAACGAGCCCGCGACCGTGATCCATGGCACTGCGTACCGTGTTGAGCCGTCAGGAGCGAAGTTGACGATATGCCCGGTGGTGCATGCCTGGGTGCCGTTTAGGGTCCAGTCACCGGTGAGCAGCAGTGAACCGTCGTCAGCCACATCAGCGCGCGGGACGCCAGCGTCGGATGGCGGCTGTTGTGTGATCGGAGTCGCCAGGGAGGTATAGGGGCGCACCTCTCCGGCGTTTCCCGCCGGGTAGTAGAGGTGCAAGGCGTTATGACGTGGCGCCAGAGCGGGCCCGGTTACAGGCGGTACCTCCACCGACTGGGTCTCCGCTCCTGTCTCCGGGTCGATCACGCGGAGGGCGGACAGCCCAAACACATACAGCTTGCCGTCGGGGCCGACGCGAACGCTTTGGCTGCCACCCTGGTAGTTCGGGTAGTTCCAGGTGGCGAGCGTGACCCAACCTCCTGTGGCGTCGATGCGGAGTAGTCGCTCGCCAACCGCCATGCCCGGGGCCGGGTCGGCGAAGCCGATGGCGTACCCGGTGCCGTCCGGCGCGAACCCCAAGGACTGAAGATAGATGGGCAGATCTACTACTGGGCCGGCACGCGTTCCGTTGGGCCGGTACCGAGTCACCGTCGTGTTCCCGCCAAACCCCACGGGAGATGCGACCCAGGTGTCACCGATTGGTGAGGTGAATGCTCTGTCCAGATCTTTGGCCGTAGCAGTCCAGCGATTGACAGCGGCGGACCGTTCGAATGTTTCCTGGACCCTGCGGGCGAGCATGCGCTGACCAGCCCTGGTGGGGTGGAACGTAGCGGAGCTGATAAGGAGCTTTTCCTTAGGGCCGATGCCTCGGAAGGCGGAAAGCATAACACCGTTTACCGAAGCGTTAGGAGTGGTTCCTTTGCAGTTGCGAGGAGTCGAGGTTGAATAAGTTTCTACGTAGCGGATGCGGTCAGCGTCGGCCGAGCGCCGCTGGCGGATATCGGAGATCGCATCCTCCACCATCGTGTTCATTTCTACGATGAACGCGTCGACATCCTTAGCGACGCTCACCCAAACGCCGACATCAGCCGAATGTGGAACAGGGTAGTGATTGAGTATGCAGAACTCTTTTCCATTAAATCGAGGTACGCCGTAGTAGCTGCTGGGGAAGATGCGTGGGTATCCTACAACTGCCAACACGGCATTGGGAGCACGGGTCAGGAGCTGATCGTACAGCTTCGCCAGGTTCTTTCGAGTGCTATCGATGAGGTTGCGCGAGTCCTCGATCTGCCGATCACACCTCTTCCCAGGCAGGCGAAGGATTCTCGTATGATTGACGACTATTACCGCGCAGGCCTTGCCGATATCAAACAGCTTGAGATCATTGCCCCCGGCAGAGATTGAGATCCACCTTGTGGAGTTGCCGACGGTATCAGTCTGACGAGGTTGCTGGTACTGCATGTTCGGGCCGCTCTGCGGTGGCACCATCGTCATGTCCGTGGAGGTGGCTCCTGCGCAAGCCCAGAAGGCGCGATCATGGACCCTAGGGAGCACGACCCCTGGGGTCAACGTGGCGTAGGCGTGGACCGATCGGTGGCACTGATTGCGATGTACCCCTTTCTTGACGTCCGTCCCAGGCTCGTAAGCACCCAGCCCCTCGCCGGAAGCGTAGGAGTCCCCCAAAGCGACATAGGTGGCACCATGCCGCCCTCCGAACGCGGACGCATCGGGAGCGGCCGCCAAGCCGGTGACACCTAGGCAAGAGGCAGCCAGCAGCGTACCCACCAGGATGTAAGGGAGACGCCGATGGGCGCGCAAATGCCATGCGCTGCGCATGCAAGGCCTTCTCACCAAGCCCTCCGTTCGCAAGCGGTATTCGCCACGCTCCAAATCCCTGCTCCAAGCCGCCTCGTGCGACAAGATCGCGTGAATTTAGCATAATGAGTCGCTCGTCATGGTCGTCTGTGGCGACAGTCGCGTGGGAATCTGTCTTCTCTCGCTCGAGGGCCTGACCATGCCCTGATCTCTCTCAGAGGGATCTACTCTGACGATGCGCAAGGTGTGGCGAAAGCCCCACGCGGGCCGTGAACGGCCCAGCCCTGCAAGGTGATGATGGGATAGTAGAAACGTCGGTTTGAGATAGCAGTAGCGCTCGGGGTCGCGGCCGCGCCGGTTGTAGCGCGGCCGGTAGCGCTGGATCAGCCGCACCTCGCGCACGCTGGCCTCGAACTCGGTGGCGCAGCGCAGGTGGTCGATGGTGGCC
>Ga0137375_10012475_pt1 | contig 10066 bp, 9 predicted proteins | sample SagtaG_24_FD_104936 | JGI IMG/M metagenome (GOLD analysis project Ga0137375, IMG submission 104936) | Vadose zone soil microbial communities from Sagehorn Ranch, Mendocino, California, USA - Sage1_R_113_16 metaG | ecosystem: Environmental > Terrestrial > Soil > Vadose zone | place: USA...
AAGATCGCCCCCGTCGAGGAGGACAAGCCGCGCGAGGAGCGCAGCGAGGTCGCCCCCGGCGAGGAGCCCTTCGAGGCCGAGGCGGCCGAAGCGACGGAGGAGTAGCCATGGCGCGTCCTGACTTTGGTGGTTCGAAGATGGGGAACGGGTCGATGGGTGGCTCACGTCCGGGCGGGTTCGGCGGCGGCGGCGGCTACGGCGGCGGCGGCGGCGGCGGTGGTGGTGGTTACGGCGGCGGCGGTGGTGGCGGCGGCGGCGGTTACGGCCGCGGCGGCGATCGCGGTGACCGTGACGAGCGCGGCGACCGCGGCGGCGACGAGGGCGGGCGGCGCGGCTTCGGCCGGCGCAAGGTCTGCCGCTTCTGCGCCGACAAGGCGCTGAAGGTCGACTACAAGGACCAGGGGCAGCTCAAGTACTTCCTGACCGAGCGCGGCAAGATCATCCCGCGGCGCATCAGCGGGAACTGCGCGAAGCACCAGCGCGAGGTCGCGACCGCGGTGAAGCGCGCGCGGATGCTCGCGATCCTGCCCTACACCGTCGGGCAGATGTAGAGGAGCGCACGATGAAGCTCATCCTCCGTGAAGACGTGGAGAACCTCGGCAAGGGCGGCGAGCTGGTGGACGTGAAGCCCGGCTACGGGCGGAACTTCCTCCTCCCGCGTGGGCTCGCGGTCGCCGCGAACCCGAAGAACGTCCGAGAGCTCGATCACCAGAAGCAGATCGCGCAGGCGAAGGCGGCGAAGCTCAAGGCCTCCGCCGAGGCGATCGCGAAGCGGCTGTCCGACACGCCGGTGACCCTGAAGCGCAAGGTCGGCGAGCAGGACAAGCTCTACGGATCGGTCACCGCGATGGACGTCGCCGAGGCGCTCGCCGCGCGCGGCCTCCAGATCGACCGCCGCTCCATCGACCTCGCCGAGCCGATCAAGTCGGTCGGCGACTTCGAGGTGCCGGTGAAGCTGCACAGCGACGTGGTCGGCAAGGCGAAGGTGAAGGTCGAGGCCGAAGCCTAGGCCTGGGCCACAAGAACTCCCAAGGGCCGGTCCGCCACGGACCGGCCCTTCTTGCGTCGGGGCACCCGTCCGTCAGGGGCTCGGCGGCGCGGCGGCAGCGGCTGGCGGCGCGCTCGCGGCGAGGGCCTGCACGCGCGCCGCGGCCTCGGCGGCGGCGGGCCCGTCCGCGGCGACGCGCGCCTCGAAGGCGGCGCCGTAGCGAACCTTCCCCTCTCCACGCTCGAAGATCGCGGCGCCGAGGAAGACCGCCGCGCGGTCGAACGTGCCGAGCGCCTCCGGCGCGAGCCCGGGTGCGAGCCGCTCCGCGAGCTTGCCGGCCTCGAGCAAGAGCTCGTCGCGCGACACGGCGCCCGGGAGCGCGGAGGCGTACGCCGCGGCGATCTCGAGCGCACCTGCGGTCCGCCCCGCGTCGGCGAGCCGGCCCACGAGGCCGAGCGCCGCGGCGCCGGACGCGGGCGATCGCCCGAGCGCGAAGACGTCGTAGCCGCCCTGCCCGTCGGCGGCGCGCACGAGGAGGAGCGCGGGCGCGCCCTGGCGAGCGCCGAGCTTCATGGCGACGAGCACCTCGCCCGGCGCCCCCGTCCCGGCATCCTCGAAGCGGACGCGGTCCCCTCTCGCGCCGGCGACGAGGTCGTCCGCGTCCGGGCGCCAGATCCGCGCGGAGAGCGCGAGCCCGGGCTCCGGGACGATGACGACGAGCTCCGGCGCGTCTCCGCCCGCCCGCGGCGTGATCGCGAAGAGATCCGGGTCGTCCGGCGCCGTGTCGCCGCCGACCGAAGCCCCCTCGAGGAGGAGGTTCCGCTCCGCCGCCGCACGCCAGGCCGGGTAGCGCTCGGGACCCGCCGCCTCCCGGTCCGGCCCATCGTCCGGCTCGATCTCGCGGCCCGGCTCGGGGTCCGCGAGCCGCACCGACATGAGGTATCGATCGGTCGGCTTCTCCACCGGTCCGGTCGCGTCGTCGTGCCGCTCCCGGACCGCGAGGTAGTAGACGCCGGGCTCGACCGCGGCGACGAGCCGCTCGGGCCGGCCGGGGCCGCCCCGGTTGACACTCGCGACGAGCGGCGCGGACGGGCGCGCGTCGTCCGCGGCTCGCGCGCGGTTCAGCGTGAGCGCGACGTCGAGTCCGCGGATCCCCTCGCCTGCGCGCTCGCCGCGCCACTCCGCCACGATCACCTTCCCCCGCGCGGTCGCCGGGACCTCGATCCGGTAGAGGTCGACGTCGCCGATCGTGTCCGAGAGCTTCGCGCCGACGTGGCCGCGCACCTCGGCGACGCCGCCCGCCGGCTGGCCGTCGGCGCCGGCCGGGATCGGGAGCGGGTTCGCTCCGGCGGGCGTGTCGTTCGGCTCGTGCTCCTCGCCGTCGAACCCCGCGCCAGGGCGGAGGGCGTCGGGGAGCGCCGCCGCGAGCCTGGGCGCGCTCGCGGCGAGGAGCGCGTACACGTCGCCCCGGCGCCAGGTCGCCGCGCCGAGCGCGAGCACGGCGGCGAGCGCGATGAGCGGCGCGAGCACCCGGCCGCGCCTCAGCGCCCGGATCTGGCGGTCGAACTCGGCGAAGTCCTCGCGGCGCGCGATCCGGAGCGCGCCCGACACCTCCGGCGCGCCCTCGCGAGAGAGCGGCCGCGCGCCGGTCGGCTCGGCAATCGCGGCGAGCGCCTCGCGCATCGCGTCGGCGGAGGTGAAGCGGTCCTCGGGCTTCTTCGCGAGCGCGCGGTGGATCACCTCCGCGAAGCGGCGCGACACGCCGGCGACGCGGTCGAGCGGCGGCGGCTCGTCGTGGAGGTGCGCCGCGACGACCGCCATCGCCGAGGGCGCGACGAACGGAGGACGGCCCGCGACGAGCTCGTAGAGGAGGCACCCGACGGCATAGAGGTCGGCGCGCGCGTCGACGGCGCCGCCGCGCGCCTGCTCCGGGGCGACATAGTTCGGGGTCCCCACGATGGCGCCGACCCCCGTCGTCGACGCGGACGCCGCGGGAGCGCCCCGGCCCTCCCGGTCGGCGGGTCCGTGGCGCAGCTTCGCGATCCCGAAGTCGAGGACCTTCACCCAGTCCTCGCCCGAGCGCGTCTGCATCAGCATCACGTTCCCGGGCTTCACGTCGCGGTGGACGAGCCCGGCGTCGTGCGCCTCGGCGAGCGAGCCGAGCACCTGCTGACCGATCTCCGCGACGCGGTGCTCTGCGAGCGGCCCCGACTCCTCGAGCAAGGTGGCGAGGTCCTTGCCCGGGACGAACTCCATCGCGAGGTAGAACCCGGAGCCCGCCGCGTCGATCTCGCCGAAGTCGAAGACCGCGATCGTGTGCGGGTGGGAGAGGCGCGAGACGATGCGCGCCTCGGCGAGGAAGCGGTCGACCGCGCCCGGCTCGCGCGCGAAGTCGCCGCGCAGGATCTTGAGGGCGAGCGCCTTGCCCATCCGGATGTGCTCGGCGCGGTAGACCGCGCCCATCCCGCCCTCGCCGACGAGGGCGACGAGCCGGTATCGCTCGGCGATGACGCGGTGGACGAAACCTCCGGTCTGCGAGGGGTCCGGGGGGGCGCGCAAATCCGCCCCGCAGCTCGGGCAATAGTTCACCGCGCCCGCGGACGGATCCGCCTCGCCTCCGCACCTCGGGCAGGTGACGACGGCCTTGCGGGCCGGCCTCTTGCGCGCCATCGGTCGCGACGAGAGTAGCGCGGGCGTGCGGGGGGGCAAAGTCCGCGCAGGGACGCCGCTGCGCCCGACGTCGGTGACGGGGGTCACACGGCCCGGCGACCCGCTGCGGCCCACGCCGAGCGCATAGAGACACACATCGACGAGCCGCTAGCGTCGTCGTCGCGGCGCCGTCATGGCGTCCGGCACCACCAACGAAGCGAACGTCATCGGGGGTTCCAGGATGAGGACCGGCAAGCTCATTGCGATCATCGGCGCGGCGCTCGTCGTCGCCGCGTGCGGCAGCGACAAGAAGGAGGATCGGCTTCCGAACGTCACCGTCGCGTACGGCGGCTCGCAGACCTCGGCGACCATCAGCGCCTCGAACGTGGGCGGGTTCGCGGCCGCCGCGACCGGCGCGACGCGGTCGGTCTCCGGCGCGACCAGCGACGCTGCGGGGCTCGGGGGGCTCATGGGCGTCCAGGCCGCCGCCGCCCCTCGGTTCGGCGTCGTGCAGGCCATGCAGTACGCGGCCGCCTACCGAGGCGGCGCGGCGCTCGCCGGCTCCATTCAGGGGTCGTTCACCGAGCCGTGCCCCGGCGGCGGCAAGGAGACGATCAGCTTCTACGATCCCGTCGGGGACCCCGCCGTCACGAGCGCGGGCACCTCGTTCGGCATGAGCTTCGACGAGTGCACGGACGCGGAGGGGATCTCGAAGGACGGCGCGTTCACGCTCACCATCACGAGCGCGCCCCCGGGTGCGGACGCGTACGATCCCGCGTCGGCCGGGACGGGGACCATGACCTTCGGATACCAGCTCCGCTTCACGAACCTCGTCACCTGGGCGCCTGACATGACGTTCTCGGGGGTGAACGGCGACATCACCTACGACTTCGTGGTGGACGGCAGCCTGCAGCAGGAGCGGTTCACGATCTCCGGGCAGTCCATCGCGGGCGTCGAGGGGGTCGGGGGCACGGTGCGCCAGGCGTTCCGTCTCTCCGGGCGCAGCGGCGCGGGAAGCTCGTACTCGGAGACGTTCACGTTGGCCTTCGCGGATGCGTACATGTACACGCCCGACGCCACGAGCTGGGGCTTCGACGGCCGCATCTGCACGATCGAGATGGGCGGCTGCCTCGACCTCCTCATCGACCCGCCGTTCTGGCAGCTCGCGACCGAGGCCTACCCGTACTCGGGGACGCTCCGGATCGACGCCGACAACGGCGCGTATATCGAGATCCAGGCCACAGACGGCGGGGTGGGAGCGATCTCCGTAACCTATGACGTGGACGGGCCCGGCGGCGCAGCGGCCGCGGGTCCGTTCGCGACGACCTGGGGCTGCCTCGACGCGGCGACCGACTCGACGACCTGCTTCTAGACCCGCCGCGCGCGGGGCGTCCGCCCCACCGCGGCACGAGGGCCCGGCGGCCGGTTCCGCCGGGCCTCTTCTCGTCTTCGCAGTCCTGCTCGCCACCGCGCCGAGCTGTCGCTGCGCGGGGTGCGCTTCGACGAGAGGGCTCGGCGCGCGCACCGCCTGGCGCCGGTGTGCCCGGCGCGATGTGAGCGCGAAGGCGCCGCCGTGCGATGCGCACCGGCCACTCGAACACGGGATGGAGCGCGCGCGAACGCGTCCGCATACTGCTCCCTGAAGTCCCGTCGCTGCGGAGTGCATCGCCCGGGGGGGCGCGGCAATCGAACAGGGGGCCTCCCCGAGGAGCATGAAGACGATGACACTCGTGACCCGCAGCTCGCTCGTCGCAGTCGCGCTGCTCGCCGCCCCCTTCCTCGCTCAGGTCGCTCGCGCCGCGGAGCTCAGGATCGTCATCACCCAGGCGCAGGCGGGCGATGCCCGCAAGTACCAGGCGCTCCTCGCGTACCTCGCGAAGGAGGGCATCCCGGCTGCCTTCGTCACCGCCCCGGACAACCGCGCGGCGGCGGACTTCTTCGCGTCCAGCCAGGCCGACGCGATGTTCAGCGGCTCGGGGATCGCCGGGACGCTCTTCATCAAGGGGCTCGCGGCCCCGCTCGTGCGCCCGGTGGGGGTGGACGGGGTCTCGACCTACTCCGCCGTCGTGGTCGCGCCGAAGGGGAGCCCGCGGTTCGATGGCGCGGGGCGGTACTTCGACGGCAAGCGCGTCATCCTCGCGGCGCTCGCGTCGGCGGGGGAGTTCTACTTCCGCTCGGTCGGCCCATCGAAGCCTGCCGCCGTCCTCAAGGCGGCCTCGCACGGAGCCGCGATCGACGCGCTCTCCCGCGGCCAGGCGGACGTGGCGGTCGTGAAGAACCACGTCTGGACGAAGGAGCAGGCGAGGTATCCCGGCCTCGAGTCGGTCGGCGGTGATCGCGGCGAGAACCCGGACGCCTCCCTCATCGTCTCGAAGAAGCTCGACGCCGCGACGGCGCAGCGGATCTCCGCGCGCCTGCTCGCGCTCGAGGCGGACAGGTCTCCAGAGGCTGTCGCCGCGAAGGGCGCGCTCGCGATCCGGGGCTTCATCCCGGCGACGACGAAGGACTTCGCGCACACGCTCGACCTCCTCGAGAAGGCGGGCGTGACGAAGGACTTCGGATACGTCTTCTGACGCGGAGGTACCCACCCATGCTCCGCTTCCGGTCCATCGCCGCCCGCTTCCTCACGACCACGCTCGTGCTCGCCGCTCTCGTCGTCGGAGGGCTCGGCTTCTTCCTCGCGCAGCGCGGCGCGCGGAACATCCGGGCGTCGCTCGACGCGAAAGGCGACGCCGTCGCGACGCTCGTCGAGCAGGTCTGCGCGGGGTACGTCGAGAACTTCGACTTCGTCGCCGTCGACCGGCTCGTTGCCGAGCTCCGCAAGGACCCCGAGGTCGCGCTCGCGGCGGTGCAGGACGAGCACGGGAAGCTCCTCACGAAGGAGGGGGCGCCCGTCGACGTCGCGACGCTCGTCGTCTTCGAGCGCAAGCTCGCGACCTCCGACGGCCGCCCGCTCGGCACGCTCCGGATCGGCTACCACACCGAGGGGGTGACCCGCGTGCTCCGGGACGACGCGACCGTCGCGTTCGGCAGCATCCTCTTCGCGCTGCTCGTGTCCGGCGGCGGCATGGTCCTGCTCATCCGCGGGGTGACCTCGCCGCTCCGGGAGTGCGTCGCGGTGGTGGATCGCCTCGCGGCGGGCGACCTCGACGTCGAGGTCGCGGCGGGGCGCGACGACGAGCTCGGGCGGCTCCTCGACGGGATGCGGGTCATGGTCGTGCAGTTCAGGGACGTCGTCCTGCAGGTGCAGGCGGCGGCGATCGCGGTCGCGAGCGGCAGCCGGGAGATCGACGCGAGCGCGCAGCGGATGTCTCAGGGCACGACGGCGCAGGCGGCGACGACGGAGGAGGCCGCCTCGCTCGTGGAGGAGATGAACGCGGCGATCCGGGAGAACGCCGAGAACGCCGCGTCCACCGAGCGGATCGCGCAGAAGTCGGCGGGTGCGGCGGAGGAGAGTGGTCGGGCCGTCGCGGGCGCCGTCGGCGCGATGAAGGAGATCGCCGAGCGGATCGGCATCATCCAGGAGATCGCGTACCAGACGAACCTCCTCGCGCTGAACGCCGCGATCGAAGCGGCGCGCGCGGGGGAGCAGGGCAAGGGGTTCGCGGTCGTCGCCGCGGAGGTCCGTAAGCTCGCCGAGCGCTCGCAGAAGGCCGCGAAGGAGATCTCCCAGATCACCGGATCGAGCGTGGCCGTCGCCGAGCGGAGCGGCCGGCTCATCGGCGATCTCGTCCCCGAGATCCTGAAGACGTCGGACCTCGTGAAGGACATCAGCGAGTCCTCGCGCGAGCAGGCCGCCGGCGCGGACCAGATCAACGTCGCGATCCAGCAGCTCAACGAGGTGGTCCAGCAGAACGCGAGCGCCGCGGATGCGATGTCTTCCACCGCGACCGCGCTCGCCATGCAGGCCGAGCAGCTGAAGGGCATCATCGCCTTCTTCCACGTGGAGGACGGCACCCGGGTCCGGGCCGTCCCCGGCGCCCCGACCCGCCCGCTCCTGCGCAGCGTCGCCTGACCCGGCTTCGCCCGTGCGCGCAGGCGCGCGCGGCGAGCCACTGTGCGCGACGGGCGTGGCCGATCGTCACAGTAGGTGACTGGAGGAGCTGCGGTGCCCAGCGCGCGATGTGTGCGCGGCGGCGCCGCCGTGCGACGCGCCCGGGCCACTCGAACACGGGATAGAAGGCGCGAGGGCGGGTCTGCATATTGGTCCCGGACTCTCTCATCGCCGCGGAGTGCATTCGCAGCGGCGCGGCAAACGAACGGGCGTCCATCCCGAGGACCATCCGACGATGACATCCAGGACCCGCAACGCGCTCACCGCAATCGCGCTGTTCACCGCACTTCCCTTCGCCCAGATGGTCCGCGCGGCGGAGCTCAGGATCGTGAGAACGCAGGCGCAGGCGGGCGACGCCCGCAAGTACCAGCCGCTCCTCGCGTACCTCGCGAAGAACGGCGTCCCGGCCGACTTCGTCACCGCCCCCGACAACCGCGCAGCCGCGGAGCTCTTCGCAGCCGGCCAGGCTGACGCGATGTTCAGCGGGTCCGGCATCGCCGGCACGCTGCTGTTCATCAAGGGGCTCGCCGAGCCGCTCGTCCGCCCGGTGGGCGTGGACGGCGTCTCGACCTATTCCGCCGTCGTCATCGCGCCGAAGGGGAGCGCGCGATTCGACGGCGCGGGGCGGTACTTCGACCGCAAGCGCGTCATCTTCGCGGCGCTCGCGTCCGCGGGGCAGTTCTACTTCGAGTCGGTGGGCCCCTCGAAGCCCGCGGCGGTGCTCAAGGCTGCCTCGCACGGCGCCGCGCTCGACGCGCTCTCCCGCGGGCAGGCGGACGTGGCGATCGTGAAGAACCACGTCTGGACGAAGGAGCAGGCGAAGTACCCCGGCCTCGAGCTGGTCGGCGGCGACCCGGGAGCGAACCCCAACGCCTCCTTCATCGTCTCGAAGAAGCTGGACGCGGCGACGGCGCAGCGGATCTCCGCCGTCCTCGTCGCGCTCGAGGCGGACGCGTCCCCGGAGGCGGTCGCCGCGAAGGGCGCGCTCGCGATCCAGGCCTTCATCACCGCGACCACGAAGGACTTCGCGCACGCGCTCGACATCCTCCAGAAGGCGGGCGTGACGAAGGACTTCGACTACGACTACGCCTACAACTTCTGGCGCGTGGCGCCGTCGCGCGCGGCGACGAACCGCGCGGTGACGACGTCCATCGTCCGGACGTGGTTCTCGAACCAGGCGGGCAGCGCCTCGAACAGGTAGCGCGAGAGGCGCCCTGCGTCGCCGTGCTCGCGGAAGATGCGCGCCTCCGCGTCCATCTCGGCGAGGACGCGATCGTGCTCGGCCTTGTGGACGGCGTAGGCGGGGAAGCCCGCCTCCCGCATCATCGTCTCCTCGCGGAGGAAGTGATCGCGCGTGTGGACGGCGAGCAGCGAGAGCCGCTCGACCACCTCGGCGAGCGTGCCCGTTCCGCGCGCGTGGGCGGCGACCGCGGCCTCGAGCTGATTCACGAGCGCGGCTTCCCGCTCGTGGTCGGCGTTCATGAACGGGACGGGCAGGTCGGGGAGCTGCGTCGGATCGATCCGCGCCATGCGGCGGATCTAGCGGGCGCCGGCGCCGGACGCCCGCGCCTTGCCCCTCAGGGAACCTGCCGTTCCGCGCAGGCGGGTCGCGAGCGCGACCCCCTCCGCGAGGAGCTGCTCGAGCGCGGCCGCGGCGGCGGGCTCATCGAGGGCGCGCAGCGCCGACGCGACCGCCTCGAGCGTGGACATCCCGCCCGCGACCGGGCGCCGGAGCCGCACCGCCACCGGCGCGGGGAGCGGCAGGCGAGGAAGCGCGCGCAGCGCCGGGATCCGCTGCATCATCCGGCGCGCCTGCGACCAGGTGCCATCCGGGACGACGAGTCGCCGCGGCGGGGGCGTCCCGGGCGGCGGCGGGTGCGGCGACGGGTAGAGCACCCAAGTTCCGGGTACCGCGAGCTCGGACGCGTCGAGGGGCGCGCCGGGGAGCCCGTGCTCGAGGACGGCGCTGCCCTCGAGTGCCAGGGAAGCCCAGTGGCCGGTGTTCGAGAGGCGGTCCCGCTCGCTCGCGTGGCGCAGGAACACGACCTCGAGCCGCGTGCGGAGCGCCGGGACCGCCGGGCAGAGGCACCCCGGTGTGGGGAAGCGGCAGCGCGGACAGCGGTGCGCGGCGAGGGGCACGCGGCACGCTACCACGCGTCGCCTGCTCCCCCGCGAGCGGGCGAGGGCACGCCCTGGCCGGACCCGCCGTCCGATCGCACGCGCACCCGCGGGACCCCTTGTCCCGCGGGGTACCCCTGCTATAGTCCGCGCGCCGTGCTCAACTGGCTCCACAACATCATGTCCCGCGATCTCGCGATCGACCTCGGGACCGCGAATACGCTCATCTACATCCGCGGCATGGGCATCGTCTCGAA
>Ga0137375_10012477_pt1 | contig 10064 bp, 10 predicted proteins | sample SagtaG_24_FD_104936 | JGI IMG/M metagenome (GOLD analysis project Ga0137375, IMG submission 104936) | Vadose zone soil microbial communities from Sagehorn Ranch, Mendocino, California, USA - Sage1_R_113_16 metaG | ecosystem: Environmental > Terrestrial > Soil > Vadose zone | place: USA...
CAAACGCGACCAAAGATTCAGCGGCATGTGCAGGAAGTGAAACTCGCGCCGCAGAAGAGTGGAAACTTGTTGGACCATTTTGCCCTTGGGTCGTGAAGCGGAGAAGCGAGTTCTCCGTTTCACGATGTTAGTTTATCGTTGCGCCGTCGCTCCAGTCGCTGCCGTGCTTGCCGGGCCTTCACCCTGCTTCCAGACCACGAGATAACCTTGCATTTCCTGATGCAGCGCCGAGCAGAAGTTGGTGCAGTAAAACGGAAACACGCCGGGCTTGGTCAACTTGATGTGGAACGTTTTCGTTTCGCCCGGGTCCATCACCATGTTGATGTTGTGCTCGATCAAGCCAAAGCCGTGAATCATGTCGCGGGTCTGTTCGATGTTGGTCACGTGAACAGTGAGATCATCGCCCACTTGCGCGTCGATCCGGTCCGGCGTGAATCGACTTCGGATCGCAGTCAGTTTGGCGACCACTTGATTGCCGTTCCTTGAAACACCGGTTGCATCTTTGTCCCACACCGCATTTGGATTTTTGTTTTCTTCTTTCGGATAGACCTCAGCTGGTTGGATTTCGCTGACTTTGAGAATCTGCGCGAAGTGCGGCTCCGGTTCGGTGTACGATTCCGCGATCATTTTCATTTTGTCGCCGCTGATGTCGATGAGCTGGCTCGACTCCGGCTGCGCAGGTCCGACGTTGATGTGCCGCCCGGCCGAGAGCTTGTTCATGGCTACGAGCCATTTGCCGTACGGGTTTGTCGTGTCGCTTCCGGCCACGACGAGGTGACCGGTGCTGAAATGCGCCGGCACTTTGTCGAGCACGGCTTTGTTCAAATCCTTTTTCTCGTCAGCGGTCCACGGCGGCAGTTTCCATTTCACGATGCACGAATCGATAAACATCGAGGTGTAAGCGAACCCTCGGCCGTCGTATTGCGTGTGGAGCGGACCGAGACCGACCGGGACTTCGCCTTCCACGACCGCTTCGTATTTCAAAATCGGGATGCCGCGAAAATCGCCTTCGAACGTCTTGTTGTTAATCGCGGCCTGCACTTTCTCGAAGTTCAACACCGTCGTGGCGGGCTGAAGTTTTCCGCCGGCCACAACCCATTTGCCGGTTGGATCGACATCCATTCCGTGCGGCGATTTGCCAATCGGCACAAAATACAAAACGCCGGGGACTTTTGCCGGGTCGATGATCGGCACACCGTCCATCATTTGCGCTTTACCTTCATTCACTGCTTTCTCAGCCGCGCGCCAATTCACCACCGCGCACAGATCGCGATCTCTCTGGGTCGAGTTCACTTCCATGATATCATGCGCCATTTCCGTGTTGTAGCTCGTCCAGAAGGCCCAGCCGCTGCTCGGACCTTTGCCGGTCGAGCCGAGGTCCCAATCGAACGGCGGCGTCAGAATTTGCCAGCCCACTTTCATCTCGCCGGTTTGCGGATCGACCTTGATCCCGCTGACCATGCCGTTGAATTCCTTCTCGTAATCTTTCGGATCGGCTACGCGACCTTTTGGCAACGGCACGGAGAAACGCGTCGCACACAAAATGTATTCCGAGTTCTCCGTGATGAATGACGAGCCGTGATTGCCGACTGAATTCGGAATCGGCCCGAGGATCTGGTGCGTCTTGAAATCGCGCAGATCGATCCGCGCGATGCGATTGTTCGCGTTGTCGTTTACGAACAGCCAGCGGCCGTCGTACTTCGAATTGGTTTGCGAGAGCGCCGGGTGATGCACGTCGCCCCAGGTGAAATCGCCGAGCATTTTCTTCGATTCCTCATCGAAGCCATAACCAGTGCCCGGGTAAGGCGCGAAGACGGGAATGGTAACGATGTGACGCAGCGATGGAATGCCCGCGACGAACACCTGACCGGAATGTCCGCCCGAATAGAAAAGATAATATTCATCCTTCTCGCCGGGCGCCACGTAACTGGCCAGCGCGTTCGCGGTGCGGTCGCCTTGGCTCGTGCTGCTTTTGCCGCAGCCCGCAAGACTGACGGCCGTGATGATGATCGCAAGTGCGATCATGGATTTGGTTTTCATTTTTGATCTTTCTAATTGTGGATTCTATTTCACGGTCATGAAACCTTTGGTGCCCTGGGAATAGTGGCCGGGGAACGAGCAGAGGTAGAGATAGTCGCCCGGGATGTAGGGCGCGTTGAACGTGACGGTTTCGCTTTCGCCTGGCCCGAGCAGTTTGGAATGGGCGAGCACTTCCTTCGCGCCTGTCGGAACATAATCGTGCGACGCCTCGGTCGAGGCCTTGTCGAGAAACGTCGACTGCACGTTGCCGGTGTTTATTGTGCGATCGAGCAGAACAAAGTTATGCCCCATCGAGAACTTCGGTGTCGTCCCGACGTTCTTGATCGTGACAGAGACTTTCTGGCCGGGCGAGGCGTCAAACGCGGTGACGTCGTAACGCATTTTATCGTCAGCCTGAATTGTTACTTCTTTCGGCGGTGCTTCCGGCGCGCGGGAGCAACCGACTATTGAGTAGAGAAGCGCGCTGCAACCGAGCGCGATGAGTGGGAATAATTGAGCAGATGTTTTTTTCATTGTTCTTTTCGGTTTGCGGGCTACTTGACGCGAACCGCTCACAACAGGCTCCGCCAATCTTGCGAAGTGCTGAGCAGTTCTTGTCGTTAGTTTGCCTTTCATTTGCTCCAAGATTAGGCGGCGATGGAAAGCTGCGCCTTGATCCAGATCAAGGCTTTCCTCGGTTTTTTCTGGACGGATTCAGCCAGCGATTTCAATTGCCACATGGGCAAAATTTTCCGAGGCGGAATTCCCTTGATGCTTTGCGTTATGGTTGCGCTTTGCGGTTGTAATCGAGCACCAGCAGCCGCGGACGCGACAGTGCGCCATTACGAAGCGCGCGGAGTCATTCGTGGTTTCGCGCCCGATCACAGCACCGTGGATGTCGAGCATGAAGACATCCGCGGCTTCATGCCCTCAATGACCATGCCGCTCTCGATTCACAACCCAAAAGAAATTGTCGATCTTAAAACAGGCGATTCGATTTCGTTTCGGCTGAACGTCACGGACCAGGACGTTTGGATCGACAACATCAAAAAAATCGCGCCAAGCGAAGTGCATCTGCCTACGCGGGCTCCGACGCCGGCAATTTCTCCAAAGGTCTCGGACCGTTTGAAAGAAGGCGACACCATGCCTTCGTTTACGCTAACAAATCAAGACGGAGAACGTATCACGCTCGACACATTTCGAGGCGAACCCTTCGTGCTCACCTTCGTTTTCACACGTTGCCCGCTGCCAAACTTCTGTCCCCGCATGTCGCACAATTTCGCCGACCTGCAGAGCGCCATCAAAACCGGTGACGGCGCGCTCGCAAAGACGCGTTTGCTCAGTATTACGCTCGATCCCGCATTTGATAGGCCACCGGTCTTGAAAGAATACGGCGCCTACCAAAATTCCGACCCTAAGATCTGGACGTTCGCTACCGGCGAACCAGCGGACGTTGATGCGCTCACGCACGTCTTTTCCGTTTACATGCAAACCGAAGGCGGCACCATTTCTCACGGGCTTGCCACCGCATTGATAGACAAGAACGGCAAGATCGACAAAATCTGGCGCGGCAACGCGTGGACGCCGGCAGAAGTCATTGAGGAGATCAAACAGCATGGGGACTAAGGACCATGTTTTCACTCTCGGAATCGAGGAAGAATTTCAGATCATCGATCCGGAAACGCGCGAACTACGCTCGCACATTCAGCAGATTCTAACCGGCGGGAAAATGATTTTGAAAGAGCGCGTCAAACCGGAGATGCATCAATCGGTGGTCGAGCTCGACACCGAGATCTGCAGCGATGCGCGTTGCGCGCGACAGCAAGTTGTCGATCTTCGCAGCGAGTTGGCCAATCTCGCGGCGCGCGATGGATTGAAAATCGCGTCAGCTGGCACTCATCCCTTCTCGCATTGGATGGATCAACTCATCACGTTGGATGAGCGCTACGCCACCATCGTGAAAGACATGCAGCAAATCGCGCGTGCGAATCTCATCTTCGGTTTGCACGTGCATGTCGGAATCCCGGATCGCGAAGAAGCGATCGACATCATGAACCAGGCGCGCTATTTCCTGCCGCACATCTACGCGCTCTCAGTCAATTCACCTTTCTGGCTGGGACAGAACACAGGTTTGAAGGCGTATCGTCAAATGATTTTCGAGCGTTTCCCGCGCACCGGAATCCCTGACGCGTTCGAGAGTCTCTCCGAATACGAGGATTACTTGAAGCTCCTGGTCGCCACGAATTGCATCGACAATGCAAAAAAGATTTGGTGGGACATTCGGCTGCATCCCTTTTTCAACACGATCGAATTCCGGATCTGTGACGCGCAATCGCGGGTGGATGACACCATCGCCCTGGCAGCGCTCATGCAAGCCATCGTAGCAAAGCTGCAAAAATTGCGCCGCCAGAATGTGACCTTTCGTAGTTATCCGCGGCGATTGATCGACGAAAATCGCTGGCGCGCGTCACGCTACGGTTTGGATGGCAAGCTGATTGATTTTGGTCGTAAATGCGAAATGGACGAGCGCCAATCGCTCCACGAGATGTTGGAATTTATTGCCACGGAAGTGGACGAACTGGGCAGTCACGCAGAAATGGCGCATATCGAGCGGATCATGCGCGAAGGCACCGGCGCGGATCGACAACTTATGGTGTGGGAACGCACGCAAGATATGAAAGCCGTTGTCGATCAAATCGTCGCGGAAACGTACGAAGGATTAACGGCGCCGGGGTAAGGTTGGGACCCTATTTTTCGGGCGCCAGCAACATGTAAAGGATCAGCACTCCCGAGACCAGTGCGATGGCAACGGTGACCGACCAAACCAATGCGCGGTCGGTTTTCACGAGACCGGCTTCGATCGCCCCGTTCACTGCGTCGTAGCGCCAGGCCGCCAGCATCGTGAGCAGCGCCCCAAAAATGACGAGACCCATGCCCACCGGCCAGGCTTTCGTGATCAGGTGCGGTGCGTGCGTTCCACTCTCGCTCAACCACGGACCGATGCGCGCGAGCACAAATCCAAGACTGATCAGCGCAATCGTCGTGCGCACCCACGCGAGAAAGGTGCGTTCATTCGCCAAGTGCTCCGAGGCGCGGTCCTCCGATGGAATTTGACGATGTAGCTGCCGCTCTGCCACGGCTCTAGCAAACGCGCCTGAGTGCCTTATGTCGATCTTTTCCGCGTCGCTGCGCAATTACCGTACCTCGGATCGGAAATAAATGCGATGGCATAAACGAAAGCGATAAGGAGCTGGCGGCCTTGCTTTGCCATGCAGGTGAGTTTGATGCCGCGATTGACCATTACAACGCGGCGCTACCCCTTCGCCCCAATTTCCCGGAAGCGAAGGATAATCTGGCCTTCGCGCATTCTCTCGCCGGTCACTGATTTGATGTTGGAGAATCCGCTCGCAGTTTTGTCGCCAGGGACTAAAGAAGCTCTGTCGTTTAGACCGCAACATTATGAGATCGCTTGCGGAGACATACAATAAATCGAAACATTTGACCGCTGACGGTGTCTAATTACTAGAAAGTTTAATCACCCATCTATGAATCTAAAACATTTCATTTCAGTGAGTTCCTGCTATCTGCGTTTGGCACTTGTTTCAATCGTCGCGTTGGCGGCAAGCGTTGCGACGGTAAGTGCCGATCCCCAGAGCTCGGCAACGCCCAAACAAAAGAAAGTCACATACGTAAGAAAATACGTGAAGGTAACCGGCTCCAATATTCCCGTCCCGGTTTGGGTAGCGGTGGGCCCCCTACCACATACAACGTTTCCAATCCGGAGTTATTCGTACGATGAGATAACGAAAATTCCCGGTGCTCAGACTCCAGCTCAGGTCTTGGCCAACGACCCGAGTATCACGATTAGCCATCGGTAGCAGATCTTGGAGTGCGCGGACATGTCCGCGCTTTGATAGCGGCTGACTGGAGCTGATACCACCCCTCATTCTCGCGGCCCAAATGCAGGCACGTGGGCTTGGTGCGTTTTCCGGGAAATACCGGCTGGCAGCCCTGTGCTTTTCGGCGGCTTACCGTAAAGCTCTTCGCATAAGGGGGGTATTGCGCGCGCAAGTTTGTCGGCGGCAAACTGCCGACGACTGCAGGCTGGCAGCCCTACGCTCCCCAGGCAACACCGCAACCGAGCTGCTAGAGATTGTCGCGAATGATCTCAAATATCCTCGTGTTATCGAGGACACCGCGGAGAACGTCTGTCCCGGGGCCGCTGCCAAACGCAATGACATCCTCGACCGTGCAGAGGGCTGCTTTTGTGTAGACAGCAGCCGGCTCGCGCGGTTCCACGTCCGGTTGCTCATTTCCGTTTCCGTTCAGGTTGCCGGGTATCTTTGCTGCTCCATAGGATTTCGTGCCATTCGGACCGGTAGCCCAAGTTATCCATGGCTGCCCGGCGGCATTGAATCCGAGCAGGGCGATGCCGCTGTCCTGGCGAAATGGAAATCCATTTAAGCTCAATCCGCCGATTGCAACATCGCCACAGGCAATGATTGTCGACTTCGGCCCGGCATAATTCCGCGCCACGGCAACCGCGCGGTCTAATTCAATGGTCTGTCTGAACGTTCTTTCTGCATTATTTTCTTGCGCGGCTTTACGCATTAGTCCCGCATCGACGACGAGCAAGTACCCGCCAGTGTTGTACTGAAGTAATTCGATCGCTCGCCGCACCATGTCCGAAAGACTGGGTTGTTGGCTTCGCTCTTCGACTTGGTTGATGAACGCAAGCTCCGTTTTGCTAAAGGCACCGAAAACTTTCGACCGGCGCCATGCGGGAATCGCCTCCAAGTCAGCTCGCGTTCGAACGACATCGAACCCATTGCGACGAAGATCGAGCAAAAGATCGCGTCCGTCCTGTCTTTCGCCACCCTTTGCGAGAGGAAGAAATTGCGCCGCTCCGCCGCCCATCGCGATGTCAATTTTTGCACCGTTGACGAACTCAGCCGCAATGCTCTCGAGGTCATCTGGATCAGCCGGATGCGCATAGAAAGCTGCGCTGGTTGGATTAGTTAGTTTTGCATCCGTTACCAGCCCAGTGGCCCGTCCCTGCTCTCGTGCCAGTTCAATAAGATTCGTGATTGCCGACATATCGGGATTCGTGGCGAGGGCGCGATTGGCCACTCTCACACCAGTCGCAATTGCAGTTGCAGCAGCCGCCTGATCCTGAGCAGCGAAATCTTTCGACCAATTCGTAAGCAAAGCGACATGCGGCATCGAATCCAGGCTCAGACGATTATCCGCCCCGCCGGCAAAGACTCGCGTTGCCGCAAGGCGATCGGGCGCAAGCCCCTCTCCGACGAACAAGATAATTCCGAAAGGCTTCCGGACGACCCAGTGTTGAAAATAGAGAACACCCAGCCCGGCAAAGGCGAGCAAACAGAAAAGGGCCAGCAATTGATTGCGCCATTTCATTTGCTCTCCTGTAGCGGCGGTCTGCTTGTCACGCCGGAGCCTAGCGAAGGCGGATGAGCGTCGCAAATATCAATGAATCCTGGTCAAATGCCGTAGCTCTGAAAGCTTTCGTGGCGCGACGCACGCGTCTTAATCATCATCTCAGCGCCGCGCTTTGCAGAGCGAAGCGCCTGCAAAGAACGACTTGTCGACCTCGACGATCGTCGGCAGAGTGCCTGCATATGGCTGGTCCGGTGATGCTCATTATTCGCGATGGCTGGGGCATTAATCCGGGCGGTAAAGAAAAGCGCGAAGAAAATTCGGATGCAACGCTTCTTGCGCAGACGCCGTTTCACGACCAGCTCTACCGCGACTATCCAGGTGCTAAATTGAGCGCGAGCGGCGCTGACGTCGGCTTGCCTGATGGACAAATGGGTAACTCCGAAGTTGGCCATCTTAATCTGGGAGCCGGCAGGATCGTCTATCAGGATCTAACGCGAATTAACGAGGCGATCGCGAACGGCGAACTCGCCCGCAACGGAGTATTGCAGGGAACCTTCGCCGGCGCGCGAGATCGTCGGCTTCACCTCCTCGGGCTGGTCTCTGACGGTGGTGTTCACAGCCACTACTCGCACATGATTGCGCTTGCGAATGCTGCTCATGATGCGGGCGTCGGCGAAATCTTCGTTCACGCCTTCATCGATGGGCGCGATACTTCGCCCACTGGTGGCGCCGGTTATTTGAAAATCTGCGAGGAAGAACTTCAGAAAAGCGGCGGCCGGATTGTCACCGTGGTGGGACGTTACTTCGCGATGGATCGCGATCGGCGCTGGGATCGCACCAAAAAAGCCTGGGACGCGATCGTCCTCGGTCGCGGCGAAATCTGCAAATCATCGCCCTCGGCCGCTGTCGATCAGCAATACAAAAACGGCAAGACCGACGAGTTCATGCCGCCGCTGATTTTTTCCTACGCGAACGAGCAGCGGGTCCGCGATGGCGACGCCGTCTTGTTTTTTAATTTCCGCGCCGATCGCGCGCGGCAATTATCCCAGGCTTTTTTACTAAAGGACTTTGATGGTTTCGATCGGGAAGTATGGCCGCAAGTTCGGTTCGTCACTCTTACGCAATACGATGTGACTTATTCCTCGCCGTTCATTTTCGCTACCCAGGAACTGGCGCGCATCCTGGGCGAGGTCGTCAGCGCGGCTGGCAAATCGCAACTGCGAATCGCCGAGACGGAAAAATATGCGCACGTAACCTATTTTTTTAATGGCGGAATCGAGAAGGCGTTCCCTGGCGAGGAACGAAAAATCGTACCGTCGCCCAAGGTCGCCACCTATGATCTGCAACCTGAGATGAGCGCACGGGAAGTGACCGACGAGGTTATCGCGCGCATGGCGAGTTACGATCTGATTATTCTTAACTTTGCCAATCCGGACATGGTCGGGCATACCGGAATCTTAAAAGCCGGAATCAAAGCGGTCGAAACGGTGGATGAATGCGTCGCCCGCATCATCCCAAAGCTGCTCGACCTTGACGGTAAATGCATCGTCACGGCCGACCACGGAAATTGCGAGCAGATGCGCAATCCCGACGGCTCGCCTAACACCGCGCACACCAAGTATCTCGTGCATTGCATCTACGTCGCCAAAGACGCGCAAAGGTTCCGTGTCCGGGACGGAATCCTTGCCGATATTGCGCCGACGCTCTTATTCTTGCTCGGATTGCCGCAGCCAAAGGAAATGACCGGACGTAACTTGCTCGTCCCGGTTTCCCAGAAGATGCCTTTCAGTTAGGAGAACGCAATTGGCTGGCAGGATTGTCTGCGAACGTGATTTCCAGTTGTCGATTAAAGGCTCGCGTTCCAGCCATGGCGATTCGCTGTAATAAGCGAACTTGATTTTCCACGGCTGTTTCCTGCCAAATCGGTTTACGCATGAGCATGAGCGCGTCATCCGATTCCACAAGCGCGCCCCATCCGACCGGGATCTCTGAGTCCCGGAAGAGTTCGTTGGGCAGGACCAGGAACAACAAATTCGCACTGCGGTAGCGAATCAACTTATCGAACTTCGTGCAGTCGTAGAGGCGATTTTGCAACGCATTCAGCTCACGCAAAACGCGCGCATAACCGCGGTGCCCGATCACGGTGAAATGAAGCGAGTCGAATTCGGGAAATAGTGAATCACCGCTCCGCAAGTTCGGATAGTGCGTGTGGAGGCGCCTTTCGAGGAGCTGGCGGCGTTCGCAAATCGTTTCGAGCCGCTGGCGCGCGGCATCGCTCTGGCAGTTGTCTCGCCGCAGATCGCAGAGCGCTTGTTTGCATTCAAAGATGGCTGTGGACCCAACCTTCTTGGGCTCCGGTCGATACGCTGCCACGTCGGCTCGATACCGGCAGCGGGGGCAAGCTCACTTCCAGTGCGCACGCGGAATAGCCGCGGGCTTGAGCCCAGAGAAATGCGAGACGCTTCAGCTGGGTGTGCTTCGCAGTTTCGCCGTGCGCGTTCGTTATGCTGCCAGCCATTGGGTGAGCTCGCGTGCCCAATAAGTGACGATAATGTCTGCGCCGGCGCGTTTGAGCGCAGTCATGATCTCCAGAACGGCAGCGCGTTCCTCTACAATCCCTTTTTCGGCCGCCGCTTTGACCA
>Ga0137375_10012480_pt1 | contig 10062 bp, 2 predicted proteins | sample SagtaG_24_FD_104936 | JGI IMG/M metagenome (GOLD analysis project Ga0137375, IMG submission 104936) | Vadose zone soil microbial communities from Sagehorn Ranch, Mendocino, California, USA - Sage1_R_113_16 metaG | ecosystem: Environmental > Terrestrial > Soil > Vadose zone | place: USA...
GGTCCTGCTCAGGTCTGGCAGCGGGGACGTGTCCGGATACGACGACGCAGTAGCCGCCCGGTTCGTCGAGGAAGGAATCGGCGTCCTACCGCCCGAGGACCGCGCGGTTCTCACCCTGGTCGTGTTGCTCACCGTCGCGATCCCACGAGCCGAACGAACGATCCCTGCGGATGCCCCGTGGTCGCGGGCGGAGCCTGTGCCACGCGAGCGGCTCAAAGACTCACGGCTGGCCGACAACGTGATCAATGGTGCGCTGCGCCGGCTCCGAGACGCGCGGATCATCAATTCCGGGCCCCGAGGCATCGCACCCGGCCCTCAGTTCGACCGGCTCACCCCCTCCGCATCTGCAAGGATCTTCGAGGAGCTGATCCTGCTGGCCGAACCGGGCGGCAGTCTGGCCGAACAAATCCGTAGGCGTCGTTTGGCTCGCTCCGGCGACACCGCCGGGAGCCGCAGGTGAGCGGGCCACAGCAACCCGAGCATGGCGGCCGGGGCATCGTGGGGTCACGACAGTTGCTCGCGGTGCAGACCTTCGACATCGCCCGCTTGACGACCCACGTCGTGCCGGTCGTGCCGAACACGTTCATCGCGGTGTCCGGCGTCGGGCCCAAAGGCGACTCGAACGGGTCCGGCAAGACCAGCTTCTTGTCGGCCGTGTCGATCCTGCTCGCGGACCCGCAGTGGCGGCTGGAGGTCAATGGCGGCAAGTTCACCAGCGGAATTCTGTTCAAGCCGGACGCGGCGGGCGTCAGCCGGGCCCAGCAGATCCCAGCCGCCGCATACGGGTACGTGGTCGGGGTCTTCGCCGAGCCTGACGACGTGTCCGGGACCTGCCTCACCGTCTGGGTACGCATCGCGACGACGGCTCCGTACGTGCAGGCGCGGTGGACCGGTGGCCTCCACGTCGCCGACGCCGACACCGACGCCGAGCGAGAGATTCAAGCCGACTCGCTATGGAATGCCTTGGGGCCGACCAGTAGTGTCTCGGCGCGCCGCATGGGCGAAGAACTCTACGGCCCGGCCCCACGGTGCCTGACTTATCTGGACACACCGCTGCGGCCAACGGTGCCGTCGCTGCTGAGCCAGCAGATGACCGAGATGGAGCCACACGACATCGGCGACTCGCTGATCGCCTTGTCAGGGCTCAAGAGCCACCTGGACGACGAGGAGCACCAACGGGATACCCTCCTCACCCACCAGCGCAACCTCAAGGACTCCGAGGACAAGGACGCCAGAGCCAGGATTGACGAAGACGCCGACCTGGCCGGAGTTCATGCCAGGCGGCAGGCCCGGGAGGCACTGGAGCGCACTGAACAGCTGTGGAAGCGGTACGTTGCCCGCCGCTTTCAGGAGGTCGTCGAGCAAGACAAGGTGCTCGAATCCGAGATCACCGAGCGAGCCCAGCTGGTTGTCGAAGCGGAGGAAGCGACCGGTGCGGCCCGGCGCCGGCTCCAACAGCTACGCGAAAGCACCGATCTTTCCACCGTGGAGCGCACCGCCTACGAGGAATGGCAACAAGCCAAGGGCGTGACCGACACCCTCAAACTTCGGCGTGGCGAGTACACGACACGACAAGGGCTGTTGATCCAGGAACGCAACCGCCTGCTGTCCAAGACCGAGGGTTGGAGCGGCGCAACCGTCGAGGATGCCGCCCGTACCGTGGGCGAGGCCCAGCGGGCCCAAGCAGCCGCCGAAGCTGCCCAAGACGCGGCGGCGGCAGCCATCACCGTTGCCGAGCATGCGTTGGGCCGCGCCGAGGGCGGACGAGGCGGGCCTGCCGGTCAGGCGATCGACCTGCTAGAACAGCTCGAACCTGCGGTTACGGCAGTCGGCCTGTTCGACGAACTCGACATCGACGACGAGGCTCGTGCGGTGTGGGAACCGCGGCTGTGGGCGTGGCGCCACGCGGTCGTCGTCGACCCAGGCAACGCCGAGCGAGCGCGGGCCGCGCTCGCCGATATCCCAGGCACCCAAGTCGTGGTTGCCGATGACACCGACACGCCCATGGACATGCGCCACGGTGTTCGCAGCCGCATGCCCGTAGGCCGGTTCCTCGCGACGCTGGCCGCCCGACTTCGCTACGAGGACACGCCATCCCATGTCCATGACGACAGCCTCCAGCTCAGCGTCATCGGCGGTTTCAGCTCCGCGGTGACCGGCCGCGACGCCGCGTTGCGCGCGGCTCGTGCAGAAGTCGCCGCCGCCCGCACGGCGTTATCCGATGCTGAAAATGCTGTCGCCATGGCCAAGGCAAAGTCGGACCTGGCCGCGCGTGACCGTGAGGCGGCGATCGCCGCCGCACGACTGGCGGCGATCGCCGACGAAGAAGACGACCTGGTTGCCCGCGTGACGGCCGTCGATGTCAAACTGGCGATCGCGAGCAGGACAGAGACGGATCTGCAGCGCGCATGGGAGATCGCGAACGGGCGAGCCCAAGGTCACGTCAAGGATCTTGAGGTTGCGAGTCTGCGGCTCAAAGGCGCCGAGCGCACGGAAAAGGAACGCCGAGATCGACTCAGCGAGAAGGAACGGGCGCGTGAAAGGCTCCAGACCATCGCATGGCACGAGCTGCTTCAGACGGCTCGGCACGACGGCGTAACGGCAATCGCAGCCGACTCGGCCGAGACCCAGCGCAGGCCCGCGTCGCTGTATAGGTTCGTCAGTGAGGGCCTACGGGAGTCGCTGAGGCTTTGCGGAGTCGACGACGAAAGTCTGGCCGCCGCGCCGGACGACCTACGGTCAGCAGTCCTGCTCCGGGACAAGTTCGCTGACCAGGAACCGAACGTCCTACCGACCGTCCTCTTCGAGCACGTCGCCGGACCACTCCGGATCATGTTGGACGGACACACGGACAACGATCACGTCATCACCACCCGGGTCGCCGAGGTGCGGGCAGTCCGGGAGCAAGCGCTGGAGGCTATACGTGGCGAGGTAGCCAAAGCCGCAGGGCGCCTGGAGGTGGTCCAGGATATGATCGAAAGCCACGTCGAAGGGATCCTCAAGCGGATCAATGGCGCCTTCAATGCGCTGGACCTGGGACGTGGTGGGTTCGGCGCCGAAGTCCACTTCACCAGTGTCCGCCCGACCGGGCCCGGGCCGTGGCGCTGGGAAGTCACTCCACGCTGGCGCCGATCACCCAGCGGAGACCTCGTGCCGTACCGCGAGGTCGCCAACGGCGCCCAGGTCAAGGTGTTCGCCGTCCAACTCGTCCTCGCCGCCGTGCTCGCGGACGCGGACACGCAGGGGCGCGTGCTCGTGCTCGACGAACTCGGCAACAGCCTCGGCGAGGTCAATCGAAAGGACGTTCTGGGCGCCCTGCGCACCGTCGCGGATCGGCAGAAGATCACGATCTTAGGGACGTGTCAGGACAGTGTGCTGGCCGACGCAGCCGATGTCTGCGGCGAGTTGCTGTGGTTTACCCATGCCAGCGCTACGGACTACTACAACAGACCGACCCGGGTGTGGGGATTCGACCCGTCGTCGCAACGTGTCGAGTTGACCGCCGACTGGGTGCGGGCCGGCCGCAGTCATGTCTGACGCCCCAAGCGGGGGCCGGGTGGCGCTGTTGATAACCGAAGCGGCCGGCCGCCGAGAGGTACCTCTGCATGGCCTGCCCGCCGGCGTGGTGGCGCTGACCGTGCCGAGGATGGGAGCCGACGGTCCCCGCCTGCCACGTGACCGGCGCCGCCGCATCGCTCCCAAGGAGGTCGATCTGGCCACCCCGGACGCCGTTCTACCCTTCCAGCCACCAGCTTGGCTTCCGACCCAGGACCTGGTCTGGATTCTTCGAACGGGCCGGTCGCGACAGTGGTCGACCGTCACGGCACGCTTCGGCAACGACACCTGGGACACCGTGGTTGCGCTCCTCCGCAGCGGCGGGATCATCGTCCGGTGCGAGGTCACACCCGAGCGTGGGTTCGTACCCGTTCGACTGCGACTCGCCGAGGCATGGGCCAGCGCTGCTGCCGAGCACATCCGTCAGCTGACCGACGCCCCAGACCCCCACGAGGCAAGAACATCGCTGCTGGACGAACTGGCGACCGTTCCCCAACTGGCTTCTGAGCTCACAATGTTGGCCGAGATGCCCGACGATGACCAGCTACGAGTACCACCCCTGTCACGCGTGGGAACTGCCAAATGGAGCCTGTACGACCGTGCGATACGCGCAGCCTGTACCTGGTTTCGCGACTACTGCGACAAGGACCCCGTCGACGCGACCGAACTCGCCGCCGTGGCATTCCGCGATTCGCATGTGGCGTGGTCGCCGCCGCTGCGCACGGCGTTCGGCAACCTCGTAGGCAGATCCTTTGATGCTGCTGTGCTACCCACCGACACGGAGGTCACCCTCCGCGGCCCGCTCCAATGGATCATCGGCGAGGTCGTCGCCGATGCCGCAGCCTGCGAGCCCTGGATCGGCCTGCCAGCAAACGGGCTACGCACCCTCGGCGTCGTTGAATCCTGGGCTAACGGCGTTCTGCTCATCGAGAACAAGTCCAACTTCGAACGAGTGTGCGCAATCCCACAGGTCGTGGACCGATGGCTGTGCGTGTGGGGCAAGGGCTACGCCCGCAACGGCCTCGTCGCACTCATCCGGGCCCTGGCGCCGCCACACGTCGCGGCTTGGGGTGACCTCGACGCCCACGGCGTCGCCATCGTGGCCGACCTCGCCACGAGACTCGAACGCCCGGTACACCCGGTCGGCATGGACCCCGAACTCTTCCAGACCGGCATCAAGCGCAAACGGACCGATGACGAGCGTCGCGAGGCGCGGGAACTAGCGACGAACCTAACCACCGACGCACCTGAAGCGCTCCGGCCGCTGGCCGTGCTGATCGCGGCAAGCGGCGACAGCTGCGAACAGGAAACCATCCGTGCGAAGGTGGCCCCCCGCCTCGGGGCCATTCTCCAGGCCATCGAACGCGGCGAGCCCCCGGTCATCAATGCCTGACCGTCGGCAGGTCTAGCCGTCGGTTAGCCACGGCGCGCCTGGGCCAGTTCGGGGCCCGTCCAGGGCGGCCTATGGCGAGGCGTTTCGGGCTGGGCTGGATCCCTGAGCTCGGCTTCCGAACAGATTGCGGAATCCAGCCTCCGCCGCCGCAACCATCCGGAGTTCACGGGCTCGTACCCTTTACGCAGTTGGGACGTGGAGAGCGCCTGCCGGACGATGGGAGAGGACCGCCGTGACATCGACAGGCATCCCATCGCCCGAGGCGACTGGCGGCGCAGGTCCCAGCTTTGAGGTTAGGACGTTCGCCGTTGGTCTTGCCCGGCTGCTGAGGGGCGACCGCATTCTTGGGCTGGACGCGGCCCCGACGCGGGTTCGTTTGCAACAGCGCGTTGCGGGCGCGGTCTTGGACGATGTGGTGCTGGAATGCCCCGATCGCCGGGGTGGAACGCAGTCGATCGAGTACCAGGTTAAGCGGCGGATACGACCGACCGAAGGCGACTCGGAGTTCGTCGAGGTCGTTCGACGATGCCTGGGCGAGTTCGAGCGCACTCCTGGGTTGTTTGAGGAGCGCCGACGGCGATTCGGGATCGCAGCCACCCCGTCGGCTGCCCTTCGGGATCTGGCCCGGGTGACGGTCGTGGCGCGTTCCCACGACACCCCGACGGGGTTTCGCGACGTGGTTCGCGGGACCGCGCGTCAGGAGGTGAACGACCGGCTGACGGCGCTGCGGGCGATCGTGACCACGGTCCGTGGAGGGAGTCCCTCCGACACTGAGATCGATGTGGATGCCTGGCGAGTCGCTCGCGCGCTGTATGTGTGGCCGATCGACGCTGAGCCGGAAGGCGCGGATGTCCTCGCGACGTTTGACCGGCTCGCGGATCTCCTTCCTGGTGGTGGCGACCCGGACGGAGTCTTCGGCGTACTGACCGAGATGGCGCAGGAGTGGAATCCGCAGGCGGGCGCTACCGACCTGGCCATGTTGCGGCGGGAGCTGGAGATCAGGGGTGTGGCCCTCGACGCTGCCCCTGCCAGGCGGGCCGCGTTTGATCGCCTCGTGCTCGTGTCGATGCCGTTGCTTGACCCGGCCGCGGCTCGGCTCGGGCACCGGTTGCACCTTCCGCGAACTGGCCTTCGCGAACAGGTGGCTGCAGCTGTCGAAGAGCAGGAGGTCTTGGTCCTGGGCGGGCGGGCCGGTGTGGGCAAGAGCATCATTGCCAGACTCGTTGCCCATGACCTTCTCGATGCGGGCGCCGCCGTAGCCGCGATCAGCCTGACCGGCCGGACCGGGGGTCTTGGCCACCTGGAGGCGGATCTGGGTCTCTCGATCTCCGATGCCTTTGCTGGGGCTCCCATCGGCGGACAGCGCGTCCTGGTGATCGATGGCGCTGAACAGGCACTGACTGACGGGGGAACCCTCCTGGGCAATCTGCTTGCGGCCATTCCGTTGCAGCTGGGTTCCGCCCCACCCTGGAAGATCATTTTGACGGGACGGGAAGAGGCAGCGCGCACCCTGAGTCGCCTGGTCAGCGACCGCACCGGGAAGCGGCCGCGCATCGTGGTGATCCCCGGGCTGACCGACCCGGAGGTGGCGGAGGTCGTGGAGCGGTTTCCCCGCCTAGCTGCGCTTTCCCGCAATGGGCGGTCGAAGGCGCTGTTGTTGCGTAGACCGTATCTTGTTGACCTTCTAGTGCGTGCCGTCGAGCGGCTCGACCTTCCCGGGCCGATGGCCGGGGAGGAAGGATTGATCGAGATCGTCACCGAGCGGCTGGTACGCCGGGATGACGGAGGGCTGCCCGGCCGGGGTGCCCCAGACGCCCGAGCCGACGTGTACCTGGCGCTCGCTGAAGCGGTGGTGGCCAATCAGGTACCGGCCCGCCTGGATGGGCTGGACCCGGAAGCCCGCGCGGGTCTCGCTAGCGACGACGTGATCGCCAGAACTGGCGCGAGCTGGCGGTTCGCGCACGACGTTCTCGCCGACTACGCCGTGGCCACTCTGCTTCTTGAGCCGGATGGGGACGCCCGGCTTGCAGCCGCGCCCGCACCGAGACGTCTGCTGCGCGCGGTGCGGCTACGAATGCAGCGGCAGCTCGCCGATTCCCTGGCAGACGCCAGTTTGCCCCGGGTGTGGGCCCGCGCGGTGGCGGCGGCGGAAACGCTTGCAGCAGCAGACGGTCCACGATGGCGCGACGTGCCATGGGAGGCACTGCTGAACCTTGGCGGCGTCCGGCAGGCGCTAGACATCCTCGCGTCTCGCCTTTTCGCCAGTGACGGCGCTGAGCTGATTCGGATCATCGACGTGACCGAGCGACTTGCTCGCGTTCCCATCAGCGATGACACGACCGGACCACTCCGCCTCGACGTTGCGCTGTCCGCGCCGGTTGTGGACCTGCTCGCCACACGCGCCGATGGTGTTCCACTGGCGACGACGACGCGGGCCGCGCGGCTGGTTCATGAACATCTGGAAGCGGCAGCTGCGATGGACCTCTCGCCCGTCGATGGGCTGGACGCAGCTGACCTGCTTCCCGATGCGCTGATGGGATGGGCGGGCGCCGACGAGTGGGGCGATCGGCTGGAGTACGTGATCGGTAGCTTGGCCTTGTGCAGCGAGAGGCTGGCCGAGCGCCACGACGAGTACCTGGCCCGCCATGCCCGAACCCGGCCGAATGAAGTGGCCGAACCGGTGGAATCACCATTGGCCAGCGGCCACCTCGCGGGCACGCGACCCGACCTCCTGCTGCGCCTCGCCGGTCTCTACTACCTGGGAATCGGACTGCGTGTTGGCCGCGGCGAGGACGAGGTCGGCCAGCGGCCCGATGCCAGATCCTCGTTCGCCGAAGACCGTGAAGGTGTGCATGACCACGACCCCACCCAGTTGCGGCATCTGCCCGCCTTCCCGTTGGGCAACGACCAGTCCAACCTCGCACTGGGACCGTTCGCCGCATTACTCGACGCCAGCCCCTCGCACGGCCTGCGGCTCGTCGGCGCCGTCGTCGACGCCGCGACGACGGCCCGAACGCGACTGGAACTCGGCGACGACGAGGATGACTACGACGTCGAACTCACCTGCGCTGCATGGCCCACTCCCCGCCGCTACACCGGAACGGGCACCGTGTGGCTATGGCATCGCCGCACCAGCGTCGGACCGGGACCTGCCCTGTCGGCGCTGATGGCACTGCGAGCCTGGGGAGTACGACGCATCCGCCGCGGTGACGCACCGGCCGATGTGCGCGACGACATCCTCTTTGCTGGAAGCAGCCTTGCATTCGTGTCCGTGGCCGTGTCCGTTCTGGTGGACGTCTTCGACACGCTCACCGACGAGCTGGACATGTTCCTGGAACATCCGCTGTTCTGGCGCCTTGAACATCTACGAAGCACGCGTGAGCACGGAACTGCCCTGAAGATTCCTGATGCCCTGCGCCTGTCGTGGTCGCTCGACAACGTCGCGATGGCCCTCGTTCTGTACTCCGATGGTGGCCGCCGGGAGGAACTGCGCCGCATTGGGCAGCGGCTGATCGCCAACCACGCCGAACTCCGTACCAGCAACTCGGAACTCCTCGCCCGCGGTTGGGCCAACGCGCTGGACGTGGACAGGTACATCACGGAGACCCGGGACGACGGCGTTGCGATCTTGGTGGACCAGCCCAGAGAGCTTGCCGCCGCCCTGGACGAGGCCGGCGGTGCCAGGGCGGCCCGGTCCCTTCACGTGGTCGGCCTCATGATGAAGGCCATCGCGATCCGCGACGGTACGACAAGCCCGGCGGAGGCAGCTGTCGTGTGGCGGGCGGTCGTCACCATCCTTGAGGACGAGAACGCAGCCGACGCGTTTCACGTCTACCAACCCGGTGACCTGGTCGCCGCCGCAGCGGCCGGTATCGTCCGCGCCGCCGTGGAGGGGCAGCAGCTCGACGACGACGAGTTGGCATCAGCGATCCAGGCACTGCTTGACGGAGCGAACCACTACGGCACGCTTGCGCCCCCCGATCTTGGCGCCGCACTCGCCACCGGCACCGATCACCGGTACGTCGAGGACATGGCGTGGGACATGGGCGCGGACAGGTCGATCGCTACTGCGCTACCGACACTGTTGCTCAACCCATCACTCTGCGCGCGCGCTCAGGTAAACATCGACGATGTGTGCGAAGGCATCAGAGCCATCGCGACGACTCCCTTCGATGAAGCCCGGAACCGTCTGGTCAAAGGACTCCAGGCGACCTGGGCGGCACCGTGCGACAGCCAATCCAGCGCGCACGTCGCGACCCTGATCGCGGCTCGACGAATGATCGCGACGGCTGGCCTCGGGCCGCGAACGCTGCACGGGTACAGCCGGGCGACCCTTCCCGAACCATTCGAGGATCTGATCGCACGCTCCGACGGCTTCATCTTGGATCTTCCGAGCGCCGCATACGCGGTCACCCTCCTTGGCGCCGGAGCACCCGTCGCGTGCGAGCACGCCGCCGCCGCGCGTAGCCTGCTCGACGTTCTGATCGGCCATGACCGGCGCGTCTGGCCGGCCCACTACGCGCGACACCACTACCACCGATCATCCAAGTGGCGCACGGCGATCGACGAGGTAACCGCCGAACGAATCCTCGACGGCGACGACGCCACCCTAAACACGCTTCTCGACGCGTTCGCCCCCGTCGCGGAGGAACTTCACGAACTGCTGTCGATGCTTCCCGAGCACGCGTCCACGGCGCCGCGGATCGCTCGACTCCATCAGACCTGGGCTCGGCTGCTCGACCGCCTTCTACCGCGGTCCCGCGACCTGTCGCGCGGCACCGCCCGCCACGACAAGCAGCCGTCCCATAGAAACGTTGACGAGCTGGACCGCGCGCTACTGCTGGTGCCGCCAGCCGAGGCAGACCATTGGCCGCTGCATGAGACTATCCAGCTCGCGATCAGGTGGCTGCGTGCCTTCCAATCGTCGCCCCACGTCGCTGACCGTGCGCTCGTCTTCATCGGCCGCATGGGCTGGGGACGCAGCGATATCGGCATCGAACTGTTTCTCGACGTGCTGGGAGACAACATCGCATCGATACGCCGCGAGTCTCGCTACGTCGTCGCGTGGCTTCAGCTCGTCCTGGCAGACCCGCCGGCCGGGCCGGCCGCGTCGA
>Ga0137375_10012481_pt1 | contig 10062 bp, 7 predicted proteins | sample SagtaG_24_FD_104936 | JGI IMG/M metagenome (GOLD analysis project Ga0137375, IMG submission 104936) | Vadose zone soil microbial communities from Sagehorn Ranch, Mendocino, California, USA - Sage1_R_113_16 metaG | ecosystem: Environmental > Terrestrial > Soil > Vadose zone | place: USA...
CCGGCGTGGTCGGCGCTGTCGATCGCCGAGCGCGAGGCCGTGCTCGAGGCGTGCGCGGCGGAGCTCGGCCGCCGCCGCGGCGACCTGATCGGGGCGATGATCGTGGACGGCGCCAAGACGGTGACCGAGGCGGACGTCGAGGTCTCCGAGGCCGTCGACTTCGCGCGCTACTACGGCCGGACGCTGCGCGAGGCCGCCGGTGAGCTGGGCGACTGCCGCCCGGAGCCGCTCGGCGTGATGGTGGTCACCCCGCCCTGGAACTTTCCGCTCTCGATCCCCGCGGGCGGCGTGCTCGCCGCGCTTGCGGCCGGCAACGCCGTCGTCCTCAAGCCGGCGTCCGAGGCGGTGCTCGTCGGCTGGTGGCTGGCCAACTGTCTCTGGGACGCCGGCGTGCCGCGCCAGATCTTGCAGTTCCTGCCATGCCCGGACGACGAGGTCGGTCGCGCGCTGGTGACCGATGTGCGTGTCGGCGGCGTCATCCTCACGGGCTCGGTCGAGACGGCGCGCCTGTTCCTCGGATGGCGGCCCGATCTCGCGCTGTTCGCGGAGACGAGCGGCAAGAACGCCATCATCATCACCTCACTCGCGGATCGCGACCAGGCCATCCGCGATCTCGTGCGCTCGGCCTTCGGCCACAACGGTCAGAAGTGCTCGGCGGCCAGTCTCGCCATCTGCGAGGCCGAGGTGTACGACGACCCCGATTTTCGCCGGCAGCTCCGCGACGCCGCGGCCAGCCTCGACGTGGGCAGCGCCTGGGAGCTGACGAGCCGCATCACGCCGCTGACCCAGGCACCCGGCGCCGCCCTCCACCGCGCCCTCACCGTCCTCGACGAGGGCGAGCAGTGGCTGCTCGAGCCGGAGCGGAGGGCGACTGGCGCGCGGCTCTGGTCCCCCGGCATCAAGCTGGGCGTGCGCTCCGGCTCGTTCTTCCATCGCACCGAGTGCTTCGGTCCGGTGCTCGGGTTGATGCGCGCCGACGACCTCGACCAGGCCATCGCGCTCGCCAACGCGCAGCCGTTCGGGCTCACGAGCGGGATCCAGACGCTGGACGACCGCGAGATCGCGCGCTGGGTCGACCGCATCGAGGCCGGCAACCTGTACGTCAATCGGCCGATCACCGGCGCCATCGTCGGCCGTCAGCCGTTCGGCGGCTGGAAGGCCTCGTCGGTGGGGCCGGGAGCGAAGGCCGGTGGTCCCAACTACGTGCCGCAGCTCGCGCGGTGGCGTCAGGTGTCGCTTCCGGCCGTCGACCCCGAGCCTCTGCCGGCGCCGATGGCTCGGCTGCTCGAGCGATGCCTGGCCCAGCTCTCCGACGCCGCCGCGGCGGCGCTCGTGGAGGCGAGCGCGGCGAGCTACGCCCGCGCGTGGCGGGAGCACTTCAGCCGCGCGCACGACCCGAGCGCGATCCGCGGCGAGCTGAACCTGTTCCGCTACCGGGGCTTCCGTTGTGTCATCGCCCGCGGCACGACCGTGACGGCGACGCTGTGTCAGGTCCTCCTGGCCGCGTGCGCGGTGGGCGCTCGCCTGACGGTGAGCGTGTCGCCGGAATCACGACCCTGGCCGTGGCTCGCCGAGTGCGACGGCGTGGAGCCGGTGGCCGAGGGGGAGGCGGAGTTCGTGGAGCGGCTCTCGCATCCCGGCGACGCGGAGCGTGTCAGGATCTGGGAGCCGATCTCGACCGCGGCCCGCGTCGCCGCCAACAGCGCCGGCGTCACCGTCATCGACGCCCCCGTTCTCGCCAACGGCCGCCTGGAGCTGCGCTGGTATCTCCGCGAGCAGACCGTCTCCCGCATGCTCCACCGCTACGGCAGCCTGACCGAGCCCGCCGCCACCGAATGACGACGGCGCTTCAATACGTGTCGAACATGCGCTGGACCTCGGCTGCGTCCTCCGTGCGGGTGAGGGCGAGCATGGCGAGCACGCGCGCCTTCTGGGGATTGAGGTTGTCGGCGACGACGAAGCCGCCCTCGCGCAGGGTCTTGCGGGGCAGGACACGGCCGCTGCCCGCGCGGCTCGAGACGACGACGAGGACACCGCGACGTCGGGCTTCGCGAAGCGCGTCGGTCTCCGCCGGTGTCGTCACACCGGGCGCGAGCGACGCCGAGACGATCGCCCGGGCGCCGGCGGCGACGAAGGCCTCGATCGCCGCGCCCGGGCTATCGTCTCGGCGTACGACGCCGCGATGTCTACCCGTGGGAGCTCGGTCCGTCCGCGCACGTCGAACTCCGTGGCGGGTGCGTGCCGCCGCGCCGGCTTCCGGTAGATCGCGACACGACCGTCCGGGTCGGCGTAGCCGAGCATTCCGACGTCCGGGCTCCGGAAGGTCTCGAGCCGGAGCGTCGAGGTCTTGGTCACCTCGCGCGCGGCCTGGATCTCGTCGTTGAGGAGCACGAGCACGCCGAGCCCGCGCGCCTCACGCGCGCCGGCGACGCGCACGGCGTTCAGGAGGTTGAGCCCGGCGTCCGAGCTGAGGCCGGTGGCCGGGCGCTGTGACCCGACGACGACCACGGTCGTGTCGACCCTGAGCGTGAGGTTCAGGAAGTACGCCGTCTCCTCGAGCGTCGCGGTGCCGTGGGTGATCACGATGCCGTCGAGCGGGGCGTCGCGTGCGACGGCCTCGTGCACCGCCGCGTCGAGCGCGAGCCAGTCGGCGGGCCCGACGGCCGCGCTCGACATCGCGCGGAAGCGCACGGCGACGATCTCCGCCGTCTCCGCCGCCTCGGGGAACCGGACGAGCAGCTCGTCCGGCTCCGCTTTGAGGCCGGTGTCCATGTACTCCCACAGGTCGAGGCTGTCGCGGCCGATCGACGAGATCGTTCCACCGGTGCCGATCAGCGCGACACGCGGCTTGGCGTCGGCGCTCATCGGGCCACGGCCAGGGACCGGCGTCCTTTCTCGCGGTCCGCTCGGTACGCCTTGATGGCGGGGATGACTTCGCGCGTCAGCAGGTCGATCCCGTGCACGGCAACCTCGTGGGACATCAGGCCCTCGCGCGCCCAGAGAATCATGTACGCGGGATCCACGACGTCGATGATGTGCTCGAGCTTCTTGATCAGCGTGTCGGGGCTCCCGGTGACGATCTGGTAGGTGGCGTGCGCTTCCTCGTAGCTGTTGATCGGGCCGCCGGGAGTGATGTTGGTCGCGCCCACCCGCATCTGCTGCCGCCGGCTGTTCGTGGCCGCGCGGCTCATGTAACCGGGCGGCGCCATCCAGTGGCGCGGCACGATCCCGAACGACGTGCCGAGCTGCCAGAAGAAGTGCCGGCCCTCCTCGTAGGCCTGCTCGTCCGTGTCGGCCACGCACACCCGGATGGCGTATCCGCGCTGCTCCGAGGTCGGCGTGTATCCGCTTGCCGCCGCCACCTCGTCGTAGAGGTCGTAGATCTCGTCGACGGTATCGAGCGGCGGGGCGAGCGCCACGTACGGATAGCGATGCTCGGCGGCCCAGCGGACCGATTCCGGGCTCACCACGCCGGGGATCCAGATCGGCGGGTGCGGCTTCTGCAACGGCCGCATCCAGGGGTTGACCACCCGGTACTCGTAGTGCCGACCCTCCCAGCGGAAGGGCCCGGGGGTCGTCCATGCCTTGATGATCACGTCGTGCGCCTCGTCGAAGCGCTCGCGGTTGTAGATGGGGTTGACGTTGGTGGCGAGGCTCTCCTGGCCAAGCCCGCGCACGAAGCCACAGGTCACGCGCCCGCCCGAGAGGATGTCGATCATCGCGACCTCCTCGGCGACGCGCAGCGGGTTGTCGTGGATGGGCAGCACGTTGCCCAGGAAGACGATCCGACCCTTCCGCGTCGTGCGGGCCAGCGCGGCGCCGATCACGTTGACCGAGGGCATCATGCTCAGCGGGTTGTTGTGGTGCTCGTTGATCATGACGCCGTCGAAGCCCGATTCCGACGCGTACAGGAGCTCGTCGAAGTACATGGCGTAGAGCGCCTGCGCGCGCTCGGGGCTGAAGTGCTCGTTGGGAAACATCAGGTTGTTGTAGCCCCGGCGTCGCGCCTCGTCCTGGGGATACGCCGTGTAGCCCATCTCGGTGAAGAAGTAGACGTCCTTGACCATCGGGATCTCCTTGCCGCCCTACGGCGCGAGGAAGTCGCGCACCACCTCGGCGAACGCGTCGGGCTGCTCCATGTCGGGCAGATGGCCGCACCGATCCAGCACGCGGGCCGTCGCCCCGGGGATCGCACGGACGTAGCGGTCGCACACGTTGAGGGGAATGATTGCGTCCTCTCGACCCCAGACCAGCAGGGTCGGAGTGGCGATCGCCCGCAACAGGGCGGGCAGCGTGTGACTCCGCATGTACGGCTTCCAGAGCAGGCGGGCCGCCATCTCGCGGTTGCACTCGGCCTGGGCCTCGTCCTCCGCCGTCCATTCCTTGCCGTAGTACCGCGCGTACTCGGGCGCGTTCGCCGGATCGCAGAACGCCTGGGCGAATGCTTCCCGGTTCGAGTGCATGAAGTAATCCCAGACGCGTCCGTCTTCCGGTTGCAGACCCGCGGCGCCCACCAGCACCATCTTCGAGAAGAGCGCGGCGTTCATGGTGGCGATCTCGGCGGCGATCCAGCCGCCCATCGACGTTCCGATGACCGGTAACGGCTGGGAGAGCTTCAGATCACGGACGCACCAGGTCACCCACGCCGCGAGATCGCGGACGCTGACGATCCAATCTGGACGCGCGGACTGGCCGAAGCCCGGCAGCGACGGCACGTAGATGGTGAAATCCCGGGCGAGCAGCTCGTACGCGCGGAGCCAGCCGGGGACGCCCAGCTCGCCGTGCAGGATGAGCAGCGGGCCGCCGCTGCCGCCGCGGCGAAGCTGGATGCGAACGCCGGCGGCCTCCACGAAGTCCTCCGTGAAGGCGCCCTGTGCCGATGTCATCTCGGCCGGGCGAGCACCTCCGCCGCCGCCTTCTCGACCACCGTGCCCTTGAAAAAGTCCGGGTTCACCTCGCCCCAGAAGCGCACGGCGTTATCGAACATGAAGTCCTGGAAGTCGTCGTCGGTGAGCAGCCCATGCTCGACGAGCTCGTACGCTTCGGGCACGACCTCGGTCATGTCGGGGACGTCCATGTGGCCGATGTCCGAGCTGAAGATCGCGTTGAGCCGGGCGCCCATCGGGTTCGCGCGTCGGTTGAAGGCCCACGCGTTGATGGGGTCGTCGGCCTCGCAGCCGAAGTAGAACCGCGGCACGAAGAGATCGCGGATGTCTTCCTTGCGGGCGATCTGGCAGCGGGAAAAATCGTCGAGGTCCTCGACGCCGCCGGTGCCGTTGCCGTTGTCGTCCAGGCCGTCGCCGCGTCGCACCGCCTCCGCCACCTTCGGCGGGCCGTACTTCTCCGCCAGCGCGAGCAGCAGCGGCTGATCCAGCCGTGCGGGGTTCGTGTTCTCGAGCCCTTCGCGGTTCCGCTTGTCCCAGTGGCCGATCAGGTCCGCGTAGAGCGAGCACGCCCAGCCCACGCCGCCCTCGAGGAACGCGAAGTTCAGGTCCGGGAAGCGCCGGGTGACGCCGCCGATGAACAGCGCCTTGGCCATGGCCTCGCCGGCGGACGCGAAGTGCCCGATGTGGTTGTAGCAGAAGTTCGACGGCGAGTTGCGGAGCAAGATCGAGCGCGCGCCGTTGTGGAAGCTCGGCGCGATGCGAAGCTCGCGGCACTTCTGCCAGACCGGATCGTAGTCGTGCTCGCTGTCGATGCCGATCACGTCGTACCACTCGACGAACTTCGAGGCCTCGGGGTGCTCCTCGACCAGCGCGGGGATGGGCCGGCGAATCAGACCGCCCATCATGGTCACCTTGTAGCCGAGCTGGCGGGAGGCGAACTCCAGCTCGTCGATGGCCTCCTCCGGCGTGTACATCGGGATGATCGCGGCCGGGATGATGCGATCGTTGAACGGGCGGAACTGCTCGGCCGTGAACACGTTGTAGGCGCGGCAGAGGGCGCGCCGCAGCCGCTCCGAGGGCAGACGGAAGTAGCCGAGGCCGGCCGTCGGATAGATCACGCAGAAGTCCAGGCCGAGGTCGTCCAGGCGCTCGTAGAGCAGGCGGGGCAGCATCGCCGTCGCCCGGTCGAGCGTGTTCTTGGTGGGCAGGAACCAGAACCCTTCCTGCCCCATGCGCCGGCGCCGCCGCTCGGCCACCGACATCGCGAGCGAGTTGGGGATGCGCTGGCTCGCCAGCTCCAGCGCCTCGACCGCCGTGTCGCCGCCGATGCGCCGGAACTCCTCGCGCATGAGGGGCAGGAACTCGGCCCAGTGCCCGTCGGCGTCGATGATGGGGTGCTTCAGGCGATCGTGCACTTTCCGCGCCTCGGTCTGTCCGTTCGTGACCATGGCCGATCCTCCTGGGCAAAGCGTCTCGCGGGGATGATACTCCTAGCCGGGACGGAGATGGCCGACGGCGGGCGTTACGACTACGTGATCGTGGGCGCGGGATCGGCGGGCTGCGTGCTCGCGTATCGACTGACCGCGGATCCATCCGTGCGCGTGCTGCTGCTGGAAGCGGGGGGTCGCGATACGCATCCGTTGATCCACGTCCCCATCGGGCTCGGCAAGATCTGGGAGCGCCGGATGTTCGACTGGGGCTACGACACCGAGCCCGAGCCTCGCCTCGACAACCGGCAGATCGAGGCCATGCGCGGCAAGGTCCTGGGCGGCAGCTCCTCGATCAACGTGATGGCGTACGTCCGCGGCCACCGCGGCGATTACGACCGGTGGGCGGACAACGGCTGCCCCGGCTGGTCCTACGCGGACGTGCTGCCCTACTTCAAGCAGTGCGAGAGCTGGGAGAAGGGTGAGAACACCTGGCGGGGCGGACACGGGCCGCTGTCCGTCATCGACACCCGCAACCGCGATCCGCTGTTCGACGGCTGGCTGGAGGCGGCGCGGGAGGCCGACTGGCCGTTCACGGAAGACTACAACGGCGGGCAGCAGGAAGGCTTCGGGCGGAGTCAGTGGACGATCAAGAACGGCCGGCGCTGCAGCGCGGCCGTCGCCTTTCTGCGGCCGGCCCTGCGCCGCCCGAACCTCACGGTCGAGACCCACGCGCTGGCGAGCCGGGTCCTGCTCGAGGGCACGCGGGCGACGGGGGTCGAGTACGCCAGGGGCGGGCGGGTGCACGCGGCGTCGGCCACACGCGAAGTCCTGCTCGCCGGCGGCGTCTTCAACACGCCGCAGCTCCTGATGCTGTCGGGGATCGGTGACGCGAAGCATCTGCGGGAGGTCGGCATCGAACGGAGAGTGCACCTGCCCGGCGTGGGCAAGAACCTTCAAGATCATCTCTCCGTCGACGTGCACCATGCCCGTCGCGGCCGCGGTCCCTTTCATGCCGAGATGCGTGCCGATCGGGTAGCCCTCAACATGGTCGGCGCCTACCTGTTCGGCCGCGGGCCGGGCACCGTGCTGCCGAGCCGCCTGCACGCCTTCCTCAAGACACGACGCGATCTGCCCGTGCCCGACATCCAGTTCCTGTTCCGGGGCGCGCCGGCCCGCGCGCATCCGTGGTTCCCCGGCGTCACGCCGGCCTACGAGGACAGCTTCGGGCTGCGCCCGGTCATGCTCCATCCGGAAAGCCGGGGGACGGTGCGGCTGCGCTCGGCGGATCCGACCGCACCCGTGCGCATCATGCAGAACTTCCTGGCCACCGACCACGACGTCCGCACGATTCGCGAGGGGGTCAAGCTCGGCCGTGACCTCGCGAGCCGGAGCGGACTCGATCCCTTCCGGGGCCGCGAGACCGCGCCCGGGCCCGAGTGTCGGAGCGACGGCGAGATCGATGCGTTCGTGCGCCGCACCGCGATCACCGCCCACCATCCGTGCGCGACCTGCGCGATGGGGACGGGAGACGACGCGGTCCTGGATCCCGCGCTCCGCGTGCGCGGCGTCGAGGCCCTGCGTGTCGTCGACGCCTCGGCGATGCCCGATCTCGTCTCCGGCAACATCAACGCCTGCGTCCTCATGATCGCCGAGAAAGCCTCCGACCTCGTGCTCGGGGTCAGACTTTGACTTCTTAACATCTCGGGGTGCGCGCGATACGTCCGCGGTTGCTATCCCCCAAGATGTTTAGAAGTCAAAGTCTGACCCCGATGAGGTGGCTTTCAGGGGGCGGCGCGAGGGATCAGGTGCGCGTCGGCGGGTGACCAGCCGACGGTGACGGTGGCGCCCTCGCGGACGACGTCGGGCGGGGCGCCGGCCAGGCGCATGCGGACGGGGTGGCCGCGCGCGTCGCCGATGACGAGGACGCTGTCGCCGTAGTTCACGATGACGGTGATCTTCATCGAGATCGAGTTCGGCAGCGTCGGTCCGCCCGCTCCCGCGAGCTGGACACCCTCCGGACGGACGAGCACGTCGACCCTGCCGCCGCCGAGGCGGCGGCAGGCCTCGACGTCGACCTGGATCGGACCGAGGCCGTCCAGCTCGATCCGGCCGGGGCGGGTCGCGTCCACCGTGCCCGTGAAGAAGTTGCTGTCGCCGATGAACTCGCCCACGAAGCGCGTCAGCGGCCGGTGATAGACCTCGAGCGGCGGGGCGACCTGCGCGAGCCGGCCGTGGTCGAACACGGCGATGCGATCGGACATGGTCATGGCCTCCGTCTGGTCGTGGGTGACGTAGACCATGGTGACCCCGACCTCGCGGTGGATGCGCTTCAGCTCGACCTGCATCTGCTCGCGCAGGCTCTTGTCCAGCGCCCCCAGCGGCTCGTCCAGCAGCAGGACGTCGGGGTTGAACACGAGCCCACGGGCGAGGGCGACCCGCTGCTGCTGGCCGCCCGAGAGCTCCCGCGGATACCGATCCCTGTACTCGCCGAGGCCCACGAGGCTCAGGATCTCGCGGACCCGCGTGGCCTGCCGGGCGCGGGGGAACCCGCGCATGCGGAGGGGAAAGGCGACGTTGCGCGCCACCGTCATGTGCGGGAACAGCGCGTAGTTCTGGAAGACCACGCCGATGTTCCGCTCGTAGGGCTTGCGCCGGGTCAGGTCCTCGCCGGCGAGCTCGATGCCGCCGCTCGTCGGCTCCTCGAAGCCGGCGATCATCATGAGCGTCGTGGTCTTGCCCGAGCCACTCGGGCCGAGGAACGTGAGGAACTCGCCCCTGGCGATGTCGACGCCGATGCCATCGACGGCGTTGACGTGCCCGTCATAGGACTTCGTGAGGCGGTCGAGCCTCAGGTACGCCATCGGGGCTATGCGTCGGGGCGCGTCGCCGGCCGGCGTCGAACGACGAGGGGGATCAGGACCCCGAGCACGACGGCGCCGACGAGCAGCGTCGAGACGACCGCGATCACCGGGTCGGACTCGAGCCGGATGCTCTCGTACATCTTCTTCGGCAATGTCGCCGCCCCGCGGCCGGCGATGAACAGCGCGACCACCGCCTCGTTGAACGACGACAGGAACGCGAACAGCGCGCCCACCAGCATCCCGGGACGGAGCACGGGCAGCGTCACGTGGACGAACGTGCGCAGCGGGCCGGCCCCCGCGCTCATGGCGGCCCGTTCGAGGTTCCGGTCGAAGCCCTTGAGCGTGGCCGAGATGACGAGAAACGCCACGGGCACGGCCAGCATGCCGTGGGCCACGATGACGCCGAGATGCGTGCCGGTGAGCCCGGCGCGGCCGAGGAATCCGTAGTAGGCGAGCGCGCTCACGACGTGCGGGACGATGAGCGGCGACAGGATGAGCAGGTTCACGAGCGGCTTGCCGCGGAACCGGTAGCGTACGTACCCGAACGCCGCCGGGATCACCAGCAGCATCGTCAGCGCCATGGCCCCGAGCGCGATGATCAGGCTGTTGAGCGCCGGCTCGAGCCACGCCTCGCTGGTGAAGAACTTCCGGTAGTAGCCGATCCAGTACCCGGGCGGGGGGAACTGGAACGAGATCGCCGTGCTGAACGACATCGGGATCACGACGAGGATGGGCGCGATCAGGAACAGTCCGGCCAGCAGCGCGAGGATCAGCGCGAGCATCGCGGCGAGCCCGTCATCCCCACAGCCGGTCGAGCCCGGCAAACCGGTTGTAGACGGCGATCACGAGGCCGGTGGCGGCCAGGAGCACGACGGCGACGGCCGA
>Ga0137375_10012483_pt1 | contig 10062 bp, 15 predicted proteins | sample SagtaG_24_FD_104936 | JGI IMG/M metagenome (GOLD analysis project Ga0137375, IMG submission 104936) | Vadose zone soil microbial communities from Sagehorn Ranch, Mendocino, California, USA - Sage1_R_113_16 metaG | ecosystem: Environmental > Terrestrial > Soil > Vadose zone | place: USA...
ACCACGCGAACTACTATGCAGCTTTCGTCATTGGTCCGGACGGGCACAACATCGAAGTGGTTTGCCACGAACCCGAGGCCTAACCCTTCCATCGAGGGGACGTCCACAAGCGGGCTTCGCCCATTTGCGGCCACCCCTCATGTCAAACGTTAGGCCTCGCCCTTGCCCCATCGCGCACACGGGGGTAGCCTCTGCGCTATGCAATCGCCAATCTCCGTCGCTCCCGACGTTCTAGGCGGCACGCCCGTCTTCGCAGGTACCCGCGTGCCTGTGCAGACGCTCCTTGATTATCTCGAAGGGGGAGAGTCAATCGATGATTTCCTTGAAGGTTTTCCGAGCGTCACGAGGGAGCAAGTCGTTTCCTTTCTAGAATTGGCGAAGGACCGTTTAATCGAAGCCGCCTCGTGAGGCTGCTGCTCGACGAATGTGTTGATCGCCGCCTCGCCCGGGGCATCCTCGGCCACGAGGTCGTCACCGTTTTCGATCTCGACTGTGGCCGGCGTTCGCAATGGCGCATTGCTTACTCGCGCCGCGCGCCAGTTCGACGCCTTCGTCACAGTTGATCGCAACCTTGCGTTTCAACAACGCATCGATGCACTGCCGTTCGGAGTTGTGGTACTCCGGGCTCGCTCCAATCGGCTGTCTGATCTCAAGCCGCTCGTTCCTGCACTCCTGCAAGCGTTACAGAATCTGCGGCCCGGCGAAGTGAAATGGGTCGAGGCCTAACCACGCTGTATGGACTTCCCCGGGAATGCAAGTAGTACGACGTTGACGAAGGTGCAGACTGCAACTCTGTATCCGGCCGTGTTGGGTGATCGCTGCACACCCGGGCCATGCTAGTAACCGCGCGCTGCGCCTCATTCGTTCAGCGGCCTCGTGGTGCGGCCACGTGGTTAGCCAGGTGCGCGCAGCGTCGGTCTGACCGTCGTCGTAGCTCTGCTTGCTCGCAGTCCTCGGAGTTTCGGTTCAATTCGCTGCGCCGTGCGCGCGCAGCGGCTCGTCTCTCACCAGTAGTGCCCAGATCAGTCGGGCGTGCTTGTTGGCGATCGCCACCAGCATTTTGTGATAGCCGATGCGTGCGTAGGTGGCGACGATCCAGGCGGCCAGCCGCGTTCGTCGGGTGGAAGCCGCCCGCAGCGCCGCCTGCAACGCCGAGCGCGCGCCCTGCACGAGCAACGTGCGCAGAGATACGCGTCGCCGCGCCGTGTGATGCGTCCCAGCCGTGTCTTGCCGCCGGTGGAGTGCTGGCGAGGCGTCAGTCCGAGCCAGGCCGCGAACTGGCGGCCGCAGCGAAATTGCTGCGGGTCCACCACCGTAGCGGCGACCGCGCTCGCAGTCAGCAGGCCAACCCCGCTCAGGCGCGCCACGCGCTGCGCGCGCGCGTCAGCTTGCGCATCGCGTGCAACTTCGCGATCGCACTCGGCGAGGTGCGCCTCGAGCTCGCCCAGGTGCGTCAGTTGCCGCGCCATGCACTGGCGCAACGTCGCCGGCAGCGTCTCGTCGGCTAACGCCGCTCGTGCGCCGGCCAGCGCCGCCGCCGCACTGTTCGCATACACGCGCCCAAACTCGGCGAGCAACCCGCGCAGCCGGTTCAATGCAGCGGTGCGCTCTTCCTGCAGGCGCTGGCGCAGCCGATGCACCGAAAGGCATGCCTGCTGCTCGGCGCTCTTGATCGTCACGAAGCGCATTTGCGGCTGGCGCAACGCGGCGCAGATCGCCGCCGCATCATTGGCATCGTTCCCGATAACCGAAACGGACGAACGAATTCCGCCGCTATGATGCGCGGCATGTGACCGAGCCCAGCGAGCTCGCGGGCAAAGTGATGCGCGCTTGCGCACGCTTCCATCCCCACCACGCAGGGCGAGCGTTGCGCGAACCAGGCGAGCACGCTCTCGCGTTTCAACGTCCGCCGCAGCACCGCCTGGCCTGCTCGATCCTCCGCAGGCAGCTGCACCAACGCTTTGCCAAATCCAGCCCCACGGTAGTAATCTCGCCCATGACTTCGCCTCTCTTGATTGAACGTGCAAATTCAATCGTGGCGCTTCGCTGCCGACCCGAGTAGGGGAAGTCCTTCCTATTCGTTCAACCGGGCCGTGTCAGGCGGCGTCCTGCGGCGCCGCCGGACACGGTACGGTTAACCTGGACTCATTAGGTTGCACGTCCGCTGCCGAGGGGTCGCCGGCCGCTCTGGCCCGATTGCGCTGCATGGTTGTTGTAGCTACAATAACGCCTGCGCGTCACCTTCGATCCGGTCAAGCGGGCGAAGACGCTTGCCGAGCGCGGCTTGGACTTCGAGGACGCAGCAATCGTTTTCGGAGGCACGACCGTCGAGTTCGAGGACACGCGCAAAGATTACGGCGAGCCCCGCATCATCTGTTACGGCCTGCTTTCGGGCCACCTGGTGGTGATCGGCTACACGCCGAGAGGCGCTACGCGCCACATTTTCAGCATGCGAAAGGCCAACCATCGTGAGAAAGCCCGTCTCGCGCCGTACTTTGAAATCTGACCTTGCCAAGGTCGATGCGCATTCGATTCGTCCGCACGAGTACAAAGAGCTTCCTGAACTGACCGAGGAGGCTTTGTCGCGCGCGGTCGTGAAGAAAGGTGGGCGTCCGCGCTCTACCAATCCGCGCAAGTTAATTTCCATTCGCCTCCCACTAGACGTTATCGAGCGCTGGAAGGCCACTGGTCCAGGCTGGCAAACGCGCATCGCCGCGCGCCTCAGCAAGGTTCGCTGATATCCGTGCAACCTAACCACGCATTCAACCGGACCGTGTCCGGCGGCGTCCAGCAGCGTCGCCGGCACGGCCGGTTAACTTGGTCTTGTTAGCCCCCTTCAGTCATGCGGCGCAGCCTCATCGCAGGCCTCGCTTCCCTCGCAATTGCCGCCCTGCTTGTAGCAGGAGGCGTTGGCGAAGTGCTGAGGCAACCTGCACTCCGGTCGGTCGGCGCGCCACCCACAGATCTACCCGCCAAGTCGATCGTACTTCGAACCGCACGGAACCAGCCGGTTGCCGGCTGGATGGTTAGCGGAAAGCCGGGCGAAGGTGTGGTGGTTTTGCTTCATGGCGTTCGTGGAGACCGGCGCGAGATGATCGGTCGCGCTAAGTTCCTCCACCGGCTTGGCTACTCGGTCTTGTTGATCGATCTACCCGCTCATGGCGAGAGCGCCGCAGAGCACATCACGTACGGATGGAACGAGTCGGAAGGCGTCAAGACTGCGATTGGTTACCTCTCACACGAATTCCCCGACGAAAGGATTGGTGTGATCGGGGTTTCTCTTGGGGCCGCGTCCCTAGTTCTCTCCGACCCAAGTCCCGCGCTCAGCGCTGTAGTCCTCGAATCAATGTTCCCTACAATCACGGAGGCGCTCTCGGACAGGCTTCGGCTCTATCTTGGGCCGCTTGCAAAACCGCTCGCCCGCTTGCTCCTGTCGCAACTATCTCTGCGCCTTGGTGTATCGCCCGAGCAGTTGCGGCCGATCGCTCGGCTGTCGTCGCTGCATTCGCCGGTGCTCATCGCTTCCGGGTCGATCGATCAGCACACGACTCTCTCGGAGACAAAGCGGTTGTACGATGCCGCCAGTCGACCAAAGGACCTTTGGATAGTGGAAGGGGCTGCCCATGTTGATTTACATGCATTCGATCCTTCGGCGTACGAGCCGAAAATCTCGGCCTTTCTTGCCAAGTATCTTCGGCCCCGGGACTAACTGATCCATCGAGCGGACCTCCTCCGCGTTTTCCTCGATGCACGAGAGTTTGCCGTTGATGTGGCCAAGCCAATACTCGTCCTCCGATGGCCTTTACTCGTGCTCTTGTCGGCTCTAATTAGCTTCGCGTACATGTACCGCATGAGAGTGCGTGCTGGCGCTTTGGCTGATCACAAAGGGCTTTCGCGGCCACGCGTACTCGAGGAATGAGCGAGGTGACGCCTACACCGATGGCCATTGCCCGTAGCCTGTCCATTCTTGGGCATCCGCTTGTTGTAGTTCCGAGCACCGTCGCGACGCTGGTGCTTCACGTTCCGTGGGCAGCGCTTCGCGCCGACCCGCGGGTCGCCGCTTAACTTAGTTCCGTTAGGTGGCCACCGCTGGTCCGTCCCACTAACCAAGCAGCGAGGAATGTAGTGTCGAAACTCCGCGTCCAAAGCTTCGCGATTTCCATCGATGGGTACGGCGCTGGGCCGAACCAGGATCTTCAGCATCCGCTCGGCGTCAGAGGCCCTGAGTTGATGGAGTGGTTCTTCCACACGCGCGTGTGGCGGGGGATGCACGGCCATGACGATGGAGAGACGGGAGTCGATAACGGAATTGCGGAGCAAGGCTTTGCCGGAATCGGTGCCTGGATTCTGGGGCGCAACATGTTCGGTCCCATCCGAGGGCCGTGGCCGGACGACAGCTGGAAGGGCTGGTGGGGCGACGAGCCGCCGTATCACACGCCCGTCTTCGTGCTGACACATCACCCGCGGGCGCCACTTGCGATGGCGGGAGGTACGGAATTTCGCTTTGTCACCGAAGGCATCCATGCCGCTTTGGAGCAGGCGACCGCTGCAGCGGGCGGCCGCGACGTCCGCCTCGGTGGCGGCGTATCCACTATTCGGCAGTATTTGCGCGCCGCCCTGATTGACGAGCTGCATCTCGCCATCCGACCTGTCTTACTCGGTTCCGGCGAGCATCTCTTGAACGACATCGATATGCCTGCTTTGGGCTATGAATGCGCGAAGTATGTCGCGGGCGAACGTGCGACCCACGTCTTTCTACGCAAGCGTGCGTGACCCGTCCGGCTCGCTCGCAGTGAGCACGCCCACTCCGCTCAGGCGCGCCACGCGCTGCGCGCGCGCGTCGGCTTGCGCATCGCGTGCAACTTCGCGATCGCAGTCGGCCAAGTGCACTTCGAGCTCGCCAGGTGCGTCAGTTGCCGCGCCACGCATTGGCGCAATGCCGCCAGCAGCGTTTCGTCAGCGAGTGCACCACACGCTCCGGCCAGCGCCGCGCTCGCACTGCTCGCATACTCGCGGCCCTCGGCGAGCAACCCGTGCAGCCGGTTCAATGCAGCGGTGCGCTCTTCCTGCAGGCGCTGGCGCAGCCGATGCACCGAAAGCACTTGGCCCGCTGATCCTGGCATGCAGGTGCACTACTCGCTTTGCCAAATCCAGCCCCACGGTAGTAATCTCGCCCATGACTTCCCCTCTCTTGATTGAACGTGGAAATTCAATCGTGGCCTTTCGCTGCCGACCCGAGCAGGGGAAGTCCTTCCTATTCGTTCAACGGACCGTGTCCGGCGGCGTCCTGCGGCGCCGCCGGCACGGCCGGTTAATTTGGTCAGACGCACAGTGGCTTCGATCCATAGCGTTTCCGTCGCTCCTGAATCGCGAGTCTTTTCACATCGGCGCTTGGATCTTGTTTTCTTCGGCGCGCTTGAACTCATCGCATCGCGTTTCGTGCGCGCACAAGCATCCAGCGGGTCGTGGCTGGGCGCGCATCACTGGTTTTGCCAGGCCGTGAACCGATGAATGCTGTGCCACCGGGCCGCCTCGCTTGATCCCTCGACTTGCCTTTGAAGGAGCGTCGTCTCGCCGCGACAGCGAACCAGGCCGTGGAGAGAATGCCTCTCCCGCCACGATCATCAATGCAGTCAACAAGGCGAGGCCAGCATGCGCGCAGCGTGGTATTCGAAAAACGGTGAAGCCCGTGACGTACTGGTGGTCGGCGAACTGCCCACGCCAACGCCCGGACCCGGAGAAGTTCGCGTCAAGCTCGCGACCTCGGGCATCAATCAGTCGGATGTCAAGTCAAGAAGCGGCCGCCCGCTTGGCAGCGAACGCATCGTGCCGCACAGCGACGGCGGCGGCATCATCGACGCGGTGGGCGATGGCGTGTCTTCCAGGCGCATCGGCGAACGGGTTTGGATCTGGAACGGGCAGTGGCAACGAGCAATGGGCACGGCCGCAGAATACATCGTGCTGCCCGAGAAACAGGCAGTGATGCTCCCCGATTCGACCGACTTCGCGGTGGCCGCCTGCATCGGCATTCCGGCGATGACCGCGCTTCAAGCGGTCCGTCTTCTTGGCGATATAGCGGGCAAGACGGTGCTCGTGATCGGGGCGTCCTCTGCGGTCGGTCACTATGTCGCCCAGGTCGCGGTCATAAGGGGAGCGAAGGTAATCGGCACGGTCGGCTCCGTGGACAAGGCGAAGCATGCACACGCCGCCGGCGTCGCAACGACGATCAATTACAAGACCGAATCAGTTGCCGAACGCGTCAAAGAACTCACTGCCGGCCGCGGTGTGGATGCAATCGTTGACATGGATTTCTCGACCACGGTCCAGTTGCTCGGCAATGGTGGCCTGGCATCGCATGGCACACTGGATTCTTATGGCTCGAATACTTACGGCGATATACCGGTTCCATATCGAGACTTGCTGTGGAACTCTTTCAGCCTGCGTTTCTTTCTCGTCTACGACCTCACGCCGCAGGACCGGCGGGCTGTCGTCGATGGACTAGGCCAGTTGTTGGCGGGCGGACTGCTGTTGCATACGATTGGAGCGCGGTTTGGATTGGATGAGGTTGCCGCAGCGCATCAAGCGGTCGAGAGAGAAGGGTTGATCGGGAACGTTATTGTCGAGTTGGTTTGAGCGGCTTGGACCTCCGAGCTTGGTTGCAGTCGGTGCTTGTGGCTGAGGGCATTGTGGATGCATAACGGTCGCGCGTCCGCTGTCATTGCTTCATGGGCGCGCGTGTGATTCAGTTTGCAGCGACGATTTGACTTAGGGGAGTGACCTATGAGCGGCACGAAAATACTCGGAATCGTCCTCGTGGTTGGCGGCCTCCTGGGACTGGTCTATGGCCACTTCGATTACACCAAGGAAACGCACGAGGGCCAGATCGGGCCGTTCAAATTCTCGGTCACTGAAAAGGAGACAACCGTCATTCCGAGCTGGCTCAGCATCGCAGTGCTCGTGGCGGGCGTCGTGCTGTTGGTCATCGACCGCAAATAGCCACGCTCGGCTGCCGCACATGGATCCGCAGGCGGGACTTGATCGGATTAGGCAGCGTTAGACGCCCGACATGCGTTGGAGATCCATGTGTTCATCAACGGCAAGTGTCACTGCGGCAACATCGCTTTCGAGCTCGAGTGCGAAGGAGATTCCCCTGAGATTCCGGCGCGCGCATGCAGCTGCTCGTTCTGCGTCAAGCACGGTGGCGTCTGGACATCCAACCCAAACTCCAGCCTGGCGGTCACGATTCGCGATGCCTCGCTCGTGTCAAAGTACGCGTTCGGATCTCGGACAGCAATGTTTCACGTCTGCTCACGCTGCGGCGCCGTGCCGCTCGTCACCAGCGAAATCGCGAATCATCTCTATGCAGTTGTCAACGTCAACGTGTTGGAAAATATCGACCAATCGTGGCTACGCCGAGACAGCGCCAACTTCGAAGGCGAGGACGTCGAATCTCGCCTCGCGCGTCGAAGGCGTAATTGGATCGCCGATGTTCGGATTGCAGAAGGGGACGCATAAGCTCTCGCTGGGGCGCGCATGCGCGTTATCGACATTGGCAGCCTGACCCTGGAGCCTCAGACCGCGGCGCATGCGGAGGCGATGTTCGTGGTGCTCAGCGATCCCGCGATCTATGAATACGAGAACGAACCGCCGGCATCGCTAGATTGGTTGCGCACCCGGTTCGCAAAACTCGAGACAAGGCTCTCCGCAGACGGCGCCGAGCGTTGGCTTAACTGGGCCATTCGCCTTCCAAGTTCCGAACTCATCGGCTATGTTCAAGCAACAGTTCGTCCGGGAGGTCGCGCAGCTATCGCCTACGAGTTGTCCAGCGCTTACTGGGGTCGCGGCCTTGCGGGCCAAGCTGTCGAAGCCATGTCTCCGAGCTGGTCGAGCACCATGAAGTACGTGACGTGTACGCCGTGCTGAAGCGTAGGAATCTCCGCTCCATGCGCTTGCTTGCGCGCTTGGGCTTCTCGCTCGCCACATCCGAACAGCACGTGATGCATCAAGTTGAATCCGGCGAGGTGTTGATGCACCGCGAGTGTCACCGCGCATGAGGAAAGCGTGCCCTACCCGTCGCACGCCAGCTTGTATCGAGCTTGCGGCGCGTGAAACACCGAATCGCGGCCGGCGCATTGGTGGTTTGCGATGGAAAGGTTCTGCTGGTCCGACACCGCGGAGCGTGGCCATTTCCCCCTCGCTTCGTTACCGATCTCTGACGCAATCGCATCATTGCAGAGCGAAGTTCGCGAGAGTCACCCCCTCAGAAGCCAGCGACATTTGTACGCTGAGTCTGTTTCGTGCCATCGCACAGGTGCTCGCCTTCATTGCTACGCTTTGGCTCCTTGTCCGTATCAATGCGTGAAGCATTCCATTTTCCGCGAACAGCTGATGGTTGGATGGCCGTCATCGGCGCGATTCTCTTGGCAGGTATTTTGCGTTTGCCGTGTATGCGTTGCTTTCTCCATCGAACGATCCTCAGCGGGGAACGGCTGAAGGGTTTATCACCTTGGTCGCCCTCATCCTTCTATCGTTTGGCGGCGCGCTGTGGTTCGGAGTGGCCCGAAACCACCCTTGGGTAGTGCGAACCGTGTTTGCCATTGCGATCTTTCCCGCGCTGAGCCAGATTGCGCGGGAAATTTACTTGATGATCCATCGTGCTCCGTAGCGTACATCATTCGAATAGCCCTACCGCCAATCAATTGAGCGAAGCCATGGGCAAAGTCTTCTTCGACGTTGGCGTGTCGCCAGACGAGCTGACGGAAATCGCAGGCGAGAATCGGAAGCCCTCTCGCCCTGAAGATTCATGAAGCGGGTCGAGACACCTGATCCGCCCAACTGCCTCCCTGACGTCATGTCCAAGTGCGCGACCGCCAAAGACGCAATGGCTTTCGTCTGCGAACATGGTGTCGTGCTCGCTTCGGCGAAAGGTCCCGCTCCGAGGCTCACCGAGGCGATCGTCGGCGAAACGATCAAGGGCAGTTGGTGGGCGCACCCGCAGAGTCATCGCATCTACGCAATTCTCCAAGCTGTTACCGATTCGGAGCAGGTTCTAGTTTGCCGGCTCGTCAACGGAAAGATCACGCTCGTTCATCGGCGCCTTTGGCCCGCACTCGTCCGCCTCGCCGAACGCTTCGCGCCGGAGCAACTCGCTCAAGTTCGCGAGGAGCACACGCCCTCGGGTCGGCACGTCAGTCGAGATGTGCGCTTTCCTCAGTGGGTGCCACCTGATGTCGCGGCCGAAGCGAATGCCATGAGCGAAGCGGATGCGCTTGCAGCGTTCGGTTCGCGGCTGCCTAAGCGAGGCGCGTAGGAACGTCGGCGTTGCGCAACGACGACGTCACGGCAGCCGATAGTGCTGCGGTCCCATCAGATCGACGCCGCAGTTGAGGTTCTCCACCCAGTCGACGAACTGCGCGCATGCCGCCTTGCCCTTGAACGGCAGGCGGTGCTGCGGAACGATCCACTCGAGGTCGAGCCCGCGCGCCATGTTCGCCCACAGCTTGCATATTCGCCCCGAGGCCATGTAGCGGCGATGGAACGGTTCCATCAGCGGCACGTGCGACTTGAGCTCGGCGACCGGCTCGAACTCGCGATCGGCGGGCACGATCGACGTGCCGAGGTCACCGGAGAACAGGATCTTCGCGACGGGATCGTAGAACTGAAAGTTGCCTTCGGCGTGCAGGAAGTGCGCCGGCACCGCAAGAATCTCCGATCGTCCGAGCCGGATTCGCATGCCGCTGTCGGGGATCGCGACGACGCGGCCCTTGATCGTGCCGACGCCGCAGAAGTGCGGAATGAAGCGCTCCCACAGCTTCGAGATGTAGATCTTGCAGTCGCTCGATACGAGCCACCTGTTGACCGACGCGATGATGTCGGGATCGGCGTGCGAGGCAAGCACGTAGTCGAGCTTCTTCGGCGGGAAGAAACGCGCGAGCGCCCTGACGAGCGCGTTGTACGTCATGTTGCCGCCGGGATCGATCACGGCGCCGTGGCCGTTGTCGACGACGAGGAACTGGTTCGATTGCACGGCCTCGTCCGCATCCTTGACGAGGTCGCTGAACA
>Ga0137375_10012494_pt1 | contig 10054 bp, 8 predicted proteins | sample SagtaG_24_FD_104936 | JGI IMG/M metagenome (GOLD analysis project Ga0137375, IMG submission 104936) | Vadose zone soil microbial communities from Sagehorn Ranch, Mendocino, California, USA - Sage1_R_113_16 metaG | ecosystem: Environmental > Terrestrial > Soil > Vadose zone | place: USA...
AGGTCGTAGATCTCGTTGAACTCGCGGCCCTTCTTGGCCATCTTGTCGTAGATCGAGTAGAAGTGCTTCGCGCGCCCGGAGATCTCGGCCGGGATGTCGACCTTGTCGAGCTCGAGCTGGAGGATGCGCGCGGCCTCCGAGACATGGCCCTCGCGGTCGGCGCGCCGCTCGGTCACCATCGCCTTGATCTCCTCGTACTTGCGCGGGTGCAGCGTCTCGAACGCGAGGTCCTCGAGCTCCCACTTGAGGGCGTGGATGCCGAGCCGGTGCGCGAGCGGCGCGTACACCTCGAGCGTCTCCTTCGCCTTCTGCACCTGCTTCTGCTTGCCGAGGTACTCGATCTCGCGCAGGTTGTGCAGCCGGTCGGCGAGCTTGATCAGGATCACGCGCACGTCCTCGGCCATCGCGATGATCAGCTTGCGGTAGTTCTCCGCCTCCGCCTGCTCGCGGCTCTGGAACTTGACGCGCGTCAGCTTCGTCACCCCCTCGACGAGCTTCGCGATCTCGTCCCCGAACTCGAGGCGGACGTCCTCGAGCTCGATGTCCGTGTCCTCGACGACGTCGTGGAGGAGCGCGGCGGCGATCGTCTCGTCGTCGAGCTGGAGCTGCGCGCAGATCTTGGCGGCACCCCACGGGTGCAGCACGAAGTCCTCCCCCGAGCGCCGCTGCTGGCCCTCGTGGGCGTCGGCCGCGAAGAGGAAGGCCCGGGTGATCAGGTCGCGGTCGACGTCCGGGTTGTAGGCGGACACGTCCGCGATCAGCTCGTCTATGAGCTCCTGATGCTGTTCGTGAGTCTCAAGGACGGCCATACACCCAGTGTACTCCGCGTGTTTCGGGCTCCCTCCCCCGTCTCAGTGGCCATACCTAAAGGGCAGGAAACCCCATTCCGATGAGGAAATGGAGTCGCCCATGGCCTGGTACCGACGCAGACAGGAACGCAAGGCAGCCGAGCGCGCGGCGCGCGTCCTGCTCGCGCTGAACGCGTGCGCTAGTAGGCGACCCCGAAGGTCTCAGGCGGGTACACGGCTCGGCCTCGCAACGTCGAGTCGTAGGCGCGTAGCGGTCTGAGCATGAAGTACTGCGGGCCGTGCGCCTCGGGCGGCGGCTCGATCCCCTGCGCGTCAGCGCGGGTGAACCCGAACCGTTCGTAGTACGCAGGGTTACCCTCGATCAGGAGCAGCGGCTCACCGCGTTGCTCGGCGACGCGGATCGTCTCCTCCATCAGCGCGCTCCCGATACCACGCCGCTGGAGCGACGGCACGACGGCCAGCGGCCCGACCTGCAGGACACGTCTCGTGCCTGGCACCAGGTCCACGTAACTGGAGATGACATGCCCCAGGGACTGTCCCTTGTTCATGGCTACAAGAGACAGCTCGGGAACGAACCGGTCCGAGGCACGGATGCCGTCGACGATCTTGCTCGTGATCGTGTCGCCGCACGCCTCGTCGACGAGGGCCCGGATCGCGTCGTGGTCGGCGGGCGTCTCGGCGCGGATGATCACGCAGCGCGCAGCAGCGCGGGCTCGGCGAGCAGCGCGCGAAACGTGTCCGACTCGAGCGGATGCCGCCGCGCCCCGCCGGCTTCGACGTCGAGCTCGTCGAAGATCCTTTGCGCCTGTGGATCGCGGCTGCCGTTGGCACGCCACTGCGCGCGCAGCCACTCGTACAGCTCGTCGAAACGATCGTCCGCGTCGAAGACCCGTCGGACGACCAGCTGCGGCGCGACCGTTCCGTTCCAGCGATTTTCCTGCAGGCGGAACGCGACGTCGTACCGGCCGACGCGCCGGAAGCGATCGAGCTGCGTGCCCTGGCCGAACGCGATCGCTCCGCCCGCGTCACACCCGTCGCGCTGCACTCGGAAGCGCAGATGCTTCCCGTCGCCGACCGTTGCGAGGTCGCCGAGCTCGCAACCCGGCGCGAGCAGCGTGACGTCGGGATTGCCGAGCCCGAACGGCGCCAGCCGGCGCAGCTCCTCGCAGAGGTCGAGCGTCAGCTTCGCGCCACGCGGGAGCACCGCGTCGACGACGGTCGTCGGGACGAGGTCCTCCGGCGCCAGCAATCCCTCGGCCTGCGCCGCGAACGCGTCGGCGAACGGGTCGATCCGCTCCGGCCGGATCGACAGGCCCGCAGCCGCGCGGTGACCGCCGAAGCGCTCGAGGAGCCCAGCGCAGGCGCCAAGCGCCCCGTGCAGGTCGAAGGACGGGATCGAGCGTCCCGACCCCTTCCAGAAACCCTCGCCACCGGCGACCAACACCACGGGCCTGTGGTACCGCTCGACCAGCCGCGAGGCGACGATCCCGATCACGCCCTCGTGCCAGTCGGCGCCCCAGACGACGTACGCCTTGCGACGCCGCTTCGCCTCCGGCCACTCCTCGACTTGGGCGATCGCCGCGCGGAGGATCTTGTCCTCGATCGCTTGACGGTCGCGGTTGAGCTCCTCGAGCCGGTCGGCGAGCCGCCGTGCCTCGTCGGCGTCGGCCGTGAGCAGCAGCTCGAGCGCGGCGCGCGGATGTCCCAGCCGGCCGGCCGCGTTGATCCGCGGCGCGAGCCGGAAGCCGACCTGGCCGGTGTCGACCGTGGCGGGATCGACGTGCGCCACCTTCATCAGCGCCTGCAGCCCCGGCTTCTGCGTTCGGGCGAGCCCGCGCAGGCCGGCGATCGTGAGCGTGCGGTTCTCGCCGAGCAGCGGTACGACGTCGGCGATCGTCGCGAGCGCGACGAGGTCGAGATGCCGCCGCAAGACTTCGGACTCCGCGCCGAGCAATGCCTGCCCGAGCTTGAAGACGACGCCGGTGCCGCAGAGCTCCTTTGTCGCAACGATCGGGCAGTCCGGCAGCTCGTCGCCGGGACGGTGATGGTCGGTGACGATCACGTCGAGCCCGAGCTCGCGTGCGCGCCGCACCTCCTCGACGGCGGTGATGCCGCAATCGACGGTGAGCACGAGCCGGCACCCCTCGCCGGCGAGCCGCTCGAGCGTGCCGCCGTTGACGCCGTAGCCCTCGTCGAAACGGCTGGGGAGATGCCACTCGACGTCCGCCCCGAGCTCGCGTAGGACGAGCACGGCGAGAACCGTGGCGCAGATGCCGTCGACGTCGTAATCGCCGTGCACGCAGATCCGTTCTCCCGCCGCCACGGCGGCGCGGATCCGCTCGACGGCCGCGGCCATGTCACCGAGCAGGAACGGGTCCCGGAGCGGCTGCTCGCCGGAGAGGAACGCCCGAGCCTGCTCGGGGTCGCCGTAGCCGCGCCGGACGAGCACGCTTGCCGTGATCTCGTTGAGGCCGAGCTGCTGCGCGAGCGAGTCGGCCTGCCGGTGCGGGCACGGACTGATCGTCCAGGTGCCCTCTTGCATCGCCGTTCCACGCTACGGAGAGCATCGGACGACATCGTTTGCGCCCTCTTGTCAACGCTCGCCCAGAGGCAGATACTCGCCACGTGGGCTGGCCGCAGCAGCTCTGGCAGTGGCTGAAGGACGCGTGGACCTGGATCAAGGGCCTGCGGGAACGAGATGTCTTCAACGCCGTGCCACTGTCGCGCCGCTGGCGTTACGTGACGCCGGTCGTGCTCTTCGTGGCAGTCGCGACGCTGACGATGTACCGCGAGCTGAGCCGGCTGCTCGAGGCCACACACCTTCCGGGCGCCGGCTCGTTCGGGCCCGGCAGCCTTGCGAACGTCGGCTTCCACAAACCGGACTCAACCGTCCCAGGGCTCATCAAGCAAACCTGGACCGATGCGGAGCCTGCGCACGCGACGACGCCCCATGAGCTGCTCGGGTGGGCGCTCGTGATCGACAGCGTCTTCGTCTTCGCCTACTGCACCCTGCTCGCGCTCGTATTGATGCGGATCGGGAGCGCGCTGCGTCGCGTCTATGCGAACGGGCCACTGCTCGCGCAGCTCGAGGCACGCCGTGCCCGCTCCACCATCACGCCGGGAGTCGCACCTGCCGTCGATACCGTCAAGAAGCTCGTCAACACGTTCCGCCTGCTGGTCGTGATCGCCCTCCTGACGGTTCCACTGGTCGGGATCTTCGACCTCGCCGAAAACTTCTTCACCTGGCGGACGTACAACGCGAAAGACCCGGCCGATTGGTTCTGGTTCCTCTGGACGTTCTCGACGCTGAAGACGGTCTTCTTCGTGCTCGTGGTCTCGGCACTCGCGATCGCAACGCTCGCGTGGCTCTCGTTCTACTGGACGTTGCGACAGAGGGCATTCGCCACGCTCGTCGCGATGCGCGGGCAGATCGTGCTCGCGGCGGTCTTCGTCGGCCTCGTGCTGTTCGATCCGACGGGTCAGGTGGTCGATTCGGCACGCACTTGGTACCCGCAGTGGCTCGAGGCGTTCACCGCCCTGGCGCTTGGGCTGCTGTTTGCGTTTTTGCTCACCATCGACGCACGCAGTCTCGTCTTCTTCGCCACGAAACCGTTCCGGCCAAAGGACGGTTACTACTGGTGGGGGCCGACCGCCGTGGGCATCACGGGCCTCGTGCTGCTGATCGTGGGCCTGTGGACGAACAGCAAGTGGCACGTCGGCCTCGGTGTCGCCGTCCTCGGCGGCATCCTGCTCGTGATCGCCGCGCTCAGCGGCTTCGTCGCGCGGATCCCGCCCGACGACCCGCTCGAGCTCTGGACCGCCAACCGGCCGACGGCGCTGCTCGCGGTGATCCCGGTGCTCACCCTCGGTGTCGTCACCCTCCGCTCCTCATTCTCCGAGATCGCGTACGCGGGACATCGGCGGTACTTCTTGATCGTCGCTGTCGCGCTCGTCTACCTGCTTGCCGGCTGCTTGCTCTACCCGGTGCTCAAGAGCTGGGCGGTGCCTCAGACCGTCACTCGGAGCGCACGGGCAGTGGCGCTCGCAGTCGCCGTTAGTTTCTTCGTCGGCACGGTCTGGGCGCCGTGGGTCTTCGGTGCCAGCGTGGGCATGGTCGGTGTGTTGGTCGCCTTCATGATCGCCGCCGCGGTCTTCCTGTTCGGACTCGGCGTGATCGCAGAGCACCTGCGCCCGCCGCAGGCATTCACGCTGCTGCGACTCAGGCGGACCCCGATCTTCGTGCTGCTGCTGCTCTGGGCCGTGCTCGCCGCAGTCGTGGACCGATCAGGCAGCTACTACGACGTTCGCAAGATCGAGCCGGCGCAGGCGGAGGTCCCGTGTATCACCCGTATGCCGAATGACCGGAACGAGGCGGCCCGCTGCCACAACTGGACCGCCGCGGAGGAGCTCGCCGCGTGGCTGCAGCGAAACACGACCACCGTGTCGGCTACGCCCCGACCGGCGGTGCCGCTCGTCTTCGTCGCGACGGAGGGCGGCGGCATCCGCGCGGCGTACTGGACCGCGATCACGCTCCGCTGCGTGTTCGAACGCCACGGCGCGACGGACTGCGGCGGACCGACCGACCGGAGAGGTCGCGTCTTCGCAATGAGCGGCGTCTCCGGCGGCGCCCTCGGACTCGTCACCTACAACACGCACGAGGCCGCCACCCCGGGCGATACCGACTGGCCGGAGGGCACCTTGAAGCACGACTTCGTCGGGCCCATGTTCGCGTGGGCGCTGTTCGTCGACCTGCCGCTCTCGTTCATCCGGCGCGGCGGGGGCACCGACCGCGCCGAGGTGCTCGAGCGGGCGTGGGAGGACGGCTGGGACGACGACACGAATCCGCTCGGGCAGGGTCTCTACGCGCAATGGCGCACCAACACGCTTCCACTGCTCTTCCTGAACGGCACGCGCGTACAGGACGGTTGCCGCTTCGAGACGTCCGTCGTGTTGACGGCGGTGGGCTCGTCGACGTATCCGGCTCCCGTCAGCAAGGACGACCCGCTGATTCGCGACTGCCTCGCGCTGCGCCTCTTCGAGGACACCGACAAGCAGCCACGGTTGTACGTGCCACCCTCGGAACGGTCGACCTGGATGCTCGGCGCCACGACCGATCTCGCACCGGATCTCTGCCCCGGCGAGGACGTCCGTCTCTCGACCGCCGCGCTGCTGGCCGCGCGCTTCCCCTACGTTGCGCCGTCCGGGAAGGTTGAGAAGTGCGGCGGCGGCTCGCCGGCGAACATCGTCGACGGCGGCTACTTCGAGAACACCGGCAATGCGACGATCGTCGAGCTTTGGGACTCGCTCCGCGGGCAGGTCACGCAGCACAACGCCCAAGCGAACACCACCTGTGTCGTGCCGGTGCTGCTCGAAATCGACAACCACTACCGCGGCGCACCCGGCCCGGCGCCGGCGGGCCGGCCGTGGGAGAGCAGCGTGCCGCTGCAGACGCTCGGGGCCGGCCGGGACGCGCGCGACGCGGAGTCACGCCAGGCGGCGGCGCTCGCCTTCGGCCAGCGGGAGTTCGACGGCATGTCGGCGCACGTCGGCAGCGAGGGCGACGCCGTCGACCGCATCGCCCACATCTTCCCGCGCGTCCATCCCGGCGCCGAGGCGCCGCTCGGTTGGGCGCTCTCCGATGTCGCCAGCTCCGATCTCGATGAGCGGCTCAAGGACGACAATCGCGCTGAGCTCAGGAAGATCCAGAAGTGGTTCGCGCCGGACCTGAACTGTGTCGGGCCTTAACGTGCACGCGTGGCGCTGCGCGACGAGTTCCTCCTAGACCCAGAGGTCACGTTCCTCAACCACGGCTCCTTCGGGGCGTGCCCCCGCGCGGTGTTCGAGCGCTACCAGGAGTGGCAGCTCGAGCTCGAACGGCAGCCGGTGCTCTTTCTCGCGCGCCGTGTCGAGGGACTGCTCGCCGAGGCGCGCGCCGCGCTGAGTGGGTACATCGGGGCCGATCCCGGCGATCTCGTCTTCGTCCCGAACGCGACCGCCGGGATCAACGTCGCCGCCTGGCCGCTCGGCTTGCGCGAGGGCGACGAGGTGCTCTCGACGAATCTCGAGTACGGGGCGCTCGACCTGACCTGGGAACACGTCTGCGGCGACTTCGGCGCGCGCTACGTCCGCACGCCGATCTCACTGCCGGTCGCGGACCAGGACGAGATCGTCGACACCTTGTGGGCGGCGGTCGGCCCGCGCACGCGCGTGCTCTTCGTCAGCCATCACACATCCCGCACCGCGCTGACGCTGCCCGTCGGCGAGCTCTGCCGGCGCGCCCGCGAGCATGGAATCACGACAGTGATCGACGGCGCGCACGTTCCGGGGCACCTCCCGCTGGACCTGCGCGAGCTCGATCCGGACTTCTATGCCGGCAACTGCCACAAATGGCTCTGCGCGCCGAAGGGCGCAGGCTTCCTCTACGTGCGCCGCGGGCTGCAGCGTGACGTCCACCCGCTGATGTTCAGCTGGGGCTACGAGGGCGACGACCCGAGCTTCGTCGTCCGGCACGAGAAGCAGGGGACGCGCGATCCGTCCGCCTACCTGACCGTCCCGTTCGCGATCGAGTGGCAGCGCGAGCACGGCTGGGCCAACGTGCGCGTCCGCTGTCACGAACTCGCCCGCCGGGCGGCCGCGGAGCTCGGGCTCCAACCCCTGGTGCCAGGCACGCGACATGACCTCTTCGGACAGATGGTGTCGCTGCGACTTCCCGACGACGCGCCCGCGGACTTACAGGAGCGGCTCTACGACGAGCACCGCATCGAGGTGCCGGTCGCGGAGCACGACGGCGGCCGCCTGATCCGGCCGTCGTTCCAGGGCTACAACGACGAGACGGATCTCGAGCGGCTCAGGCTCGCGCTGAAGGCGCTGCTCTAGGCCGCGTACGCGAACGGGTGCCGGAAGACGTCGAGCGCCTTCTCGGCGGGAGCGTGGACCTCGAAGCTCTCGCCGGACCGGCTGTCCGCAACCGCGACCAGCAGCCGGTTGGTGTTCCGGCTCCAGAGCAGGGAGACCTCGATCCCGTCCGCGGAGCGGTGGTCGAGCTCGGTGAGGGTGAAGTCCATGCTCATGAATGTCCCACGCATCGGACTCCACGACCACGGAGTCAACCCCCCAATTGCGGTACGGGTGACCCTCTATTCGTGGGGGAGGTTGACCCCCAGGAGGGTCAGCACGACCAGCAGCGCGACGAAAGCCAGCGCGCCGGCCGCGATCAGGCGGGGATGGCGGCTGCGCCTGAGCGAGTCCCAGCCGATCCGTCCCCAGAAGACGACGAGTCCAGCGACGGCGCCGAGGCCGATCACCAGGACGGGCGCCAGCAGCGCAGCCCGTTGGAACGAGAGGTCGCTGACCCACACGGCCCCGACGACGACGACCGTGACTGCTACCGACGCGGCGAACAGGCGAATGCTCACAGGGGCAAAGGCTATGCTCGGCGGGTGGTGGAGGCGAACTACGTCTCGGGCGACGACTACGTCATCGAGTTCCAGGACCATCGCTTCGGCTTCAACGCTGAAGACTTCGAGCAACGCGTGACCGCGGCGGCCGTGAGGCTCGGCCTGGTCGCGGACAACGAGCTCGACGCGGATGAGACGGCCGACCTCGTCGAGCTCGTGTGGCGCGACTGGATCGAGGAGCCGCGCAGCGGCCTCGGCCGCTACCTCGTCCGCCACTGGGAGCGCGTTTCGCTCGTCGGAGGCGAATCGCTCGTCTACTGGCTGAAGAAGCTCGTCTTCCGCAGCGCCTGGCTCGACCACCGCGTCAAGGAGGGCATCCTCGACGTCGCCTGGGACGAGGAGCTCGCCGACTTCGCCTACCGCGACCCGAACGGCGACCGCGCGCTGCTCGAGCTCGCACCCGTGCCCTCGTGGCACGACCTGCAGTTCCGGCGTTGATCCGGGCCGGCCTGATCGCCGGCTATCTCGCCGCCCTCCTCGCGGTGGACACACAGGTCGAGCTGCCGGGCCAGCTCGTCCTCGGCGGACTGACGTGGATCGTGCTCGTGGTCGCCGCACGGCGACTACCGGTGGAACGGCGACTGCAAGTGGCGGTCGTCATCTGCGCGGCAACCGTCGCCGAGCTCACTGGCTCGATCATCTGGGGGGTCTACTCGTACCGGCTGCACAACCTGCCGACCTTCGTGCCGCCCGCGCACGGCCTGGTCTTCATGGCCGGCCTCTCGCTGAGCGAGGCGCTCCGGCGTCACGCACGCCCGCTCGTCGTCGCCGCAGGGACGATCGCGCTCGTGTGGGGCCTCCTGGGGCTCACGATGCTCCCGCGCACGGACGCGGCCGGTGCGCTCGGCGTGCCGCTGCTGCTCGCCTTCCTCTGGCGCTCGCGCGCGCGCGCCGCGTACGCGGGAGTCTTCCTCGTCGTCGCCGGGGTCGAGCTCTACGGGACGGCGATCGGCACCTGGCGCTGGGCGGAGGAGCTGCCCGGGCTCGGCATCCCGGACGGCAACCCGCCCAGCGGCGTGGCTTCCGGCTACGTCTGGTTCGACGTCATGGCGCTGCTGCTCGCCCCCCGCCTACCAGCTGCCTGGCACAGGCTTCGCGTCCTCGTAGATCCACACGTTGAAGAACTGGGTGAGGTCCATCCCGCTCTCCTGCTCCGCGAGCGCGATGAACTGGGGCGTGGTCACGGTCCCGAACCGGTTCTGCGTCGCCCAGTCCCGTAGCAGCTGGAAGAACGTCAGGTCGCGTCGAACCTGCCGAGCGTCGTCGTCGCGAGGTACGGCGCCATCGGATCGCTCTCGCGCCAGAGCGTCGTCCGTCGGCACCCAGCCTTCGATCGAGGTGTCCGGGTCGGTCACGACGAGCGGCTGGCCGGCGTAGTCGACCGTCACCGTGAACGTCCTGCCCTGCACGAGGCTCGACGCCGGCGTGATCACCAGCTCCTGCTCCTTTTCATAAATGAAGGAGGCAGGCGCGCCGTTGACGAGTAGGCGCGTGATGCTGTTCTGCATGCGGAAATCGAGATCGAACCGCGAGAGGCTTTGCGTCGCGCGCGCCGTGATCACGGCCGTGCCACGCAGCTGGTTCCCGGCCGGTGTGTAGCGGCGGCCGCGCCGAGGCACCGCTTGCGGTGCCGACATCAGGGCGGGCGGCGTCAGCCGGCCGCCCGTCTGCAATCGCCGACCGATATAAGCGAACCACAACGCGGCGGCCGCGCCGAGGCACCGCTTGCGGTGCCGACATCAGGGCGGGCGGCGTCAGCCGGCCGCCCGTCTGCAATCGCCGACCGAT
>Ga0137375_10012501_pt1 | contig 10052 bp, 7 predicted proteins | sample SagtaG_24_FD_104936 | JGI IMG/M metagenome (GOLD analysis project Ga0137375, IMG submission 104936) | Vadose zone soil microbial communities from Sagehorn Ranch, Mendocino, California, USA - Sage1_R_113_16 metaG | ecosystem: Environmental > Terrestrial > Soil > Vadose zone | place: USA...
CACAAGATCTGCTCCTCCAGGCAACTGGAAAGTGGGAGTCAGAAGGCCTGGACCTCATGCTCGAGCGCCTGCAAGCCCAGCTCAAGCTCCCTGACTGGCCCCGTGCTGATGTGTTCATGGCCGGGCGCCTGACCCCGCAACGACTCGATCTGACGCGTCTGCAGGTGCGCCTGCCGCAGTCAGAGGTACGCGGCAGTGGCTCCCTGACACTGCCGCAACAGCACGTCCAACTCCGCCTCGACATTCCACGCCTCCGGCTTGACGAGGTAGGTTTTGCTCCTCCGGCGCCCTTGCCGCCGCTGGTGCAGGGCGTCATTGAGGTACGCGGCAGTATGCCAGCCCCACAAGTCGAGGCCCCCTGCAGTATGCGGGAGGGCAATTGCACACAGCACTGACCGCCCAACTGCAGGAGCCCGTGCCGCGCTATAGCGGCACTCTCCGCCTGGACGATCTCAATATGGCACAAGTCCTCACTGGGGCGCAGGGCACACTCCGCGCCCGTCTGCAGGTCCAGGGGACAGGGTTCACGGAGGTCCAACGGCGCGCTCAGGCCGAGCTGCACATAGAAACGAACGGGTTCACGCTAGCACCTGGTCTGACTACGCACGTGAAGGCGAACCTACGTGGCAATACCCTGCAACTCGAGGATGTGCAGGTGCGGAGTACCCCACTCACGGTGAAGGCGCAGGGGACGCTGTCCACGAGCGAAAAAACCGCCCTGACCTACGAAGTGACGCTAGGCGATCTGGCACCCCTGCAGCAGTACATAGGGGTGCCGTTGCAGGCCAAAGGCAGTCTCAAAGGTACGGTCCAGGGGACCTGGCCAGCACTCCAGGCGCGCAATCAACTCCAGCTACGCGAGTGGGCCTATAGGGAACTGCATGGCCAGCGCGTGCAGGCAGAACTCACGGCGTCACAATTTCCCACGGCCCCCCAGGCGACGGTGAAAGCCCAGGTCGTGGATGTCCAGGGACCGACACTGCCCAGTAGTGCGGCGACGCTCACGGCTACCTATACGCCTTCACAAGGGACAGTGCAGGTGAACGTCACGGCGGGGCCATACCAAAAGACAGGCTTGGAGGGGCGGGTTACGTTGGCACAGGAGCAGCGTCTGACCCTCACGCACCTCCGCTTGCAACAGAAGGACTTCGCCTGGGAAAACGCTGGCCCTGTTACGGCCGTACGGAGTCCTCAGGGCCGCCTCGAGCTCCAACGCTTCGTGCTGCGCAATAGTCGGCAAGAGGTCAGTGCACGGGGTGTACTCATGCCAGATGGTAAGGTCGAAGCCGATGTGCAGGTACAACACCTGCAGATATTGCCCTCTATGCGGATGGTGGCACCTAATGCGAGCGAGGTAGACGGTGAGGTAACGCTTCACCTCAGTCTGCACGGCACGTTGGCCCAACCGCAGGGAGAGGGGGAACTGCACATCACCTCCCTACGGTGGCAACAATACCAGCTGGGAGAGGTGCACAGCCAGGTGCAGGCCAATAGCACGGCTGTCAATGTTGACCTGCGCTGGCGTGACCAAAAGCAAGAGCTGCTGCGTCTGTCCGGTAACGCCAGCCTGGATACCCGCCAGGCACTGGCCTTACAGCTCCAGGCGAATACCGATCTGCAGGTGCTCAAATCGTTCAGCTCCGCTGTCGTACAGAGTGCTGGCACATTGCATCTTGATCTCCGCCTGGCTGGTACGCTGCAGCAGCCCCAGGTGGATGGGACACTTAGACTCGACGATGGCGCCTTGCAACTGGCCGCGACCGGGGTGCAATACCAGGATATCCAGGTGCAACTGGTCTGTGCTGGTAATCGTGTGGAGTTGACCCAGTTGCACGCTCAGGCAGGGGGTGGCACCCTCGATCTCACTGGCTGGGTCGAGCGCGCGGGGCTGACGTTGCAGCGTCTCAACCTTGACCTACAGACGCAGCAATTCACGCTCATACACACGCCGGAACTGGAAGCGGTCGTCTCGACTGCGGTGACTGTGCGCGGCTCGCTGGATGAGATGGTCGCCGCGGGCACGGTCACCGTACCACGAGCGCGGGCCCAGTTGAATGGCAAGCTCGTCGGTAGACCGGACGCCGTCCAACCCTGGCAACTGACGGTAGAAGGGGTGTACGGCTCAGGGCCAGCCAAGGCCACGGCTGCGCAAGCGACACCAGCAGCATCTCCAACTGCCCCCCTGCCGTTCCTACAGACTAACTTGCAGTTGCAACTGCCACGCAATGTGTGGGTGAATGGCCCTGGGACGGCGATCGAACTCAGTGGGGATCTCACCATCACGAAGGAGTTGCGCCGACCGTTTGTGCTGAGTGGCACGGTGGAAACCGTGCGTGGCTTCGCGACTTATTACAATCAGAAATTTGCCCTGGAACAGGGACGCGTGACCTTTACCGGGTCACCAGAGATCAATCCTATGCTGGACGTGACGGTGACGCGTGCAGTGTCCAGTTATGTGGTGTCTATCAACGTCTCAGGCCGAGCTCTGTCTCCGCAGCTCCGCCTGAGCAGTACCCCCGACCTCCCGCAAGCGGACATCGTCACCTTGCTCGTCCTGGGGAAGACCACAGATAATCTGACGGCGTCTGAGCGCGGTGGACTCTCAAGCGGGGCACAGCAGATTATTGGTGGCGTCGCGGCTGGTGAATTGGAGCAGCTGCTCGCCAAGCCTTTAGGGCTCGATTCCGTGGATGTGCAGACAGGCGATAAGCTGGGGAGTGGCAGGGTCAGCGTTGGGCGCTATGTCACCCAGGACATCTTTCTGTCCTATGAGCGGCAACTCGGCAATCCCAGCGAGAATAGCGTCGGCCGTACGAGTGAGAATAAAGTCGGCGTGGAATACAGCGTCAACCGCCACCTCAAGTTAAAAGGGAGTAGCGGCGATAGGGGAGACTCAGCCTTCGACATCCTGTGGCGGATTGATTATTGAGCGAGGGCCGCACAACCTCGTACTTTACCCGCGACACGCAGAAGAGGCACACCATGGAGCACAAGAAGCACGAGGTGCACATTGACGCCATCGTCCAACGCCTGGAACGTCTCGAACGCCAGGGTCGCCGCTGGAAAGCCACGGCGACCCTGGCGCTAATTACCTTGGGTCTCGTCCTCCTCATCGGGGCTGGAAAAAACGGCGAGACCTCCATGCCCAATGAGCTTCAGGCGCATGCTTTTGTCCTGGTGGCTCGTGACGGTACGCCACTGGCCCGGTTAGGATTGCTGCCTCACGGAGCGTGGGGTTTGGGTTTCTACGACCAGGGGAAGAAAAGCCGGATTGTCTTAAGTGTGGAAGGTGATGGGTCGTCGTTGCTCAGTCTCTTTGGGAAAGATGGCAAAGGCAGCCTGCTCCTGAGTGCCAATGGCAGTGGCGCCACCTCATTGCGCCTGGTGGATACGCACTGGAAGACGCGTACCGCCCTGGCTACCTGGCCCGATGGTTCCCCCTTTTTGCAACTGACAGACCGCGATGGGAAAGACCGGGCACTCCTACAGTACACAGAAGTGATTGCTAGAGCGACCGGAGAACTTCTCAAACGGCCAGGGCCATCACTGCTCTTTTTCGACAAGGAGGAGACAGTGGTCTGGCAGGCACCGTAGCTTCCTTTACTCTCAAATGTCCGTATGGTTATAGAAAGAGGTGCCTGGGTTCACACATGCTAACCGCAGTGAAAACAGATTTGAAAATAGTGTTTCCTACATTTTATACTATTAGAGTCCTGCAGACATTCTATCATGCCATCCTGGAGGTGTTTCATGTGCGGTATTGTTGGTTACGTTGGGAGTAAATGTGCTGTGCCCATCCTGCTCGCAGGACTCCACCGGTTAGAATATCGTGGCTACGACTCGGCGGGCATTGCCGTGATCGAAGATGGCGAGCTGTTTCGTGTCAGGATGCAAGGCAAAGTCAACAGCCTCGCAGCACGCCTGGCGGAGCGGCCTTTCGAAAGCATCATTGGCATAGGTCACACACGCTGGGCCACGCACGGCAAGCCCTCGGAAGCCAATGCCCATCCGCATGCGAACGGCGATGAAAGTATCATGGTCGTGCACAATGGCATCATCGAGAATTATCAGATGTTACGCGAGCAGTTGAGCGCTCGTGGCTACCAGTTCAGCTCTGAAACCGATACGGAAGTGGTGGCCCACCTGATCGAAGATGAGTACACGGGCGATCTCACGCAGGCGGTGAAGCGGGCGCTGCGCAAGGTCACCGGGACCTATGGGTTGGTCGTGATGCACGCCAGTCATCCCCGTGAGCTGGTGGCGGCGCGCCGTGGTTCCCCGATGGTGCTTGGTGTTGGAGAGAACGAAATGCTGCTGGCGAGCGATGTCGCCGCCTTTCTGCGGCTCACGGACAGAGTGGTCTATCTGGAAGATGACGACATCGTGACGATTCGAGCGCATGAGTATGTCATCGATACGCTTGCCGACAAACCTGTTGAACGCGAAACGGAACGGATCGAATGGCAAGCCGAGGCGGTGGAACTCAACGGCTTTGCGCATTACATGCTCAAAGAGATCTTCGAGCAGCCAGAAACCATTACCAACGCCCTGCGCGGCCGGCTCATTAGTGGTGAGGGCTTGGCACACCTTGGTGGGCTCGATAAAGTGCTCCATCGTCTCAAAGAGGCGCAGCATTTAGTGATTGTCTCGTGTGGCACCAGTTACTACGCTGGTTTGTATGCGCGGTATGTCTTCGAGAAACTCACCGATCTGGTCGTCGAAGTGGAAATTGCGAGCGAAATGCGTTATCGCAAGACGAACATCCGGCCTGGCACCGTGGTGGTGGGGATTAGCCAGTCTGGCGAAACCGCGGACACCATTGCAGCGATGCACGAGGCGGGTCGGAAGGGAGCGCTCCTCTTGGGCCTGGTGAACGTCGTCGGCTCCACCATCAGCCGTCTCACCGAAGCGGGAGTCTACAACCACGGTGGCCCAGAAATCGGGGTGGCCTCGACCAAGATCTTCACCAGCCAGTGCTGTATTTTGACGATGATTGCCCTGCTCCTGGGGCGTTTCAAACATCTGTCGGTGACGGATGGCATGGAAATCGTCTCCGGGCTGCAGCGCCTGCCTGAACAAATGCAGATGGTGCTCAAGCAGGCCGATGCTATCCGTGCCATTGCTGCGGCGTATGCCCAGTACGACAATTTTCTCTTCATCGGTCGCAAGTACAACTATCCAATGGCCCTGGAAGGTGCCCTGAAGCTCAAAGAGATCTCCTATATCCATGCGGAAGGCTGTGCGGCGGGCGAGATGAAGCACGGCTTCATCGCCATGATTGATAAGCGTTTCCCCACTGTCTGTCTGGCCACCAAGGACATGATGTATGATAAGATCATCTCGAATATGCAAGAGATCAAGAGTCGCAGCGGGAGGATGATTGCCATCGCCACCGAAGGCGATGAGGAGATCAGCGAGATCGCCGACGACGTCATCTATACCCCCTCGAATCTCGACTTCCTGCAGCCCATTCCCGCCGTCGTGGCGCTGCAGCTCTTTGCCTACTACTGCGCCATCGAGCGTGGCTGTGATATCGATCAACCGCGGAATCTCGCCAAGTCCGTTACGGTGGAATAATCCTGGCCCGTTTCCCCTCCTTCTCCTCCTGGGAGAAGGAGGGACCCTCACGCCAATTGCACATGCAGGTACGACGGCAATTTCTTCCTATATATGCAGATATATGCAGACTTCAATAGGCGAGGCCATATGCCCACAAGCGCCGCTCCTTTGGCGCTTACCGGACAAGCCAGACAGTTGTCACAGGCTTGAAAGGAGTCGTCCATGCCTACCTTTGATGTGTTTCTGAGCTATAGTAGTGTCGATAAACCATGGGTTATCCAACTCAAGGACGATCTGCACCGCTACGGCGTGGCGGTGTGGCTTGATAAAGATGAAATTCGTCCCGGGGACCTTTTCGTCAAAGCCCTGGAAGCGGGGCTGGCACAGAGTCGAGCAGTAGCGCTGATTGTCTCCCCTGAAGCGATAGCTTCTGGTTGGGTGGAAGAAGAATATGCCCACGCTATGTCCTTAGCCCAAAACAAGCAGAGGGCTTTGCGACTGATCCCGGTGCTGTTACGCGATGCTACCGTCCCTGGTTTCCTCCAAAGTCGCCATCGGGTGGACTGCCGCGATGAGCGTGCGTATGCCCAGAAGGTATGGGAGCTGGCGTGGGGCATCACGGGCCGGAAGCCACCTGAGATACTCGATCTGACCGCACCGGCCGCACCTCCTGCGGTGTCCGGCCAGCTTGCTGCGCACATCGAACCCGTGGCGCCGCAGCCCCAGTCTGCGATCCCTGCCCCAGGCGGATTGGGTGCCCGCACCGGGCGCATAAGAGCTGGTGGAAGCATCAAGGCTGAAAATATTGTCACTGGAGTGCAGGTGCACGGTACCGATGCGGCAACGGCCCGAGTCCTGATGGAGCTGGTACAACATATTGCCAGTGGTAGTGTCGAAGCGGTACAGAATATTGTTCAACCAACCTTGTGACAGGTCTCCAGTATGTGGGGCAGGACGGTGCTGAACCCAGGCGCGAGCAGTTCCAGCAAGAACTGCATGCTCTGTGGGATCAACTGGTCCAGGCTATTACGGCCGGGGAAATACCCGCGGCGTATGACGCCGAAGATGCCCAGAGAGCGCTCGATCGTGCGCTGGAACAGACACAGGTGCAAGCACCGGTCGCCGAGCATATTACTGCCCAGCTGGACCGGGCAGCTACGATCATCAACCAGGCTGCTACCGTGGCGGAATCCGCTGGCCAATTCCAGGCTGCGGTGATGAAATTGGCCCCAATCGTCACAGTTCTCCAACGCCTGGCGAGCCTGCTCTTTTAGGGTCGCGTGGCCGGGCGCCTGTGGCCCGTGCTGAGCCCGGCGTTGCCCGACATGGTTGACGTGGCCACGATGTCGCGCCAGGCTGAGCCAGTCCCGGTGGAAGTGGCCCTGCATACCGACCCGGCGGTGGTGGTGCTGGGCGACCCGGGCTCAGGCAAGAGCACCTTGCTCAAAGTACTGGCTCTGGCTTTGGCTGAGCAGCCTAACGGCCCCCTGCCTATCCTGTTACCACTCAATGCCTATGCTCGCTACCTCTTGCACCAGGGTGAGCTGAATTTGTGTCAGTATCTGGGGGAATATTACGCCAGCCACCAGCAAAAGCTGGTGCGGGTTGGCGAGCTGTTTCAGCACGCACTTGCTGCCAAGCAGGCCGTGGTCTTACTGGACGGCCTGGATGAGGTACAGGCCAACCGTCCCCATCTGGTGCGGCTGGTACAGGACTTTGTCGCTGAGTACATGCCCCAACCGGCGGAGCCGCAGTCCCTAGCGACAGTGCCGGGGAATCGGGTGGTAGTGACGAGCCGCATCGTGGGCTATGACGAGGCGCCGCTGGCCGGGCGGCAGTGGCACACATACACCTTAACCGATTTCACCCGCGCCGACATCGAGCAGTTCGTGACGCAGTGGACCCTCGCCCTGGCGCGGAGCATCCAGGGGGATACGGAGCCAGCGCGCCGCGCTGCAACGCAAGAGCAGCACGACCTGCTGCAGGCCATCTTCAGCCGCCCCAGCGTCGAACGGCTGGCCGCGAACCCCCTCGTGCTGACCATCCTGGCCCTGATCAAACACACGGGCGTGGTGTTGCCGGAGCAGCGGGTCAAATTGTATGAGTTGTATCTGCAAACGCTGATCGAAAGCTGGAACCTGGCCCGTTTGTTAGACCAGTATCCGGTGGGAGAAGGCATGCGCTATGAGGAAACGGTGCAGGTGTTAGCCCCACTAGCCCTCTGGCTGCGCCAGGAGAACCCCACTGCCGGGTTGGTGACTCAGGAACAATTGGAGCACTGGCTCACCGAGTATTATCACGGTGAGGAGTGGGGTCTGCCCAGGGGCGAGGCGCGCCAGCGGGGGCGGGCGTTTCTGGAGAGCGTGCAGCGGTATTCCAACCTGCTCCTGGAACGGGGCGAGCGGCAGTACGGCTTTCTACACCTAACCCTGGAAGAAATGTTAGCGGCCAAGGGCATCGCGCAACGCCTGGATGATCAGTTAGAGGCGACGATGGACCTCGTCAGGCAGTATGTGTTCGACCCTGCCTGGCATGAAACGTTACTACTGGCCGTTGGCTTTATCGGGGTCATCCAACAGCGTCCCAGAAGTGCTGGAGCGGTATTACAAGAGTTATTAACGCTGGAGGTGATGGCAGAGGCGGAGCACGGTCGTCCAGTAATTTTCGCCGCTGAGGCCCTCCTGGAGATGGGCCCGACCAATGTGAGTCGCCCAGTGTCCCTCAAGATCGAGCAGGCCCTGGTCGAGACCATGCAGTCTGCCACCTGCCCCATACGTATTCGGCGCGATGCTGGCAACCTACTGGGTCGTCTGGGCTGGACACCGGAGCTGGACCTGCGAGAGGGCGACGTGGTCCTCGCGCCTGCCGGCTGCGATCCCACTGGCCTGGATGTGTTCTGCCGTGTGCCTGGCATGGCCATGTGGATGGGCAAATACCCAGTGATGACCCGCCAGTTCGCCCGCTTTATTGAAGCAGACGGCTACCAGCGCCGCGAGTTTTGGAGTGCCGAGGGCTGGACCTGGCGCCTGGGAACCTCTGACAGTCAAGCACCAGCATGGCTACAGGACTGGTTGAAAAGCCGCCCTGCGGAGAAGCGAGACCGCCCTCTCTGGTGGGACGACCGCATATGGCATAGCCCGCTTTACCCGGTAGTCAGGGTTTCCTGGTTCGAAGCCGAGGCTTACACGTGCTGGTTGACGGATCACACACGTCAGGCAGAGAACATCGAGGGAACCATAGAAATGCAGGAGGGACTGAGGACTGGCCAATTCAGGGTGCGTTTACCAACCGAAGCGGAGTGGGAGGCAGCGATGGGGGGAGATAATAACTACCCCTGGGGGGACCGCTTTGACGCGACACGTCTGAATTGTGCTGAGAGTTGGGCAGGACAGGAGTTTGCAGATGATGAGGCGTGGAGAAAATGGCTCGACTCCGACACGGAGTCTTGGCGGGAGGCGAGTATCACTGCTGTCACTACCTATCCACAGGGGGTCAGCTCCACTGGGATATGGGATGTCAGCGGTAATGTGTGGGAGTGGCTGCGTGATTCTGACGCTTCTGGTAGTGACACGAGGCCGCTGCGGGGCGGCGCCTGGAATGTTGATGCGCGGCACGCCCGCGTCTCCTCTCGCGGCCGCCTTCATCCCGCGGACTTCACCAACGTCGCGGGCTTTCGCGTCGTGGTGGTCCCTGTTTTGTAGGTTTCTGGTAGACGTACACCTGCAATCATGGCTAAGACACTACTTTTGCCATGCAGTACCCCATTGGTGTATAGTTCGCCCAAAAGAGGAGGATGGCAGCGATGTTACAAGTATTGCCCCCCGAGACAGAACCCAAAGTGATGCATACGTCAGAAGACCGAGCGCTGGCCGCCTGGCAAGAGCTATATCCCGCCCGCTGGCTCTTGCTGGAGATCACGCACGAGGAAGACGGCGAACCCCTGACGGGTCGTCTTCTGGCTGTGGCATCTACAGACATAGCGTTGGTGCGCCTGTGGCAAGAACATACCCAGCAAGGGAAAATCACCGCTCTGCTATACGGGCACTCGACAGACGCTGGCCCGACTGTCGTGGCTTGAGATGCTCCGCCAGTGGGTCGGATTTACACCAAACACCCTCAGACCGGGGCAACATCGAGTAACCGAAGATGACTACCCCAACCCCATCAGGCCCTATCACTGCCGGCCGGGATATCGTCGCCCACACCATCAACACAGGCCATATCACGCAGGACACCCACCTGCATATACACGTGATTGAAGAGCGCCTGGAGCAACTGGCCGGGCTGCTGGCCCAGCCTGATGCGACCCTGCAGCCCTCTGCCAGCGGGTCCCTGGAAGTGACTGCCCGTACGCACGAGTCCCTGCTCCTCCCTGAAAACCTGCTGCGGGCCTGGCACCTGCTGCCGCAGGCGGTGGATGCTCGCCTGGAGCTACGCCGCCGTGCTTATGCGGCCTGGCTGCTCACGCAGCGTCCCACCAGGTCATCACAGGA
>Ga0137375_10012502_pt1 | contig 10052 bp, 7 predicted proteins | sample SagtaG_24_FD_104936 | JGI IMG/M metagenome (GOLD analysis project Ga0137375, IMG submission 104936) | Vadose zone soil microbial communities from Sagehorn Ranch, Mendocino, California, USA - Sage1_R_113_16 metaG | ecosystem: Environmental > Terrestrial > Soil > Vadose zone | place: USA...
AAACGAGCGGAATCTACAACCTGGGGTCGGGACAGGCGCGCTCGTTTAATGAACTGGTGGACGTTCTAAACAAATGCCTTGCCACAAATTTCCAGCCCGATTACATCGATAATCCGCACGCGCATTATCAAAACTTCACCCAGGCCGATCTCACGAGAGCGCGCAGTGCGCTTGGCTACGAGCCACGTTTTCCGCTCGAAGAAGGCGTGCGCGATTACATGCAGTGGTTGTACGGAGGTCAGGCTTCCTAGCCTGACTCGGCCGACGGACATCTTGTCCGCCACCGGACGGACTCGCTGCGGCGAGCCTGTCGGATTTGCACGCGAAAGTCCTGGCAGGCTGGGAAGCCCGCCCGCCGAGACAGGCTGGGAGCCTATCTTCCTTACGCAAGCGCATTATTCTCGCTCGATCGCGCGTGGCCGATCACATGCAGTGCTGTAAAAATAGCGTGCAGATTTTTGGAGTGCGGCAACATGTCGCCGCTTTCAAAGCGCGGACGTGTCCGCGCACTCCAAAGCTACCCTTCCCAGAAAAATTTTGTCGGGCGATGAATTTCAGGCGGCAGACTCTTGTGCACCGGACAGTTGAGCGCGGTTTGCTCGATCACTTCGCGATGCGGCGAATCGGGCGGTAACGGGACGTGAACCTCTGACGGGAGTGCAACGATCCGGCGCGGCGCATCCTTCGACATTTTCTTTTGCACTGACACGGTCATTCCGCGCAGATCAACACCAAGCTCGTGCGCCTTGATTCCCATCGTTGTACTCATGCAAGTGCCAAGGGCCGTGGCCACGAGGTCTGTGGGCGAAAATGCTTCGCCCTTACCTTTGTTGTCGGTCGGCGCGTCGGTGGAGAGTATCGATTCCGACGGGCCGTGCGTCGCGTCGCAGTGCAGATCGCCAGTGTATTTAATCGAGATATTGACCATGAATCTAGCCACAGATTAGCACAGATTTTCACAGATTCAGAAATCGGAAATGTATGTTCATTTGCGGTCATCAGTGGCAATCCGCGTTTCCTGAATTTTGTCCGCATCCTTTGCGGCCGGATCATGGCGCTCATTCGAAACAGCGAAGTATGAAGAAAAAGGTTACTGGAAAAGATTTAAGAAAAGAGGCGCCGCGCAGCCCGCGCATTCGCGTCGGGGGCTACGCGATTCTTGGCCGCACGATCGACAAATGCCGGGCACTGGTGGCGGGGAAGATCGGCGAATACCATTTCGATTGCCCCCTCGACAACACGCTTTTCGGATTCAAAGGCGTAAGGGGAGATGATTTCAAAGCGCAAATCGAGCAGGGAGCAGGCGACCAGGAGATGGTCGAATGGCTCAATCAGAGCGGCGAGAAGAAAACACCAGAAGAAATCAAACGTTGGGCCGAAGACGTTGAGGTCAGCAGCCTCTACCAACATCCGGAAAAGCGCGAGTTCTTCAGCGAAGAGGTCAAAAAACTCGGGCTCGATCCGGCAAAGACAACAACGTTCGAGTGGCTTGAAATCGACGATAGAGTCTCTCACGCGCAGCAAGCGGCGTAGATCGCACGCAGCACAAGGTAGCGCATGTCTCGTTCGCGAACTCATCGGAAAGTAACGAACTTGTTACTAACATTTGACGCGAATACGGCAGCCCGGCTCCATTACCGAATCCAATTAAAGTAAATGAGCAATACTATGAATACGTTTAATCCTTGCCCATCAGCGCACTTCTTAGGTAGCATAGCCCCTATGAAGCGATTCATCTCTTTTCTCGTAATCGGCCTCGCCGTATTTGCACTCGGCGCCAATGCGCTACACGCCAAACAAGATGGAGTGTTTTTTGACTCCTCACAATTGAGTCACGAGTTAGACGAAATTGCAAAGAACCAGACGAAATCAGTTACGCGTTTCGAACTGAAAATGTTCCAGGACGAACAACTGAAAACTCCAGTTGCCCCCGATAGTGACATCACCGTGTCCGTTGTCCCGTTAGTGCCCGCGGGTGCGCACAAGGACGCAGATTTGGAGAAGATCAATCCTGCCAAAGTGAAAGATGCGAAAAAGGGCTGCACAGCCGAATATGACAAGACATCTGGCAAGCTATTCGTAACGCTTCGGCGACCTTATGTTTTTCAAGACATGCGTGATGCTACTTCATCGCGTACATGGGCCTATCGCATCGATGTCAGACTGACGACGACGACGGTTGGACGAACTAGCGGGGTGGGCGGAGGTGTGCAAGCCGATTCCAGTCGTGAATGTGCTAGCTTTTTCGGCATCCTGTCGCAAAAGGAGGGCAAGACTTGGAAGCCCAAGAGAGATGATCATTACAGGTACGAACCGGAACTCGAGCCTAAGGACTGGCAAGCACTAGGCACGTTTAAAGTCGATACGATCTACCAGAATGAAGCCAAAGCTACGTTTCAGTGGAAGCCTGGGAGCGAAGGCAAATCGGTGTCAGTAAGGTGGCATATTACTGGCGACGATAAAGAGACCTTCGAAGATGCTTGGACTGATTGGTTGACGCAGAGCAATCCGTGCGCGACCTCGACCGGTACTCCGAGCAGCGGCCCTAAAGAAACTGCGACTCCCAGTGCAACCCCTTTATCTGACGAAACGGCCAACTCTCAACCGAGTGTCCCGACGTCTGAAGCGTCTTATACGTCGGCTCCCGACACGTTGACGCAAAATCAGGCTTTGCTGAACCGTGCGAAGCGTTCAAATCACGCGGTTACGGCCGTCTACAACTCTCTCATCTCACGGGTGCCGACTGCCCGGCAAGAGCAATTGAAGCAGCAACAGCAGGAATGGCTTAAAATGCGAAAAGCTGAGGCTGGAGACGAAGAGCTGCTGGCCCAAGGCTTGAATGCCGATCCGAATGTGCTGCGCCGATTCGTCGAGATGAACGAAGCGCGCACAATCGTGCTGAGAGCCACGTTACGAGGGAAATAATCAGAACCCGAATACCGGCGGCAGAGCAAGAGCGGCCCCACTCGGGTTCCGAACCTGTTGGGCTGCCGCTGTCTGAAGTAAGGAGTTACGGTACGGGTAATTGAACTCACCTGACCGCTTCTCTCCTGAAAATGCTGCCACCGTAACCCACAGCCGTTCCATTGCGGGCACCAGTGCAGGAGATTCTTGAAAGATCGTAGTCGGTTCCACTCGTCTCAGGGATCCAATGTTCTCCTCCGTCCGTTGTGCGGAGGATGATACCGAAACCGCCGCAAATCATGCCGTGGTTTGCGTCGGTAAATGAGACGCCGAAAAGCCCATTGCTTATTCCACTCGACTGCGGTACCCAATGAGTGCCTCCGTCCGTAGTTCTAAGGATCCTGCCAAGAAGGCCGACGGCCGTCCCATTATTCGCGTCGGTAAAGGAGACTCGTGGGAGGTCAACCACTGTTCCACTCGTCTGCGGGACCCAGTTGTTACCTCCATCGATTGTTCTGAGGATTATGCCGGCCCCGCCCGTAACTGTTCCAGTATTGGCATCCGTCCGAGAAACCCCGGTTAGAGGAACGTAAGTCCCGCTTGATTGACTTACCCAGTTGGCTGCCTCCATCCGTGGTAGTAAGGATCGTGCCACCATAACCCATAGCCGTCCCATGATCCGCGTCGGCAAAGGACACGCCCCAGAGGTCAGCTCCTGTTCCGCTTGCCTGCGGGAACCAATTGTTTCCTCCATCGGTTGTTCTTAGGATTGTGCCAAACTCACCCACAGCTGTGCCGTTACTTGCATCGGTAAAGGAGACACCCAGGAACGTGTTGCTCGTTCCGCTTGTCTGACTAACCCACGTTCGGCCAGCATTTGTTGTGCGGACGATGGTTCCAAAGTCGCCAACAGCCGTTCCGTTGTTTGCATCACTAAAGGAAACGTCCTCCAGCGAAAGGATCGTAACTGCGCTTGATTGACTAACCCAGGTGGTGCCTCCGTTGGCTGTATGAAGGATTGTGCCAAGGAAACCAACCGTCGCACCAGCATTCGCACCGATAAGGGAAGCGCCTATAAGCGACTGGGTCGTTCCGCTTATCTGGCTGACCCAAGTGTTTCCCCCATCTGTTGTTCGGAGAATGGTGCCTTCTGCACCAACAGCTATTCCGTTATTTGCATCGGCAAAGGAAACGCCCCAAAGAAAGTTGGTTGTCCCACTTGCCTGGTGAAACCACCTAATCCCCCCATTTGTTGTTCGGAGAATGGTGCCATCTTCACCCACAGCCGTCCCGTTATTTGCATCGGTAAAGGAAACGCCATAAAGAAACTCGCCGGTCCCACTTCTCTGAAGAACCCAGTTGGCTCCACCATCTGTTGTTCTGATAATGACCCCATACCAACTGACAGCCGTTCCATTATTTGCATCAGTAAATGAAACCGAATTAAGCGCGTTCGTGGTTCCGCTCGTCTGGCTTACCCAGTTCGCTCCGCCGTCGGTTGTTCTGAGAATCGTCCCATAGTCGCCAACGCCGGTTCCATGATTAATGTCGGTAAAGGAAACGCCAAAAAGCGCGTTAGTTGTTCCACTGGTCTGGTTCACCCAGTTGTTCCCTCCATCAGTTGTTCTGAGGATGGTTCCATTGCTACCCACAGCTGTTCCGTTGTTTGCATCGACAAATGAAACTCCATAAAGCCAATTGGTTGTTCCGCTCGGCTGGACGATCCAGTGGCGACCTCCATCTGTTGTTCGGAGAACGGTGCCTTCTGCGCCGACAGCGATTCCGTTATTTGCATCGGAAAATGGGACGCCATAAAGAAAGTTGGTTATCCCGCTCGCCTGGTGAACCCACCTAATCCCTCCATCTGTTGTTCGGAGGAACGCCCATTGTCTTTAAAACACGCAGGCATGACGTCTGGCCACACGATAACGGGCGAGCTGCCCTTCGCCGTCCTCCCATCGAGATCAAGAGGCCCCCACAAGGCGAGTTCCTTTCTGTTTACTGGAGCTCGAGAACGGGAGTTTTTCCTTTTGGATTTGACGAAGTAGGAACGGTCCCTATGGCGATGGCGCCCGAGTGAACCGGCGTCTTGCGAGTGGCGATGACTTCGATGCTCTCGACGACCGATGGTCTCGCGTAAAGCGTCAGCGCGCCGCCCGAGCCAACGGTGTAGATCGGCACTGGGTCGCAGAGCCGGTCGAGAATGATCTCCTGTCTCCTCGTGCCGAAGAGATCTGCGGCGGCAATCTGTGGAATCGAGCCGCCGCAATTGTTCGGAACGAGCGTTTCGCTCGTTTGCGTGAGGACATTGTCGGAAAGCATCTCGTAGGAGCGCGCGCGATAGTCGCGGGGGCCGAACTGGCCTGCGAGTACGACTATTGGTCGCTCGTCGGGGGTCTGCACATCGACAAGAGCGACTTGATAGGCGTTGAAAAGCTTATAAAAAAGCATGCCCGAAAAAATAATCGAGTCGTTGCCCACGCCTTCGAAGACGAGGAGGTTCGCCCCAAGGGCCTCGCTGACGACGATCTCGTTGCGTCCGTCGAGATCGAAATCGGCGACTACGGGATTACCCAGATTAAGGAGGTCCTCCCCAATTACGTAATTGAAAATCAAATTCATCTGATCGTTCGGCGCGGATTCGAAAACTTTCAACGTCGTAGGAAGGCAGCTGAGGTTGTTGTCGCTCGTCACGAACTCGAGAATTCCGTCGCCGTCGACGTCGGCGATCGTCGCGTTGAAGTCGATGACGTTGCCTTCTTTCTGTCCCGTCCAAACGATGTGATCGGGAAAGCCCGAAGGTGAGGACGCTTCATACCGCACGAATTCATCATTGCAGACGACGCCAGTGTCCCTTTCAATGAAGAGATCGGTCAGGCCGTCGCCGTCGATGTCGCCCATGGCGAGCAGGCCGCCGTCTGGCTCGTCGATCGACCAAACCGGATCGAAATGGCCGGTTCCATCGTCCTCGTAGAAGATGAACTTACTCCGGCCGCCGTTTACGGGCGTCGAGCGAAGCACGATCTCTTGCCGGTGATTGTGGTTGGCGTCGCCGACCAGCATGTTCGACCAAAAGTCATCCTGATGATTGAGTCGATCGACGATCTGAAAGCTCTGCGCTTTGGTCGAATCGCTCGCTCCACCCGCGGGAAGGGTGAGAGGACCAAACAGCATTTGGCCCTCTGGCGTCCGAATCGGGGGCGGATAGGTCTGCGCGAAAGCAGCTGCGGGAGCAAGCAAAATGACGAGAGAGATTCCAACTTTCACAACACCTTCCTTTGCCGAGCGAGAAGTAGACCGAAATTTAGAAGAACGCGGAATGGGAAGTCCCGCGGCGGTCCCACAACGGCGAAACGATCGCTTCGTTGAATTTCTTATGTGTGAAGTTTTCGTTTTCATAATATTTTACCTCTTCGTACGGAAAATTTTCTCCGGCGTTGCAAAAGTGGTTCCCCATCTCCGGCAAGGAGAGTTCAGAGCGCTCTGCACGCTACCGTTGCGACCCATGAAAGTTGCCGCTGCGGTTGTTCAATAGCACGCTCACCTCCAACGAATTCTCGTCTGCGACTGCGAGATCCATAGCGCTATCTTTGTTTAATTGCCCGACCGCGACCGCAATCGGAGTTAAGCCGACAAGATAATCATCGCCGGGCTGGAACGTGCCGTCGCCGTTACCTGTGAGCACGGTAATATTGGAATCCTGCACATTTAGCGCGACCACGTCGGGATGATCGTCGTGGTTGAATTTGCCGACGTCGACGCGAACGGGGAGATGGCCGGTTGTCGGATAGTTCACGACCGGCTGGAATGTCCCGTCGCCATTGCCTAACATGATTCCGACACTGCCTACCGTAGCGCAGGCCTCGTCAGTGCCACAAGGATTGGCGATCGCCAGATCGGGGTGATTGTCACCGTCGAAATCGGCAACTGAGATTGAAAGAGGGAATATCCCCTCGGCAAACACCAGGCGCGGCTGGAAAGTGCCGTTGCCATTGCCGAGGAGAACCGACACGGTCCCGTCGCGGCACTCCGGGTCATCCCCGCATTGATCAGCGGAAACAATGTCAGGGAAGCCGTCGCTGTTGACATCACCGGTTGCAATGCCTTGGGGACCGCCGCCTACCGTATAATTGACTGCGGTCTGGAACGTGCCGTCTCCATTGCCTAACAATACCGCCACGGAATCAGTCGTTGTGACCGAAATGGCGAGGTCACGATTGCCGTCCCGATTGAAATCGGCTACCGCGGGCCAAATCGGCACCGCGCCACCGACCCCGTAGCTGACCGGTGGCAGGAAACCACCGCTCCCATCGGCCAGCAGCACACTCACAGTGCCAAACTGATTGAGGGCATTGTTTATCACGACCAGATCGGGCGTTCCGTCGCGATTAAAATCACCCGTAGACACAGCGATGGCGTCCGTGCCCGCTGGGCCTGCCACGAAGTTTCCGCCTCGGCTGAAAGTGCCGTTGCGTGAGCCCCGCAAAACAAAGACTGACCCAGTAGTGCTGCAGGCTGGGTTGCCACATCCGGTCACCGCCAGGTCAGCGTTGCCATCACGGTTGAAGTCGCCGCTCGCGATTCCGTTAAGCGAGCGGTTCAGGAAATAATTAACAGCAGGCTCGAACTGGCCCGCGAAAGCAATAGGCGAAACGATCAGGGCAATACCTGCCAGGATTCGCGTTGCGTTGAGGGCTCGAAGCGTTTTCAAAAGCGCGCCCTGAAAGAGACGCGCATTAACGATACGCTTAACTTGTTTTTTCATTTTGGTTATTCTTTGTTTTTTTGGTTGTGGAGTTGGTTTTCGAGGTGGAACGCCAATTGTCTTTAAGAACGCGCAGGCATGCCTTCCGGCCGCACTAATGTAGTGCGATGTCTGCTCACTTTATTCCAAAGGAAAAAATGGTGCGGCATTGCAAAAAAAATGCGGTGCACCCCGAAAAACCTGTGAACGGTCTCATCCTTGCACGCGCGAGCGCTCTCGATCAGCTTTCGAGTGAGGCTCTGTCGGGCGTCCGCGCGCACTTCCCAGAAATTACTTTGGTGCGAGGGATGCCACGATTTTTTCGAAGCGTGGATCGCCGCGCAAGGGGTCCCAGAACGGCATGAGTTTCAACTCGCCGTAACTGGCCGGGGCTGGGCGAGTGCTCGTGGTCGCAAGCTGTTCACAGGCGAGGTCCTTGTCACCCGCCCATGCAGCAATCATCGCCAGATACCTGATCATGGCGATGCCACTGAGTGCATCTTTTTCCACCGGAAGAAGGTCAACTGCACGCTTGCCTTCGCGCAACGCTTCCTCTTTCCGCCCTAGAGCAGCGTCGATTAAGCCGAGCACGCACAGGGGCGGGCCGAAATTTGGCTGAGCCTGGACGGTTTTTTCCTGGTCGGCGCGCGCAGCACTGAAAGAGGACCGTGCCTGTTCATTATCATTGATCATACGAGCGATGAGGCCTTGTAAGAAAGGATGATTGAATTGAACAACATCATCGTTTAAGGGCGTGTCACCTAGCGCGATCAAGGCGTCTTTTGCAGCAGCAGGATCGCGCTCGGCTAATGCGCAAAGAAGCCGACTACCAGCAATACTCGCCATCGTAGACGGGTTTGTCACCCGCATTAAATCGATCATTTGATGCAACGGTCGCGTATCAGCTTTCCAGTCCAACTCCACGAACGCCCGGTCGACTTTCGTCTCGGCGTCGTTCGGCTTGATGGCAAGCATCCGGTCATAGACTAACTCTTCCTCGCGATAGCGCCGCAGATGGTCGTAACTAAGAGAGATTTGCTGCAGGATTAAGAAGTTCCGTGGGTCGAGGTTGATCGCGCGCTCGAAATCGCGTAACGCCTTTTCTTCATTACCACCAGGACGGCGTCGCTCGATGTATCCTTTGAGCTCGAATAACCGAGCGTCGTTGGGAAGGGTCTTGCCAGCAGTTTCCAATTCAGTTAATGCGCCGTCAAAATCACGATACCCACGATAAAGATGTCCCGCACGCGCGAGGTGTGCTTCGCCTGCATCGGGACGGATGCGAAATGCCGCCTGGATGGCTGCGTCTGCTAATTCCAGGCGCCCAGGCGTGCGATCGAACCCGAGCGCGTAAAGCTGGTCGTGAATCCAAGCAAGTTGGCAGTACCCCTGGAAAAATGTTGGATCATGCGCGAGAGCTTGGTTCAGCAGATCAGCCGCTCGCGGTAAATTGTCTTTGCCGCTCATGCGATAGCTCCACTCCAGAACCAGATTTTTGGCGCGGCTGTAAAGATCGAAGGCAGTGAGATCGGCGGTTGGTGGCCGCTCAATGGCCAGTTTCTCAGTCGCTGAGATTTTGGCGTGAAGTTGCTCAGCAACGTGTCGCGCAATCTCGCTCTGGATTGCGAACACCTCTTTCAAATCGCGATCGTATTGCTCCGCCCAGACGTGAGTATCGGTCCGCGCATCGATCAACTGGGCGTTTATATGAAGCCAAGCGCCGGTCTTGCGTACACTGCCCTCCAGCACGTGAGAGACCTGAAGGTCGTCACCGATCTGGCGCAAATTCCGCTTGCCGCGATATTGCATCACGCTGGTGCGACTGATCACCCTGAGGTCGGCAATTTTCGCCAGCTTGGTCAAAACGTCGTCCTGGACACCATCGGCAAAAAACGCGTCCTCTCTGTCATTACTGAGGTTCTCAAACGGTAGCACGGCGATGCTTTTTTCTGGCGCCGCTGGCGTGGCTGTTAAGGCGCGTTGCTGGATGTACTGGCGGTACCAGAAATAACTCATTAGGCCAACACCGCTGCTAACAAGAAGCGCAAGCACTGCCAGTTGAAGAAGTCTGCAGCGGGGGGGTTTCGCCTCTATCGCTTCGCGACACCGTCGTAATTCAGCGTGGAGTTCCCGAGCAGAGTGCGGTCGTTCGGCCGGGTCGGCTGCCAGCATCGAACGGAGAAGCCTGATTACTGGCGGTGGCACTTTCGCGGCGGCCAGCTCCGAAAACTTTCTGGGCAGCTCATGGAATTGCCCTTCGCGAAGGTCTTTCGGCGTTCGGCCACTGAAAGGCGTTTGTCCACAGAGCAAATACCACAGTGTGACGCCTAACGAGTAGATATCGGACCGCGCGTCCAGTCTGGCAGTTGCTTGATCCGTGGCGAGTTGCTCCGGGCTAGCAAAC
>Ga0137375_10012506_pt1 | contig 10050 bp, 7 predicted proteins | sample SagtaG_24_FD_104936 | JGI IMG/M metagenome (GOLD analysis project Ga0137375, IMG submission 104936) | Vadose zone soil microbial communities from Sagehorn Ranch, Mendocino, California, USA - Sage1_R_113_16 metaG | ecosystem: Environmental > Terrestrial > Soil > Vadose zone | place: USA...
CGTGAAGCTGCCGGCCGCAGCCGCGGACACTGTCTCGGAGATGATGCTCGCGTGTCCGCCGCCGTCGCAGACGAACCGCATGCTCCGCGATCCGCCCGTCTCGGCCGCGCTGCTCTGGAAGACTCCTTCGACGGTCTCCGCCAAGCCCTGCAGCAACGGGAGGACGCTCGAGTAGTGGTCGGGCTGCCCCGTCACGCGTGCGTAGATCCCCTGAACGGAATAGCTGCCCCCACATGCTCCCGACGGCAACGACGGTGCGCTGCTCAGCTTGCGGCGGCTCGCGCGGACACGCGCCTTCAGCTGTGCGAGCGAGACCCGATGGCGGACGTCGATGCCCGGCGGCGCCGGATCGGGCCCGTGCGTACACGAGGGCGGCCCTGTCTTGGTGCGAATGACAAACGCGCCGCGGCACGGCCCACTCGTGGCGCGAACCAGGCCCGTGTACACGAGCCCGTGCTTTCGCAGTGCCGCCGACGTCTGGCTCTCGGCTTGCCCACGAGGAGCCGCTCCGGCCGATGTCGCGAGGAGCGGAAGCGTGCAAGCGGCCACCAGCGCGAGCGCGCCGAGGTAACGGAACAGAGGACGCACTTCGTCAGTATCCGGGAGATTTGCCCACATGGCAATGGGCCAAGCGGACCATTAACACTTCGTTAAGACCTAGTCTCTTACCGGTGCCGGCGGGGTCCACTGCTGACCACGAGCTTCACCGTCGACCCGTCCGGAAGCCTTCGCCCCTTTCCGGGCTGCTGCGAGATCACGCGGCCGGCCCGCACGGCTCGGGACGCGACTCGCTTGACCGTCCCGGAGGAGCAATGTGCGCGGCGAAGCGCAGCTCTGGCCGCCGCGAGGGTGAGGCCGCGCACGTTCGGAACGACGCACTGGGCGAGGAAGGTGACGGTAGCCGGGTGAGCAATCGCGCCGCCCGCGATCGTCCCGCCGATCACCGCCTGTCCCGGGAAGCTCGATGATCTGAGCGTGGCGGCGTAGGTGCCGTCGTTGTTGTCGGTGACCCCCGAGAGCGTGCCCGCGCTGGCGCTGAGCGTGACGGGGCCGCCGGAGCCGGTGAGGGGGTTTCCGCTCGCGTCCTTCGCCCGCACGGTGATCGTGGAGATCGAGGAGCCGTCGGCGGCCACCGAGCTCGGAGCGGCCGAGATCGTCGTCGTGGAGGCGGCGGCGGCCCCGGGGACGATCTCGAACGACGTGCTCGCCGTGAGGCCGCCGGCCGACGCGGAGATCGTGATCGGACCGGCACCCTGCCCGGTCACCGTCCGGGTGGCGATTGCTCCCGAGGCGGCCGACGTCCCGAGACCCGCGACGCTTCCCGAGCCTCCGGTCTTCGTAAAGGTGACCGAGCTGTCCGCGGCCGTGGGATTTTCGTTCGCGTCTCTCAGCTCGACGGCCAGGTCTCGTGTCGACCCCGACGCGAGAGCCGCGGTCGAGCTCGTGAAGACAAGGTGAGTCGCCGTCCCGGCCACGATCGTGAACGTCGTGACCTGCGAGCTCAGGCCGGCGGCGGAGGCGGTGACGGTGACGGTGCCGGCGAGCGAGCCGGTCACGGTCTTCGACGCGGTGCCGCTCACGGTGGTAGCGGTACCGAGCCCGCTGACCGAGCCGCTTCCGGACGTCTTGGCGAACGTGATCGTACGCCCGGAGTCACCGGCGACCAGGTTGTCGTTCGCGTCCTCGACCCGGACCGTCAGGTCGCGCGATCCGCCGGACGCGAGATCCGCTGCCGGGGACGTGAAGCGGAGCTGCATGGCCGGGCCCGGAGCCGTGGTGAGATCCCCGCTCGTTCCCGTCAGGCCGGAGCCGTCGGTCGCGGTCACCGTGTACGTCGTGTTCGAGACCGTTCCGGTCGTGAATGCGACGGAGGCGAGGCCGCTCGTGTTCGTCGTCGAGGTGGTGGAGCTGAAGGAGCCGCCCGAGCCGGTCTTCGACCAGGTCACCGTCCGTCCGCCGACGGCAACCGGGGTGCCGCTCGCATCGGCAAGCTGCGCGGTGACGGTTACCGCCGAGCCTGCGACCGGGTTCGAGCTCGCCGCGGCGACGACGTACCTCGCCGGCACCGGCGTGAAGGTGACGGTTGCGTTTCCCCCGATCGCCCTGCCGCCGATCGTCCCCGTGACGTTCGCGGTGCCGGGGGAGGTGGACGACGTGAGTGTCGCGGTGTAGGCGCCGTTGTTGTTGTTGGTGACGGCCGAGAGCCTCCCCAGCGTGGAGGAAAGGGTGACCGCCCCGCCCGAGGAAGTGAGGTTGTTGCCGTTCGCGTCCTTTGCCTGGACGGTGACGGTGGCCGACGAGCTGCCGTCCGCGAACAGGGAGGCGGGCGAGGCCGAGATCGTGCTGTTTCCGGCCGAGACGGGGCCCGGAACGGTGTTGATCGCCCCGCTCGTCCCGGTCAGGCTCGTGGTGTCGGTGGCCGTCACCGTGTAGGTCGTGCCGGCGACCGTTCCGGTCGTGAAAGAGACCGAGGCGACGCCGCCCGCGTTCGTCGTCGAGGCGGGGGAGCTGAAGGAGCCGCCCGCGCCGGACGTCGACCACGTCACCGTCTTCCCCGCCGTCGAGACCGGGGTTCCGCTCGAAGTCGCCAGCTGTGCCGTGATCGTGACGCCCGATCCGGCGGCCGGGCTCGAGCTGCTCGAGTTGACGACGTACGTGGTGGCGGCGGGCGGTGGCGGGGGCGGCGGCGGGGGCGGCGGCGGAGGAGGAGGCGGCGGCGGGGGCGGCGTGCCGCCGAACTGGATCTGGACGTTCGCCCCGCTCGGCGAGACGCTCGTCGTCGTGAACGAGATCCCGCTGACCGGGTCGGTGACGGACTGGCCGGTGGCGAGCGGTGCGTCGACGTAGGAGCCGGTGTTCGGCGTCGCGTCGACGAGCTGCGACTGGACGATGTCGTTGAACTCGGGTGCGATCCGGATCGTGACCCCGTTCACGACCGCCGAGCTCGAGGAGAAGTTGTCGAAGATCCCGAACGGCTGCCGGAACTCGAGGTAGAAGTACGTCCCCGTTCCGGTGCGGAGAACGCGCACGATCGGCGAGCCGCTCGCCTGCTCGAGCGGGGTGATGGTGTAGGTGCCGGTGGTGGTCGCGGTGATCACATTGCCGCCGAACCAGCCGTACTGCCCCTTGTGGAAGTTGTTCATCTGCGCGGTCTGCCCCGAGCCCATCACGTCGTACGGATCCCCGTACTCGGTCGAGCTGCACGAGTTGCTCAGGGCGACGCGGGAGCCACCGGAGGTGCAGGAGAGGGAGTTCGCGTGGTGGACGCCGAGGTTGTGGCCGAACTCGTGGGAGATGACGCGCAACACCATCGCGCCATTGATCCACGAGTACGGACCCGGCGTGTAGGCGAGTCCCGCCCAGCCGCAACTGGACGCGTGGGGAAACACGAACTGGATGTTCGAGTACGAGTTGAAGTTGACGCCGGCCGCCTCCGCGAGGTCGATCGCCTCATTTGCCCAGGTGCCCGTCCGGCAGCCGCTGTTGCTGTCCGAGATTGGATACCAGCCGAGGATGTCGCCGGCGACCGTCTCCTGGCCGAACGACTCCTCCTGGTAGTAGGAAGCCATCGAGTCGGGATTGGTGAAGTAGATGCCGTTCGCCTGCGCGGTCGTCCACGGCTGGCTGCGGTCGTTCGTGAAGTTGAAGAGAACGACCGCCAGGCGGGAGGTCCCGATCGCATCTCTGCGGCTCGCGAGGCGGCGGCCGGAAAGGATCTTGAGCCCTCCGGGCGAGACGTGAACCGTGGAGCCGACCTTGGTCCCGCGGACCTGGACGCGGAGCTTGCCCAGCCCCTGGGCCGATCGTCCCCGGAACTTGAGGCTCACGGGGCCGTTCGGGGTCTTGAGCGTGTACCAGTACTCGGCGATGCCCTTGCTGAAGACGTCCGCGTGCCGGACGAGGATCGTCCCGCGGAGGGTGACGGTCTTCGCGCCGGGAGCTCCGGCGGCAGGCGCGGCCCAGACGAGCAGGCCCAGAGCGGCCGCGCCGAGGGGGACGAGTGTTCGTGTGAGCCGCAAGCGCACAGTAAGGGAGTGGAAGGAGATTCCGGCTCCTCTTGCCGAAATCTGCTTGACCCCACGTCACTTGTAGCAGACGGACATGACTCCTTCAGTCGAGTGCGGCGCAGGAAGCGCAGCCTCGCGCCGAGCGACTCGGCGTGTTTCAATCCCGGTGTGCTCCTGAGCGAGGTCGAATATGCGCGCCCGCCGAGCGTCGAGGAGGCCCTCCGCCTCCTGTCCGAGAACGACAACGCCCGCGCGCTCGCGGGCGGCCAGACGCTGATCAATGTCATGAAGCAGCGCGCCGCCTCTCCCGACATGCTCGTCGACCTTGCCGAGCTGGAGGAGTTGACACCGGCGGCGCCGGCCGCGGACGGCGGCCTGGAGCTGGGCGCGATGGCGACGCTGTCCGAAGTGGTCTCGTCGCCGGAGGTCGCCGAGCGGCGGCCGATCCTGGCGGAGACGGCCTCGAGGATCGCGGACGTGCAGGTCCGCAACCGCGGCACGGTCGGGGGCAACGTCTGCTCCAACGATCCGACCAACCACCTGCCGCCGCTGATGGTGGCGATGGGCGCCACGATGACGATCGCCGGAACGGGCGGGACGAGGACCGTGCCGGCGGAGGAGTTCTTCCTCGGCGTCTACATGACGGCGGTCTCGACGGGCGAGCTGTTGACGAAGATCACGATCCCGCCGGCAGGCGGAAGCGGTGACGGCTTCTCCTCGGTGACGATCGGAAACGAGGGAACCGGGATCGTCAACGTGGCCGCGACGGTGAACGGCGAGGCCCGGATCGCGATCGGCTGCGTCGCGGCCGTCCCGGTGCTCGTGACCGCCCGTCCCGACGACGACAGCGTTCTCGAGGCCGTCCGGGGCGCCGGGCTCGATCCACCTTCCGACGTGCACGGCTCGGGCGAGTACCGGCGGCAGCTCGCCGAGGTGCTCGCGGTGCGGGCCGTCCGCCGGGCACGGAGCAGCGGATGATCGAGAAGACGATCAAGGTCGAGATCAACGGCGAGCTCTACGAGCGCGAGGTCGAGGCGCGACGCCTGCTCGTCCACTTCATCCGCGACGACCTCGACCTGACGGGGACGCACGTCGGCTGCGACACCGGCAACTGCGGCGCCTGCACGGTGCTCTACAACGGAGACGCGATCAAGAGCTGCATGATGCTGGCGATCCAGGCCGACGGCGCCTCGATCGAGACGGTGGAGGGGCTGGCCCAGGACGGCCAGCTCCACCCGCTGCAGCAGGCCTTCAGCGAGACACATGCGCTCCAGTGCGGCTACTGCACGCCGGGGATGCTGATGGCCGCCAAGTACCTGCTCGACTCGAATCCGAGCCCGAGCGAGTGGGAGATCCGCAAGGCGATCCAGGGCAACATCTGTCGCTGCACCGGGTACGTCAACATCGTGGAAGCGATCTCGAGGGCGGCCGAACGGGAAGTTTCATGAGTGCTCGAATGCATACCGCCGCCTCATGGGCGGAGCCGGGCTTTGCCCGAGCGCAGCCCAAGCAGAGCCCGTCCCGGACGAGGAGCTTAAGAAGGGGGCTCACGGGGGAAACCTGGTTTCCCCCGTGCTGTCCGAGCCCGAGCGAGTGGGAGATCCGCAAGGCGATCCAGGGCAACATCTGCAGGTGCACGGGGTACGTGAACATCGTCGCAGCAATCGCTTCTGTCGCGGAAGGAAGCTCAAAATGAGCGTCCGAACGGGAGCCTCTGACTCGAGGGCGAAGCCGGGCTCTGCCCGGCGAGAGCCCACGCCGCTGCCAGAGGAGGGGGCAAGGGGAACCATAGGTTCCCCAACGAAGGAGGGGGCTCACGGGGGAACCCTGGGTTCCCCCGTGATGGAGACGACGACCGTCGACAAACCTCTCGTCGTCGAGGAGACCGAGACGAAGCGCGGCTGGGCCGGCCAGAGCATCCCGCGCAAGGAGGACAACCGGCTCGTCCAGGGCCAGGGCGTCTTCTTCGACGACGTCAAGCGACATGGGATGGGCTTCCTCCACTTCGTCCGCTCCCCGTACGCGCACGCGAAGATCAAGAGCGTCGACGTCTCCAAGGCGCTCGAGCTCGGCGGCGTCTACGGGACGCTGACCGGGGACGAGGTCGCGATCCTGACGGATCCGTTCTTCGAGCTCTCCGTCCCGCCGGGCGCAGACATGAAGGACTACGCGCTCGCGGTCGGCAAGGTGCGACACATGGGCGAGCCGGTCGCGGCCGTCGTCGCGTCGACCCGGGAGGTGGCGCGGGACGCGGCCGACCTGGTCGAGGTCGAGTACGAGCCGCTTCCGGTCGTGGTCGACGGCGAGCAGGCGCTCGCGGAGGGCGCGCCGATCCTGCACGAGGAGGCGGGCTCGAACGAGGTCTGGTCGGGCCTGTTCGACTGGGGCGACTACGACGCGGCGCTCGCGGAGGCCGACCACGTCGTCCGGATCGAGCGGCTGCATTTCGACCGCTTCTCCTCGACCCCCCTCGAATGCTCCGGCGCGCTCGTCGAGTACGAGCAGGGAACCGGCCAGTGGACGATCTTCTGCAACCATCAGATGCCGGGCGTGGGCGCGATCTGGATGGGGCCGGCGCTTCGCTGCGGGCTCGACAAGCTCCGCTTCGTCACGCACGACATCGGCGGCGGCTTCGGCAACAAGATCTGCCTCCACCCACAGCTGACGGCCTGCTGCCTGCTTGCGCGCAAGCTCAACCGGCCCGTCCAGTGGACGGAGTGGCGGACCGACCAGCACATGGCGAACTCGCACGGGAACGAGCGCACGTTCCTGGACGTCGAGATTCCCGTGCGCGCGGACGGGACGATGCTCGGCTTCAAGGTGAAGGCGATCGACGACTGCGGAGCCTTCCCGCGCTACGAGCCGCTCGGCTGCATCATCTGGGCACAGGTGACGCCCGGGATGTACCGCTGGCGCAACATCCGGGTCGATTTCACGCAGACGGTGACGAACAAGTCTCCTGTCGGTCCGAACCGCGGCTACTCACGGATGCAGCACCTGTGGCTGACCGAGCGGATCATCGACATCGTCGCCCACAAGCTCGAGCTCGATCCGGTCGAGGTGCGCAAGCGCAACTACATCAAGTCCGAGGAGATGCCGTACGAGACGCCGAACGGCTGCGTCTACGACTCCGGCGACTACGCGCGCTGCCTTGACATGGCGCTCGAGCTCGTCGGCTACGACCGGATCGACGAGCTGCGGGCCGATGCCGACTCGCGCGGCAAGCTGCTCGGGATCGGGATCGGCTCGACGCTCGACTCGGGGACGAACAACTTCGGCCAGTCCCAGCTGCTCAACCCGGAGCTGCAGTTCTCGGGCAACAACGAGGTTGCGACGATCAAGCTCGACATCTTCGGCGAGATCGTCCTGACCCTGGGGACGGTCCCTCAGGGACAGGGGCACGAGACGGTTGCGGCCCAGGTTGCGGCCGACATCCTCGGCGTCACCCCCGACGACATCCACGTCCGCCCGGGCCACGACTCCTACTGGAACTCGCATGCCGGGTTCTCGGGCACGTACGCGAGCCAGTTCGCGGTCACCGGCCTGGGCGCGGTCAAGGGGGCGACGGACATGCTCGCCGACCAGGTCAAGCGGCTCGCCGCGGTCATCCTCGGCGCGGGCGACAAGGAGGCGATCGTGCTCGAGGGCGGGTTCGCCAAGGTGCGCGACAACCCCGAGGCGGCGCTTCCGTTCATGGCCTGCGGCGCGATCATCAACGCCAACAACGCCGGGCTTCCGTCCGAGCTCGACGACGTCTCCCTCAACTGCCGCTACGTCTACCGGCCGCCGTTCGAGGTTCCGGACAAGGAGCGGAAGTTCGGGAACCTGACTCTGACCTATGCCGTTCAGGTGCACGCATGCGTGCTCGAGATCGACAAGCAGACCGGGGTGCCTGTGATCGTCGACTACGCGGCGGTGGACGACTGCGGAATCCGCATCCACCCGCAGATCGTCGAGGGCCAGGTGCACGGCGCAACGGCCCAGGCGCTCGGCGCGGCGCTGCACGAGACCTTCCTCTACGACGAGGAGGGGACGCTGCTGACGGCCAACTTCTACGACTACCACGTCCCGCACGCGCTCGACATGCCGCCGATGAAGAACGGCTCGATCGAGTCGCCGTCCCCGTTCACGCCGCTGGGCGCAAAGGGGATGGGGGAGGGCGGCGGCGCGGGAATTCACACGGTCTGCGCGGCGATCCAGGACGCGTTGCGCGCCGCCGGGGGCGCGATCGTCTACGACAGCTGCAACCCGGCGCACCGGATCTGGGAGCTGATGCGCAATCCGGAGCCGAGCCGCTCGCTCGTGTCGGTGGAGAGCCGGTGAAGGTCTCGGGGGAGAAGCGGCTGGAGGCGCCTCGCGCGGTCGTCTGGGAGGTGCTGAACGACCCGGCGCGGATGGCGAAGCTGATGCCGGGCGTCGAGAGCTTCGAGATCGCCGACGACACGCACTGGTCGGCCAAGGTGAAGGTGCCACTGGGGCTCGGGGCGATGCCGATCTCCTTCAGCTTCGAGAAGACGGAGGAACGCGCGCCCGAATACGCGCGCCTGAACGCCAAGGGAAACGGCGTCGGCGCGATCGTGAAGATGGACACGCAGTTCCGGCTCAGCGAGGACGGGGGTGCGACGGCGATGAACTGGGAGGCGGACGTGAGCATCGCGGGGCCGGTGGGCGCGATGGGCCAGCGGGTGCTGCAGCCGATCGTCAACCAGCAGGTCGGCCAGGTGCTGAACGCGCTGGAAGTGCAGGTGATGGAGGCTGCGGGCGGCACCCCGGCCGGTGCAGAGGAAGGCATCCATCCGGCCTCGCCGGAGACGTACTCGGACGAGCCCGAGGGCCCGACGCATTCCACGAACGACGAGGGCTGAAAGAGACACTCTCGGCACGAAGCCGTTTCACACGCGTACGAGTTTCTCGATTTCCTCGAAAACGGGGGTAGGGCGCGATAGCGCCCCCGGGGAAGGCTTCACGCGCGAGTCAGACCTGAGCATATGATAGAATATGGTCATAGCCCGTCGACAAACACTCGTCCAGCTCAGCGATGAGCTCCTGGCCCTTCTCGACGAGCGGGCTGCTCGGACGCACCGCTCGCGGTCGCAGCTGATTCGCGACGCGGTCGAGCAGTACCTGGCCGCGGAGCGGGAAGCTGCCATCGACCGGGCGATTGTGGAGGGCTATACGCGCACGCCACAGGACGAGCACGACCCGTGGGCGGAGGCTGCCGCGATCGAATCGATTCGGGCAGAGCCCTGGTGAACCGTGGCGAGGTCTGGTGGGTCGAGCGGCCCCAGATCGGGCGGCGCCCCCATCTCGTGCTTACGCGCGCCGAGGCGATTCCTGTGCTTCATTCGGTGATCGCCGTGCCAGCCACCCGGACGATCAGAGGCATTCCTACTGAGGTTGCCGTAGGACCGGAGGATGGCATGCCTATCGAGTGCGTCCTGTCGCTCGACAATGCGACTCTCGTCCCGAAGGCGCTGTTTCTCGAGCGAATCTGCAGGCTCGATGCGGCGCGCATGTCGCAGGTTTGCGCCGCGCTCGGCATTGCCACTGGCTGCGCTTAGCGCGCCGCCTCGCCGAGGAGCCGCTCGACGATCACGCAGTCGCGCCACTCGCCGTCGAGCTTGCCGTGCCGGCGGTAGACGCCGACCTCTCGGAAGCCGAGCTCGCGGCACAGCGCCAAGCTCGCCTCGTTCTCCGGGAAGATTCGGCTGACGAGCTTCCAGTACCCGCGCTCCTCGCATTCGGCGATCAGGGCCTCGAGCCCGGCGTGGCCGAGCCCCTGGCGACGGCGCGCTCGGGAAACGTAGATCGAGAATTCGCCGATCCCGGCGTACGCGGCCCGATCGCTGTACGGATGCGCCGCTGCCCACGCGGCCACCTCGCCGTCCGCCTCGATCGCGACCAGGGGAAACCCGAGGTCTAGCCAGCCACGGATGTTGCCCGCGCTCCGCGGCTCGGTCTCGAACGTCGCCAGCCGGTCCTCGATCCCCTCGTTGTAGATGCGCGCGATCGCGTCCACGTCGGTGGGCTCAGCGCCTCGCGC
>Ga0137375_10012523_pt1 | contig 10043 bp, 10 predicted proteins | sample SagtaG_24_FD_104936 | JGI IMG/M metagenome (GOLD analysis project Ga0137375, IMG submission 104936) | Vadose zone soil microbial communities from Sagehorn Ranch, Mendocino, California, USA - Sage1_R_113_16 metaG | ecosystem: Environmental > Terrestrial > Soil > Vadose zone | place: USA...
GAGCACGTGAAGATGATCGGCGCCCGCCGGGTCGCCGAGCACCCCGTTACGGCTGACGGCCCGCACCCCGCCGGCCCGCAGCGCCGGCATCAGCCCGCGCAGCGGGGCCGTGTTCCCGGCCTCGGCCAGTCCGGCCCGGACCCGGCCCGGGGCGAGGGCCAGCTGCAGCGCGGTCTCGGTGCGCCCGGCGTGGGCGTCCGGCCCGGGCAGGTCCGGGCCGGGCCGCGGCGCGGGAATCCACAGCAGCACGTCGCGCGATTCGGCGCGGAGCCGGGCGACCGCCTGCCGCGCCGGGGCGGCGTTCCCGCCGTGCGCGCACACGAACAGCAGGTGGCCGAAGGTCTCGGCGGCCGAGCGGCCCAGCTCGGTCAGCACCAGCTCCACCGCGGCCTGGCCGATCGACAGCGTCCCCGCGAACCCGGCGTGTTCCCCGCTGGAGCCGTAGCTGACCGGCGGGGCGACCACCACGCCGGGCCGCCGGGCGGCGAGCCGCACGGCCAGCGCGACCGCGATGTCGGTATCGGTGGACAGGGGCAGGTGGGGCCCGTGCTGCTCGGTGGAGCCGACCGGCACGGCCAGCAGCGCGCCCGAGGCGGCCAGGCGGGCCGCCTCGGGCCAGGTGAGATCGGCGAGCAGAGTCATCTGCGCATCACCCTAGTGCTGGCGGTGTTGACGGTGCTGGCTCCGTTCATGGTGCTGGCTCCGTTCATGGTGCTGGCTGCGTTCATGGTGCTGACTGCGTTCAGGTGGCCAGGACGACCGAGTCGGGCTGCTCGGCCCGCAGGAAGGCCGCGTCCACCGGGTGGCCGGTCTCCAGCCGCACGCCCAGCCGGCGCGCCCGCGCGGCGAGGTCGCGGGCGAGGTTACCGAAGCCAGCCCGGCCGGGCATCATGGCCGCGGCCGCGGCCTGGCCGCCGGTGCGGGTAGCGGCCTCGAACAGGGTGACCCGGTGGCCGTGCTCCGCCGCGGTCACCGCCGCCTGCAGGCCGCCGGGGCCACCGCCGACCACGTACACCCGGCGCCCCGTGCCGGTCCCGCGGCCCGCCGGCGTGACCGGCGGCGGCAGCGGCACGGCTTCCCGCCCGGCCCGGGGGTTGCCGGTGCAGCCGAGCCAGCGGTTGCGGCCCACCCGCCCCGCGCATTCCTGGTTACAGGACAGGCAGGTGCGGATCGCGGCCTCGTTCCCCTGCCGGGCCTTGGCCGTGAAGTCCGGGTCGGCGATCTGCCCGCGGACCACCCCGACCAGGTCACACTGCCCGGCGGCCAGCACCTGCTCGGCCTCCCGCGGGCTGGTGATCCGGCCCGCCCCGATGACCGGGATGCCCACCGCCGCCCGGATCGCCGGGACATGCATGGCGTAACCGGGGCCCGTCCGCACGCTCGCCACGACCATGTACAAGGTGGCGGTGGCCACTCCGACCGTGGTGTTGATGTAGTCCACGGCGCCGGTGGCGTCGGCGAGCCGGGCCACCTCGACCGCCTCGCCGAGTGTGGTGCCGCCCTCGACCATCTCGTCACGTGCTCGCGGGCCGCGTGCTGTCCGGTTCGGTGCTCACCGGCTCAGCCCGCGAACACCGCGCTCAGCGCGGGCGCCACGCCGGTGTAGGACCGGATCAGCCGCAGCCGCCCGCGGCCCAGCCTGGCCAGTCGAGCAGGACGAGGAACTGGCGCGCGAGCCCGGGCCGGGTTGTGGTGCCCGACCAGCTTGGCCAGCGTGAGGTCCGCGTTGCCCTCGACGAACATGAACGGGATGCCCCACTCGGCCGTGATCGCCCGCAGGATCGTGCTCTTGCTGGTGCCGGGCGGTCCCTCCAGGATGATGTCCCGGCCGGCCGCGACGGCCGCGAGCGTGAGGGTCAGCTCACGCTCGCGGCCCACCAGGCGCGCCGCCACCCGCTGGCAGGTGCGCGCCAGGTCCGCTGCGGGTGCTGCGTCCGTCACTTGGTCAGCAGCCCCGCGTCGACGGGCAGGGTCACGCCGGTGATGTAGCGGGCCTCGTCGGAGGCCAGGAACAGCACCGCGTTGCTGATGTCCCGGGCCTCCACGGCCTCGACCGGGAGGGTGTTCACGAAGATGGGGCCGAGGTTCGGGTCCCGCTCGATGAGCGGGTTCAGGCCGCCGAGGCCCTCGGCCATCGGCGTGCTGACCCCGGTCGGGTGGACCGTGTTGACCCTGATCTTGTGCTGCGCCAGCTCGTTAGCCATGGTCCGGGCGATGCCGACCACGCCGTGCTTGGCCGCGACATACGGGGCGAAGAACGGCAGCCCCTTGATGCCCGCGGTCGAGCTGGTGGCGATGATCGACCCGCCGCCCGCGGCGATCAGGTGCGGCGCGCAGGCCACCATCGTGTTCCACACGCCGGTCAGGTTGGTGTCGAGGGTGTCCTGCCACACCGCCGGGGTCACCTCGTCCCACGACTGCACGGTGCAGATGCCCGCGTTCGCGCAGACGATGTCGAGGTGCCCGAGCTGCGCGACCCCGTCGTCCACCGCGGCCTTCAGCGCGGCGGCGTCGCGCACGTCGGCCTGGGCCGCGACGATCCGGCGGTCCAGCGCCTCGACCTGCTTGACCGTGTCGGCCAGGTCAGCCTCGGTCGACATGCCGTAGTCCACCGTGTCGTAGTCGCGGCAGATATCCACCGCGATGATGTCCGCGCCTTCCTCCGCCAGCCGGATCGCGTGGCTGCGGCCCTGGCCGCGGCCCGCGCCGGTGATGAAGGCGACCTTGCCTGCTACTCGTCCTGCCATGTCAGGCGCCTCACTTCTTGTTCGTGAAGCCGGCGTCCACCGGCACCGTGATGCCGGTGACGTAGCGGCCGTCGTCGCAGACCAGCCAGAGGATGGCGTTGGAGATGTCGACCGGCTCGACCATGTCCACCGGCAGCGCGTTGGCCATCGCCTGCCCCATGGCCGGGTCGGACTCCAGGAACTGCTGCATCACCTCGTTGACCACCATGGGCGTGCGGACCCCGGTCGGGTGCACCGAGTTCACCCGGATGCTGTGCGGGGCCAGGGTGTTGGCGTAGGAGCGCATGAGGCCGACGACGCCGTGCTTGGACGCGGTGTAACCCAGGCCGCCCCGGGATGCCCCGCCGATGCCGTTGATCCCCGCGGTCGAGCTGGTCAGCACGATCGCACCGCCCTGGCCGCGCTCGATCATGGACGGGATGGCCGTCTCCACCGTGTTGAACACGCCGGTCAGGTTGACGTCGATGACGTCCTGCCACGCCTCGTGTGCCTCCTCACCCAGCGCCATGGGCGCGATCCCGGCGTTGGCCAGCACGATGTCCACCGGGCCGAGCTCGGCCACGCCCGCGTCGAACGCCGCCTTCAGCCCGGCCTCGTCGCGCACGTCGGCCTCGCGGGCCACGATCCGCCGGTCCAGCGCCTCGACCTCCTTGACCGTCTCGGCCAGGTCATCCGGGGTGGCCATCGGGTAGGCGACCGAGCTGATCTGCCGGCACAGGTCCACCGCGATGATGTCGGCGCCCTCCTGGGCGAGCCGGATCGCGTGGCTGCGGCCCTGTCCGCGGGCGGCGCCGGTGATGAAGGCGACCTTGCCCTCGAGTTTTCCTGCCACTGCTGTCACTGCCTTTCTTGATGTGATGCGTGCTGCCGGTGATCGCCGGCCTGTCCTCCCTGACGGCTTCTCTCCCGCGTCCGGCACCGGGGCCGACGTGGTTTTCGTTGCGGCTGGTGAGCCTGCGCGCGGCCTGCGGCCAGACGCCGGCTAACGCGCGGCGGGCTGTCTGCGCGGCGCGACGGGGCCCGGGGGCGGCTCCTCGCGCTCCAGTGCGCCGATGTCCAGAGCTGCGCGCCGGCCCTCCAGCACGGCCTCCGCGGCGGTGCGCGGGGCCACGCAGTCACCCGCGCGGGGGATGCCGGGCGGCCCCGCGGCGTCCAGCCAATCGGTCAGCAGGGCCAGCCGTTCCCGGCCCGGGGCGCGGGCCGCGGTGCGCAGCGCCCCGCCGGTGCGCCCGGCCCGCTCGGCGAGCCGGACCCGGTGACCCCGGTCGGCCAGCACCCGGGCCGCTTCCAGCCCGGCCGGCCCGCCGCCCACCACCAGCACGTCCCGGGACCGCGGGTCGCGGCCCTCCTCCGGCGGGTCCTCGGTCTCGTGGCCGCTGCGCGGGTCACCGACGCAGCTGACCAGGGGGTTGCGCCGGTCACGCACCCGGCAGGCCTGGTTGCAGAGCAGGCAGGGCCGGACCTGCTCCGGGTGGCCCCGGCGCAGCCTGGCGACCAGGGCGGCGTCGGCGATCTGGGCCCGGGTCATCTCCACCAGGTCGCACACGCCGCCGTCCAGCGCCTCGCACGCGTCGCTCGTGCCGGTCACGCTGCCCTGCAGCACGACCGGGACCGCGCCGTGCAGAGCGTCCCGGACCTGCCTGGTGAGGGCGGCGTTGAACAGCGGCGCGGTGTGCCCGCCGGGCCGGTAGGCGCTGGCCGAGTACGGGCCGCCGCGCACCACGACCAGCAGGTCCAGCCAGTGGCTGAGCTCGCGGGCCTGGCCGGTTCCGGCCTCCGGGGCCACCCCCGCCCAGGGGGCCAGCTCATCGCAGGACAGCCGCAGGCTGAGGACGCGCCCCGGCCCGATCGCGTCCCGGACCGCGGTGAGCACCTCCCGGGTCAGCCGCAGCCGGTCGGTGCCGTAGCCGTCGGCCCGGTGGTTGGTCAGGCCCGAGTGGAACTGGCGCAGCAGCGCCCGGGGCCCGGCGTCGATCTCCACCCCGTCCGCGCCCGCCGCGACCGCCGCGCGGGCCGCAGCGGCGAACCCGGCGGCCAGCGCGGCGATCTCCGCGGGGCCCATCTCCGCCGGCACCTCGCGGGTGAGCGGGTCCGGGACGCCGGACGGCCCCCACAGCACCGCCTGGGAGTAGTCGGATGAACCCTGCAGCCCGGCGTGGCCCAGGCCGGCCAGCACCAGCGTGCCGTGCGGCTGGCACGCCGCGGCGATCTGCCGCCAGCCGTCCGCGGCCGCGGAGGCGAGCGGCGCCCGCTCATACGGCCAGTCCGACGGGTGCACCGACGCGGTCCCGGTGACGATGAGCCCGGCCCCGCCGGCCGCGCGCCGCTGGTAGTAGGCCACGTGCCGGGGCGAGAAGGCGCGCCCCCCGCCCAGGACGGCCTGGCCCAGGTTGGTCTCGTGCGGGCCGAACATGACCCGGGACTGCGCGACCCGTCCGGCCAGTGTGACCGGGCCGGTGAGCCGCGCGAATCCCCCCGTCATGTCAGCGTGTGCCACCCGCCGCGAAGCCGGCCAGCGGGTTGATGTCACAGGCCCGGTCCGGTGGCGCGGGCACCGGGCGGCGCCCGATCGTCACCGGCACCGGCCTGGGGGCCTGCCCGCGGCGGGCCTGGCCGCGCACCGGCCCGCGGTGCGAGTGATCCAGCCCGGGCCGGGGGAGCGCGGTCCGGTCCGCTCCGGCCAGTGCCTGCCCGGCCAGCGCCTGCTCCCCGAAGCCGCGGACGCACTCCGGGTCCGGGCCGTCCAGCGGCAGCCCGGTGAAGAACTTGGCGGCCATGCAGCCACCCCGGCACGAGTCGTAGAACTGGCACGAGCCGCAGGCCCCGCCTGCGGAGGGCCCGCGGAGCTCGGCGAACAGCGCCGAGTCCCGCCAGACCGCCTCGAAGCCGCCGCCGGCCCGGACGTTCCCGGCCAGGAAGTTCTCGTGGATCGCGAACGGGCACGCGTACACGTCACCGACCGGGTCGATGAGGCACACCACCCGGCCGGCGCCGCACATGTTCAGGCCCGGCAGCGCCTCGCCGTAGGCGGCGAGGTGGAAGAACGAGTCACCGGTCAGCACCTGCTCACCATGCGCGCACAGCCAGTCGTAGAGTTCGCGCTGCTGCCTGGCCGTGGGGTGCAGCTCGTCCCAGACGTCGGCGCCCCGGCCGGACGGCCGCAGCCGGGTCAGCCGCAGCTGGGCGCCGTAGCGGTCGGCCAGTGCCTTGAACTCGTCCAGCTGCCCGGCGTTCTGCCGGGTCACCACCACGGAGATCTTGAAGCCCCGGAACCCGGCCGCGGCCAGGTGCTCCATGGCCCGGATGGCCATCGCATGCGACCCCCGCCCGCGCACCGCGTCGTTGACCTCGGCGGTCGCGCCGTCCAGGGAGATCTGCACGTCCACGTAGTCGCTCGCGGCCAGCCTGCGGGCCACGGCCTCGTCGATGCGCACGCCGTTGGTGGAGAACTTCACCCCGACGTGATGGGCGGTGGCGTAGTCCACCAGCTCCCAGAAGTCGGGCCGGACCGTGGGCTCGCCGCCGCCGATGTTCACGTAGAACACCTGCATGCGTTCCAGCGTGTCGATGACGGCCTTGCACTCGGCGGTGCTCAGCTCGCCCGGATCCCGCCGGCCCGAGCTGGACAGGCAGTGCACGCAGGCCAGGTTGCAGGCGTAGGTCAGCTCCCAGGTGAGGCAGATCGGCGCGTCCAGCCCGTGCTCGAAGAGCTCCACCAGGGTTTCCGTGCTCACGCGGCCTCCCGCGGGCTGATCATGTGCGAGCCGGCCAGCGTGGCCAGGCCCCGCTCGTACGCGGGCAGGCCGGCCGGAGGGACCCCAGCCGCGGCGCAGGCCGCGCGGGCCGAGGGATGGTCGCCCAGCGACCGCACCACGGCCAGCATGGTCTGGTTCTTCAGGAACGACAGCCGCCGGGTGCCGAAGTGGTAGAGCAGCGCGCCGAACGGCTCGGGGCGCACCGCCACGCGCTCATCCAGCCGCCAGGGCCGGTCCAGGTCGAACAGGCCGCCCGGGTTCACCACCGCGGTCCCGGCCCGGTCAGTAGACACCGCACATGCCGTCGATGGACACCTCTTCGACCAGGAGTTCCCCGGCGACCAGGCTCTCGTCGGCTGCGCCGCGCGGTTCTGCTGCGCTGTGCGGTTCTGCTGGGCTGTGCGGTTCGGGTGCGCGGTGCTCTGCCGGCGTGGTCGCGGTCTGTTCGCTCATGCCTGCCTCCGGATCCGTCGTCGGCCCGCACTGGCTGGTCCGCCAGCACCGCCGCTGTCGTCTGCCCCGCACCGTGTGGCACGTAGTGCCGACGTTAACGGCACTGAGTGCCAAAGGTCAAGACGGGACTTCGGGCCTTTCACATGCCCGGCCCGGTCATGGCATGCTCCTGTCAGGCCCACGAGCCAGGCGGGGACGGAAAGGCGGTGCTGGCCGGTGAGCGCTACGGGGATACCTGCCCAGCTCGGCCGCAGGCGTATCACCTCCCGTGCGGAGCTGGAGCATGTCGCGTTCGAGCTGTTCGACCGGCAGGGGTTCGAGGGCACGACGATCGACGACATCGCGGTCGCGGCCGGGATCGGCCGCCGGACGTTCTTCCGCTACTTCCCGTCCAAGAACGACGTGCCGTGGGGGAACTTCGAGGACGAGCTGGACCGGATGCGGGGCTGGCTGGCCGCCTGCCCGCCGCAGTGGCCGCTGATGGACGCGATCCGGCTGGCTATCGTCGACTTCAACAAGGTGCCGCCGGAAGACGAGCGCTGGCACCGGCGCCGGATGCAGCTGATCCTGGGCGTGCCCGTGCTCCAGGCCCACTCCACCCTGCGCTACGCGGAATGGCGCCAGGTGATCGCGGATTTCGTGGCCGCGCGCACCGGCCAGCCCGCCTGCGGCCTGCTGCCGCAGACCATCGCCTACGCCATGCTCGGCGTGGCCGTCGCCGCCTACGAGCAGTGGCTGCAGGACGACGACAGCAACCTGAGCGAGCTGCTGGACACGGCCATGCGCGACCTCGCCGCGGCGTTCGGGGACGGCCTGCCGCTCCGGGTCGGGCCGGCTGGATGACGGCCGGCCTGATCCGGGACGACACCGGGGCCGTGGCCGGTGTCCCGGCCCGGGTCCGCCGGATCGTGTCCCTGGTGCCCTCGCTGACCGAGACCGTGGCGGTCACCGCGCCGGGCCTGGTGGCCGGGGCCACCGACTGGTGCACCCATCCGGCCGGCCTCGACGTGCCCCGGGTCCGCGGGACCAAGAACCCGGACCTCGGGGCGGTCATCGCGCTGCGCCCGGATCTGGTCCTGGCCAACGAGGAGGAGAACCGGGCGGCCGACCTGGCCGCGCTCCGCGCCGCGGGGCTGCCCGTGTGGGTGACAGTCATCCGCACGCTGGATGAGGCGCTGGCGTCGTTGCGGCGCCTGCTCACGCTGGCGTGCGGGCTCCCGGCCCCGGCGTGGCTGGACGCCGCGGCGCAGGCCTGGGACCGATCCGGGGCGGACCCGCGGCCGACCCGCCGGGCGGCCATCCCGGTCTGGCGCCGGCCGTGGATGGTGCTGGGCCGGGACACGTTCGCGGGCGACGTGCTGGCCCGGCTCGGGGTGGCCAACGTGTTCGCGGGGCACGCCGAGCGCTACCCGAGGGTGCCGCTGGACGCCATCCTGGCCACTCGGCCGGACCTGGTCGTGCTGCCCGACGAGCCGTACCGTTTCACGGCGGCGGACGGCCCCGGGTCCTTCCCCGGCGTGCCCGCGGCCCTGGTCAGCGGGCGCCACCTGACCTGGTACGGTCCTTCGCTGGCCGAGGCCCCGCAGGTCCTGGCGGCCCAGTTGGCCGCCGCGTCTTTTTTCCAGCCCTAACGATCCGTTCGTGACCGGGGCGACGTGCCCCTTCATGATCGCGACATCCTGGCCGAGCTGCCCAGCCTGGCCGCCGAGGTCGCCCGCGGGACCTTCCAGGTCGGCGCGCGGCCCCGTCCCGCTTGCGGACATCGAGACGGCCTGGAAAGACACCGGCGGCGATCAGCGCATCGTCATCACGCCCTGACCCCGCGCGGCGGGCCCTGGGGCCCGTGGGGTTCGCGGCGTGGATGATGCCCGGGTTCCCCTGCCAAGCCGCTCCGCCGTCCGTGATCATGACTTAGGTGTCGTTCCAGCGACCAGTGCCTCCTGGTCCGGGAAGCTCCACGTCATGCGTTCGAGCAGATCGCCGACGCTGGTCCGCTCCCCAGCGGTGGGTGGCGCGCCGGTGGTGCGGGCTCGTCACATTGAAGTCAGCGGCCATCGCCACTCACGTCCTCTCTGACGGGGCGTGCTGATGCGGACCGGCCCGGCGGCTGCTGCCGGAGAAGTGACTTAGTATTCACTTCAGGGTCACTGTAGGCACCGGCAGGCCGCTTGAAAGGGCCCAATCGCAATCGGGGGCGGCGAGTCTGGCGTGGCAAGTGAATAGGCGTTAACCTCAAGGGCACTCGGTAAAGGCACTGCGCTGGCAGGCATGACCGTCCTGCCGGACACAACCGAAGGAGGTTCGGTGCCCGTCCTGCGATCGGCGGTGGACACGGCCAGCGAGGCCTACCTGGCCAACCGGGCCGGGCAGCTGGCCGCCATCGCCGCCCTGAACGAGCAGCTCGAACTGGCCCGCGCGGGCGGCGGCGCAAAGTACGCGCAGCGGCACCGGGACCGCGGCCGGCTGCTGGCCCGGGAGCGCGTCGAGCTCCTCGTCGACCGGGACTCGCCGCTGCTGGAGCTGTCCTCGCTGGCCGCCTGGGGAACCGAGTTCGCGGTCGGGGCGAGCATCGTCACCTGCGTCGGCGTGGTGTCCGGTGTGGAGTGCGTCCTGATCGCCAGCGACCCGACCGTGCGCGGCGGGTCGATGAACCCGTACACGCTGCGCAAGAACCTGCGGGCCCTGGAGATCGCCCGCCGAAACCGCCTGCCGGTCATCAACCTGGTCGAGTCCGGCGGGGCCGACCTGCCCACGCAGTCGGACCTGTTCGTCCCGGCGGGCCGGATCTTCCACGATCTCACCGAACTGTCCGCGCTGGGCATCCCCACGATCGCGCTGGTCTTCGGCAACTCCACCGCGGGCGGCGCCTACGTGCCCGGGATGTGCGACTACTCGGTGCTGGTCGACGGCCAGGCCAAGGTGTTCCTGGGCGGCCCTCCGCTGGTCAAGATGGCCACCGGCGAGGAAACCGACGACGAGTCCCTCGGCGGCGCGGACATGCACTCGCGGATCTCCGGGCTGGCCGACCACTTCGCGGCCGATGAGCTCGACTGCATCCGGCTCGGCCGGCAGATCGTCGCGGAGCTGC
>Ga0137375_10012526_pt1 | contig 10042 bp, 9 predicted proteins | sample SagtaG_24_FD_104936 | JGI IMG/M metagenome (GOLD analysis project Ga0137375, IMG submission 104936) | Vadose zone soil microbial communities from Sagehorn Ranch, Mendocino, California, USA - Sage1_R_113_16 metaG | ecosystem: Environmental > Terrestrial > Soil > Vadose zone | place: USA...
ACCGAGGCCATCACGCAGCTCCGAAACGAGTTCAACCGGCCGCTGCGCATCGAGGAGGTCGCGCGCGAGTTGGGGATGAGCGTCTCAGGCTTCCACCACCACTTCAAGACGCTCACCGCAATGAGCCCGTTGCAGTTCCAGAAGCAGCTGCGGCTCCAGGAGGCCCGCCGGCTCATGCTCGGCGAGGGCCTCGACGCCGCGAGTGCCGGCTACCGCGTGGGGTATGACGACGCCTCGTACTTCAACCGCGAATACAAGAAGCTCTTCGGCGCGCCACCGGTACGCGACGTTGAACGGCTGCGGGAAGCCGCCCCGAAACGTGCCGACCTATGAGCCGATTGGGGCTGGTACCGGGCCGACGTGACTCGTGGTGACGAGCGCTCTGCGTTAGTGCCTTGATGTCCTTCTTGCTAGTGAACAGAATGAGTAATTCTGTTCACTCCTCATCTCTCAAAAAGGTTCGTTTGTGAGAGATTACTGGCGGTGCCCCCCTCGCCGCCTTTTTCGTGTTCATGCGTCTCTCAAAACTGTCTCCTGTAATATCCTTCTCAATACCTTATGCTCCCGATGAGTTTTGAGGAACGAGCAGCCACTCATGCCTGTAGAGGACGCAGCCTGATTTTACCTTTTTGAGGGGTTAAGCAAAAACCCCCAAAATGCAAAACATGAAGCATGAGGTGTGAAGGTAGTGCGTAAATCGTCGAGCGTGTTGCGTCGTGTGTAGCCAGCAGTCTCTAATCGCGTCACTCGGCGATAGCATAGGCAATCGCCTGTTCGAGCGACATTGCGCGCCCACGCGCTAGCTCGGCCTCCCACTCAGCCGGGGCTAGCTGCGCTTGTGCCGCTTCCAGCATGCGCCTGTAGATGGCCTGCGAGTTCGGCGAAAGCGGCATGCCGAACGCCTCGCGGATGGCCGTGGCAGCCCCGAGCAGCTGCGCGCAGCGTTGAGGTTGGTGCTGTGCCGCCGCCACGCCGCTCAGCCCTTCCAGTACGATCGCGAAGCTATCCTCGCTCTCCAGCTCGCGATACAGGGACAGTGCTTCACCGAAGTGTGCGGCTGCATCGCCGATCGCCCCGGTGGCCAATTCCGCCAGTCCGAGGTTGCGCAGCGTCCATGCCAGGTTTTGTTTTTGTTCGAGCGGCCGGAGGATCGCCAGGCTTTCCTGGAACAACGCCAGGCTGCGCTGGTTGTCGCCCCGCTCAAGCTCTGCCATCCCCAGGACATTGAGCGCCCCCGTCAGAATGCCCGGTGCGTTGAGCTGGCGAGCGATGGCGATGCATTCCTCAAGCAGCGCGGTCCCTTGATCGGAGAAACCTTGCTCCACTGCGGTGGCGCCTATGCGCTCCAACGACAGGGCAATATGCCAACGGTCATTGAGCAGCCGGAACATGGCGAGACTTTCAGCAGCCAGCGCATTGGCTCGCTCGTAGTCGCCCTGCAGGAGTGCGACATGGGACATCTGATCCAGTGCCCCCGCGATCCCGGCCCGGTCGTCCTGGGCACGAAAGATCGCCAGGCTCGCTTCGAAACACTCCAGCGCTGCCGGAAAATTGCCCAGCGCATCGAGCAAGATTCCGAGGTGGGTGAGCGCCTGAGCGCGCAGGGGGGTTGGGTCATCGGCACCAGATAAGGCTGCTTCGAACCAGGCGCGCCCCTCGCTCAAGCGACCTTGCAAATACCAGAAGCTGCCCAGAGCATTCGCGAGCTGCAGCGCGAGCGTGCGGTCGCGCGCGCCGCTGAGACACCAGCGCAGCGCTGCGCGCAGATTGTCCAGCTCTTGAGCGAGCCGACGCAGCAAGACGTTCCTGCCCTCATTGAACAGATGCGGCTCCGCTGCCTGCGCCAGGCCAAGGTAGTACTGCATGTGCTTTCGGCGCGTTGCATCGGCCGCGCTCTGAGCCGTGAACCGCTCAAGCGCATACTCGCGGATCGTCTCCAGCATGGTGAAGCGCAGCTCGCCGTCTGGCTCCACCTGCTGGCGCAGCAGGCTCTTATCCACCAGCGACGCCAGGCCGTCCAAAACGGAGGACGGAGAGCTAAGAGCTGACGCCAGGGCATCAACACTCGGCCCTCCGTCCTCCGTGCTCAACACTGCCTCGGCAGCCTCCAGCGTGCAGCCGCCGACGAACACCGCCAGGTGCGCAAAGAGCGTCTGCTCACCCACCGCGAGTAAGTTGTAGCTCCAATCAATCGTACTGCGTAAGGTCTGCTGACGGGCTGGCGCATCACTGGCACCGCCGGTGAGCAGCTTGAGGCGCGTGTCGAGTCGCGCGAGAAGCGCCGCGGGCGTGAGCATCTTGCTGCGGGCCGCCGCCAGCTCAATGGCCAGGGGCAAGCCATCGAGACGATGACATACGTGAGCGACCGCGGCAGCATTTGTATCCGTGAGGGCAAAATCGGGCCGCACCGCTTGGGCGCGCTCGACGAACAGGCGCACCGCGTCGTTCCGGAGCAGCCCATCGAGCGATGGTAGGTGGGCAGGATCGGGCAGGGGCAGCGGCGGCACCACCACCTCGCGCTCGCCGTAGACGTGGAGCACCGTGCGGCTGGTGACGAGGAGCTTCAGCCCTGGTGCGGCGCTCAGGAGCGAGCCGATCAGTGGCGCCACGCCCTCCGCAAGATGTTCGACGTTATCGAGGAGCAGCAGGAGATGCCGATCGCGCAGGTAGGCGGTGATCTGGTCGATCAGCGGCTGGTCGCCGCGTTCCTGGACACCGAGGCTCTGAACGATCGCGGAGGGGATCAGGCGCGTGTCGGCGATGGGGGCGAGCGCGACGAACCAGACGCCGTCGGCGAAGTCGTCGCGTAGCTCCGTCGCCACCTGGATCGCGAGGCGCGTCTTACCGATCCCGCCTGGGCCACTTAGGGTCACGAGCCGGACGTCATCACGGCGCAGGAGCACACAGACATCCGCGACTGCTTCTTCGCGCCCGATGAACGCGGTCGCCTGGGCTGGCAGATTGATGCGCCGAGGCACTGAAGCGGCGTTCGCGGGAGTAGGGGAATCGCTGGGCTGACTCGGGGCTACCTGGGCCAGCTCCCGTTCGAGTCGGGCCAGCTCAGCCCGCAGATCCTCGATCTCGATCCGAATATGCGGCGGCGTGTCGCTACCCTTGAGCGCCGCCTGCTGCTCCAGCTCCCGGAGCCGACGCTGATGTGTCCGCAGCAACTTCTGGAAGTGCTGGTACTGCTCGTCGTCCATCGGAATCTCCACACCCAATGCGGCTCGTGCCTGGCTCATGATAGCATGGGAGGCAAGGCCCGGATGGAGGACTGCGTGCGATGTGGTCTGTGCTCAGGACTCAGCCCTCAGCACTCAATACTGTCTTGACCCAGGCGCGGTTGGCGTCGGCGTAAGAGACGAAGAGGTCGTATATCGGAGGCGGCGCCTTCATACGATCCTCCTCGGGGTTCCACGTTGGGGATATCCCTGTCTAGATTATATAACGATCAAGCGGCGAGAATTCGTCTACCCTGCGACAACGCCATTGTTGTCCAGAACCAGCCATGGAAAGTACGCCGTAATGGTCCGGACACGGCTCGCGATCTCGACCGTTGATGGTGCCGTGTATTCGAACGATACCACTGTTGAGTCGCAGAACGGACCGTAGATCTCGCTAATGGCAACGGCATCCTCTTGGGAAGCAAGCCGAATTGTGGCAGTCATGTGTGTTGTCCGTCTATGAAAATTAGACGGATGCGCGTCCGTCTATCGCTTCGCTCATGATACTATGTAGGTCAAGGGGCAACCCAGGGACTACTCTACCACATTACAACGTGGTACCGCGACAGGCAGGTAAAGCTAAAATCATCGCGCTTCGTCTGCCAATTGCAAGCGCAGCCCTGAGCCAAATATAATTCACGTCTTTCTTTATTATTTTAATCAACAATTTTTGCATCTTCATAGCCACCATGAAGCACCTGACCGTCAAGCACTCCGTAGCCGCTGGGCAGACCTCCTCCCGCTGAACTGGTCCCGCTGATCCAACCACAACCCGCCGCATAATCACCCGCTTACAAGGGGAGCATTGCATCTCTTTGTAGGACGATGCGGAACTGAAGCAAGTTCAAACTGTCTTTATCACTACAAATTGTAATAAGTGGATCGGTGATGACATCCTGCGCCCCTTCCTGCTATTGTGAGAGGCTTCTAGGGGTATGCCGTGTGGCCGCGGCCAACCGGAGCAGGCTTGGTTAGCTCGTTAAGGCTTACCCACCGCAACGTGTTGCTGCAGTGCCCGATTGCACCGTGTAGCGCTTTTGCTGGCCACCTGGATAGGTGATAATCACGTTGACCTTTGAATAATACCTATGAGGACCTAAGCACCGCTTCATGTCAGTAAATGCTTTGACTGCTGTAGTATCAGGCCCGCTCCTGTTTCCGGAAAGGACTACTTTGCTGTCTTGGTAGAGGTCGACACCCGTAATAAGCAAGGTGACTCCGGAAAGACTTGTTGTTTCTGTGATACTCCCAGCTCCTCCGATCCTGTGGTTAGTATAGTCGATAACCATCCAGGCACAGATTGCGATTGGTGAAGTCGCCTCCTGTGTATTCAGTTCTCTTGGCCATACACAATCTTTCTGACGGTCCAACACGCCCAAGGTTTTCGTCGGAATAGGGGGGACAGTCACAGCCGGTAATACAGACTGGCTATTGGGCACAGGTTGGAGCTGCTCTTGAGCAAATGGAACATTACGAAAGATAAGAAGGAATAAGACACCGATTCCTATCAGAAACGCCAGCAGCGGGTAGGCAAAGCGATGCGCTGGAGATAATGACTGGGCTTTATCAAGTGTTAATTGGTCAGCGGAGGTTTGTCGAGAAGCACCGCTCCCTTGGATACCTGTCGCTGCAAGTACCTGGCGTAGGTCTGCAACCAATCCTCTGGCATCGGCATACCGAGCATGTGGGTCATTGGCAGTAGCACGCTGAATTACTTTATCTAGTTCAATGGGTAGATGAGGAAACTGGTCGTGTATACTGAGTGGTGGTCCATGTAATTGCTGGTCCACAACTTCACCTGGATTCGATCCCTGAAACGCCGAAACCCCTGTCAGCAATTCGTAGAGCACTACCCCTAGGCTGTATATATCGCTCTGCGGAGTTGCACGAGCGAGATGGATCTGTTCGGGTGCCGCATAGCCAGGAGTAAAGGCGCGCGCCTCTGAGAGAGGAGTACCAGCAGTTAGATCTGGGCCAGTAGCAATGCCGAAATCTGCCAAGTAGGCATTGCCTTCGCTATCGAGCAGAAGGTTAGCGGGCTTGAGGTCACGGTGGATGACGCCGCGGGCGTGTGCGTAGTCTAGCCCCTCTGCAATCTGCTCGATGATCTTGACCACCGTGGGTGGCTCTAGGGGGCCATGTCGCAGCACATCAGCAAGACTCCCACCGGACATCCAACGCATCACAAGGTAGGCGCCCCCTAAGGGATCAGGCCAGTAATCGTAGAGGGGGACGATGCGAGGATTCTCCAGGCGCGCGACGAGCCGTGCCTCAGCCTCAAAGCGTTGGATGAAGCCAGGCAGGTTGGCAAACTGGGGCTGGATTACCTTGAGGGCAACCTCACGGCCTGCGGACGCCTGGACGGCGTTGTATATGGCTCCAAAGCCCCCTTCGGTGACCTTGCGGCGCACGATGTAGCCTTTGAGAGTGGTTCCACTCAGGTCCATCATGTGCATACATTCCTCAAGCCCGAGCCAGCATGCCTCACTCTCACACGACCAAGCGCACCCCTTGCCCCCGGACCGTTTCTAGAAAGGTAAAGCCATCGCTAGCCGCCCGCAGTTTGGCCCGCACGTCGTGCAGGAGAACCTCTAGACTCCCTTTGCGCTCGAAAGGGTTGGCATCACCCCAAAGAGCGGCAAGCAAGTCATCATACAAACACAAGCGTTCGGTGTGGCGGTGGAGGTAGGCGATAAGCCGATATTCCAGAGGCGTCAACTTTACCCGCGTACCATAGACGTAGACTTTCCCGCGTTCGGGGTCAACGTCAAAGGGAATAACCTGGGTCCGATGCTGCGATTCTAGGAACTGAAGTCGCACATGCTCCTTGCGAGCGGGAATACGAAAGACATCACAATGTTTGAGCGGATGGGACTCGCCGGGTGCTAACTCGTGTTCGTACAACCCGATACCCTGGTGCCCGTGCCAGTTGTGCAACTCGTACCCGGTCTCAGCGGAGACGATCTTAGCATGGCAAACTGACACCGTCTGCAGATCGAGGTAGAGGATTTCTGCACCCGGTGGATCGGCTTCATCCGACTGAAGGCGACCAAGGCACGTCACCACAGCGTTCAGCGGGAAGACGTGTGTCGTGTCGGGGTCATGTGGAGTGCAGTAGAGCAGATACGGCACGGTTTCGATCGATGGCAAGGCGTGCCCCCTTTCAACCAATAGGTGCTGCCAGCTTTCGATTGTGCGTTAAAGGCCACACTTGTGACCAAAGGGACCTTTGCTAGAGGGACGCCGATAAGTATAGGCAGGCTGATGCTCGGTCGTCAAGTAATCTTGCCCACTCTTTTTCAGATTATTAAGCGTTTGCTTAGCGATTACCAGGATTGAAGTGGCCACTGATAGCGAATATTATTGGCAACAAATCCAGCATCACCACGCTCAATTACACATCACGTAGCTTAGCCGATGCGAGACCAAACGAGTGCGAGAAAGGAGGAATTATTCCATCTTAAGTCAGTCTCGTAACGGGCGTCTCCAGATGAATGAGCAGAAAGGAGGTTTCCCAGGGGGCTGTTGGCATTCCTTATGGTTCTGCCTGTGCCTGTCTACACCGACCCCCCGAACACCCGGGTAAAGCGGTCGGGTTTGAGGCACGGGTAGTCCGAATACCACCACTAATTCTGACCCTTATCTATAAAGGAGGTTCACCAAATGAAGCCGAAGTATGCACGCTGGCTTATCCTGGCTGTCGCCGCAGCACTACTATCTCTGCTGCCATCGCCACAAACGACCAACGCGGCTATGGTTCCCTCGCTGGTTCAGGCCTATCCTCCAAGGGGGTGTGTGGATCTCTACCAGGATGACAACCACGGAGGCGAAAGACTACGTTACTGCCGGCCAGTGAATGTCGCGTCGCTCAGCGCTCACTGGAACGATAGGATCAGTTCCATCTACGTCGGCTACGGGAGGCACATCTGGGTATTCACTGAGTCGGGCTATCGCGGAGCCAGACGCTGCTTCCCCGGCAACACCTATGTGAACTCACTGCGCGCATTCAGGATCGACTGGCGCAAGACCTGGAATGACATCATTTCATCATTCCAGATCCATAATGGAAACAACTGCTGAACCAGCAGTCTCAACATTAGGACTGTCTCACAGCTAATCAGCCACTGACTTAAGACAACGCGCTGATGGTCGCCCCTGGCCACGTTCGCCGGGGGCGTGCGGTTTTGCACAACCTCGGGGTCCAAGTCGGCCTAGTACCGTAACCAGCAATATTGGTAGTCACATTCAGCAACTCTCCCCATCATATCGTACCACGATCAGCAGCGCCTTATGTTGGTCGTTAACTCCTGGTACAGTGACTCAGCACCTCTGTCTCCTTTCCTCATGGCGTAGACGGCAGCCCTCCGGTGCGCTAAGGACCGCCCGCGGACAGGAATGGCCACTTCACCCCTTCAAGCTACGCACAAGCTTCCAGGCGGTTGTTCGTGATTGTACCGCCATTCTCGATTGCCATCGTAACCTTCCACAAGCTATGCTCAGGCGCATACCGCGCTCATCATTGCAGCACCATGCGGAACCGAAGTAGGTTCAAACTGTCTTTACCACTACAACTGGTAGTACGTTTCACCATGCAAGCGGCGCGGACGCGGTGGCGACAGAAACAGAGCAGGTGTTGAGCACACTGGTCCGCGAAAGCTATGCTGCTACGTGCCCGCGAGATCGGCTAAAAACGGCGCTGCGTTTCAAGGAATGGTTGGGCATCGCTGCTACCGTCCTGCGCCCCTTCCTGCCAGTGTTAGCGGCTTCCAGGGGTATGCTCGATGGCCGTCGCCGATCGAAGCGGCAACACTGGCAAGACGGGCCATATCCGTTCAGATACAGCCCGTCCATCTGCGCTTTTATGGCACTGCCGATCAGCTTGGTCACCGCGGCGTCAACCGCCGCTTGGGGTCGACATGACCCCCAGCTGCTGCATCATCCCCATAACATCAATGTGGTGATGCACCTCGTGAATTTGGTCGCCCTGGAAGGTGAGCCAGACGATAGCCGGCACCATCACCCGCCGACCAGATGGCGGCAACGTACCGCTTGCGGTTGGGAAGGCACCGGTTTGTGTGCCTTCCCAGAGCACCTCCTGCACGACTGCATTCCCGCTGCTGAGACTGTTGCGAATCGTGCCTTTGGCGTCCGGAAAGGCCTGCTTCCATTCCTTGGTGACTTGCACATACGCATCCGCGCCTTGGACCCGCCGTTGCGTGCCGCTCTCTTCATACACGACATTGGGTGCGAGTGGTGCTTTGAAGCGCGCCCAATCGTCGGTATTGAATGCCTCGATGATGTCCTGTGCAACCTGAGTAAGGTCCTTAGAATGTTGAGAAGTCATAGCCGGTCTCCTTGTGCCCGCATTGTTGAAAATTACGGCGGGCACGATCGTCACATCTTCTGGATAACCTGTGCCATCTCGGCCTCGGTAAATGCCCGCAACGTTTCGCTGCGGACATTGCCCGCGCCCGCGATGTTGAATAAGCCGGCGAGCATAGCCTGCTCATCGGGTGCCTCGACCACGGCCACCATATCATACTGGCCTTGGGTCCAGTAGAGGCCATGGACGGTAAAGCCGCGCTGCTCGTTTTCGGCCCGACTCTCGCGGGCCCGCTGCACGGTGCCCTTGATGTTCTTGGCCCCAGCATCGGTGAACTTGTAGAGCACGACATAGGTTGGCATGGCTTCCTCCTTTACCCGCTAGCGCTTGCCGCACACCAACGGGCTTTGCAACCGCGTTATGACCATCATCATTCTGGCGGCCCGCATAGCTGCCGTGGCGAGCTGCCGGCTCACAGCAATGAGCTGCGGCGCGGCAGCAATGGGAACGGAATGAAGCGTGTCGCAAGGGAACGGCACTGTGGAGAAATTGACACCACCTCCTTTCCCGTTGCAGGGCGGAATGCCGCCTCGGCATGACAGGACACCCACTCCGGTGGTGAAGGAACTCAGCAGGTTGGCAAATCTGAGGGGCACGCAGCCGACGGGCACGACAGCGGAGGGCAAATAAGGTGGCGGAAAGTGAGAGGAAGGCCCCTCTGCCACTAGTATACGCCGAGTGTCAAGTAAAAAGTGGTTGACGGGTGCCCGTCAGAGTTTTGCTTTTATGACTTGCAGCTCTACGACATCTGCTGTAGCATCGTCGCAGGAATTACACATGCAAAGGAGCTACGATGAGCGAGCGAGTAGGATTTATCGGCCTGGGGATCATGGGCCGCGGGATGGTGCGCAACCTGCTGAAGGCCGGCTTCCCGGTACGGGTGTGGAACCGCACCGCCAGTCGCATGGACGAGCTGGCGGCCGAGGGGGCCGGGCCGGCCAGCAGCCCCGGCGACGTCGCGTTTCACACCGACATCGTGATCACCTGCGTCAGCGACACGCCCGACGTCGAGGAGGTGATCCTGGGCGAGAGCGGGGTGATCCGCGGCGCGCCGCCCGGATCGCTGGTGATCGACATGAGCACGATCAGCCCGCAGGCGACCGAGGCGATCGCCGCGAAGCTGGCCGAGCGCGGCGTCCACATGCTCGACGCGCCGGTCAGCGGCGGCAGCGAGGGCGCGGCGCGCGGCGCCCTGAGCATCATGGTCGGCGGCGACGCGGCGGATGTCGAGCGGGCGATGCCGGTGTTCCAGGCCATGGGCAAGACCATCACCCACGTCGGCGCCGCCGGCGCGGGCCAGACGGTCAAGCTGGTCAACCAGATCCTGGTGGTCGGCAACATGCTGGCGGCGGCCGAGGCGCTGCTGTTCGCCCAGGCCGGCGGCGTGGACCTGCAGAAGGCGCTCGCGGCGGTGGCCGGCGGCGCGGGCGGCAGC
>Ga0137375_10012529_pt1 | contig 10042 bp, 8 predicted proteins | sample SagtaG_24_FD_104936 | JGI IMG/M metagenome (GOLD analysis project Ga0137375, IMG submission 104936) | Vadose zone soil microbial communities from Sagehorn Ranch, Mendocino, California, USA - Sage1_R_113_16 metaG | ecosystem: Environmental > Terrestrial > Soil > Vadose zone | place: USA...
ATGTACGCCGACAATTTGATCTTCCTCGCGGAGGACAGGTTGATCACGGATACGGTCGCGAAGTTCAATTGGGACCCGAAAGTACCGTTCGATCAGTTCGATGCGAGATCGATTAATAACGCACGGAACGCGAGAGAAAGTCAGGTGTACAGAGATCGATTCCTGGATTCGATAAGGGATAGGCTTGGTATCGCTGCAGTGAAGGGAGAAGCATTGGACCTTTGCCAGGAGCTCTTTCTCGCTGATGGCGCGCGCTCTGACGAAGAAGACGCCGTGCTTCAAAATCTGAGGAAGCTGCTCGAATAGATTCCGAATGGTTATGCCACCAACCCCGGGTACGCGAAGCTGTTCGCGGAGCTCGGCGCCGACAGCCTCACGGTCGGTATCGTGCTGATTCCGTTCCTGCGCAAACTGATCACCGACAAGGCCGAGACACCTCCGGTCGAAACGCCGGCGACTGTCGTCCCCGTCGCTTGAATACCATTGAACACGGCATCATTCTTCACTCAGTTGGAATGGTGACGGCTGCGAAATTCGACGAGGTGTTTAAAAAACGCGTGCGCTTTTCATTGACTAAACAAATGACTCTCCGGTTTCAGTCTCCGCTTTCGGATTTCTTGTCGTTAAGTTTCTTGAAGAAAGCGGGGAGTTTTACGCCAAAACGGAGCGCCAACTGGTTCCTACCGTCCAATGGGGTACGATAGCACGAGTTATCTTCCGAAGAGGGTCACTCGGGAAAGGGTCGAAGAATTGGGCGAACTGCTTGGCTATAAGCGGCACACGTTTCGAGAAGGGAAAGGCAAGCAGTCAGTCGTTTTCCATTACTTTGAAGAACAGAATTATTTAAGCGCGTGCGGTGTCCGCTTAGTTGTCAGGAAAGGTTCGCGTGGCATCGAAGTGGATACCCGCACAAACATTTGGTGCAGCGAAGATGACATGCGAATGCAAAACCTAACGGTAAAGCGACTTCGAGACTATCTCGGTGGTCGTTTTATCACCGACTTTGGGCGTAATCGATATTTTCGGTTCGAAGGAGATCGTCTTGAACCACCGGAGGCGGGGTGTGCCCTAGCATTTTCGAGGTTCGGCCACAACATGGTCAAAATGGAAATTTATATCGAGAATCGACGGTTCGAAGGCAAGCACTGGGAGACGACAGGTCAGTTTAATTTCGCCGACGATATCAATCCCCGCATTTTTTCAAACAACATGCTCGTTCCGTTTATGGTGGCAGCCTTGGAAGAATACTTTCAGGCGACATTTGTTGCGTTGCTAAAGTATTCGCCAAAGAAACTGACAATTCTTAAGAATAGTCGTGTCAGACCAGAAGATCTGATGGCAATTGCAAAAGGCACGACGTCAGTGGAGAGGGCAATCTCCGACCAATTTTCCTTTCAACATCTTGAGCAAATCGCTAGTCATTTCAAGAGCATCGACGCTCGTTTAGATGTAGCGGGTGTGTTGCGAAAGCCCTATAGGCGCAGGCGGCGTTCACTCTATGAATCATTTGCAGCGCTCATTAAACATCGTCACGACATTATTCACAGAAGTGAAACACTTACTAATTTTACCGACGATCTCGCCATTACCGCACTCGAGGATTTAGAAGCGGGAATAACTCGCGTCTATACAATGATCGTTCGCACGTTCGGTTGGCATTTTATTAAGGAATGGGGGAGCGGCGTAGAGCGGATGCGTAAGAAAATAGTTGCATCAATGTTGAAGAAAAAGTCGCAGCCTAGAAACGCGGGACAATAACGACCGGGTGCTCGTGGCTGCCTCATTTAGAACACCGTGATCGAATCCGCGTATTGGAAAACGGAGTTATTCGTGGCAGCCGACGAAATCGAAAGCAAGTGTCCGATCAACCGTTGGACGGAAAGGCGTGCGGTTTTACTAGAACGCGAGATCATTCTCGCAATGTTTTGCGTCCGATCACTAATCGAACGCTCGAAAATATCCAAAGCTCTTACCGAAACCCCAATTGACGTCATCGCACATCCGAAAAAGACTGTGGAACCGGTGACACTCTTGAACCGCGGCGATATTCACGAATTATTCGATTTGGACGCAACATCGACAAGAAGCGTCACCCTGGCGTTCCTCTGCAATCAGATCATTCACAGTTACATCATTTTTCCGCTTCGCGACGAAACGCGGCGATTTTCCCACATGTTGGTTTGCTCCGATTTTGAACGAAACCGATTTCTTTATACCGTCTCTATTAGCAAAATTGTCTCTCTAATTCGCCAGGTTGCTTCAGATTACCCGCCGCATATGCATCTCGAGTACGACTTTAAGATTCAAGATTATAGAATTACAAATGATAATGCCTTGGATGTATGACCGACAAACCAACACATTGCACAGATCCTGAAGTCCGCGGATTCAAAAGAATGGAATGTCAAATGTTGAGATGTGGGCTTGCTTTCGGGTTTTGACCCTCAGCCCACTGTCCGTCAAATCAATGCAACCCTACTCTGACCGCCTATCCACCTCCATTCCATTTCCTCTTGCTTGGTGTGAAGGCGTTGCTTTGCGCTCCAGCGGCGAGGCCGCGGGCGCACGCGCTGCATTCGCACGAGCGCGTAACGAAGTGCAAGAAATTCTAAAAAAGCAACCGGATTACGCTGAAGAGCTATGCGTTTTGGGAATGACCGACGCAGCACTGGGTAAAAAGGACGAAGCACTTCGCGAAGGTCGGCGAGCAGTTGAACTGCTTCCCGTCAATAAGGACACGATGAATAGTCCGAAACTCAGCGAATATCTGGCTGTTATCTACGCCTGGACAGGCGAAAAGAAGACTAGCGCTCGATGAGCTAAATAAGCTCACCCAAATGCCAAGCGACATAAACTACGGTGAATTGCGTCTCAATCTCTATTGGGATCCACTTCGGGGCGACCGACGGTTCGAAAAAATCGTCGCCGCGCTCGCGCCCGACGCGAAGAAACCGTAGCAATATTCATGCAACCTCTATTTTCAATCACGGTTTTGTCACTCCATTGGTAAACATCCGCTGCTAGCCCGAAAAGCTTGCATCGCCCTACTCACATCCTCCGCGCGCGCAAACTAATACTCGGAAGTTGCAGTGGCCCTTCCCGCACCGGAGTTACTTAAGATCCTTGCTGATGTCGTCAATCAAATCCTTCAAATCATCGACCATTGGAGGGGTGGTGGCCGCCTTCACTTTTACACACTCACCAATGCGGCCAGTCAAACCAGTTAATTCGATGCTCTTTGCATATTTATCGGTTTGAGACATCTCCGACTCACTGATTCTCATGCTGCCGATTGTCTGCGTTGGCTTACCGTTACTCCACACCCGGACTCTGAAGTTATCTGGATATTTATCCTGCCGGAGCCGTTTGACAATGTTACTCAGGTTCGGTTCGGGAAGTGGGGTTCCAGGAAACTCTATACAACGATTGCCTTGAACCGCTGGCTTTCCCTTTTGTTGTTGGCCTGCCGCAAGGCAAACCGCGCCCACGATAGCTGAGACTACTAGAATAGGTATTAAGCGCGTTTTCGTAATGGTTGTCCTTTTGTCGTGGTAGTATTCTGCACAGTTGAAGTCCAAAGTTGGTCCTCGTCGCTCATGGAGGTACCGGCTGCGGCGCGGAAGGGGGTAGTTGTCCTTTCACCGATTCGATAAGATTCTGCAAGGCTTGGAATTGCTGCCCCACAGAGTTAGCTTGGCTCTTGGTAAATAGCTTCTTACAAAACGCGTAGTATCTACACCGGCATTCGCTCTTAATGTAATAGTACTGCCCGTGCCATATTCTCAATGTGCCCTCTACGTACTCGCTCGGGCTTGGTCGGTTGAATAGCTCTCGCGGGCCGCCTAGAGGACCCGCATTCGGGAAGCCAGTAACTGAACACCCAGATGGACAAGAGCCATGGTACGTTTCCGTGTATTTAGTCGCGTCGTACAGAAAGTCTTCGTACAGATTGTAAATATTGGTTGCAGGAGCCTTAGGCGGTGTTTTTTCAGTTTGAATCTGTGTTACGATTAGCGGCGCAGGCGTCGACGTCTCTCCCGGTTTCGGTGTCGGTGTCGAGGTGGGGCTCGGCAACGATGCGGTTATGGTTTGTTTGGAGGCTTCAAACTTGTCGGGTGGCGGCGGAGGCGATGGTTCTGGGGGAAACTGGCCGAGCACAGTATTGGCGGTGATTTGAAGACTGTCGCTACGGTTGGGCGACACGGAATACGAGAATGGCCACGTGATAGCCCTGGTGAACGCGTGAGCCGCCGACGTCATTGGGCCGGTTCTAGTTTCCGTTCGCATGTTGCCGCCCCCAACTGAGCCCGTTACTTGAGCCACATCCGTTGTGGTTAGCGATGAAACATCGACATGAACAAACGGGAGCTGATGATATGTTCTAATCAGGTTCTCCATAATTTCATCGTTGTAGTAGTGCATCACTTGCTCGCGCATTTTGCCAGCCGCCATCCGGTTCTCAGTGGCCATGCAACCCACAAGTACGATCGAAATTAGTAAGCCAGCTGCCGTTAATTGCTTATTCCGGCCAAGGAATCGTAGCGTGGCATGCAATGCGGGGAACAGTTTTTTCATAAGGACCTCCAGATGCGTTGTCGCGATTCCCATCCGCGTGCGCTCGCGAGGCCCTGCCGAAACAACGCTTTAGCAGAGCGCGTAGGTTCGTGTAAAGGAAAATATTCACGCGAACCCTGACGGATGTGATCGCACAAATAAAATGATAGAATGGGGTCGGTCCTCACTTTTGACACTGGTTGTCGGTGAAGAGGTGCCAGTTTGAAGAACTGCACGGCGTTCCGGAACAATGAGGTTCCGCTTTCAAACGCCTTATGCTGCGGTAGAGCGACGGCGCGTCAGTCGCTCGCAGCCTGCGCGAAGCGTACTTACACTGGAGCGATGCGCAGGGCTTGGAAAAAGATTCGCTACCGTCTGGAGTGGCTGGCGCTCAAATCCGCCTCGAAATTCCTTCCGCTTTTGTCGCGCAAAGCTAGTGGAATGGGGGTCAGTCCTCACTTTTGACACTGCTGATGCACGAAGAGGTGTCCGTCAATTGCCGCAGTTTTTCGCAAAATTTTTCTCCGGCAGGTGTGTTCTAATCCTGGCTCTCGCTCTTTTCGCGATCGTCGCTCTTTCGATCCGAATCGTAACCGTACGCGACGCGATAGAAGTAGTGCCGGATGAACTTGCCATCACGGGCGAGATCCCCTCGCACCACCGGCCCAAGCCGTTCGCTATGTCTAGCCACCGCCCTGCGGGTAAGGTCGTTTTCATTGAATGCAACAAGCACGATTGCCTTCCCAGTCTGCTCTTTGGCCGGAAACCAGAACTGGTACATGAGGGCGTTCTTTCCGAAGAGATTAATCCCTGCGGTATCGAGAAATCCCGGGGACTCGTCCTTGTCGTAAAACGCCATTTCGCTCGAAATGAAATTGCGGTCCATGCCGACGACGATTGGCTCCATTTTGATTTCGTCTTCGACACCCTTCTCAATCAAATCCACCTGTCGCGCGAGTTCGCGCCAGCCGACTGGGAGCAGATTCATTTGGGTGCTATAGCCGATGCCGGGCAGTCCCAGCGCGAGGTAATGGAAAAAAACTCCATACGCCAGCGCGCAAATCATCACGGTCGGCAGCCACGCCGCGCGTACCCATCGATCGCTCGCGCGTTGACGAAACTGCCAAAGGCCAAGCGCAAGTGCCGGAAGCGCTGCCAGGAAGATCGGCCCCGTCCACCATAGCTTAATCGGATGGCGCAGGCTGAAAAAGGCAAACACTGCGAACGGGGCCGCCATAAAGACTTTCATGAAAAGGATCTGTCGCGCGCGTGCCGCACTATCGGCATTTTTCAGGAATGCAAAGATCAGCAAACCAGCGAGTCCCGTCGGCGTGAGTGCGGTAGCGATGGAAAGGATCAACTCGCCCGTTGAGAATCGGGGCTCGGCACCCACGCGTTGCACCCCCTGGTATGAGAAGGACGCCCAATCGTGCTGAGCGTTCCACAGAATCACCGGCGAGAATAAAGCGAACGCGAGCAGCGTCGCCGCGTACGGTTCCCATCGCAAAAACCATCGGCGAGACGATGCATCGACGAGAAGAAAAACTCCCGCTGCGAGACCCACTAGTCCGATGGAATATTTCGAAAGCATTCCAAGCCCCATGGCGATCCCGACGCCGAGCCACGCGCCGCGTTGTTGCGCAACGAGAGCGCGTTCGAGGAAAAAAAGCGCCGCCGCCCAGCACGCCGTAAGCGGCGAATCCGGCGTGATCATGAATGCGACCCCGAAGAAAAACGGCAGCGCACTGACGAGTAAAAGGGCGCACCAAGCCGTCGTCTCATCGAGCAAGTTCCGCGTGATCCGAAATGTAAAGAAAGCCGTGACGAGCCAGCAGAGCCACGCGCCGATGCGGACGCCGAATTCGTTGTTGCCAAAAAGCCACGTCCCCGCACCGATCAGCCACGCGACCATCGGAGGGTGGTCGAGATAGCCGAAGTCCATGTGCTTTGCATAGTTCCAGTAATACGCTTCCTCCGGGAAAAGCTCGGTCTGCCCGAGATAAACCAACCGCAGCAGCGCCAGATAAGCAGCACCGGCCAGAGCGAGAGTGCGCCAGCGATTTTCGGCCGAAACGTTTTCCAGAGAAGCGCCACATTTGATCGCCGCAGCGGATACAGCAATCGCCGGAAGAATCGCCCACGCGGTAGGCACGTGAAAGGTGTTGACGAACATGTCGAGCACACCACCCCGCAGCAGCAATGCCGCAGCCGCTGTAATCCCAATGAATGCACGGTCTATTAGCGAGCCGCGCATCAGCGCAAGTCCGATGAGCATTGCGATCGCGAAACTCGCGACATGCGCGACACCAAAGAACACGCCGCGAGCGAGCAACACTTCGAAGAGTGCCAGGTCAACCGCCGCGCAAATCCAGCCAAGAGAGGATCGCACGCGCGTCACGCGAAGACACCTTTCTCAGGCATAGGACCTCGAACCTTCACCGACGGCTGTGGTTTGTCGACATCGGTTAAGCCCAATCGTCGACATCGCAACGCGACGCTCCGGCAATGTTCGTAGAGCCTATCCGACAAATGGATGCGAGCATAACACAGGTTTTCTTGCCTGTGCGTTGGGCAGGCTCCCAGCCTGTCGCCAGCGGCATCCGCGGGCAAGATGCTCGCGGGGACGAACAGCCCGGAAGGATGTGTCACGATTTGTCGGATAGGCTCTAGGATTAGTGCTGGCGACGAACAGTCAGTTCGTCAATTTCCAGTCGCCGAATTCGCGGGCGGCCGGTGACCAGTCGGGCGAACTGCTGCTTGCCGAACGTCTAATAAATCAGCGGGCTCGGTTTCATGAATACGGCCATAATCGACCGTAAGCCGGCCACCTCCATGATCAGTGTAAATTTCGACGAATCGTTTGCCGAATTGGATGTCGCGCCAGGTATAATCCTTTTGCGTTTGGACAGCGGCAGCGATAACCGGATCGATCCCAACAACAGATACAAAAAAGAGGACGCGGCTGGCCTGGAGCGATTCAGGAGTTACGCCAAAGAGCGGACTTTTCTCATTGATTGTATGCCGCAAAGTTAATGCCGCCGGGAAGACCGTCAGTCGATCGAATTGCAGTTTCAGATGATAAAAATATCTGAAGTCTCCACCTTCGAGCAACGGTTCATCGCGCGAAAACATGATCCGAAATTCCGCTTCGACCATGCTGTGATGGTTCTCGTTGCCAATCCGGACCATCAGCGTCGGCTCTCCATTTAATGGCGCGATCACGATTGATTTGCTAAAGACGACGCGAGCGATTGGTCGCGAAAAACGGACGAAAATCAGGCCGGTCATTACCGCGAGCAAGAATATCCCGGTCATGATCTCGATCGTGCTGACGACATGGCCGTAGAGAGTCTGAGGATACATGTGGCCGTAACCGACGGTCGCCAGCGTTTGCACGCTGAAGAAAAAGCAATCGAGAAACCCGTGCGTCGTTGTCCCGGCAATGCTGTTGTGGCCGAGACTGTAAAGAGCGGCAAAAAGAAGATTCAGTCCAACGTAAACACTGCCGACAAACGCGGCAAACTGCGGCCAGCGCAATCCCAGCAGCCAGCGATAAACGTCGCGCCATTTCCAAGCATCGGTATTGACTTTGACGAACTCGACCTGGCCGGAACGAATTGAAACTTCACCACGCGCGCTCCTCATTGTGATTTCTCGAAGTTAGAGCACGACCGCAATTCCAGCAAAAGATCAAAGAAATTTCATAATCAAGCTGCGCAAAAGCGAAACGTGACGAGTCTCACAAGATGAGCGAAGTTCGTAAAACTGTCTAAAATGACGCCGGACGAGCAAGAAGACGAACAGTTCTATCGCGACACCGAAAGCATCGCCTTTCCGAAACTGGACGATCACCAGGTTTCGCTTCTTGAGCCGTTGGCAAAACGACAAGTCCTCGGGCGTGGCGAACTCATTTTCAAAGCGGGGCAGCGCGATATGGGATTGACCGTTGTGTTGCGCGGAGAAATCGAAGTTTTCGAGCAGCGCGAGGACACGGAGCAAATTCTCGCCACCGCACGCGAGCGCGATTTTATCGGCGACGTCGCGATGTTACAGGGAACGTCGGCGCTGGCTACCGCGCGCGTGACCTCGCCGGAAGCCGAAATACTTCATGTGTCGGCAGCGGAGCTCCGGCGCGCGCTCGCCGAGATACCGGGAGTGAGTGCGCCCATCGTAGAGGCGCTGATCATGCGCCGTCGCCGGCTCCGGCGCGATCGGGAATTTGCCGGATTACGTGTTCTTGCGGCGAGCGGTACACGCGAAGGACGTCAGCTCGATGATTTTCTCGATAAAAATCGTATCCCGCATCGGCTGATCGAATTCGAGAGCGAACAAGGACAGGAACTAAGTAAACGGCTGCATTTAACCAGTCGCGATTTGCCTGCGCTGATCACGGCGGCTGGCGCCCCTTTGCGGCGACCATCGTTGCGCGAAGTCGCGCAAGTGGCCGGTTTGCTTCGTCCACTCGCGTTCGAGAACGAAAACGAAATTAAGTGCGACCTTGCGATTGTCGGTGCAGGTCCGGCCGGTCTTGCCGCCGCAGTTTACGCCGCCTCCGAAGGATTGCACACCGTCGTTCTGGAAAGTTACGCTCCTGGCGGTCAGGCGGGTTCCTCTTCTTTGATCGAAAACTTTTTTGGTTTCCCAACCGGAATCAGCGGCGGCGATTTAACCTGGCTCGCGCAGCTTCAGGCGTATCGGTTCGGTGCGAAATTTTCCACACCGGCGCAAGCGCTCTCTCTTAATTACGATGGCGCCGACGAATACCGTGCCTGTCTGCAAGTGGAAGGTTGCGGGGCTGTGCTCCGCGCAAAATGCGTCTTGATCGCGACCGGCGCGGATTACCGCCGGCTGGATGCGGAGGGGCGGGAACAATTTGAGAATATGGGCGTTTACTATGCTGCGACTGCGCTGGAAGGTCAGATTTGTCGCGGGGAAACCGTCATCGTCGCAGGCAGCGGCAATTCGGCCGGCCAGGCCGCGATGTTCCTTTCGGATGGCGCAGCCAAAGTCTTGCTCGTTATCCGCGGCGAAGATCTTTCTAAAATGTCGAGCTATCTTTCGCGACGAGTCGAAGCGAAAGACAACATCGATATTCTTTATCACACCCAGATTCGAAAAATGTCGGGGAGCAAAATGCTCGAAGAAGCGGAGCTGGAAAATACGAATACTGGCGAGCGGCGCGTTGTTCGAACACCCGCGATTTTCTCGATGATCGGCGCCGTTCCGTGCACCGAATGGCTGCCGCTCGAGATCGAGCGCGACGAAAAAGGATTCATCAAAACCGGCTTGCTTGTGGCGACCGCGCCGGCGTGGAAAGAGAACAAACGCCAACCGGGCCCGCTCGAGACCAGCCTTCCGAACATTTTTGCTGCCGGCGATGTCCGGTCTGGTTCGGTTAAACGTTGTGCAGCCGCTGTCGGCGAAGGCGGTATGGCTGTCGCCGGCGTGCAAGAGGCACTCGCCGCCTCAGCTAATCGGACTTAACACA
>Ga0137375_10012531_pt1 | contig 10040 bp, 8 predicted proteins | sample SagtaG_24_FD_104936 | JGI IMG/M metagenome (GOLD analysis project Ga0137375, IMG submission 104936) | Vadose zone soil microbial communities from Sagehorn Ranch, Mendocino, California, USA - Sage1_R_113_16 metaG | ecosystem: Environmental > Terrestrial > Soil > Vadose zone | place: USA...
AGCCTTCTGCCGCAAGGATCGCCGAAGAGCGCCGAAATGTCGGCGCTGAGCGGCAAGTCCGATTGCCCGTTGAGGTTGCGGCGTTGTCGGCAACATTGCCGACCCACCACCACTTTTCCGGCGGAGAATTATACGTCTGTCCAGATCGGGAGAGAAAGCGCTCTTCCGCCTTGAGTCCTCGCCTGCTCTCTCATCTATGTTACGTTGGGATCGTGCCCCGAGACAAACGACAACATCCTGTTCTTCATTATACTGTGACACGCCAACCCCCCGGAGGTTCCCGGTCAGTGGCGTCATGTGTTGATGACAGAAGGGTTTCCGTCCTGAGACGCATCCTGCTGTCGGGGCGGACTCTCAGGTAATATCCATTCTAGGCGCAACGAAGTCCGCCGACCAGAGGCACCACCGCACGCCCCGACACCTGGAAAGGTGCTACAATAGAGGGGCGGCAGCCAAGATCCGGCCACTACCCTCTTGCCTCGCATTTCGGCGCTCGTTATGATTTGCTGTCGTGTTCTGCTGGCGAAGGGTCGATGTTCGGCTCTTCTGTTCGTGCTTGCTTGCCGGCCCGACCGCCTCGAAACGTCGTGGAGGACGTCATGTCTCCGCATAGTCCCCGGTTGACGCTGACCCTCCCGAGCGACCTGCGCATGCTCTCGGTGGCGCGGGCCTTCGTCGAGGCGGTCGGGCAGGCGAGCGGGCTGGATCGGACGACCATTCATGCGGTGGTGCTGGCAACCAGCGAGGCCGTCAGCAACATCATTCGCCACGCTCACCACAACCGACCTGAAACGCAGTTCCAGATCCAGTGTACTCTCCTGGCCGACGCTTTCGAGATTTCCTTCCACGATGAGGGCGAGCCGTTTGACATCAGCGCCGTACCGCACCTCGATCCCGCAGAACTGCGCGTTGGCGGGCGGGGCGTTTTTCTGATGCGCGCTCTGATGGATGAGTTGACCTGCCACCGGCGCGGCGAACGCGGCAACATCCTCCGCATGGTGAAACGCCGCCAGTCCGCGAGTGCGGTGCGCGGCTGCGGCTGAACGCCCCGGAATTGCCTAAACCCTGCCCGGCGGGGCGACGATAACTGATGGTAGAAGGCGGGACGTGAGCGGCTGAACAGTAGGCCGGCACGAAGCCCCCTTCACCCTGGAACCCATCGAGGTATCGGTCGCACGATCATTTCTGAGCGACCCGTGGGTTGATTCGACCGTCCCCAATCGATTAAGATGAACCTGCCGCGTGACAAGGAGAGCAAATCTGTCCACGCGACACGGGAGAGACCCATGCAAATGCACGATCCAATCTGCCTGGAAGGTCCGGTCACCAAAGACCGTCCGTGGTGGCGCACGGCGGCACAAGCGGCCCGGGCGGCCGTGACCTCACAACCCGACCCTTGCCCGGTTGAGGAACCGCTGTTCCGCGCCGGTCTGGTGGAGGAGATCCGCCGGGAGATTGCGGCGGGCAGTTACGAGACGCCGGAAAAGTGGGAGGCGGCACTGGACCGACTCCTGGATCGTCTGGAGCGGGAGTAAACGAACGGTGGATGGTGGATGGTGGGTGGTGGTTTGGAGAGGGGGTGTGCGTGCAATGCAATGCAATCCAACCTCACCCTTCCTCCCCACCGCTCACCACTCACCACTCACCAGCCCATGTGAGGGACTGAGCCGTGCAATTACCTGCCGTCGAAGTATCGCAGAGCCCCGAAGATAAGTTCCGCGAGTATCTCGCCAGCCGGGCGCGCCCCCAGCGCTACACCGACCAGCAGCGCGACATGGTGCGCTACATCTTCAGCAAGCACAATCACTTCGAGGCAGATGAGCTGTTCGAGGATCTGCGTCGGGAGGGCTTCGAGGTCAGCCGCGCGACGGTTTACCGGACGCTGAAGAAACTGGTCGATGCCGGGCTGTTGCGCGGCATCGAGGTCGGGCCACGGACGAAGTACGAGCACGACTACGGCTATCCGCAGCACGAACACATGTATTGCCAGCATTGCCACAAGATGATTGAGTTCCAGAGTCCCGTGATCGAGGGACTGCTGCGCGAGATTTGCCGTGAGCACAACTTCCAGGCGAGCGGCCACACGTTCGTCATTCGCGGGCTGTGCGCCGAGTGCAACCGCGCCCGCGTCACGAAGCGCCGCCTCGATCTGGTCTGACAAAGCCCACGGGTTGCAACCCGTGGGCTTGAGGGTGGGACCGCGCACGAAAACGCCCGGCGAGGGGGGAATTCGCCGGGCGCGAGACGTCCCGGCGGGCCGAAGGCTTCGCCTCCGCCCGCCGACCTGCGGACGTTTACGCGAACAATTCGCGGACGTGCTGACCACCATCCACAATGCGAATCGGCCGGCCCAGCGACGTGATGTTCTCACGCCGCGGGTTGATCCCCAGTGAATGGCAGAACGTGCAGAATAGATCGGCCACGGTCACCGGCCGCTGCGTCACGTCGCTGCCGCTGGCGCTGGTCGCGCCGATGACGCGCCCGCCGCGGACGCCGCCGCCCGCCAGGGCCAGGCTGAACGCCCGCGGGAAGTGATCGCGGCCGGTGTTCGCGTTGATGCGCGGCGTGCGGCCGAACTCGCCCATCCAGATCACGAGCGTTCTTTCCAGCAAACCGCGATCCTTTAAGTCTGCGACCAGTGCCCCGAAGCCGCGATCGACCGGCTCGCTGAGGGTCCGGGTGCGCTCGAAGTTGTCCTGATGGGTGTCCCAGCCGTTCGACGACACCTCGACGAAGGTCACGCCCGCCTCGACCAGACGTCGAGCGAGCAGACAGCCCTGGCCGAAGGCGGTGCGGCCGTAACGGTCGCGCGTGGCGCCCTGCTCTTGCGAGATGTCGAAGGCACGCAAGCGCGGGCTGCGCACCATCTGCGCGGCGCTGGTGTAGAGGGCCTGATGCTCCTGCACGCGCGCCTGACCGCCCGCGTCGGCGAAGTCCTGCGACAGATCGCGCATCAGGTCGAGACGGCGGCCGAAGCGATCGTTGCCGACGCCGCCCGGCAACTCGGAGTTGGCCGGCATCTGGTTCGGGTTGGCGACAACGAAGGGCGAGTAGGCCATGCCGAGGAAGCCGGAGCCGATCAGGTTGAAGCGACCGCCGATGCTGACGAAGTGCGGCAGGTCGAAGCCGCGCGGGCCGATCTCGCGTGCGGCGATCGCGCCGATCGACGGGTAGCGCACGCCGCCGAGCGGAACGTAGCCCGTATGCATCTGGTAGCTGGCCCGCTGATGCTCGCCCTCACGGTTGGTCATCGACCGGATCAGGGCGACGTCGCCCAGCACGCGCGCCAGGTTGGTCCACGGCTCGGCAAGCTGGACGCCGGGCACCGCGGTCTGGACGGCGCGGGTCGGACCGCCGTTGGTGGTGCCGGGCTTGGGATCGAGCGTCTCGAACTGGCTGGGGCCGCCGTTCATGTACAGCAGGATGCAGGCCCGGTTCTGGCGGCGAAGTTCGTCCGCGTGAAGGGTGACCGCGTCTTTCCAGCCGAGCACGCCCGCGCCCGCCGCCCCGAGGGCGACGGTGCGCAGGAAACTGCGGCGGTCCACGACGCCGTCACGGTTCGTCGTCACCTGCATCAAGGATTGAGTCGCCATTATGATTCCCCCGTCTGCGTTTCGCTGCGGTTGGGAGAACCCCTCCCCCCAACCCCCTCCCCTGCAAGGAGAGGGGGAGAAGAAACGATGTCGTCTGTCTTGCTCCCCCTCTCCTTGTAGGGGAGGGGGTTGGGGGGAGGGGTTCTTACTCCCCGGCGAAACGAGCAGTGTTAGCGTTTCGTCTGGAATTCCGCCGAGTTGAGTAGCGCCCACAGAATATCTTCAAACGCCTCGGCACGATTGCCGACCGTCCGAATGTGTTCACGACAACGGGTCAACTCACGCTCCGTCGGCCGGCGTGCCAGCGCCCGCAGGTACACCGCTTTCACCGCCTCGTCATTGTCCGAATGCGTGGCCAGGATGCGGGCCAGCAGGTTCGTCCCGGTCGCCTTGATCTTCTGATTGATGGCCTTGTTGTTCATCATCATCAGCGCCTGGGCGACGCTGCCCTCGACCTCTTCGGGACGGGTCGATGGGTCGAAGTTGAACTCCTGCTTGAACTGGCCCTCGAAGCCCCCGAACCCGCCGGGACCGAACCCCTTCTTGCCGCCGAAACCACCCGGGCCGGCGTTCAGCGACCCCAGCGCCCCGGTCAGCGACTGCCAGAGAGCATCCGCCCGCAATCGCGTCGGATACACCGAGGCGAACATCAAATGCTGATCGAGCGACTCGCCTGGACGAATCTGCCGCTGGTAGGTCTCGCTGTTGAGGATCGCCCGCAAGAGCGCCTTGGTGTCGTAGTCCGAACCGCGGAACGACCCCGCCAGCCGCGTCATCACCGTCGGGAAGACGGCCTCCTTCTGCGGTCCCATATCATCCACGGGCTGATAGAACGACTGCCCCATGAACTCGCCCCACATGCGATTGACGTAGGCGGCGGCGAACCAGGGGTTGTCCTTCGAGACGATCGAATCGACCAGCGACGTGCGCCGCGGCGTATCGGCCAGCCCGCGACTGGGCGCCTTGCCGTCGAGGAAACGCGGCTGCACGGCAGACTTGCGTTTCGGGTCGTCCTTGCTCGGCATTTGATATTCGCCGAAGGGCACCGAGGTCAACTGGAAGCCGACGAGTCGTTTCTCCTCGAAGATCGGCCGATCGCGCAGCCGCGCGAAGTACGCGGTGAACTCGTGGAACTGCTGCCGCTTCCACACGTCGCTCGGGTGATCGTGGCACTGGGCGCACTGAATCTGAATGCCCAGGAAGACGCGCGAGGTTTCGGCGGCCCGTTCGGTCGAGGCGTCGGCACCGCGGCGCGAGCCAAGGAAAAAGGCCGGCCCGTTCGGCTCCTTGCCGTCAAAGCGCATCGGCCCGTTGGCCAGGAGCAGGGTGCGCGTGATCTCCGACCATTTCTTGTTCGCCCGAATCTGCTCGGCCATCCAGCGCTCGAACTGCGGGGCGCTGATGCGAGCGAAATTATCGGTGACGCGCGACGCGATCACCTCGCGCCAGTAGCGCGCCCAGTGACGGATGAAGGGCTCGCTCTCCAGGAGGCGATCGATCATCTTGGCGCGCTTGTCGGCGTTGCGATCTTTCAGGAATTCGTCGATGTCGGCGGGCATCGGGAGTTGGCCGGTCAGATCGAGCCAGACGCGCCGCATGAACTGCTCGTCGGTGGTGAGCGGCGCCGGCGTGATCTTGCTCCGCGTCAATTCTTGCGAGATCAGGCGATCAATCTCACCTGCTTGCAATGGCGTGGTGGGCGCTTGCTTCCACATCTCGGCGGTGATGATCCCCGACGGCAGGCCCTCCCCGGCTTTCTTCGCGTGGGCCGGGTTGGGCGGGTCAGCGGTCAGGCGAGCGGCGGTCGGTGCGAGTACCCCAAGGGCACCCACCAGGCCGAAGGCCAGCACCGGCCGCCAACGGGCGCGGGTTGCTGCAGCGAAGCACGCGTACACGGGAACCCTCCAGATCTCGGGCGGAGTTTCGATCCTGGGTTGTGTGCGAGATCAAGCGCACCGAATAGCACCTACGATGAAGACGATTTTACCCATGCAACCCCTGCAAAAGCGAGAGGTAACGAAGATGAAAAATCTATGAGAGGGGGATTAAGACGACTACGAGAAGGCAGATAAGGAGGTTCGCCTCCCGCGCGACCAGCCTCAGAAGAGGTTTCACAACTAGCCCGAAGCGTGAGCGAGGGACAATCACCTCTCTGGAATGGTGAGTGTCCCTCGCTCACGCTTCGGGTTGGTAACAGCCGTCTTGGACACGGCGTCTTAGCGGCGGCGATAGAGTTCCTGGACCGCCGGCTTGTTGATGGTCACCAGCGCCCTCACTCCGGCGAGGAGGTTGAAGGCGATGCAGGCGAGGCACGCCGCCAGGAGGACGTACACCATCGGCCGCACCCGCACATTTGTTGAGTCAAGGAGGGCGATCCCGAGTGCGACGGCGAAGATCAGAAAGACGGCCGTTTCGATGAGGGCGAGGACACCGCCGGCCCGGACGAGGACGAGGCCGCGGTAGACGCGGAGCCTGACGCCGGCGAGGCAGATGAACACCGAGGGCGCGATGACGAGGAGCACGCCGATCAGGACGCGTACCACGGCGCTGCCCAGCGGTGCGCTCTCGATGACGAGGTCGAGCAGCAGGAGCAGGGCAATCCCCATATTCGCGCTGCCCGCAACCAGGAGCCAGGCCACCGCACTGCCCGTCTGGACCTGGGCGCGGAGGTGCGTGAGATCATCCCCCGTGTCGGCAAAGTCGATCGGTTCCGCGGGCAGGACGTCCGCCTGGACCTCGGGTGGGTTGAAATCGAAGGGGTCAGCGGCCGAGGGCGGTTGGGGTGGCGCCAGCGGTTGCACCGCGTCCGGCGGGATCAGCGGTCGGACCGGCGGCACCACCACCGAGAAGACGCCATTGCAGCCGGGACAACGAGCCTGTCTGCCGGCGGCGTTCTCGGGCAGCCCGAGTTTGCGACTGCACGAGGGGCAAATAATTTCGAGCATGATCGTCCCCCGGACGGCGCAGCCGCTCACTGACGCCGCACGGCTGCGCGGCTCACCGCTCGTAGTTCCCCAGCGCGATCAGCCCGCGGATGCCCGCCCCAAGGCCGAAGACCATCGCGAGGAGGACGGTGAGGAAGTGCAGCGCGGGAATCATGGCGAGGCCAATCATGCCTTCTCCGATCGCTCGCAGGACACCCTGAATGTTCCGGATGTTGAGGACAAAGTAGATCAACAACTCGGCAGAGGTGATGAAGGTCATGATACAGCCGGTGATGACCAGGCCCTTGCTTCTCAACGAGCCGAGCATGCTCGACGCGATCATGATAAAAATGGTGGGCACCATGAAGAGGATCGCGATCACCACAAGTGCCAGGATGATCGCTCCCATGAGGAGCGTTCCCGCCTCGCGGCCGGCTCCCCCCACTTGCCTGCCGGCCTCCGAGACGATCATCCCCCCCATGAACATCATGACCGCGAAGACCACGAAGGCGATCAGGTTCAGGATAAACGCCATCAGCAGGGAGCCCGCCGCGCGACGGGCGGACCGGCGCCGGCGGCGGTAGTCCTCGGAATCTTGGCCGCGGGCGTCGTACGCGTCATCGTCTCGACGCGGCCGCCGCGCGACGGGCAGATCCTCTTCTTCGGCCGCCGGAGGGCGTCGCCGAGGCGGTGGAACGCTGCCGGCGGCAACGGCTTCCTCTTCCTCAAGGGGCGGCGGCTTGGGAGCGGGGGGACGGGGCTTCGGGGCGGCCTTGGGCGGGGGCGCCTCGGCCATCGCTTCCGCGACGTCGTCCGCCGCCGGCGCCTGCACGCGGAAGACGTTCTTGCAGGCGGGGCAGCGGATTTGTTTGCCCTGCAAATTATCGCCCAACTTCAGACGGCGGTCGCAGGAGGGGCAGGTGATTTCCAGCATGGGTATCTCCGAGAAAAGCGCAGCCGACGGATCGCTCGTGATCGGGGAACTAGCTCTTACGAACTTTGTACAGGTGAGTGGCCAGACCGTGGAGGGACTCCGCCGCCTCGCTGACGGTTTCCGTCAAAGTGGGATGGGGATGGATCGTCAGCGCCACATCCTTCGCCGTCGCGCTCATCTCGATCGCCAGCACGCCCTCGGCGATCAGCTCGCCCGCCCCCGGCCCGACCAATCCCACCCCCAGCAGCCGATCCGACTCCGGATCGACGAGTAATTTCGTCAGGCCATCGGAGCGCCCGAGCGTCATCGCCCGGCCCGACGCCCCCCAGTGAAAGCGTGCCACCTTCACCTCGCGTTTCTGCTTGCGTGCCTCGGTCTCGGTCAGCCCACACCAGGCGATCTCCGGATCGGTGAACACGACGGCAGGGATGGCGCGCGGTTCCCAGACGGCCGGCTCGCCGGTGATGACCTCGACCGCGATCTTGCCCTCATGGGCGGCCTTGTGAGCTAACATCGGCTCGCCGGCCACGTCGCCGATGGCGTAGATGTGCTCGTTGCTGGTGCGCCGCCGCTCGTCCACGCGAATAAAGCCCTTCTCGTCCACCTGTACGCCCGCCTTTTCCAATCCCAAATCGCGCGAATTGGGCCGGCGGCCGACGGAGACCAGCACTTTCGCGAAGGTGGCTTGCGGTTCCTTCACGCCCTCGCCTTCGAGCGTGGCGCGGATGCCGTCGCTCGTCTCCTCGATCTTCGTCACTTTCGTATCGAGGTGAATCTTGGAGAAGAGCGAGCCGAGACGTCCGGCGAGCGGACGGACCAGATCGGGATCGACGCCGGGCAGCAGACTGCCGGTCAGCTCGACGACGGTGACCTTGGTGCCGAGGGCGGCGTAGACGGTCCCCATCTCCAGGCCGATGTAGCCGCCGCCGACGACCAGCAGCGAGGCGGGGACGTCGTCGAGTTGGAGGGCGCCGGTCGAGTCGAGGACACGCGGACTCTTCAGGTTGAAGGCGGGCAGGCGTGTCGGGCTGGAGCCGGTCGCGACGATGCAGTTCTCGAAGCGCACACTGCCGCCGCTGTCCAGTCGCAGAGTCTTCGGATCGTCGAAGACGGCGCGCGTCTGGATGTAGGTCACCTTGCGATCCTTGCACGACTTGACGAGGGCGTTGGCGAGAGTATCGACGATCTTTTCCTTGCGGGCGCGCAGCGTGCCGACATCGATCTGCGGCGCCGCGAAGCGGACTCCCCAGCTTTCGGCCTCACGGGCATCAGTGATGAGCTTGGCGGCGTGCAGGAGGGCCTTCGACGGGATGCAGCCGACGTGCAGGCAGGAGCCGCCGGGCTTGGGGCCGGCGTCGATCAGCGTGACCTGCAGACCGCGGTCGGCGGCGAGGAACGCGGCGGCGTAGCCCCCCGGTCCGGCGCCCAGGACGACGAGTTGAGCTTCTACGGTTTCGGCCATGTCGCTCTCCTAAATCCGAAATCCGAATATCGAAATCCGAAACAAATCCGAAGCACGAAGAAGAAAACGAAGACAACGGGGGTTTCGAGTTTTCTGCTTCGGATTTCGAGTTTGTTTCGGATTTCGATATTCGAGTTTCGGATTTTCCTCTCTAGGCATGCAACAGCATCACTAAAGGGTTCTCCAGCATGTCCGCCACGCGGCGAGCGAAGCGGGCGGCGTCGGCGCCGTCGATGACGCGGTGATCGTACGACAGCGACAGCGGCAACAGCAGGCGCGTGGTAATCTCACCGTCGCGCGCCACCGGCTGCAGCCGGCCGCGCGACAGGCCCAGGATCGCCACCTCCGGATAGTTGACGATCGGCGTGAACGCGGTGCCGCCGATGCCGCCGAGGTTCGTGATCGTGAAGGTGCCGCCGCGCATCTCGTCGGCGGTCAGTTTCTTGTCGCGGGCGCGCTGGGCGATGTCCGTCAGTTCCTGGGCCAGTTCGTGAACGCTCTTTTTATCCACGTCGCGGAGCACCGGCACGAGCAGGCCGCGTTCGGTGTCGACCGCGACACCGAGATGGTAATAGCGCTTTGAAATCAGTTGATTGCCGGCGAGGTCGAGGCTGGCGTTGAACTGCGGGAACTGCTTCAGCGCGATGGCGCACGCCTTCAGGGCGAACGCGGTCAGGGTGAGCTTCGGCCCCTTGCCGTCCTGCTGTTTGCGGAACGCCTCCAGGTCGGTCACGTCGGCGAGGTCGTGCTGGGTGACGTGCGGGATCAGGTTCCACGCCAGGCTCATCTGCTCGGCGGTGCGGCGGCGCACGCCTTCGAGCGGCTTGCGCTCGATCGGGCCCCAGCGGGCGAAGTCGGGCAGCGGCGGAGCCTGCGGCGTGCCGCCACGGGGCACGGGGCCGGCCGCCAACTCGCGCACGTACGCCTTGACGTCTTCCTGGGTGACACGCCCGCCCGGAGCGGTCCCGCGCACCCGCCGGAGATCGACGCCAAGCTCGCGCGCCAGGCGTCGCGTCGCTGGACCGGCGGGCACGAGTTTCTCGCCGGTTTCCGCTGCCGGGGCGGGAGCCGGCGGCTTGTGCCCAGCGCCGTCACGCGGTGGTTCTCGCGGCGGAGCGGGCTTCTCG
>Ga0137375_10012534_pt1 | contig 10038 bp, 4 predicted proteins | sample SagtaG_24_FD_104936 | JGI IMG/M metagenome (GOLD analysis project Ga0137375, IMG submission 104936) | Vadose zone soil microbial communities from Sagehorn Ranch, Mendocino, California, USA - Sage1_R_113_16 metaG | ecosystem: Environmental > Terrestrial > Soil > Vadose zone | place: USA...
GATCCGTTGGGCCGACCAGAACTTCGATCTGTACACCATTTCGCGACGTGGTGGCCTGGATACTATTTGTGGGATGCCGTACTTGGCGAGTTGCATCGGCGCGCTGGGCACAACAAAGAAGCGCGACGCTATATTGAACGGGCGCTCGCTTCGGCGCCTACGGATGCGGAGCGGGAGCTGCTTCGGCGTTGGAATGATTCACAACGCCGATAACAAAGAGGTTGTCAATCAACTACGATCTCCATCGCTATTCTCGTTCGGACGCCCACCTGGATCGCCAATCGCACGTAGCCGAATCGGCGAAGACGCACAATGATGAACAACCCTTGGGGTAGCCTAACAGACGGATGTAGCTGACGAAAGTCTCGCTCTTCATCTTGCGCTCTGCGCGATCAGCTTCCCCGTTGCCCGCTCGAAGAGCATCAGGCGCGAGCGGCCGCCGGCAACCATTACAGTCACTTGCTGACCACCGATTGTGATTCTGCGCTGCACATCCTCGGCGCTGTCATTGACGAACACGGCAAGCACGGCTCGCGGAGCTTCGAGCAGGCGGACTGTGACACCGCCATCCGACGGATACGTCTGCACGCCGCTTGCGGCCAGGGCGTCATGCAGCAGCGCGACGAGCGGCGCGTCCTCGCGCGCATATTCGAGCGGAAGCGTAGCGCCGGCGCGAAGACTTTCCTGTAGATTGCGATCGAACGTTGCCCAGCCCGCGCTGGTCATCTCGTGAAATCGCACCGGACGTCCAGCGCCAGCGACTCCGAGCTCCCGTAATGCACTGGGAATCTCGCCATAGGGATCGCCGACGACCGCTCCGGTAAACAGCAGCTTCGTTCCCGCCCGCTTTGCGGCCAACAGCGCCTCGGCAGCATCCGCAGTGAGGAACTCGACAGAGGGAACGATGATCAGCCGCGCATGGCGCAGACGTTCCGCTGTTAGACGCAAATCCGAAAGAGCTGCCGGCACGATGCCGAAGCGTTCACCAAGAACTCTGATGATTCGCCGAAAGCCGTCCATTGCGGCCGGACGATTCATGAACAGGCGCGATTGCGGAATGACGATGACCACCGGGTCGGGCGTGAAGTCGTCGAGCCACGGCGCCGCCTCACGAAAGAACTTCGCAAAGCGCGGCACCACATCCAACTCTGGTTTCGCCGTCCCGTCCGGACGAAAGAAACCGATGACCGACTCGTTATCGATCGGCATGTACGGATTGATGTTCCATGCCCACTGGACCACGCCGGCAGCGCGTGCGGCAAACGCGTCGCCGTACTTGCGATCGAGCACACTCGCTGCGAGATCGGGCGAGCGCCACGGCCAGCCGTTCACATCTTCCAGCCGCATCAGTCCCGTTTCCTGAAAGAGCAGCGGCTTCTCCGGAACTTTGCAGAAGACGCCATTCGACAGCACGTCGTCGTTCTGCCACCACGGATGAACCGACGTGTAATCGACGGATTCGGCATGGAGTTGCTGCGATGAGCGGAGGCCGGTGCCGCCTTCATCTTGTCCGAGGGTGACGAGAGGATCGCCGGCCGCGGTGCGGAGGACGTCGCGCAAGTGGGCAGCCCATTTCGCGACCACGTCTTGCGTGAAGAGAACAAAGTCGTACTCCTTCCGCGATGTGGCGGCAGGGTGTGCGCGCACCCAGTCGGCCAACGCGCGGCGCTCCCACTCGTCGCCGATCGGACGATTCGTCCAGAGCGCGTCGGGCGGCGCGTAAGACGGCTCATTGATCAGGTCGTATTGAATCCAACCGACTCCGCGGAAGCGCTGCGCAATCGCGGTGATGAATTTTCTCTGACCTTCGATTGCGCGAGGATCGAGATAAGGATTCACTCCGCCGAAGGATGGCGGCAGAAACGCGAAGAAGGTGAAGCTGACGATGATGTTGTGTTTCGCTGCCGTCTGCACGTACGCGTCGATCGCTCTCAAGGCGTTCTCGTCCACGCGCGACCAGCCGGTCCAGAGGCCCGTGCGAACGAAATTGATTCCGAGCCGCGCCATGAGCTCGAAATCGCGATCCCAAACATGCGGATTCGGCTGGAAAAGGAAGTGGCGGTGGACATCGGAGGCCATGTACGTCGTCCCGATGATCGGAAACACTTTGCCGTCGCGACGTAGCCAGTCGCGCGAGACCGTCATGTGCGGGGCGCTGGCGAGGAGCGTGTCATTGCGCACCCAAAACCCGGTGTTGACCACCTGTCCACCAGCGCTGACTTCCACGTGATACAGACCCGGCCTCAGCGGTTTGCGAATCTCAACGACGCCGTTAGCCGTCGACAATTCATCGATCTTCTGACCGCTGTCATCGCGCACGATCACGTTTGCATTTTTCGCGCTGACGCGCACCACCGGCGTCTCGCCCGGATTCACACTCGCGTGAACCGGCATCGCGGTGAGCTCGGACGCACCTTCGAGCGCCAGATTCACCATCGTGCGCACAACCGCGGCCGAGAGCGGCGCATCGGATGTTGCGAAGATCCATCGTCCGCCGGCATCGTCGCCGAGCAACCGGTCGATCTCGATCAACGGGCATGCCCTCGGAATGCCATCAGCATCGACGAGATGAACGAGCGGGCGCGCCACAGCTTCGCGATCCGCTTGCGCGCCCGATTCGTTCGGAGCATCGGCATGCGTACCGAGGCGGAGTGTCAGCTCCCATACCGTGTGCGCTCCCTCGACCGGCAGCGACCACAAACGGTCTGGCAGCACGGTTTTCAGATTGACCACGCTCATCGGTTCCGCAGGACCGATGAGAAATTCGTGCGCGAATGCGGACGATCGGACGCCGAGACGCCATGAGCCGTCGGCCGTGCGAATCACCGGCTGATGAAATGGAGCGCCGCCGAGGACGACAAGGTCTCCGCCACGTTTGACGAAGTCACGAATTTCAGGCCAGGCATCCAGCGGGAACGCGCTGCCATAGGGAAGTACGAGGAGTCGCGCTTCTTTCAATTTGTCGATCGACACGACGTCAAATCCGGCGAGCGCTTCCTCGAGTGCCTTGTCGGGAATCGGCGGCGCATCGATCGTCGGAAAGCCATGCGCACGGAACACTGCGATTCGCGCCTGCGGAGTGGACAGACTTGCGAGGAGGAAGACGAGCGGCGCGTCCCAGTTGATGGCTGCCTCGTTCCTCGAATACGAACCCTGGTCATCGACATGGGCACGCGCCGAAGCCGCGCCTTCGTTCGAGCCCCAGACATAGTCGCTGCGCAGCATGGGAATCCGATATGGATTCTCACGCGCGCGCTTTACGATCGCATCTGCCGCGTCGAGCGAACGCTGCCGGATTGCGGAGATCGTGGCGGAGAAGGTCTGTGTGGGGCCGCCGCCCTCGGCGGCCGCGGAGGGCCGCGGCGCCACACCGATGACCGTTGCCAGCTTCTGCGACGCGGCAGGATAGCCGGCCTGATCGACTCCGATGAGCACCGCGAGAAGAAACGCGGCATGCATGAATTCAGCTCTTGATCAGTGCGCGATAGTACTGCCCTTGGCGGACGGCGTCTTCGAGCTCGCGGCGGCGCCCCTCGCGCGAGTAGACGTCGGCGAGGAGAAAGAATCCGAGCGCTTTCAGATCCGGCTCCTTCGCGCGATCGAGGCCCGCCTGCGCAAGGGTTTCCACCTCGTTCAGCCGTCCCGGCTGATCGAGCAGCACGCGCGCGAGCAACAGATATGGCCGTGGGCCCGCTGGATCCTCCTTGATCAACGCCCTCATCTGCTCCTCGGCCCCGCGTCCATCGCCCATGCGCAGAAGGAGGTCGCCGAGATTAAAACGCGCCGGCACCGACTTCGGATGGTTGTTCAATTCCTCCTGATATGCGGCGCGAGCTTCTGTTAGGCGTCCCTGCCGCTCGCGGAGCAAACCGAGGTGATAGTGCGCGAGCGGAAATTTCGGATATTGCCGGGCAATGCTCTCGAGAAGTTGCTCGGCTTCGTCGATCTGGCCGACTGCGATTAGCGCCGCAGCGAGATTGTTCTTGCTCCGCGTCAACTTCGGCTGGATCTCCACGACTTTTCGAAGCAGCGGCAGAGCATCGCGATGATCGCTGCGCGCCATGTACACGTCGGCCATGATTTCGTATGCGCGCGCATTCCGGCTGTCCTTGGCCAGCGCGCGGCGGCAAATCGCCAGCACGTCCTCGGCCCGCCCTTCCTGTTCCAGGATCTCCGCCATGGCGATGAGCGCCGGCATGTTCGCCGGATCGCGCTTCAGGTAGTCATCGAGGATCGACTTTGCTTTGTCGGTGCGGCCGGTATTGCGATAGGAGGACACCAGAAGGAGCTGCGCTTGCGGAATGTTCGGGTCGTCCTTCAGCACGATCTCCAGGACGGTCGCCGCTTTTTTGTAGTCATTCTGGCTGATGAGATGCGCTGCATAACCGACGGAGTCGAACAGGTGCAACTTGTCTTTTGGATCCGCAAGGCCGCTCTCGTCCTGCTGCGTGGTGGCCGACGACCCGCCGCCGAGGTATCCGAGTGAGGCGAGTTTGCGCATCGTCTCCTGATCGAGGTTCGCCTCCTGCGCTTTCGGCGCGCGGCGGTCGCTTTCCGCGCGGACGCGCGCCAGCTCATTACGAAGCTGCACAGTGGCGCGGCGATTCGCATCGAGTTGATTCACGTTCTCACCTGGATCTTTTTTCAGGTCATACAACTCACTGCGCGGAGCTTGAATGAACTTCAAATCATTCGTTCGCAGTCCGTAGAGAGCGGCCCACCCATATTGAAGTTTTGTGGCCATCGACTCGCTGTACGCGTACCGCTCAGGTTCCTTTTCCCCGTGCAGCAGCGGCGAAAGCGAGGCACCCTGCATGTCTTTCGGAGTCTCGCCGAGGACCAGCTCGACGATGGTCGGTGCGATGTCGATCGTGCGAACCTGCGGCGCAATGCGCACGCCGGAGACGCCGGGCATGTTCACGATCAGCGGGACATGAACCGCGTAGTCGTAGATGAAATAGCCGTGCTCGTCCTCGCCGTGACTGCCCAGGCCTTCGCCGTGATCGGCGACAACAATAATTATCGTATTGCTTTTTCGTCCGCTTTTGTCGATCCAGTCGAGCAATCGTCGCACCTGAGAATCGGCGAAGGAGATCTCGCCGTCATACGGCGATGCAGATTGCGACCGGAAGGGCTCCGGCGGCTCGTACGGAGCGTGCGCATCGTAAAGATGAACCCAGGCAAAGAATGATTGCGAGCTTCGCTGCCCGAGCCATTGCAGCGCGGCGTCGACGACCTGACTCGCCGGTCGCTGCACCCGCGCCAGGTCGAGACGTTGATCGGGACCGAGTTTGAAGTTGTCGTCGTAACGCTGAAAACCTTGTGAGAGTCCCCAACGTCCATCGAGGACGAACGCGCCGACGAAGGCCCCCGTTCTGTAGCCCTTCGCGGCGAGCCGCTCCGCGAGCGTGACGTTGGTGTCGGGCAGCGCGGCTTCGCCGTTGATCCGCACGCCGTGCGCCGGCGGATACAGGCCGGTCATGATCGACGAATGCGAGGGAAGGGTGTACGCCGTTGGCGTGATGCAGGACTCGAACAGAGCGCCATCGCGGGCGAGCGCGTCGAGAGTGGGGGTCCGCGCGGCAGCGTATCCGTAGCATCCGATGTGATCGGCGCGAGTGGTGTCCAGCGTGATGAGAAGGACGTTCGCCTTCCGCAGAAGTGGATGCTCGATTGTCCGCGAACACGCGACCAGGAGAGTGACAGCCACCAAACAACGGAGGGCCCTCGCGGGCCCTCCGAGAGGACTGCGCATCCTGCAATTTTAGAACATCAACTTCACTCCGGCGCGATACAGCCGGGGCATCACGATGGAGTAGACGCGGCCGTAGTCGCCGGACTTGAAGCCGATGATATTCGGCGAGTTCTCGTTGAGCGCGTTCAGTACGTCGAGAGAGATGTACAACTGCGTTCCACGAACCGCCTTCAGTGTCTTCCCGATACTCAGATCGAAGATCGACGTGGACGGCGTCCAGTCGGGATGTTTCACATCGGCAGCAACGATCTGCGAGTTGCCGTTGCCGGTCAGGAACACGCCCTCCGTGCTCGACATCCAGTTCGCGAACGTCGGCAGGTTCTGAATCGGCCAGAACGGCCGGCCGGTATCGAACCGCCACCGCAGACCAAAGTCGGCTTCGATGCGCGGGATGGTGTAGCTGCCGTTGACCTTCAGCATCAGCCGCGGCGTCATCAATGATGGGCCGTTGAGGTTGTTCTGATAATCGTTGAATGACGTGCCAAACGGAGTATCCATGATCATCGGGCCGTCGATGTACCAGTTCTGATCGAGCATGCGAGGGGCGATGCCGCTGCTGTGATTCCAGTTCACAGCCGCGAGTCCCTGCCATCGCAGCGAATACCGCTTGGTCAGAACGAGCTGCAAGCCCTGATAGTCACGGTGAACCGACTGTCCGTCAAACTCGGAGACGTTGACGGCGCGGTATGCGGTGTTGCTCATCACGAACTTCGCATCATCGATGTCGATTTTCCGTCTCCGTTGTAGTCCTTCGTTACGATCTCCCAGGCTTTCGTATTGAAACCTGTGAAAGTCTTGAAGGGCTTCGATGTCCAATCCCAGAACTCGCCAGTGGTCTTGTTGAAAGGTCTCAGCGCGATGAAGTTCTTGCTCCTCTTGTAGATCGCCGTTCCTTCAACAGCGAAGTCACGACCGAGCTGCCGCTGCAGCGATAACTCGAACTGGTCGGTGTAGGGACTCTTCGTGCCGGGGGCGACTTCCAGCGACCATGACGGATCGCGCATCGTGCTGCTCTGCAACTTGTTGGGCGTTCGACCGACGAGCAACCGATATGCGGGTCTGACCTCATCGAAGTCGATCATGCCATTGTGATTGAGATCAACCTGCGACATCGGCAGCAGGTACAACCAGTTTTCCAATTTCTCCTTCTCCATGTCGGGCCCAAATCGTCGAAGCGACTCGACGCCCAACGGGGCGAAGTACCGGCCGACATGCGCTCGCAAAACAGTGCGCCTGTCTTCGGTCAGCGTGTACGCAAAGCCAAGGCGCGGAGAGAAATCCTTGAAATCGAAGATGTCGCCGGTGCCTTTGCGAGTTCGAAGCAGGGTCGGGTGCGCGATGTCCGCAGGCGTCTGCGGGAAATTGTAAATCGCCCCCTCGCCGTATTTCGCGGTCATCCGGTCATAGCGCATACCAACGTTGAACGTGAGGCGGTCGTTGACCGTCCACGTGTCATCGACGAACCCACCGCCCTCACTGGCAATGCGCCGTGTCAGCCATGGATGCTGGTAAAACTTCAGGTTATAGATCGGGAACACGGGGTTTTCAGTCGTGCCCCACTGCCAACTCGCGGGACCGTTCCACCACCAGTTCTTCGCTGGGCCGTAATCCCACGGATACGGGTAGGCGAAGTTGGCGTAGCCTTGGAAATAGCCGCCTTCGAAATTCCCCTGGCTCTTGGTGTACTGCACGCCGAACTTCACCTCGTGCTCGCCGAGGAAATGCGCGGCGTAGTGGGTCATATCGGCCTGAATCGTCTTGCGGCTGGATTTGTAAGACTCGACATACGGGAAACTGCCTCCGATGCCGATGCTTTGAGAGTTCGTCCACTTCCACCAGTTGATAAAGCCAGGGCTCGAGTTCGTGAGCTGCGTCGGGTTCTGATTTGTCCTGAACCCGAGATACTTCGCAGACGCGAGGTTGCGATCATTGATCACCCACTGATACTGCGCCTGCAGTGTGTTGTTGTTCTGATGCTGATCGTAGCCCATCGTGGGATCCCACGTCGGGCCCCACGTCTCGTTCCCGGAGGTGTTTTTCTCATTGTGGAACGCCACCCAGGCGCGATGATTTGACGCGAAATCCCCAGTGACCTTGGCGTCGTAGAGTGCCTGATCCCACGTGTGCAGCGGGATCCAGAGCGGCGTATCCGTTTTGTTTTTGTTCTTGTCGTATCCGGCGTAGAACCAGATGCGGTCCTTCAGGATAGGCCCGCCCAATGTGGCGCTGCCTTCCCAGCTGCTTTTCGGCCGCGTGGTCAGAACGTCTTTCGGATCGGCGTAAAACAGCCGCTCCCCCTTGATGTATGGATTGGCGCCGCCGCCGAAGTTGAGCGTGGAATTGTTCGCAGCGTTGCCGAGCTGCGAGTAGTACGCGACGTCGCCTTTGAAGTCGTTGCCGCCGGACTTCGTCAGAACGTCGATCGCCGCTCCCGAAAAGCTTCCGTACTCCGCTTTCGATCCGAGAGAAACGATCTTCACCTCTTCGACGGTGTTGTAGTTCACGTTGACCAGAGTGCCCCACGGTGCGCCGCGGGGATTGGTGGCGTTGACGCCGTTCACGAGAAACACATTCTCGTTCGCAGCGCTGCCGTATGCAGACGGACTGCTGAGCCATGTCTCATTGCCACCGACGCTGGCCATACCCGGCGCGCCCATCGCCAGGTCATAAAAAGCGTTGCGCGCGGTCGGGAGCTTTTCCAGCAGCTCCGCTGTGAACGTCGTAGCCACCGTCGAGGACTTCGTGTCCACCACCGGCGCCGCCGCCGTCACCGTGACCTCTTCCTTGAACGAAGCCGGTTTGAGGCTGACTTTGACATCGGTCTTTTCGCCGGAATGCAGAACGATTCCGGCCTGCAGATAACGTCCGAATCCCTGCAGCTCCGCCGATACTTTGTATGAGCCAGGCGGCAGGCTCAGAAAAACAAACCTTCCCTCGTTGTCAGTGATGGTCTGACGTTCGCCGGTCACAAGTGCAGGGCTGGTGATCGTCACGGTCACACCAGGCAAGCGTTCGCCACTCGTCGCGGTCACGGTCCCTGTGATCGTCACATCGTGAACGGCCTGCGCCCAGGCGCTCACGGCGAACAAGAGCAAAGCGATGATTAGGAGGCCGAACTTCCTGACTGCGTTCGTCTTGATCATTTTTCCTCCAAAATGGTCTGTGTGTGGTCATCCATGGAGGAAAACTCAGGTGGGAGCGCGGCAACGGTCCGACCAGGCGTGCAGTTGCGCGTTAAGACGCCGGCAGACTCCGGGGAACCGCGGCGAAGTCATCGTACAGCTCCGTCCTTCCAATCGGGACAGCACACTGTGACGTGTCAAAAACTATGGATGGATACTAGTACGGGCAGGAGGAAAGGTGCAACGTAAGCAAAAAAGGCTCGCCATGAGCCTTTTTGTGTCGTTCGTCATGGTGCCCAAGGCCGGACTCGAACCGGCACGGCTTTCGCCACACGCCCCTCAAACGTGCGCGTCTACCAATTCCGCCACTTGGGCAATGAACACCGTGTCACTTCTTGGCCGGAGCCGTCGGAGCGGCAGTCCCGCTCATCACCGACGATCGCGGGCGCCCCTGCAGGACCGCCAACGCCATCGACGTGATCACAAATAGTACGAAAAATGTAGTCGTTAATTTGTGCAAGAGTGTCGACGCGCCGCGCGCGCCGAACGCCGTCTGCGATCCGCCGCCGCCGAATGCACCCGCCAGATCGGCACCCTTCCCCTGCTGAAGCAGGACGACCATAATCAGAAAGACGCTGATGATGACGTGCAAAATTACGAGAAGAACAGTCATGAATTCTCCGAGGCAGTGCTGCTAACGAGTGGCGGGGGCGAATTCTTCCAGGAAGCGGCCGAGTCGGTCAAGATGCGGGCAACCCACTCACCCCTTCGCAAATCACTGAAAACTTGAGGGGATCGAGGCTCGCCCCGCCGACGAGATACCCGTCGACTCCGCCGTTCTCGCAAAGATCGGCGATGTTGTCGGGCGTGACGCTGCCACCGTACAGGATCGGCGCATCCGTCGCCTGTCGCGCTGGCCAGAAGCGGCTCAGTGCCTCGCGAATCTGACCGACCATCGCGGCGACCATCTCCCCCGTCGCATTGCGACCCGTCCCGATCGCCCACACCGGCTCGTAGGCAATCACCACCTCCGGCGCGCCATCGAGCGCCGGCACCGCAGTCGATCGGATTTGATTGGCCACGAAAATCGCTTCCTTCCCGGAATCGCGGACCTTCTGATCCTCCCCCACGCAGAGGATCGGCGTCAGTCCAACTTCGATC
>Ga0137375_10012536_pt1 | contig 10038 bp, 6 predicted proteins | sample SagtaG_24_FD_104936 | JGI IMG/M metagenome (GOLD analysis project Ga0137375, IMG submission 104936) | Vadose zone soil microbial communities from Sagehorn Ranch, Mendocino, California, USA - Sage1_R_113_16 metaG | ecosystem: Environmental > Terrestrial > Soil > Vadose zone | place: USA...
ACGGTCCTGCTGCTGGGGGGCCGCCTGGACGCCCGCGCCGTCGCCGGATCACTGCTGATCGGCGCGGGGGCAAGTGTCTCCTGGCTGTGGCGCCTCAGGTGCTGGCCCTTTCGCCGCTCCTCGGTCTGACAGGCCTCCGGCTCGACGAACCGTTCCTGCGCGCCCACCGGAGCCCACTGGCCGACGCCGCCTTCGAGCGACCAGCTGTTTATTGCCAGGATCGCTTTCGAATGACGCTCTGTATTCGCGGCGGCCGCCGCCCCCGCGCAATTCGGCGCTACATGCGAAGAAAACCTCTGTGCTGTTCATACGGCGGTCGAACAAATAGCGCCTTGCGACCTCTGAGGCTGAAGGGAGGTTTCCCGCCGGGAGGGTGAGAGCGGTAGAAGACGATGTCGCTGCGGCGCTCCAGATGGGCGCTGAACTCGGCGAACAGCCATGGTGCACAGCGAATTTGTATGCCCCGCAGGCTGCTGCCGCCTTCCTGCCACCGGACAATGCGCATCGACCAGTCGTCGCCCCTGGCACCCTTTGGAGATTGCGCGGTGAGCAGCAACGGGAGCTCGGTATTGAAGACCTTCAGGAGTTTCCGAAAGTCCGCCTCCCGACGTGAAGAATCGCTCATCCACGTCTCCTCACCACAGGGCCCGTCAGCTGGCAGCGATTATTGTAGCAGCCCCCGCCAGCGGCGGGTGCGTTGAGTTTCGCATCTCGAATCCTCACACGTGCGTCGATATTCCCCCGCCGCCGCTGTGGAACGGTTCCCGTGACGTGGAGTCTCCTCGACCGGCGCCCGGCCCAGAGGTGTGGACACGGGGCGATGCTGTGCCAGACTGAACGCATGGGGAGACCTCCACCGCTGGAGCCGACGACGCGGGTGAAGCCGAAGCTGCGCGGCCGCCTGCACCAGATCGCGTTCGTGCTGTCGATCCCGGCAGGCGTCGCGCTGATCGTGGCGGCCTGGACCAGTCCGGTCGCCCGGCTGGCGGCGGCCGTGTATGCCATCAGCCTTGCGGGGCTGTACGGCACCAGCGCCGCGTATCATCTGGGCCGCTGGTCGGCGGCGACGCAGCGGCGCATGGACCAGGCCGACCACGCCATGATCTACGTGCTGATCGCTGGCAGCTACACGCCGTTCGCGCTGCTGGCTCTCGACCGGACCTGGGGCGTGACGATCCTCGGGTTGGTGTGGGCGGTCGCCCTGGGCGGGATCGCCGTGGTGATCCTGCGCCACCGGATTCGGGTCGTGGGCATCACGTTGTACCTGACGCTGGGGTGGCTCAGCGTCGTGACCCTGCCGTGGCTGGCGAGCCGGCTCGGGATCGCCAAGCTCACGCTGCTGCTCGCCGGCGGCATCCTCTACACGGTGGGCGCTGTCGTGCTGGGCCGCCAGCGCCCGGATCCCCGCCCGCTGGTCTTCGGCTACCACGAGGTCTGGCATGCCTTCACCGTCGCCGCCGGCACATGCCATTACATCCTGATCTGGCTCCTCGTCAGGGCCGCCTGAGCCCCGATCACCTTCGCTGGACAGATCCGCTGATCCCGGTTTCGGTCCGCCCGCACTGTGGCGTGGTCATGCTGCGATCATCCCGGCTGCCTTCCTAACGGGGCTCGAGCAGCATGGTCGCGCCGCTGGCCTGCTCGTTCAGCACGGAGCCCACGTACGGGCCGTTCCCGCCACCGGCGAGTTGCGAAATGTTTCTAAGCTGGCCGATCGTGGCCCGGCGCCAGGCCGAACGCCGGGTCCACGCAGGAACCGACCATTGCCGCAGAAGCCGCACCGAGCAAGGTCTTGACCAGGCACGCCGAGGTGTTTACCGTAGCGCTGCTTCCAGAAACTTCCGAAAAGTTTCGCCCTCCGGTCGCCTGTCCCGTCCCCCTCCTGATGGAGGTCGCGGAATGAGATGGTCCACAGCCATTGTCGGCTCGCTTGCCCATGCCCGCCCGGCTCGTCCCGCAATCCGGTTCATGAGGCTTCTGCTCTTGTTGACGGCAGTGGCGACCGCCGCATCCGTCGTCGCCACCCCCGCGGTCGGGGCGGCCCCCGGCGCCCTCGACTCCGGCCAGAGCTCGCTGGAGCAGGGGCTCGGTGGCGGTGCGCAGGGCAGCGATCCCGGCGCCTACATCTCCAGCAGCGCCGGACCCGGGCGCTTCCCCCTCGTGGCGGGCGGCGCGGCCGCGCCGCTGGTGGTCAGCGCCAGTGACTTTCGGGGCGTCGTCCGAGTGGTGAGCGACCTCCAGGCCGACATCAAGCGGGTCACCGGCGTCCAGCCCGCAATCTCGGTCGACCAGGTCCCGCGGCAGAGCGACCTCGTGCTCATCGGCACCATCGGCAGGAGCCCGCTCATCGACAACCTCGTGAGCGCCGGCAAGCTCGACGTGACCGGCATCGCCGGAAGATGGGAGACCTCCCTCGAGCAGGTGGTGGCCAACCCGCTGCCCGGCGTTCGCCGCGCGTTCGTGATCGCCGGCAGTGACCAGCGCGGAACCATCTTCGGTGCCTACGACGTCTCCAAGCGGATCGGCGTATCCCCCTGGTACTGGTGGGACGACGTGCCGGCGCGGCACCAGGACGCGCTCTACGTGCTGCCCGGCCGCCACAACCAGGGCACGCCAGCCGTGAAGTACCGCGGCTTCTTCATCAACGACGAGAACCCCGACCTGGGCACCTGGGCGCCGGAGTTCTTCGGGCCCGGGCTGGCGCCGGGTCAGCCCGGCGGCTTCAACCGCAACTTCTACGCCAGGATCTTCGAGACCATCCTCCGGCTCAAGGCGAACTACCTCTGGCCGGCCGTGTGGGGCCGGGCGTTCGCCGAGGACGACCCCCAGAACCACGCGACCGCAACGGAGTACGGCGTGGTGATGGGCACCTCGCACGAGGCGCCGATGATGCGGGGTATCGAGGAGTGGAACCGCCACGCCGTGGCCGCGGTCCGCGACAGCGCCGGGAACATCGTCACGCCCGGCCACGACCCGTATGGCGGCACCGGTGAGTGGAGCTTCCGCAGGAACGCCGACGCCATCAAGGCGTACTGGACCGACGGCATCCGCCGCATGGTCGACCAGAGCTTCGAGGGCGTGGTGACCCTCGGCATGCGCGGCAACGGCGACGTCAGCCTGCCGGACGGCGACGGCATCGACCTGATGCAGAGCATCCTCTCCAGCGAGCGGCAGATCCTGGCCGACGTCACCGGCAAGGACGTGACCACCATCCCGCAGGTGTGGACGCTCTATAAGGAAGTCCAGCGCTACTGGGACAAGGGCCTGCGCGCGCCGGACGACGTGACCGTCGTGTTCACCGACGACAACTGGGGCAACATGCGCAAGCTGCCCGACGAGAGCCTGCCGGCTCGCAGCGGCGGCTACGGCATGTACTACCACTTCGACTACGTCGGTGGCGGCCGGAACTACAAGTGGGTCGACACCGCCAACCTCGCCAACACCTGGGAGCAGCTGAACACGACCTACCAGCACGGCGTGGACCGGCTCTGGGTGGTCAACGTGGGCGACATGAAGAACGAGGAGCTGCCGCTGCAGTTCTCCATGGACTACGCGTGGAACCCGGGCAGCATGTCGCTCGACCGTCTCCCGCAGTGGGAGCAGCAGTTCGCGGCACAGAGCTTCGGGCCGGAGCGGGCCGCGGCCATCGCCGATGTGCTGCACACGTATGGCACGCTGCAGGCGCGCCGCAAGCCGGAGCTGCTGAACCGCCTGATCACCCTGGACCCGGCCAAGGACCTCGCCACCGACTCGTCGACGGTGCTCTACGACGACCAGGCCAACCCCTTCAGCCTGACCAATTATCAGGAGATGGACAGGGTCACCGCGGAGTGGCGGCACCTGTCGGCGAAGGCCGAGGCGATCGGCCGCTCACTCCCTGCCGCCTTTCACGACGCGTACTACCAGCTCGTGCTCTACCAGGTGAAGGCGACCGCCAATCTGTACGCCCTGCGCAACGCGGAGTTCACCAACATCCTCTACGCCGCGCAGGGACGCGCCGCGACCAACGACCTCGCCGCGGAGACCGAGGCCCGCTTCGCCGACGACCTGGCGCTTGCCGACCATTACAACAACGGGCTGGCCGGCGGGAAGTGGAAGAACTTCCAGCTCCAGCCGCACATCGACTACGGGGACGTGGCGAGGTACGGCCCCAACGCGCCCTGGCAGCAGCCGGAGCTGAACAACGTCGCCCTGCCCGACGTCATCTTCCCGGCGGTCAAGCGGATCCAGGTTCCGGCCGGCGCGGAGATGGGCGTGGCCATCGACGGGTCTGACAAGTGGTGGCCGGCGCAGCAGTCCCCGGCGGTGCTGCCGACCTTCAGCCCGTTCCAGAGCCAGCCGGCCCAGTACGTCGAGGTCTTCAACCGCGGCTCGACCGCGTTCGACTACCAGATCCGGCCGGCCGCCCCTTGGGTGGCGGTCGAGCCGAGCCACGGCCGCGTCGGCAGGCAGGTGCGCGCCACCGTGCGCGTCGACTGGTCCCGTGCCCCCAAGGGGACGAGCACCGTGCCCATCACGATCTTCGGGCCGAGCTCGAGCAGCGTGGTGGTCCAGGCCGTCGTCCAGAACCGGGACGTGCCGCGCTCGCAGCGTGGCGCGTTCGTGGAGGCCAACGGATACGTCTCGATGGAGGCGGATCACTTCACCAGCGCCGTCGGCTCCGGCTCGGTCTCGTGGAAGCGCCTCCCCGACATCGGCCGGACCGGGGCCGGCATGGAGCCCTTCCCGGTCACCGCGTCCAGCCAGACGCCGGGCGGCAACAGCCCGCGGCTCGAGTACAGGATGAGCCTCTCCACCACCGGCCCGGTGAAGGTCTGGGCCTGCCTGTCGCCCAGGAACAACGTCCTGCCGACGGACGGGCTCAAGTACGCCGTCTCGATCGACGGCGAGGCGCCGCAGATCGTGAACGTCACCAAGGCCACCGGCGCGGACGACACCTCGATGAACCGGCAGTGGGAGCGGAACACCTCCGACAACGTCAACCGCACCGCCACCACGCACGTCATCGCGCAGCCGGGGGCCCACGTCCTCAAGTTCTGGATGGTCGACCCGACCGTGGTGCTGCAGAGCCTCGTGGTGGACACGGGCGGCGTCGCGCAGAGCTACCTGGGACCGCCGGAGAGCCTCCAGGCTCACTCGTAGGGGTCGTTGGGTGCGCGGATCTCGATGACGCTCGTGGCCGCCAGTCCTGGCAGCTGGTCGCCTCCGGGTCCGGGTTGGAACGTGCCGGTCACCGTGACCCACTGGTCGCGCGGGGGGCTGCCCTGGATGCCGACGACCCGCACGACGACCGGAGCCGCGTCGGCCGCGCAGCACGCGATCTGGTAGCGGGCGAGCCGGAACCCGCCCTCCTCCGGGGCCGCGACGAAGCCGGTGAGCTGGACCGCGGCCCCGCCGAAGCTGGCGCCGTCATGGTCGAAGGCGCGCTGGCCGAACTCGAGCAGGGTCATCGGGACCGGTCCGGCGCCGCGCGCGACGGGGTCGAGGACCTGGCCGCCGGAGCGGACGTCGACCCTGGCGCCCCGGTCGACGCCGTAGCTGCCGAGCGTCGGGGGCGCCACCAGCAGCAGCGCCGCGATCGGCGCCAGCAGCAGCCACCCCATCCGCTCGCCTCCGCCATGGCGACTGTGGTCGTGGGCGTCGACGGTGCTCGCCTGACGGAGCGCCTGCAGCAGCGTCACCAACCCGAGGACGATCACCGTGCCCCCCGCGATGGCCAGCCACGGGCCCATCCCCAGGCGGACGTAGCGACCATAGGTCCCTGTGAGCTCCAGGCGCAGCAGCACCGTCCCGACGAGCAGGCTGATCAGCCCTCCCGCCGCGGTCACAGCAGCCACCGCCCGATGACCGCGCTCGACGCCAGCGCGACGGCGAGCGTGAGCGGTGCGAAGCGCAGCGCGAAGGCGCGCCCGAACGTCCCCGCCTGCAGGGCGATGAGCTTCACGTCGACCATCGGGCCGACGACCATGAACGCCAGGCGGGCGCTGAGCGAGAACTGGGTGAGGCTGGCGGCCACGAAGGCGTCCGCCTCGGAGCAGATCGCCATCACCACGGCGAGGGCGGCCAGCGCCAGGAACGCCAGCGGGCCGGCGCCGGCCACGGCGTCGAGGACGCTCCGGGGCACCACCGTCTGCAGCGTGGCGGCGGTCGCCGCCCCGACGATGAGGAAGCCACCGGCCTGGAGCAGGTCGTGCTGCGCCGTGGCCACGAGCACGGCAAGCGGCGGTCCCTCACGGGTACGGCGCCGGTGGACCCGCTCGAGCAGCTCGTCGCGGCCGGTGCGGGCCCACACCAGCCCGACGACGGTCGCGGTGAGAAGGCTGGCGAGAAAGCGCGCGACGACGACCTCGGGTCGTCCCGGAAACGCCACCGCCGTCGCCGTCAGCACGACCGGATTGATGGCTGGCGCCGACAGCAGGAAGGCGAGCGCGGCGGCGGGCAGCACACCCCGGGACACCAGCCGCCCGGCGATGGGCACGGAGCCGCACTCGCATCCCGGGAGCGCGGCCCCCGCGGCTGCCGCCACGGGCACCGCCAGCGCCGGCCTGCGGGGGAGGATCCGAGGGAGGAACCCGGCGGGGACCAGGGCGGCGACCGCCGCGCTGATCATCACGCCCAGCACCAGGAACGGCATGGCCTGCACGGAGATCGCGACGAAAATGGTGGCCCAGTGGGCGACGGCGGGCCGGTCGAGGAGACGCTCCAGGAGCGGGCGCAGGAGCGCGGCCGCCACGACCACGACGGCCACGGCCACGACGCCGGCGTCGACCAGGCGACCCGCACCCCGGCGATCGTGACGCTCGCCCGGGAGCTCCTCGCTGGAGGCGACGTCGTCGCCGACGGTTCGCACGTTCACCCCCTTTGAGCACGCTTCTCCCCGACATGTAACCATTGCGTCGTCGAGACATGTAACCATGAGGCGTTCTCGGACGGCGGAAGGTCGAACGCGGGAGGGCGAAATGAAGCGAACCTCGCTGCGGCGGTGGGCGGCTCACGTGATGGTGGTGGGGGTCGCGGTGGCTGTGGTGCTCGGGGCGCCGCTGGCCGCGTCGCACCGGACGACGACGGGCGCGGCCACCATCTCCGGCGCCCGCTCGCTCTCGGACCAGGTCCTGGTGAGCTACAGCAAGCCGCACAAGCAGACCACCGACGTGCACCTGCTCGCGTTCAACGACCTGCACGGCAACCTCGAGGCCGCCGGGCTCAACATCTACGGCAAGTTCGCGGGCGGTGCCGCCTATCTGGCCAAGGCGGTCAAGGACCGCCAGGCCCGCTACCGTGACCGGCAGGCGACCATCCTCGCCGGCGACAACATCGGGGCCAGCCCGCTGGCGAACGGGCTGTTCTTCGAGGAGCCCGTCACCATCGCCACCAACCTGATGCACGTCGACTTCGGGTCGGTCGGCAACCACGAGTTCGACAAGGGCAGCAACGAGCTGCTCCGTATCCAGAACGGTGGCTGCCGCCCGGTGGACGGGTGCACCGCGGCCCCGTACGCGCTGGCCAACGGCAAGAGCACCAACGTCTACCCTGGCGCCGACTTCCAGTACCTGTCGGCCAACGTGGTCGTCGACGCCACCGGCAGGACGCTGTTCCCCGCCTTCGCCACCAAGCGCTTCAAGACCGACAGCGGCAGGAAGGTCGACGTCGGCTTCATCGGCGAGGTGCTCGAGGCGACACCCACCATCGTCACCCCGACCGGCGTGGCCGGTCTGACCTTCCAGGACGAGGCGGACGCCGCCAACCGCGCCGTGAGACAGCTCAAGCGCAACGGCGTGAACACCTCCGTGCTGGTGGTCCACGAGGGGGGCTTCCAGGACGGCGCCGCCGTCCTCAACGGCTGTGCCGGCAACCTGACCGGCAGCCCGATCGCCGACATCGCCAGCCGGCTCGACCCGGCGATCAAGGTGATCGTCTCGGCGCACACCCACGCCGAGTACCGCTGCACCATCAGCAGCAATGGCGTGACCCGCCTCATCACCAGCGCCTCGTCGTTCGGGCGGATCCTCAGCGACATCACGCTCACACTCGACGACAGGACTGGAGAGCTGGTGCAGTCGAGCGCCGAGAACCTGATCGTCGAGAACGCCCTCAACACCCCTGGTCCTGGCGTCACCCGCATCCCCGACCCCTCCAAGGAGGACCCGCGGGTCCAGAAGGTCGTCCGGCAGTACGTCGACGCATCGGCGCCGCTGGCCAACGTCGTCATCGGTCGCATCCAGGGCGACCTCACCCGGACGGGGTCACCTCAGGGCGAATCGACGCTCGGTGACGTGATCGCCGACGCGCAGCTGACGGCCACGCAGCCGGCGAATCTCGGCGGCGCCCAGCTCGCCTTCATGAACCCGGGAGGCATCCGCATGGACCTCCGTGCCGGCGACATCTCCTCGGGCGGGGAGGCGCAGGGAGAGGTCACCTACGGCGAGGCGTTCACGGTGCAGCCGTTCGGCAACAGCCTCGTCACCAAGACGATGACCGGTGACATGATTCGCCGGCTGCTGCAGCAGCAGTTCCCCGGGTGCGGCGGCCAGACCACATTGCGGGTCCTGCAGATCTCCAACACGTTCAGCTACCAGCAGGATCCGGCGGCCGCGACCTGTGAGGGTCACATCGGCAGGATGCTCGTGTCCGGGGTCGAGGTGGCGCCGACCGACTCGTTCAGGGTGACGATGAACAATTTCCTCGCGACCGGAGGTGACGGGTTCGCGGTGTTCAACGAGGGCGCCGACGCGCTCGGCGGCGCCCAGGACATCGACGCCCTGGTGGCCGCCTTCGCCGCCGCCGAGCCGGCCGGCATCGCGGTGCCGCCCCTCGACCGGATCGTGGCGCCCGTGTCCGGATGAGTCACGCCCTGCCGCGCGGGATGCGGCGACATTTCGCGCGGCAAGGCATACTCACACCTCCTAGGGAATTTTCACGATTGAATCGTTGCCATCGCGGCTGTGGCACTTTGCCACATTCGCTCTGCGGTGATGCCACTCTTTGCGCCTCTCTATATGGATGCGAGCGCTGTCGAATCATATGGCGCGGACGCCGGGACCCTCCCGGCCACCCGCCGGCGTGCGCGGGTCCCGCGCCGCCCGGGGCCCGGGCGGCGCGGTGGCCCCCTCGTCTGGATCCTCGTCTGGCCCGCACGTCTGTCGGACGACGGCATGTATCGTTCGGGCGGTACGGGAGTTTCGCCCGAAGGTTGGTGAGCGCCTGTTCTCGAGAACTCAGTGCTTGGTCAGTCGGGGCAAGTTCGCCAGAAAAAAATTGTGCTACAGCACAAGAACGGGCGGATCGCCGGAAGCCGTCCACAACCGGTTAGTCTATTTCTCGCCTTCGGAGTGCGGCGCCGCATAGAATTCCCCGCGTCAGATCTATTAATTGATCTGGAAGAGGAGGAGAGGGCTGTGAGAAGGAATGGCCTGATCGCCGCGCTCACCCTAGCGCTCGCGGCCTCGATGGCGCTCGCGGCCTGCGGTGGCGGCGGCACGAGCAGCACGGGCAACACAGCGGAGCCTGCGGCGGCTCCGAAGTGCGGGGCTGGAACCGGCCAGAAGGCCACCGGCGCGCCGATCAAGCTTGGAGGTATTGCGACCAAACAGCCCGGCACCGACTTCACCGACATTCCGAACATGGCCAAGGCCGTGTTCGACTGCGTCAACGACAACGGCGGCATCAACGGTCGGCCGATCGAGTACAGCATCGAGACCGAGCAGACCGACCCCGGTCAGGTCGCCTCGCTGGCCAAGAAGCTCGTCGAGACCGAGAAGGTGCTCGGCATCGTCGGCAACACCAGCCTCATCGAGTGCGCCGTCAACCACGGCTACTACGAGCAGCAGGGCTTCTTCATCGTCGACTCCGGCATCGCGCCCGAGTGCTACTCGACGTCCAACAGCGCGGCCGTGAACATGGGCCCGCGCTACTCGATCGACGGCGCCACGCAGTACCTGATCCGTCAGGGCGTCAAGAAGCTGGTGCTCGACCAGTCCAACGTGCCGGGCACCGGCTACAACGAGGGCGGCTTCCTGCTGATCGCCAAGGACGCGGGCA
>Ga0137375_10012539_pt1 | contig 10037 bp, 18 predicted proteins | sample SagtaG_24_FD_104936 | JGI IMG/M metagenome (GOLD analysis project Ga0137375, IMG submission 104936) | Vadose zone soil microbial communities from Sagehorn Ranch, Mendocino, California, USA - Sage1_R_113_16 metaG | ecosystem: Environmental > Terrestrial > Soil > Vadose zone | place: USA...
CCGGCACGGTCGCCCTCGGCGAGGCTTCGAACGTGTGGTTCAAGCGCCGCATGAAGGTCGACGCACAAGATCTGAAGGAGCTCTTTACGAGAACCGCGAGCCGAGCGAAGCAAGAGTACACGATGGGCGCGAACGGCGAGTCAGGCGCCGTCCTCGGCGATGGCGCCAAAGTGCACGCCAAGGTCGAGGCCCTCCGAAGGGATCTCGCGGCGGGCACCATCTCGCAGGCGGAATTCGAGCGCGCCATTGCCGAGATCGACGAAGCGGAGCCCGAGAAGAAGCTGCAGTGAGCACCGCGACTAGGGGTGCAACACCACGCCCTGCTTTTTTCCGTGTTGGGTCTCCTGGTCGTACCGGCCATCTTTCTCCGCGCAGTCCTGAGTCGTACGTTCGAAGGTTGCTCTTACCTTCTGCTGAAGCGCCTCGCACGAGACCGCTGGCTCGAGCGTGTCGAGCGCTGCGCGCAGCGCTTCCGCTCCGGCCAGGGCGTTCCTGCGATGACCGTCCTCGTGCGCGCGCATGCGTTCGACGAATCGATCCCATTGGCGCCGCAGGGTCGCTGAACCGTAGGCCGCGTTCTCCCACTGCGGCAGCACCACGCCTAGCTCGAGCCGCACGCGCCCGGACCGAACGCGGAAACCATCCGGGTAGCGAGCACATTGCACCTCGGGAACCATTTTCCAGGCGGTAGCTCCATGCGCCACCCCATCGGTCGTCGTTGGGCCTCTTTGCGCCATGGCGGAAAGGATCTCCGAAGCGTTTCGCCCTCGAACACCATAGTAGCTCTCGCCGCGGTCCTCGAGGTCCAGACGTACGGGTTCGCGGTCGGCCAGAGCGTGCACCGTTTCGTCTTGGGGTAGGTGCAAATGGCCGAGGAGCCGCTCAAGCTTGCATCCTCGAAGGACTGCGCTGCGCTGCCGCTGTTTGAAAAGCTCGAATTCATCGCGCAAGTCGGCGAAGAAGGCTTCGCCTTCGGGTCGCAACACGATCGTCCCTATGTAAGCGCATGCGGGTCCAGCCGCTGGGATCTCCACCGGAACCTGCAGAAGCCGATTGGTTCCGACGACAACGGCTGTTGCATAGACCCGCACTCCGATCATGAACACGCGCGTTCGTGGTGCGGCGGTGACAAACACCCCGCCGGAACGGCCGAAGCGTTCGTCCTCGACATCGGTGCCCACCGTGGTCGCCCACCACGGGTTTCCACCGCTCGTCGCGGCCTCGTCGTTCATGACGACGACCGACCCGATGTAGAGCCCGGGCACCCACTGCGAGAGGTCTCCCTCCTCCACACGCACTTCGCCGACCAAAACCCGCTCATTGTTCTTGAGCTCGGATACATCGCGTACGGAATGGAATTTCGATGATCCGCACCCCATCGCAGTAAGCGTTATCGCGAGCAGCGCGTTACGCACCGTCTTGCGCTGACAGTGGCTCCGTGAGCGCTCTGCGCCGGGGCACTCCTGCATCGACGGAGAGACAAGCAAAACTACCGCCCGAGAGTTACGCGTAGTGGTACGAATCCAGCTGCTTCGCTCGGCATCGGATGGCATACGCTAACTTCCCAGCATCTTGAGCTCATCCTTCGATAGGAAGAGCCGGACTGTTAAGGGCCTCAATGCCAGCCTGGTCCTCCTGAGCGACAACATTGAAAACGTTGCCCACTTTGCGCATGCAGTGCTGCGCCCTTTGCGCCATCTATGGTTGGGCATTCGACTGAACAAAATCCTCCGCCCGAGCGAGATGCGTTCGGCCGTGGCGTCCGAGGTCACCGTTGCTGTCCCGGTCGCGCCTGGCAGGAGAGGGCGGCTAAAGGAAGAAGCTCCCCCGGGGGGGTCAGAGCTTCGGGCCACGCTCTTTCGGTTGCTCCCCAGATGCAGAGGACGGTCAGCTCGTCGCGGTCGGCACGGTACCGGTAGTAGAGGTGATGATGGGTTTTCGGAAGCAGCACGCGTCGCACCGTTCCCGTCTTCTGCTCGCTGTAGACCGAGCCCAGTTCAGGATTCGTTCGGAGGTGACGCTCTGCCGTGGCGAGTTCGTCGAGGAAGAGGCCACGCGCAGCCGGTCGATTCTCGTTCCACCAGCCTTGGATCTTCTCAATCTGCCGGCGAGCCCGCTTCGAGATCTCGAGCTTCACAGTTGGCGGCGCAGCTCGGCAATGACCGTAGCCAAGTCTTCGGTCTGGCCTGCGTCCGCCTCGGCGATGGAGGCTTCCAGCTCTCGATGCAAAGCAGCTCGTTCTTCATCGTCCAAATCGTCGCTGTCGACGGCAACGATGCCGTCCATCGGTTGCAGGTAAACCACCTCGCCCTCGGGCAAGTCAGTGGGCTCGTCGAGGACGAGCCGGCCGTTGTGGACGTGGGCTTTGAGCGGTTGCATCGTCGTCAAAGGATAGCACCGCGACGCGGGCGAGGGCGAGCTCAGCGCGTCAGCAGCCGGGGCCGACGTACGAGCTTAGCTCAGCTGAGAGCCGCTGGACGAGTTCTTACCGGTCATTCACGCTCTTGCCCGAAGCGTGCGTCCCGCTCCCTTTCGCCGTTAGATCTGCGTCGTCGACAACTCGGCGTGGCCGAGCATTTCCTCGATGTAGCGGATATCCGCGCCGTTCTCGAGCATCGCCGTCGCCATCGTGTGGCGGAAGAGGTGACACGCTCCCGTCTTGCCGAGCTCCGCTCGCCGCACGTAGTCACGCACGAGCTGCGAGAGACGCAACGTGCTGAGCAGCTCACCCTCTTGCGTCAAAAACAAGACGCCGTCGTCGGGAGCAAGCGCGAGCTCGGGGCACACCTCGCTCGTGTATTTCTCGATCCACCGGACCGCTCGCTCGCCGATCGGCACCATCCGGTCCTTCTTGCCCTTGCCCTGGCGGATCATCACCGTGCCCCGCTCTTGGTCGAGGTCGAAGACGCCGAGGCGGATGAGCTCCGTGCGCCACATCTCCGTCGAGTAGAGCGTCTCCAACGTCCGAGGCCAACGACGAGCTCTTCTTCGTCGAACAGGATCGCACCGTCTTGGCGGACAACACGTTCTCGCTCAAGGGCGTACGCTTCGAGGCGCTGCGCGATCTTCGCTCGCGCAAGGTGCAGGTCCGCTTCGATCGCAAGCACACAGGCCGCGTGGTCGTCTACTTCAAGGGCGACCGGCAGGGCGATGCCCGGCCCGTCGACTTCGTCGCCAACGATCGGCGGCCTCGGGCCACCGGCTCCCCCAACTCGGCCCGCGAGTCCGCGTCATGATCCGCGCCCACTTCGGCATCGATCGCAATCCCTTCTCTGCCGACAACCCCGCGCTCTTGCCGCACCAACAGGAGGTCTTCGATACGTTGCGCGTGCACTGCCAGCAGGGCGGCCTGTGCGTCGTCGTCGGCGACCCGGGCACCGGCAAGAGCGTCATCAAGCAGGCCCTGGTCAACCACGACCCTAAGCGGTTGATCACGCCCGTCGTCAACAGGACGCTGCACACCTATCACAGCGTGCTACGGATCCTGTGCGACTCGTTCCAGATCGACGGCGATGGCCGCGATGTCCGCTGCGAGAAGCGCCTCATCGAGGAGGCCCACCGCATCAACCACGTGGGCAAGATGCTCGCCCCCGTGATCGACGATGCCCACCTCATCGACGTGCACGACCTGCGACGGCTTCGCTTGCTCTTCGAGGACTTCCCCAAGAACCACAACCTTGTCCTGGTCGCCCAGCCCGGCCTGCTCACGTCGCTCGGGCTGACGCCAAACCACGACATCCAGTCGCGCGTCACCTACTCCGTCCTCGTCCCCAGGCTCGCGCCCGACGACATGGAAAGCTTCATCCGCCGCGAGCTCGACGCCGTCGCGTTACCGCACGCGACGTTCACGCCCGAGGCCTTCGGTCTCATCGTCCGCGCCTCCGAGGGCTACCTGCGTCGCGCCCGCAACCTCTGCGTCGGCTCGCTGCTCGAAGCCGTGCGCGACCGAACCCGCACCGTCGACCTCAAGCAGGTCAACCGGGTTCTTCTGCAGCCGCACTGGCGAGAGCGGGAGGCATCATGAAGCCGCACCGCCGCCCGCGCCGCCATCCTCAAATCCACCACCCGCCCCTCGATGCCGGCTACGCGCTCACCCTCGTCGACATCTTCGAGCGCGCCATCGCCGCGATCGACGAGGCGGACCCCGAGAAGAAGGTTCATTGAGCACCGCGCCTACGGATGCAAGACTGCGCCCTGCTTTTTTCCGTGTTCGGTATCCTGGTCGTACCGACGATCTTTCTCGGCGCAGTCTGGGTCATACGCTCGACGGTTTCTTTGCCTTCTGCTGAAGCGCGTCGCACGGTGCGCGCGCATGCGTTCGAGGAATCGATCCCATTGGCGCCGCAGGCTCGCTGAACCGTAGGCTGCGTCCTCCCACTGCGGCAGCACCACGCCGAGCTCGAACCGCACGCTGTCCTGGCGAAAAACTCATTCCCGGCGGTCATGCTGCCCTCGAATAGCGGTGGTGGAGTCCGGCGACTCTCGGAAGTGCGATCACACGGCCGAATTCCGACAATTCGATGGGGCGTGACATAGGCGCGTCGCCATCGAGCGACATTGTGCGGTCTGTCTTCGTTGTAGTAGGCGGCGTGCAAACGAACCAACCTCAGCAGGTGATGCTCTCCGAGCACGATGACGTGGTCGAGCAACTCGCGCCGCAATATTCCCACAAATCTTTCAGCGAATCCATTTTGCCAAGGAGATCTCGGCGCGATGAGAAGTTGGCGAATGCCCATGTGCTCGACGCGAGTATCGAAAACTGCGCCGTAGATGCCATCACGGTCGCGAATCAGACGACCGATGGTCGACTCGAGCCCGACAGTCTCGACGATCTGCTGCGCGGCCGATGCTGCGTAGTGATGCGCGGTAACATTGACGTGCAGGACGCGAGCCGCTGGAGCGAAAGCACGAAGAAGACGTAGAGAATGTCGAACGTCGCGGTCGGCACCGTCAGAAAATCGATCGCGATGGTTCCGGCCAAGTGCATGCGCACGAACGTGCCTCAAGTTGGCGACGGCCGTCGCGGCCGATCTGAAGGCTTCGGCATGTATTTCGCGACGGTGCATTTGTCGACTTGATGCCCGAGCTTGGCCAGCTCGTTCGCGATGCGCCGACGACTCTACGTCGGGTTCTCACGGGCCATGCGCCAGATGAGTCCGATAATCTCGGCGCTAGCTAGCCTGCCGTCGTTAACGGCTCGTGAACTTACTCGCCCTCACGAAGTTGCGCGAGAACGGGGGTGGCCAACTGGATATTTCACAAACTCCCTTCACTTTTCAGGGCAAAAAAAGCTTGAGAACCGGCACACCACCATTGGAGCAGTTCCGGGGACAACCAACCTCAATAATGTGGTGAGTTTTTTTCCGGGCCATCAGCCCCGTCCGAACGGCCCGAACCGCCCGCCCTGATACGACACAATGCCGACGCGTTCGTGGCTGAAAGCAGCGAACACGGCCAGAAGCTCAGTTGCCCAAGCGTGATTTGTGACGGGAGTGCTGGCCTCGAACTCAGCCAATGGCCCTGCGTCCTCGTGTGCGACATGGATGTGAGCGCCGGAAAACAGCCTGGCCACGCGAGCATTGAAGTCGGATTTCTCCTCGTGTGACAGCGGGCGCTCAAAGAAGAGTACGTGCCAGGCAACGGGGTTGCGCTCCAGATCCTCCTTCGCCTTAATCTTTTCCCCAGTCGAGGACCGTTACGTCTTTGCAAGCAAGGAACTCCTTGACTGCCTCGCTTGATGGCGGAGATGCCACCACCGCCCGAATGGTAGACCTCGCGAGGGCCCGCGCCGCAGCCAGGTACTTGTGACCACGAATGACCTGCACTTTGCCGTCTTCGACCACCACCGTGATCGCTGGAAGCGGATCGAACTTCGCGCAGTAGTGCACGAGGTGTTCGAGAATGTGAACCGTATCGCGATCCGGAAACCGCTCCTCATCGATCGAGACCGCAGAGACTGGAACTTGTACGAGTAGCATTCCCATGTTTCGCCCCTCAGGCATAAGTGCAGGATGAACCTGCCCATCGCGTTGAACTCGCCGATGTGTTCCATCGGACTGAGCGTCTCCGTTGCTCCGGCGAATGGTCCCCGTGGAATGGGGGTCTCGACGGCGATACCTCGGCTCGCGGCGAACGCATTGAATCGGCCGGTCGACACTTCAATCCGGACGATCGCAGGACCGAGTCCGCGACTCTGCACTCCTGCGAGATCTGCATAGAAGTTAGCTGTAGCCTCTTGAGAGGTCAGGTATGCGCCCGATCCAGCAGCGCCAGGGTTCAGTGCTTGGTTCGCCGCGATTCTCTGGGCGCTCAACGCTTGCCCCTCCACCATTTCTGAAGCCTCGCCGAACGTCATTCCGCGAAAGAATGTCGTGTTCCTCCCTCTGCGGCAAGGATGGTGGAGGCTGTGTCGTAGATCGGCCCCTCGCTTGAGGCGCCACGCCGATCGGCGTGTTCGACGCGTCGATCGTAACCTCCGATTTCACCCACGGTGGCACGCGAGGCTTCGGTTACGTGCGGGTTTGTCGAGTCGTCGTGCCGGACCCTGACCGAATCGTAGGCGTTGGAGGGCGTGCCCTCGCTCTCCGGTCGTACCAGAACGGCCCTTCCGGTCTGCATCGTACCCGTGGGCTCGATCTCTCGGACAGTCGCGCCCGGCGCGGGGATCGCCGCCGCCGCCGCTCGCTGCGGCGGTAACACGACCCCGACGACAAGGAACAACGTCGCGAGGAAGCGCCTCCAGATCACGAGCCCCACCAGCGTCACGACGGTCGAGTCTTGGCGAACAAGAGATCCCCGGCACCGTACTGGAGGAGAGCCCCCGAAATCCGACCGGGGCTCGTCAGCTCCGACATCAACGCCGAAGCAAAAGCGGATACCCGGTGACCTCCAAAACAACTCGTCGAGGCGACGAATGCCGTCCTCTCGCTTCACGAGAAGGCATGGTTCCTTCGGCGAGAAACAGAGCGCCATGTGCGAGTGACCGCCAAGCGCAGTAGAGTTCGTCCACGCGAGCAGTTCGTCGACCGAAGCTTGCGAGATATTGATCGTCGCGAAAGGTTGTAGGCGTGACCAGTCCAGACCTGACCCAACCCACGGCAGCGTGTTGAGGTAGTCGCGAAAGTCCGCGGAGATTTGCAGCGGAAGAAGGCTCGCCTTCCCGTCGTCAAGCCAGGCCTCAGGGATGCTGTTCGTGTTGTTCGTCATTGTTCCCTCACTACTCACGGCACGTGCTGCATGAATTGCCAGTAGGCGTCTTGAGTGCCGCCCTTGATGATGTTCGCGCCGTACTCCCACATCGCGCGCTTCGCTCTTCCGGTCTTGTCCCACCAGTTCGCGTGGTAACCCTTCGACGGATCGAAATCGACGCGCCATGCACGCAGGCCATCTAGGCGCTGCATGCCAGTGATCCTGCCCTCGTATGGGCCGAATTTCTCGATGTACGGCACAGCGTCTTCTCCAAGACCTGCCGCCGCTCGGCCTGAACGAGACTGTCAAAGGTGGCGATGTTCTCGACGCCACGGACTGCAGCGCCCTCTACGGCCGGCCTGCGGCCGGTCCAAACGTTCCCACCTCAACAAGTTTGAGACAGTCGGTTTCATAGTCTAGTTCCTCGCCTTGTCATCGTCGTCTCCCGCGGGAATGTATTCCTTCAGCGTATCGCTTTTCTCCCAAAATACCCACAGCCTCCCGCATTGAGGAGCAGCGCAGTACAGTCTGTGTCGCCCGATAAACTGCTTCCGCATCCACTTGGCCGGCAAACATTTCGAATGTCGTATCGGCGATGATTCGCCATTCGATCGGACACGGAATCTCGCCGTATCGTAGGAGTTTTCCACACTTACAAAGAAGCTTGGGCATGATCACCTGCCAAGAATGATGACGTCCTGAATGCTTGTCGCTCCCGCCCCGCGTACGCGTGCGAGCACGTTTCCTAAGCTCCCGAAGTCTACGGATGAGCGTGATAAGTCGAGAACGATTCCGCTCGCCTGGCTGTTCTTACTAGCTATCGCGCTAATAATCCGGTCCGCGTTTGCGGTCGTTGGGTATAGATGTGGTCAGGGGTCGCGTCGATAAGGAGGTCGGAGGTAGCTCTGCCGGGAATTGGATCGCGAATGACGACTGGCCCACGCCCTAACTTTGCAACGGCAGATGCCGCTTGAAGCTCGGCATCCGAAGCTTCAGCGGCGTCGATTACCAGCCTGCCTGCCCCGCCCAATCCCTCTGCGGCGGAAGCGGCGATCTCGATGCCGCAGCCGTACTTCATGGCATCTGCTACGTGCGGGTTGGCCGCATGATCGTAGTCGAGGACCGTACACTCGTAGTCGAAGAGGGAGACGCCGGACCGCGCCCCCTCGGCCCCCCCTCGGCCTCTCGTCGTACTGGAGCGGGGGCTCCGAGCTGCATCGTAGTCGTATTCACGACCGCCGCTATCGAAGCGACAAGCACGGGCATCGTCGCCGCCGACGCGTTCAGCGGCGATAGCACGATCCCCATGAGAAGCACGATTGCCGCGAGGAGACGCTGATTCACTTGCGCTCCCCCTAACGATGCGCGTGCGACAGGAAATCCTGCACGATCTTGTTGCTCGACGAATGCAGCCCTAGCCTCAAGGCTTCGCGCACCGCCGTCGCAACGCGTTCTCGCACGTCCGCTTCGTGTGGTTCATCACCCATGGTCGGATCTCTCCGGCGCACGAGGATGTTCACGGTACTGACCGCCATATGGGCCGCTCGGGAGCGCAATGAAATGTCTTGAGCGGCAGTGCGCTCCAGTGCCAATTCAAGCACAAGTCTCTGTTCTCTTGGCCCCGCGTGCTTTGCGGCATGTGCCAAACCCTGAAGTGCCCGATCCTGCTGCCGCGGTGACAGCGCTCCTTGACGCAGAAGCTCGCAGATCGCGTCCACGCCGCTAGCGCCAAGGCGCTCGACCTCGAGAAGAACGGAAGGAGCAGGATTCCTCCTGCCGATCAGCCGAGCCAGGACGTCACGTGTTCGGTCGTCCATTTAGAAACCTCCGAGTCGAAGCGGCGTCACCCCGATTGCACCGCTCTTCATTCCAGCGTTGAACCCACCCAAGCCGTCTCCGAGAAGGATCTGCTCGAAGCCCGAGCTACCCGGAATCTCGAATTGACGAGTGATGCCTCGAAACTCGCCGATCCTCCCGCGCATGAGATCGCCCGCCATCGACTTCGGCACTTCCAGACGAAGCACGGTGCACTCGAAGCGCCTCTGCTCCGTACGGCCATGGCGGCGAAGTCTTCCGCCGTCGCAAGGTCCTCCGAAAAGAACACTGCCCCGTCCGCGCCGGCACGGAAGCCGTCCCGCGTGATGTTCCACGCCGCGGAGCGTGTTGTGCCGTGGAAGAGGGTGACCGTCTCCTCTGTGGCCTCACCGAAGAGGGCTTTGCCGATCGCTTCTTCTTCGGTCCGTGCGGCCCTTGCGGTTTGCACGACGGCTTTGCCCTCTGAGAGGGCCGCCTTTTCCTCGGCACCACCGGGTAAGAGGGTGACGGCCGCCCAAACGGCCTGCGGGAGGCCCTCTTTCGGTTCCCCTTCTGCGGTCTTGATCAATCCCTCCACAAAGTCTGCCGGTGCCTCGTACGCCGACACTGACCGCATGAAGAATGCTAGCGTTTTGGCGATGCCCGTCTGAAGGGGATCGTTGCTTTTCGAGGCCGCGTCATCCAGCTGATCGGCGGCCGCGGAAAACGTATGCTGAGGTGGAACCGGAACCCGTGAAACCGTTGGGGCCGCGGCGCTATCGGTGCGCGGGGGCGGTGCAGCGGCGACCGCCGGCCCGGGGGTCTTTGGGACAAGGTCCTCATCCGGACGGCTGCATTGGCACGCCTCGTCAAGACCGACAGGATCGATGGCCTTGAGGACCTGCCCATGTACATATGCATAGAGGTTCAAATCGCCATGGTTCGTGTGAACGGCTAGGGGATCCGCGCTTGCCCACCGTCCAAGCGCCGGCGAGAAGAATCGGGCTCCGAAATATTGCAGCCCGACCTCGACGTCGTCCTCCTTGCCCGTGAAC
>Ga0137375_10012541_pt1 | contig 10036 bp, 3 predicted proteins | sample SagtaG_24_FD_104936 | JGI IMG/M metagenome (GOLD analysis project Ga0137375, IMG submission 104936) | Vadose zone soil microbial communities from Sagehorn Ranch, Mendocino, California, USA - Sage1_R_113_16 metaG | ecosystem: Environmental > Terrestrial > Soil > Vadose zone | place: USA...
GAGCCGCTCGTCGCCTGCGGCCCGACAGAGCGCGACGACCCGCTCCGCGTCCGTCCGAACCAGCGAGATCATCACGTGCTTCACTGGGTCGCCGACCGTGCAGCCCTCGAGAACGAAGTCGGGCACGCCGACCGCGTTGAGCGTCACCTTGCTGTAACCCACCAGCGCGAGCAGGTACGCGAGCAGATCCTGCGCGAGGCGGCCGGCGTCGGATTCGCCGTGGCGCCGGACGAGCTCCTTGACGTTAGCGAGGTGCTCGACCCCGAGCACCCGGTCCCGCGGAACCCGCTCGCGAAGCCGCCGCTCGGCGTGCAGCGTCTCGAGTTCCGCGACGAGCCCGGCATGCCCTTGTTCCGCGGATTCCACGAACGCGTGGAGGAACGCCGGCCACAGCGCGTCCACGTGTCGTCGGAGCGGGTCCAGCCAGCTCTGCGTCCGCGCCGTCGCGACGAGCGCCGAGCGGGCGGACGAGACGCTTTCGCCGTTCCGCCCGAAGAAGCCCGCCGCATCCACGATGGTCCAGCGGCCGTCCAGCTCACGATCCCCGCCCACGAACAGCACCGCGACGAGACCGACGGCTCCCGCGTCTGTCACCGCGAGCGCCTCGAGCTCACGTGCCGCGAGCGACACGCCGGTACCGGTCGTGAGCTTCACCTCCGCCTTGATCTTGGACGGGAGCATGCGCGGTCGGGGCGTCAGACCGACGCGGGCGCGGAGGTTTCGACGGTCGGGTTCCCGTCCCAGGCGGTGATGTGGTGGATGATCGCGTTCTTCGGGAATCCCTCCGCCTTGAGAGATGTCACGAAGTCCTCGTCCTGGGTCGAGACGATGACCTGCCTCCGCCGCGCGATTTCCGCGACGACCTTCGCCATCGCCTCCTTGCACGGGAGGTCCAGATTCTGGGTCGGGTCGTCTACGTACAGGAGGTCGAGGGCGTGCTGGCTCGACTCCGCGAGCGCGAAGAACAGCGCGAGGGCCGTCGCGGTCAGCTGTCCGTCCGAAAGAACGAGGCGGGCGTCCCGGGCCGCTCCGCCGGCTCCAGCAGTGACCTGGAACGTGTAGTCGACCTTGGCCGCCTTCGCGTTCGCCTCGATCTCGAGTGTGTCGAAAACCGGCTGCCGCACGAGTCGCCGGTACAGCTCCTGCGCGCGCGGCGCCGCCTTGCCCAGCAGCTCGTTCGCGAGGTCCTCCTTGGCGCCGATGACCGCCTTCCGGATCACCTCGAGCTGGGCCGCATACCGGTCCATCTCGGCGCCTCGCGCCTCGCTCTTCTCGTGCCGCTTCTTCGCGGCCTCGATCTTCTCCTCGTGCGCGGCGACCTCGTCGCGCTTCTGGACGACGGGGAGGAGCACCGCGCGGAGCTGCCGCTCGCGCCCGTCGACGGATTCGAGGTCCGCCTCCATCGCCTCGACCGCCAGCGCGAGCTTCTTCTCCTCCTCGCGCCTCGCCCCGAGCGACTCGTCGACGCGCGCCTGGAGCTTGTTCTCCGGGACGGTGGCCCCGAGCACCTCGGCGGCCTTCTCCCGCACCTTCTCGAGCGTCTTCCGCGCGACCTCGACTTCCTTCCCCAGAACGGTCAGGTCCTGGAGCGCGGCGCCGATCTCCTCGATCCGGCCTTCCGCCTTCTCCACGCTGCGCCGCACCCCCTCCATCGCGTCGGATGCCGACCCGGCGGAGCGCTCCCGGAGGCGCGCCGCGAGGTCCGTCCGCTCCGGAAGGACCCGCTCGCACACCGGACACTCGCGGGACTTCGCGCGCTTCACGAAGTCGTGCGCGTCGAGCAGCAGCTGGCGCAGCCCGTCGGCCTCCTTCAGCTCCTGCCGGTGGGCCTTGAGCCGCTCCTGTGCCTCGGCGCGTTCGCCGAGGAGCGTCTTCCGGTCACCGTGCGTCTTCACGAACGCCTCGAGCTCCTGGACGGCCGAGTCGCGCGCCTCGACCGCTTCCCCCGACCGCTCGGAGAGCCCGGAGAGGTCGGCAATCGCCTTCTGTACCGGGGTGAGCCGTTTCCGCAGCTCGGCACCGAGCCGGATCGCCCTCACGGCCTGCTCGAACGCACGCGCAACGGAAGCAACCTTTGCGGCACCGGGGACCGGCGGCAGTTCGTCTACCTCGACCTTGTACTTGCGGCCGAGCGCGACGAGGTCGCGTGAGAGCTCGAGGTACCGAACCTCGAGTCCTGGCGCGTTCAGATCCTTGTTGAGGAATCTCAGGTCGCGGGCGGTCCGCTGGCACTGCTCGAGCTGCGTGCCGAGGAGCTCCTCCTGCGATCGGAGCTGCTGCTGCTCGTCGCGAATCACGTCGCGCCACGCGACCGCCGCGTTCGAGAAGTCCCTGGGACGGACGAGGTCGAGGAGGTGCTCCGCCGCATCCATCCCGAGGAGCCGGTCGAGGGCCTTGTTCCGTTCCTTCGGCTCGTCGAGGAGGAGCCCCCGGATCCGGCTCTGCTGCAGAAGCACTGCGCGGACGAAGGTGTCCATGTCGAGACCAAGAATCTCGTCCCGCTTCGCCTCGGCCTTTTCGTCGCTCCAGGTGTCCTTCCCGAGCCGCACCGTGAAGGACTTCGCACCGCCGTCGCGCGAGACGACGAGCCGCTCGCTGCCCCGCGAGAACGCGACCTCGCCGGAGTACGCCTTCCCCTTCCCCTGGACCGGAGCGAGGAACGAGTCGAGCTTCGTGTTCGGGAGCACGTCTCCGTAGAACCGACCGAAGAGGATCCACTGGAGCGCCACCGCGACCGTGGACTTGCCGACCCCGTTGTTGCCGTGGAGCATCGCAGGGCGGCCGTCAAACGCGTACGTCGTCTCCTTCGCGACGCCTCGGAACTGACGGATCGTGACGCTCGCGAGCCGCCAACGCGCGTTGTCGTTCGCGCTCATGCATCCTCCGCGGAATCTTCGTCGTCGGGCGCGTCGAGGAGGTCGCCCAGGAACGCGTGCGCGCCCTCGACCCCATTCTTCTCATACGCGGACCAGAGCTTCTTCCAGAGCGCGGCCGCTTCCTCCTGCCCGCGCTGGGCGGCGAGCTTCGCCGCGACGGTCTTCTCGAGCGACATGTGCACCCCCGTGATCCGATCTGGGCGACCCTACCGCCGCGGCGGATATCCCGGGTTCAACGGTACGCCGAACCCCCTGATTGCAGTTGACGAGCGACAATTTCCGGCTCGCCGTGTTCATGGTGAGCCCAGAGCACGCTCTCGGCCGTCTGCGCTGCGCGTACAATGCCGGCTTCATCCGGGCCTGGGGGAACGCATGAGCAGCGATGTCGTCGACACCCGCAGCGAGATCTCGCCTGCCGCCACCACCCTGAGTTCGCCGCCAGACGTCCGCCTCGAGTGCGAGTGCTCCTCCGTCCTCAACTTCGCCATGGAGCAGAACGGCGTACCGCTTGTGCGTGAGGTCGTCGTCGTGAATGAAGGCCGCGCTCCACTGCAGGGCGCCGTCGTCGAGGTCTCCGTGGAGCCGGGGTTCTCGGAGCCGCTCCGCATCGCGCTTGCCGAGATCCCGCCCGGCGACAGCATAGGGCGGCGCTCGCTCGAGATACCCCTCGTTCCCGGCCGGCTCCGCGAGGTCACCGAGGCCGAGCTTGGCACGGTGCGCATCCGGGTCAGCCAGGGCGACCTCACGCTCGCCGAGGCGCGCTCGAGTCTCCGGGTGCTCGCCTTCAACGAGTGGCCCGGCTCGTCGGCGCCGACGGCCCTGCTCTCGTCCTTCGTGCTCCCGAACCATCCGGTCGTCACCGTGCTGCTGCAGTCCGTGCGCGAGGAACTCCGCAAGGCGTCCCGCCCCGACGCGCTGGACGGCTATCAGGCCGCCACCCCGGAGCGTGCACGTGAACTGGTCGAGGCGCTCTACTGTGCATTGCAGGCTCTCGGGATCGGCTACGTGGGCCTGCCTGCGTCGTTCGAGCAGACTGGCCAGAAGATCCGGCTGCCCGACGCGGTCGTCGGGGATCGGCTGGGCTGCTGTCTTGACCTCGCGGTGCTGTTCGCAGCGGCGCTAGAGCAGATGGGGCTCGCGCCGCTTCTGTTCCTGGTGAAGGGCCACGCCTTCGCCGGCGTGTGGCTCCGGGACGAGCGATTCCCGGAGGGGGTCGTCGAGGACGCCGCGCGCGTCCGAACGCTGATCCAGCTCGGCCAGGTCTTGCCGGTCGAGACCACCGCGATCGCGTCGAGCACGAGGCCGCCGTTTGACGCCGCCGTTCGGCTCGGTCTCGAGCGCCTCCTCGACGACGAGAGCTTCCGCTGCGCGCTTGACGTGCGTGTCGTGAGGACCGAGTACCGGCCGCTCGCGATCCACAGCGTTCGAGTCTCTGGACAGGAGGCGCCGGATCCCGGACCCGATAGCGGCGCTTACGCGCTCGCGGCGAAGATTCTCGCGCGCGCGGCCGCGGTCCCGCCTCCTCCCGAGGCGGTGGCTCCCTCCGCCCCACCGACCGACGTCGCCCAGCGCTTTCGCCGCTGGAAGGAGCGGCTCCTCGACCTGAGCCTCCGGAACCGACTCCTCAACTTCAAGCTCGAAGGAAAGGGCGCGTGTCAGCTCGCGGTGCCGGATCTCGAGCTCCTCGAGAACGGCGTGTTCGCGAACCGCTCGTTCGCGCTCATGCCTCGGCCGGATCTGGATGGCCGGGACGAACGCGACGCGGCGCTCGCGGAGAAGCGAGTCCAGGACGTCGCTGACCGGCGTCGCCTCGAGGATCTCGGGAAGTTCATCGTCCACACCCGGCACGGCGCAGAAGAGATGTGGAGCCGGCTCAAGCACCTCGAGCGCGAGGCACGAACGGCACTCGAGGAAGGCGGCGCGTCCATCCTCTACGTCGCCATCGGCTTCCTGCGGTGGTACGAGTCCGGAAGCTCACCCGACCCGATCGTCGCACCGCTACTCCTGTATCCGGTTGAGCTTCGCTTCGACCCTCGCGTCCGCCGCGCGCACCTCCGCCGCCTGCCCGAGGACCCGGTCCTCAACGTCACCCTCCTCGAGAAGCTGCGGCGCGACCACGCGATCGACATGGACACGTTGTCCTCGCTGCCGATGGAGGGCCAGGTGGACGGAGTCAATGCGGGGGTCGACGTGGGAGGGCTGCTCGACAGGTTCCGCGAGGCCGTACAGCGTATGCCGCGCTGGGAGGTGCTGGAGGAAGCGCACCTCGGGCTCTTCTCGTTCACGAAGTTCCTGATGTGGAAGGACCTCGACGAAAACGCGGACCAGTTCCTGGAGAATCCGGTCATCCGCCGGATCGCTTCGCGAGAGCTCGTCCCGCTCGAGCAGCTGCCGCTCGTCGAACCGGGCGAAGTCGACGCACGGCATCCGGCGGATCTCCCGACGGTGCTCGACGCGGATTCGACCCAGCTCGCGGCGATCGCTTCCTCGCTCGAGGGCCAGAGCTTCGTGCTGCAAGGGCCTCCCGGCACCGGGAAGTCGCAGACGATCTCGAACCTCATCGCGGCTAACCTCGCGCGAGGGAGAACCGTCCTCTTCGTCTCCGAGAAGATGGCCGCGCTGGAGGTCGTTCACCGCCGGCTCCGCGACGTGGGCCTCGCCGACTTCTGCCTCGAGCTTCACAGCCACAAGGCGAACAAGAAGGACGTCGTCGAGTCACTCCGGGCCGCGCTCGCGCACGAGCGCGGAGCCTCGGGCGGCGGCTGGCGCGAACACGGCGACCGCCTCCTCGAGGCGCGCCGGCAGGCAGATCGATACGTAGAGGCACTCCACGCGCCCGGTGCGCTGGGCGCCAGCGTCTACGACGCCCGCGGCCGTCTCCACGAGCTCGAGCCAGCGCCCGACATCACGGTGCCGCCGCAGTTTGTGGCCGGACTCGACTCGTCCAGACGCGAGGCCTTGCGCCAGCAGGTCGAGGAGTTTGCCGGGATCGCCGCGGGGGTGGAGCCCGTTCCGGCGCACCCGTTTCGCGCGTCGCGTCGCGCGGACTGGAGCGCCGGGCTCGAGGAGCAGGTCAGATCAGCGATCGCCTCGGCGCGCACGGCGGCCCAGTCGTGGGAGGTCGCGTCCGGAGCACTCGGAGAAGCGTCCGGTGCACCCTGCGCAACGAGCGCGGCCGCCGAGGACCTCTCGACGGTCACGCTCGCGGCTGAGCTCGAGTGCGGCGCTGCGCCGGCGCTCGACCCCTCCTGGCCCCACCATCACGAGCGGCTCCGCGCATGCGTCGAGGCGCGGACCTCGGCGGAGGGGCGCCGGCTCGAGCTGTCGCAGCGGTGGTCCCCGTCGATGCTCGAGGGCGATGCGCAGCCGCTGCTCCGGAAGTTCGAGCGATGGACGGGGAGCTTCTTCATCCTGGCCTGGATCATGCTGTGGGCGGCGCGCCGGCGGCTCAGGGTACACGCGCGCGGAGCGCTCCCGGCGAACGAAGCCATCCTCGCTGATCTCCGGATCGTCGCCACCCTGCGCGAAGGCGCCGAGGCGCTCCGCAACGAGACCTCCTGGGCGAGCGCGATCCTTTCGACCGGACCCGCCACCCCGCCCGAGCGGTGGTCCGAGATGGCTGCGCGCATCGATGCAGCGCACCTCGCGATCACGCGCGTGCAGCGGACCGGTGGTGTCCCCGGGGACGTGCTCCGCGCGGTGGCGACGACCGACCCGTTCAGACGCGCCAGCCTCGTGGATCCGGGCGCGGCGGCAGCGAAGGCCGCAAGAACTCTGCGGACGGCGGAGTCGACGGTGAGATCGGTCCTCGCTTTGGCGCCGGGAGCGCTCCCATCGTGGGACAGCCCGGGCCACCCCCGGCGCCTGCTCGACGCGCTCGCCTCCTGGAACGACAGCTTGCGCCGGATCCGTCCCTGGTGCCTGTACCGCGCGGCCGCCGACGGCCTCGCGGCGAGTGGCATTCCGGAATTGCCGCACGCCCACGCGACGGGCGCCGTCCGCGCGAGCGAGCTCGGTCAGGTCTTCGAGAAGGCGGTGCTTCGGACTTGGCACGCCGCCGCCGTGGATGCCGACCCCGAGCTCCGTGACTTCGATCCTGGGCGCCACACCAAGCGGATCGCGCACTTCGTCGAACTGGACCGGCAGCACCTCGTCGCGTCGCGCCAGCACGTGGCGAGCACGCTCGAGGCAAAGCTCCCTTCGCTAGGGGCAGCCGAGATCGCGTCTTCGGAGCCCGCCCTCATCATGCGCGAGGCGCAGAAGAAGGCGCGACACCTGCCGATCCGCAAGCTCCTTCAGCAGATCCCGTCGGTGCTCCCGCGGCTGAAGCCGTGTCTGCTCATGAGTCCGATGTCCGTCGCTCAGTACCTTCCCGCCGACGCGACCCCCGTCGACCTCGTGGTCTTCGACGAGGCGTCGCAGATCTGCACGCACGACGCCATCGGTGCCATCGCACGAGGGCGGCAGGTGATCATCGTCGGTGACTCCCGCCAGATGCCGCCCACGTCGTTCTTCACCCGTACGGACTACGAGGAGGAGGTCCCCGACGACAACGATGTCATTGAGCTCGAGAGCGTCCTCGAGGAGGCGGTCGCGAAGCTCATGCCCCAGCAGTGGCTGGGCTGGCACTACCGCAGCCGACACGAGTCGCTGATCGACTTCAGTAACCGCAACATCTACGAGGGACGCCTCGACGTCTTCCCTGCCGCCCAGTTCCAGTCGGAAGACGTCGGGCTCCAGTGGCGAAGGGTCGCCGAAGGCGTCTACCAAGGCGGCAAGGGGAAGGACGGGCGCACCAATCGCCGCGAGGCCGAGGCGCTCGTGGCGTACCTGGTCGACCGGTTCAGGCGGTTCGCACCCGCGGAGCGGACGTTCGGCGTCGTCACGTTCAACCAACCGCAGCAGACGCTGATCCTCGACCTGCTCGACGAGGCCCGCTCGGACCCCGCCGTGGACCGTCACTTCGACGGCTCCGAGCGCGTGTTCGTGAAGAACCTCGAGAACGTACAGGGTGACGAACGCGACGAGATCGCCTTCAGCATCTGCAGCGCCCCTGACGCGAACGGACGCTTCACGGTCGCGGTCGGCGCCCTGAACATGGCTGGCGGCGAGAGACGCCTCAACGTCGCGATCACTCGCGCCCGCAAGAAGCTCATCGTCTTCTCGAGTATCGAGCCGGAGCAGATCGATCGATCCCGGACGAAGTCGCGCGGTATCTGGCTGCTCCGCGACTTCCTGCAGTTTGCGCGTGACGGCCGCGCGGCGCACCGCGACGGAGCTTCAGTTGCTGCGCGCGTCGGCCCGCTCGAGGGCGCGATGGCCGATACGGTGCGGAAGCACGGGTGGCACGTCGACGCGGGCGTCGGGTGCAGTGGGTACCGACTCGACTTCGCGGTCCGAGACCCCGCATCACCGGGTCGCTACGGCATCGCAGTCGAGAGCGACGGCGCTGCGTACCGGATGGCGCACTCGGCGCGCGACCGCGACCGGCTGCGAGGCCAGGTGCTCGCGTCGATGGGTTGGCGTCTCGAACGCGTATGGTCCAGCGGGTGGTGGTACGACGACGACGCGCCGCGCGCGCTCGCCGCCCGGGTCAAGGACGTCCTGTCGGAGCCTACGCCTGGCCCCGAGCGGCACGCATCCGCTTTGCCCGAAATCGCGCCGACGCCGGCCGCAGCCCCTCCGGTAGCGGCCGCCGCGCAGGTGTCGCCCTCGCCTTCCGGGAAGCCTGGGTCGGATTACCTCGTCACAACGTTCAAGGATCCGCCTGGTGACGCGGAACGCTTCTATGAGCGAACGGTGACTCCAGCGATCCGAGCACAGCTTACCGAGGTGATCCGGCAAGAGGGGCCCGTTCAGCTGAAGCTCCTCGCTCGGCGCATCGCCGATCACTGGGGCATCGCGAAGGTCACTGCGAATCCGATGAGGCGGGTGACGGAGCAGCTCGACACGATCGTCGCGAGCGGCGACGCCGTACAACGCGGCGAGTTCGTGTGGCCTGCAGGCGTAGATCCGGTGACGTACCGCACGTTCCGGACGGGCATGAGCGGGGACGCCGCCCGCGAGTTGCCACAGGTGCCGCCCGAAGAGATCGCGAACGCCGCGGAGTTTCTCCTGCGCGACACGGGGTCGCTCGAGCGCGAGGCGCTCGCCCGGGAAGTCGCCCGGGTGTTCGGGATTCAGCGGATCGGGAACAACGTACGCGAGGCGCTCGATTGTGGGCTCGAGGTGCTCGTCGCGACCGGCCGCGGGGAGCTTCGCGATGGTCGTGTCCACTCCACGTCCACGTAGTTCGGAGCGCATCGGGGCCCTCCACCGTGTAATTTGACCGAGCCGCTCACGTCGCACCTCACGAAGCGATCCGGAGCACGATCCGTGTCCATCTGGCGCCGCTCGCAGAGCCAGCTCCCTGCCGGTGTCTACGACGAGGTCGTGTCGGAGGCGCTCGAGGTCCGCCTCGCTCAGCTCGACGCGACGCATGCGATCGACGTCGCCGACGTCAAGAAGGACTCCGACGTCGACGAGCAGCTGGTGACGCTCGTGCGCGACGCCGCCCGGATCGCGATCGAAGCCCGGAGCAACGCCCTCGAGAAGGTCGCGGTGGCCCGCACGCTCCTCGCTCAGCTCGGTCAGGAGGGGCACTTTCGAACTGGAGAGACCGTCCTTCGCGACCGGGTCCTGCGCGGGATCACCGAGCGGGTGCCGGGGCACGGCTCGGATTCGATCCGGCCTCCTCGCGGTTCGCTCCTCTCCTCCGCGCTCATCACGAACGCGCACGGTGAGAGCGTCCTCTCCCACCTCGCGAGCGAGTTCGCGAGCGCGGATCGCATCGACCTCCTCTGCTCCTTCATCAAGCTCTCCGGCCTCGACAAGTTCCGCCCGCTCATCGAGCGCCACCGCGCGCTCGGGCGCCCGCTCCGCGTCCTCACGACGACGTACATGCGGGCGACGGAGGTGAAGGCGATCGAGCTTTTGCACCGGCTCGGGGCGGAGGTGCGCGTCTCCTACGATGATGCCTCGACGCGGCTCCACGCGAAGGCGTGGCTGTTCCATCGGGAGAGCGAGTACTCGACCGCCTACGTCGGCTCCTCGAACCTCTCGCACGCCGCGCAGACGGAGGGGCTCGAGTGGAACGTGCGCATCGCCCAGGCGGACCAGCC
>Ga0137375_10012543_pt1 | contig 10035 bp, 8 predicted proteins | sample SagtaG_24_FD_104936 | JGI IMG/M metagenome (GOLD analysis project Ga0137375, IMG submission 104936) | Vadose zone soil microbial communities from Sagehorn Ranch, Mendocino, California, USA - Sage1_R_113_16 metaG | ecosystem: Environmental > Terrestrial > Soil > Vadose zone | place: USA...
AAGGGTTGGTTTGGGTACCGTACAGACCTCTTTGATGCAGCCACCATCGCTCGGATGAGAGACCATTTGCAGATCCTGCTCGAGAGCATTATCGCTGCTCCCGAGCAACATCTCTCGACCTTGCCGCTTTTGACCGCCTCCGAACGCCATCAGCTATTGGTAGCATGGAACGCGACCGAGAGAGGCTATCCGCAGGCCCAGTGTATCCATCAACTGTTTGAGGCTCGGGTGGCGCGGATCCCCGATGCTATTGCGGTAGTCTGTGCAGATGGGTATCTGAACTACCATGAGCTGAACCGCCGCGCTAATCAAGTGGCGTATCACCTGCGGGGGCTGGGCGTAGGGCCAGAGGTGCTGGTGGGGCTCTGCATAGAACGCTCCCTCAACATGGTGGTAGGGCTCCTGGGTATCCTCAAGGCAGGCGGGGCCTATGTACCGCTAGACCCCGCCTATCCACGGGAGCGCCTGGCCTTTATGCTTGAGGATGCTCGGGTATCAGTGGTCTTGACCGAGGAGCGCCTCGTGGCGAGTCTGCCAGATTGTAGGGTGGCAGTAGTCTGCCTCGACTCTGGATGGTACATCATCGCCCAGTATAGCGATCAGAATCCGGTCAGTGGAGCAATAGCCGATGACCTGGCCTCTGTGCTGTATACGTCAGGATCGACGGGAAGGCCCAAAGGGGTGCTCGGAACTCATCGTGCCACTCTGAATGTCCTTGCCTGGCTGTGGCAGACGTTTCCCTTTGCGCCTCAGGAGGTGTGTTGCCTGCAGACCTCTATGAGCTTCGTGGATTCCATCCAGGAATTGCTGGCCCCGCTACTGCGGGGAATCCGGACCATTCTGATGCCTGATGAGGTACTGCAAGATCTGCCTCAGTTTGTGCAGACGCTCGCTGTACATCACGTGACCCGCATTCTCCTCGTGCCCTCGTTGTTGCAGGTGTTGCTCGACACCAATGTCGATCTCCAGCGCCGGCTGCCCAGCTTGGCGCTGTGGTGCGTGAGCGGGGAAGTTCTCTCACAACACCTCTGTGCATGCTTCTTCGAGCGCATGCCGCACAGTCGCCTGATTAACCTCTATGGCGCGTCTGAAGATACTGCCGATGTCACCTGGTACGATACAAGCCTCGTGCACCATGAGCTTAGGAGCGTGCCCATCGGTCGTCCCATTACCAACACGCAAATCTATATGCTCGACCGGCATCTGCAGCCCGTACCTGTCGGAGTTCCCGGCGAACTCTACGTTGGGGGCGTCGGCTTGGCCCGGGGCTATCTCAATTGGCCCGAGCTGACCGCAGAGAAATTTATCCCCAACCCCTTCAGCACCGAACCGGGGGCACGCCTCTACAAGACCGGCGATCTGGCGCGCTACTTGTCCGATGGCCACCTCGAGTTCCTCGGTCGTCTCGACCACCAAATTAAGCTCCGTGGCTTTCGCATCGAGCTAGGAGTGATCGAGGGGGTGCTGGGGCAGCATCCAGCCGTGCACCAAGCTGTTGTGCTGGCAAGGGAGGATGCGCCTGGCAACGCACGCTTGGTGACCTATGTCGTCCCAAGTCGGGAGCCGGTGCCCACGACCAGTGAGTTGCACAGCTTCCTGAAGGCGAAGCTGCCCGAGTATATGGTGCCCCCGGCCTTCGTCCTGCTGGACTCCTTGCCGCTGACGCCCAACGGCAAGGTAGACCGCCACGCGCTGCCTGCGCCCGACCAGGCACGCCCCGAGCTGGAAGGGGCCTTCGTGGCTCCACACACCCCATTGGAATTGCTCCTTGCCGAGAGCTGGCAGGACCTACTGGGTGTCGATCGAGTGAGTCTATACGACAAATTCTTTGACCTAGGGGGACATTCGCTATTGTCCATGCAAGTCATTGCCAGAGTAGAAAAGCAAGTAGGACTGCGGCTCCATCCCACGGACCTGATGCTCCAAACGCTAGGGCAGCTTGCTGCAGCGTGTGAAGAACGAATGCATCTTCTCCAACCAGTGGAGACTAGGAGCTACACACAAAAAGTTTTTCATATGATCAAGAGCGTGATATTCCAAAGGACAGGCGACCGCAAATGAGAGGATTCTTGGCATGGAAAGTGGTAGATATTTCGGAGGTGATTCAAGCTGTATATGCGCATGTCTAGAGAATATGTAGAGCCATTATATTTTGGAACAAACAAAAAATCCCTCTTTGGGATCTATCATACCCCGCAGGGTGGACCGACTCGCGACTGCGGTATTGTACTTTGTTATCCCCTAGGAAATGAGTATATCAACTCCCACCGTGCCTATCGGCAGCTGGCTTACCGTCTTTCTCAAGTCGGCTTTCCTGTTTTACGGTTCGATTTCTACGGCTGTGGCGATTCGGACGGCGACTGTGAACAGGGAGAGATGCGGCAGTGGCTGACGGATATTGCGGCTGCTATTCGCGAAATACGAGGCAAGAGTGGGGTCAGGCAGGTCTGTTTGGTTGGTCTCCGACTCGGAGGAACTTTGGCGGCGATGGCTGGAGCCGCGTGGGGGGACCTTGATGGGCTGGTACTTTGGGATCCTGTTATCAATGGAAGAACGTATCTTGAGGAGTTGAGAGCCTTGCATCAGGAACGGCTGCGCATCGTATTCCGGGATGAGCTGCAAGACACCCTTAGAGCCGAAAGGCCTACAGAAATCATAGGGTTTCCCCTCACGCCTTCCTTGCTAACGGCTCTCGAGCACCTCGATCTTTTGGCCATGCAGCAAAAACCAGCACAGAATATCCTTGTTATCGCAAGCCATGAGGGGGCTTGTGCAGGACAATTGAGGGAGCATCTGAAAAGTCTTGGCGCCCGTTTGGCGTATCAACACCTTGCGAGCCCTCAAATCTGGAGAGGGGAGACATACACAGTACTCGTCCCTCACCAGCTCCTGCAGTCTGTAGTCGCGTGGCTTGCTGAGGTGTACTCATGAGAGAGGAAGCGTTGCTTTTTGGAAAAACGAGATCCTTGGTCGGGATCATTACCGATCCTCCGGAAGCCGAGAGAGGCAAGCTCCTTCCTGCAATTATTCTCTTGAACGCTGGGATCATCCATCACGTTGGCCCGCATCGTCTCTACGTCAAAATGGCGAGGAACTTGGCCGCGCTGGGATTCGTGGTGCTCCGATTTGACCTCTCCGGTTTTGGAGATAGCCCAGTGCGTGCCGATAATCTGCCTTTTGAAAAAAGCGCTGTAAGCGAAACACAGGAGGCAATGGACGTTCTGAGCGCGGCAAGAGGCACGGAGCACTTTCTTCTCAGTGGTATCTGCTTAGGAGCACTAATCTCTCTGACCACAGCATACTGTGATCCGCGGATTGTGGGGGTCATTCCGATCAATGCCCCACGCCATAAGATGGCGTATGCTGAAGATGGAGAGGTTAGATCCTATATTATAAATTATAAAGCTGTACGTATATATTGGGATTATTGGAAGACTGCCTTATTCAATTCCAAAGTGTGGCTGAAAGCCATAACAGGAAAAGCTAATTATCGTATGATGATCCAGTGGACAATCATGACAATGGCTTTGCAGATAAGAAGCAAGGCCACTCGTAAGCAGATTGTTTCATCTCGGGCGAAGAATGCCGCATCAGATCTACACGCATTGACCGAGCGCGGTGTTCGCCTGCTCTTTGTTTATTCGACAAGGGATAGTGATCTGGGGTTAGACTACTTCCGTGTGGTGCTCGGTAATGAAACTCGTACATTGGTTACGGGTGGAAAGTTGCGCGTAGAGATTATTCCACAGGCAGACCACCTCTTTACTTTGCTTTGGCATCAAGAATGTCTTCTTCACGCCATGCGCAATTGGGTTTTGTCGCAAAATTGGTAGTGTCCCTCGATAGTGGCTGACTATTCCAACATCAGCTGCCCTGCTCTATCATAGTTGTTACGACAGGTCAATTGTACAGGCGCCGAGGCTTGCCGCCCTATGAAAGAGTTGCAAAATCCTCCCCGCGCAACTCTCTCCGTCCTGCTATACTCCCTCATCCTGCGGAGGCCATCATGCGTTTCCAGCTCCACAAATACTGGCGCGATCTGCTCATGCCGGTGCTGCGCCAGGACCAGCCGCCGACGGTTCCACAAGCCATTGTCTTACAGGATCAGCAGGTGCTCCTCGTCCAACGCGACCATCCGCGTTTCTGGGAGCTGCCAGGGGGTGGTATGGCCCCAGGTGAGACTCCCGAAGAGACGGTGGTGCGCGAAGTCTGGGAAGAGACCAGTGTACGCGTCGAGGTCGTCGAATTGCTGGGCTGGTACGAGCGCACCGGGTTTCGGGCGCATTGTGCGCCGGTCTACGTCTGCCGTCCACACGGCGGACCACCACAGGCACAAGATACTGACACCGTGCAGGCGCGGTATTTTCCCTTGCACATGTTGCCACGCGGGCTATGTCCCTGGTATCGGGTGATTCTGCAGCGCCATCTCCTCAACCCATACCCCCGACCGTTGCGACATACCCAACACCTGGGGCTTTGGACCGTGTTGCACTGCATCGGGCTCGACCTCGCCAGCCAATTTGGTTTGCTCAGCTAGAGTCTATGAAGATATATATGGTATAGTGAGCCGGTAGACACGCGGTGTCAGGTGGGGGCAAGCTTACAGCTGTGGGGGAAGAGTGTGCAGCACAAGATGGGCTTTCTGGTTGGTGTGCTACTGTGTATCCTGACGGCCTGCCAGAGTACCGGCATTTTGCAAGGGAGCAGTCAAGAACGAGCCTTTCGGGAGCGCTACCTCCAGAAACCGTTCTATACAGCCATAGCGCTCCATCCGTATCGCTACAACGATGAGTATCTTATTGACCTGACAGGGACAGTCGCAGAAATCGATGCCGATACGCCGCTGGCTCCGGTGGTTGTGCCATTAGGGAGTCCGATGACCATTGTTGGGTTGGATGATAAGTATGTCCTGGCACGCATTACGGGGCACACCCCTCTCTTCCGCATTCTCGTGCATACGCGGCATGGGACCCTTGACGATGTAGCGAAAGAACTGGCCCTGCTCCTCTCGAAAGAACCGCCGTTGCAGTTTGCACGCCCCGAAATGCGTGCATCCGTCGAGCGGCAGGAGATCACCCGTGGGATGACACGGCGCGAAGTCTCTATGAGTTGGGGACTACCGGACAAAATCAATGAGGTCCCAGGCTTTGCAGGCAGGCTCGAGGAATGGATCTATTTTGCCAAGCGGGCGCATATCTTCATGGATAACGGCATGGTCACAAATTGGCAGCAGTTTTAGTGCTGACACATAGAGGGATATCACCAGTAAAGGAGCATGACCTATGCACGTGCTTGTGACCGGTGCCAGTGGGCTCATCGGTTCGGCCCTGGTGCCTTTTCTGACCGCTGGTGGACATAGGGTGACGCGGCTGGTGCGGTCGACACCACGCCCTGGGTCCGCGGCAATCCCCTGGGACCCGGCAGCTCGCAGTATTCCGACACCGGCCCTGGAAGGATTTGACGCCATGGTGCATCTCGCTGGCGACAACATCGCTTCAGGGCGCTGGACAGCCGCGAAAAAAGCCAGCATTCGCGACAGCCGGGTGCAAGGCACAACGATCCTCTGCGACGCGCTCGCGCAGCTAGTCACACCGCCCAAAGTGCTGCTGTGTGCGTCGGCCATTGGCTATTATGGTGACCGTGGCGCAAGTATTTTACGTGAGGAAAGCGCTCCGGGGACGGACTTCCTGGCTGAGGTGTGCCAGGCCTGGGAAGCTGCCGCCGCACCCGCCGTGCAACGCGGTGTGCGCGTCGTGTATCTGCGTCTAGGCGTGGTGCTGAGTGCGGCAGGCGGGGCACTGGCCAAGATGCTCACCCCCTTTCGGCTCGGCCTCGGCGGGGTGATTGGAGATGGCCAGCAGTATATGAGTTGGATTGCCCTGGACGACGTCCTCGGGGCTATACACCACGCCCTGATAACCGAAACCCTGCATGGACCAGTCAATGGGGTGGCGCCGCAACCTGTGACCAATCGAGCATTCACCACCACGTTAGGGCAAGTGCTGCGGCGTCCCACCAGGTTCCCCCTGCCTGCCTTTGTGGCACGCCTGATCTTTGGAGAGATGGCCGATGCTCTGCTGCTGGCCAGTACCCGTGTGGCACCGGTGCGACTCCAGGCATCTGGCTACACCTTCCAGTATCCCGCCCTGGAGGAGGCACTCCGCCACTTGCTGGGGCAACACCAGGCCCCCTGAGGTCGCCAGGGCAGGTGTCGACTCACCCCGCCAAACTGGTGGGGCAATGGCGGTGCGCAGCACTTAGGTGGCAGCGTCATAGCGCTGTTTGAGCTGCTGCCGGAGTTCCATGATCGTGCGCGCAAAGATTTTGGGATTCACCAGGGCGGTGTCGGTACGATACGCTTCGATGTGGGTGTGCAACGACGGCGACTCCACAAAACCAAAAATTTCTTTAGGTTGCACCTGCAGCGCGGCCATCTCCTCACCCATGGCTAAGAGATAGACCGCCAGGAAATAGTCAGTAATTTCTGTCATTGGTGCTCCTTTCGTGGAGATTATCGCCCGTGTTCCCGAAACCTGTATGCCTCTCTACCATACCATCTCAACTTTCGTTCTTGCCACTACGAAATTGGCAGGTTGTGGTATAATCGCCCTACACGGCTAGGGTAGCTCACCATGTCGAGTGGTCCCTGCGGGAACAATCAGGAGCAGAAGGAGAGGTACGAATATGGAGAAGACCTACGATCGGACAATTCAAGACATTGGCAATATCCTCGGTATGGAGCATCTCAATGTGTGTGTGCCCAACCAGGAACTCGCACAAACCTTCTATGTAGCCGGCTTAGGGTTTACACGGGATCCCTACATGATGGTCGGTCCTGAGAACATGTGGGTGAACGTCGGGCAACAGCAGTTCCATCTGCCGACGCGTGACCCACAGGTCTTCCCAGGCTACATTGGGCTGGTGGTGCCTGACCTCGAAGCCCTCAAGACGCGGCTGGTTGGCATCAAAGAGCGTCTCGCCGGGACGAAATTCACCTGCGCCCAGGCAGAGGAAGGCTATGTCACAGCGACCTGCCCGTGGGGCAATAGATTCCGCTGCCATGCCCCAGGCCCAGAGTTTGGGGACATGACGCTGGGTGTCCCGTATGTCGAATTTCCGGTGAAGCCGGGTTCTGCCGCAGGCATTGGGCAGTTCTACAAAGAAGTCTTCAGTGCGCCTTACACCCTGTCGCAAGACATGAACTGTGCCACGGTGCGGGTGAAGGTCGGTCCCAAGCAATGTCTCATTTTCCATGAAACGACGGCGGACATGCCAGAGTATGATGGGCACCACCTCGCCGTGTACGTAGCGAACTTCTCAGGTCCACATGCGTTCCTGAAGCAGCATAGCCTCGTGACTGAGGAAAGCAATAACTATCAATATCGCTTCCAGGATATTGTGCACCCTGAGACCGGCCGCAAGCTGTTTACCATTGAACATGAAGTCCGGAGCATGACCCATCCGATGTTTGGCCGTGAGTTCGTGAACCGGAACCCGTCGCAGAACCTCGGGGCCTACTCCCGTGGTCGTGATGCCTTTGTGGCGGCGTAGTTCCCAGCGTGTGCTGCCTCTCTTCCCTGGGATAAGGGAGGGAGGCAGACGTCGTGATCTCTTCATCACCTCGTCGACGTAGGTGTCTTGTACCGCACTGCATCATCTGCTCCCAAAACCTCCAGGTAGCATATGCACACTCCATCCTCCAGCGTTTCCCCCACTGATGACGTCGCCCTGTGTGGGCGCGATCCGACACCGGGCCTGCTCGCTGTGCAGCCGCTCCCTCCAAGAGGAGAGACCGGGCACGCCATGATGCGGGTGTATCAACGCCAGGAGACAGGCGTTGGGCGGCGTACTGAGGATGTGCCGTTCTACCCGTTCTTCTTTCTGACTGACGTTCGGCTGCTCCATGGCTTTCCACGTGAAAAATTTCGCTGCAAAACGCTGCAGGGGAGCAATGCCTATAGGCATCTCGTGGTGTTCACGACCTGGCAGACCCACTGGGATGCGGTGAGTCACATCGCCAGGGTGACGGGTGCCAGGGATGACGACCCCGACCAGATCTATCTTATCCCCAACCCGGCCCAGCAATATTTGCTGCAAACGGGACGTACATTGTTCAAAGGGATGTCCCTGGACGACGTGCACCGGCTGCAACTGGACATCGAAGTGTTCACCGCTGGAACCTTCCCCCACGCGCAGCGTCCTGAGGATCAGATCATCCTCATCGCCCTGTCGGATAATCGCGGTTGGCACCGCATCCTCGATGGGCGTTACGCCTCTGAACAGGCCATGCTGACTGAACTGGTCCAGCAGTTGCGGGAACGTGATCCGGACGTCATCGAAGGCCACAACATCTACGCCTTTGACCTGGCCTACCTCATGGCCCGCTGCGAACGGTATGGGATAGCCTTTGCCATAGGCCGCGATGGCTCCGTGCCGCGCATCTTTTCGTCCAGCATGCGATTTGCGGAGCGCACGGTGGATTTCCCAGCCCTGGACGTTGCTGGCCGACACATCATCGATACGTACTTACAAGTGCTGACCTTCGACGTGTTTAAGCGCGACTTGCCCGATTACACGCTCAAAACCGCCGCCCGCTACTTTGGCCTGGCGTCGGCGCAGCGGACCTACATTGAAGGCCGGGACATCGCGCGTGTGTGGCAGGAGGACCCGGAGCGGCTCATCGCCTATGCCCGGGATGACGTGCTAGAAACCGGGCGTCTGGCGCGGCACCTGTCGGGCTCGACGTTCTACCTCACCCAGATGCTTCCCATGCCCTATGGCCAGGTGGCACGTACCGGCCCGGCGGCCAAGATCGAAGCGCTGTTCGTGCGGGAATATTTGCGGCACAAGCACGCCCTGCCGCGCCGCGCTACGGGCAGCCAGATGGCGGGTGGGTATACGGATGTCTTCGTCACGGGCGTGGTCGGGCCGATGGTCTATGCCGATGTGGAGAGTTTGTATCCCTCCATTATGCTAACGCACGACATCCACCCGAGGACGGACGAGTTACAGCTGTTCCAAACATTTTTACAGCGCCTGACCGACCTGCGCCTGGACACGAAGCGCCGCATGCAAGCCGCTGCAACGCTTGAGGACCGCAGCGCCCTCGATGCCCAGCAGAGTTCGTATAAGATTTTAATTAATAGCTTTTACGGCCAGTTGGGATTTCGTCACGCGCTGTTTAGCGATTTCGAGGCGGCGGATCGGGTGGCGACGACCGGCCAGGCCATTCTGCGGCAGATCATTGCCGCCATTCGGCAGGCCGAGGGCACGGTCGTTGAGGTGGATACGGATGGTGTGTTGTTTATCCCCCCGGACACGGTGCGTGGTGAGGCAGAAGAGCGCGCTTTTGTGCAACGCCTGCATACGGCCCTGCCATCAGGGATTCGTCTAGGCTATGAAGGGCGCTTTCGGAAAATGTTGTCGTATAAGATGAAAAATTACGCCCTGCTGACCTACGATGGGACGTTACACTCTAAAGGTTCGGCTCTCGTGTCACGCTCGACGGAACCTTTCGGTAAGCGCTTTATGTTCGAGGTGATTGCCTTACTCCTCCAGGAAAACATCCAGGGCTTACATGACCTGTATATGGCAACGTATACTCGTATCGTGCAGCATGATTGGCAGGTGGAGGATTTTGCCCGGACTGAAACGTTGAAAGCCGCCGTTGAGCACTATCAGGCAGACGTCACAAGTGGCCGCCGCAGCAAGGCGGCGGCCTACGAACTGGCCATCGCGCGGGCGCGTCACACGGGCCAGCCCGTGCGCAAGGGTGACCGTATCACGTACTATATCACCGGTACCAGTCCCAATGTGACGACCTTTGACAATGCCCGTCTGGCTGAAGCCTGGGACCGGCGTGCCCCGGATGAGAATACAGCCTATTATCTGAAACGCCTCGACGAATGTGCCCACCGGTTTGCACCATTCTTTACGGCCCAAGACTTCGCCCAGGTGTTTGCCCCTGAGAGTCTTTTTGGCTTCTCGCCAGCAGGGATCTGTGTACAGACGACGGTGCAGCCATGAACCCGCGAT
>Ga0137375_10012547_pt1 | contig 10034 bp, 10 predicted proteins | sample SagtaG_24_FD_104936 | JGI IMG/M metagenome (GOLD analysis project Ga0137375, IMG submission 104936) | Vadose zone soil microbial communities from Sagehorn Ranch, Mendocino, California, USA - Sage1_R_113_16 metaG | ecosystem: Environmental > Terrestrial > Soil > Vadose zone | place: USA...
TACTGCATCTGCGAGCGTACTGGGGCGCAAGATCCTGTTTGAGGTGCAGGTAGGCATCGTGGGCTGCGGGATGGGCGCGCAGCGGCCGGCTGGAACTTCGCTGCCCGCAAGCGGTTATCGAAGTTTCTCAAAACGGCGGGTTGGGCGGCGATCGGGTCAAGAAAGCCTTACATCTGGGATACTCGTGAAGCATTAAGCAGCGTATCACGTTGTCGGATCGCGAGCGCTCGCTACAGATCAAGCACGAGTCGTATGCCGCTCTCGATCAACGCAAGTGTCCGCGCACTTACCTGTCCAATCGGTTCATCCAGTGTCTGCTTGTCCAAGGTCACGATTTGCGACACATTCACTACCGAGTCCTTGGGCAAGCCAGACTCGGCCGCCGGGAGGAGCACGTTGCCGGGTGCTGCCGCGAGTCGGAGGTTGCTGGTGATGACAACCACCACTACCGTCGCAAGCCGACTGTTTGTAAAGGCGTCAGCTTGGACGAGCAGCACCGGACGCCGATAGCCCGGCGCCGTGCCCACCGGATCAGGGAGATCGGCCCACCAAATCGCACCACGGTGCATTACCATTCTTCTTTCGGCAGTGCGCGGGTTTGGGCGGCAGCCAGCGCGGGATCGAGGGTGCTCGTCTCGTCCGCATACACCTGGTTCAGCGCATCGGTAATGCCGTGATATTGGTACGTCTGCAAGTAGAGCTGAACGGCGCGTGCGAAGAGTTCGCTGCGCGACAGTCCGTTGTCGTGGGCGAATTGTTCGGCCGCTGCGAAGAGCGGATCGGGGATGGAGATCGCGGTTTTCATAGCCCGAGTATAACAAAAGTTATACCAGCTGTCAAACGGAATGGTCGTCCGTCAATCGTTCAATGCTGGTATCACCTCGTTGCAGAGCAGTTCGAGCGTGGTCAGCCTGGGGAAACCTGAGCAGTCCACCATGAAATAATCCACACCGAGCTCGATGAAGGAGCGCATCTGCTCGACTAGTTGCTGCGGGGTCCCGACGAAGCCAAAGTCATCAAAGGCGCTGTCGGCGCTGTAGCGGTCTCCGGCGAAGACTTCCGCTTCTTCCTGCGTCGGCGCGCAGGCACACCCACCGCCCCACGTCCGCCGCAGTGTCGCGGGATCGCGGCCAACGTCGGCGCAGGCGTGCTCGCACTCCTCAGCCATACGTCGGTATCCTTCGATCCCAGTGGACGACACATTCCACCAATCCGCGTACTGCGCCGTCACGCGCAGCATCCTCGGTCCACAGCGCTTTGATAATCTGGAGTGCCTCTTCGAGTTGCGCCACCCGCGTGTGGGCGGGTGGGAAGTCGTAGCCGTAGGCGCGGTATTCCTCCTCGTTCCACCCCGCGCCGATGCCGAGAATGAACCGCCCGCCGCTCAGAAATTGCAGGGTCGCGCTCATCGTGGCCAGCAGCGCCGGATTGCGGAACGACTGGCACAGCGTCGAAATGCCCGGCGACCAGGTTCAGGGCGCGGTGTACGTCTGCGACGAAAGTGGGCCGCTGCGCCTGACCGAGCGGGCCGGCTGGCATGGTGAAGCCGAAGTGGATGCGTGTCATAATGAAGCGCCTCCTCATCCACCAGCCAGCGCCGGCCGATCCAGCCGAAACCGCGCGATATCATACTCTGTCGCCCCGCGCACAGCCAGGTCGGCCAGTACGCGCCCGATCACCGCGCCGAACTTGAAGCCGTGGCCCGAGCACGGCGAGGCGATCACGATCTGTGGGTGGGCCGGGTGCCGGTCGATGATGAAATGCTCGTCGGGCGTCATGGTGTAGCGGCAGCTGACCGACTCAATGATTTCGCCGGTTAGGCCCGGCAGCAGCTGGGTGGCATAGGCATGCAGGCGCTCCAGCAATGGCCCGTCGATCGAGCGATCTGGGTCATCCGGCGCCACCTCTGGGCCGGTCCGGTCGATCATGACCTTGACGCCGCCGTGATCGAAGATTGGGAACACCGAGCCAAGCGAGGTGGTGTTTGGGAAGCGATGGATCACCAGCGGCAGCCGGCCAGGCATAAACGCTTCGGGATCGCGCGCGCGGAAGAACGCGACCTGCTCCTTCTGCACCGTCAGCGGCAGGTCGAGATCGAGCTGGCGCAGCAGCGGGCGCATCCATGAGCCGGCGCTCAGGATCAGCCGATCGGCCGAATAGAGGCCCCAATCCGTGCGCAGACCCACACCACCGGATGTCGCGCCGATCGCGCGCGCCGGCTCACGCTCATGAATGATCGCCCCATAGCGGCGCGCCTGGTCGGCCAGGGTTGCCACGCAGCGATCGGCCGCCAGCAGGCTGTAATCGGCCTGGTACAGCCCAACTGTTCCTTCCGGCAGGTTGAACTGTGGGTAGCGTGCAATGATCGCAGTGCGATCCAGCGCTTCGAACGGCACACCGGCCGCCAGGTAGGTGGCGCGAATCTCGTCCAGGGCCAGCGCGTTGGGCGGCCCAATATCCAGCCCGCCGGTCGGCGTCAGCAAGCGCGCCCCCGACTCGGCCTCCAGCTCGCGCCAGAGCGCGTACGATGCGCGCGCCAGCGCCACGTAGTCGAGGCTATCGTACGCCAGCCGGATGATCCGCGATGGGCCGTGCGAGCTGCCGCGATCGTGCCCAACCGCGAACTGATCGAAGAGCAGCACGCGCGCGCCATCCTTCGCCAGCTGGTACGCCGCCGCACAGCCCATCACGCCTGCGCCGACGATCAGGATATCGGCCGTGCGCTCGCTCATCACGTTCTTTCTTTCTTTTTTTGTTTGTCGTGCTGGCGGCTGGGCGCCCGCTCGCCATGAGCTCGTCGTCAGTCAGCCATAGTATCGGCGGGTCGATTCTTTGTCAAGTGGCGCGCTGCGGCGATATCGTTGAGGGTGTAGCCAGCCCAGCATCGCTATAGCCAAGAGCATATATATTGAGCCACAGAGATCACAGAGGACACCCAGTGTAGGTCTTTTTGCTCTGTGGCCTCTGTGGCGCATTCGTTTTGCACTCAGCTATAGGCACCGAAGAACGCAGCGAGCTCGGCGTAGGTGGCATCCGGCGCCTCCTCGGCCAGGTAGTGGCCCGAGTCAATCGCGCGCCCACGCACGTCGTCGGCCCAATCACGCCAGATTGCCAGCACATCGTACCATTGCTCAAGCGAGCCATTGCGGCCCCACAGCGCCAGCAGCGGGCAGCCGATCCGCCGCTGCCCATGATCGGCTTCGTCGATCGCAAAGTCGATCGTGGCAGCGGCGCGATAGTCCTCGCACATAGCGTGGATCGTGTCGGGATTATGCACGCAGCGCAGGTAATCGGCCCGCGCCTCGGGCGCGAACAGATGGTGCGTGCCGCCGAAGTAGTAGGTGTCGGGGTTGGCGCCAATCATCTGCTCGGGCAGCGGGGCGGGCTGGGCCAGAAAGAACCAGTGCCAGTAGCCAAGCGCAAAGGTCATATCGGTGCGCCGAAACGCCTCGTAGGTGGGGATGATGTCCAGCACGGCCAGCTTGCGCACCCGCTCGGGATAGTCGAGCGCCAGACGGTACGCGCAGCGCGCGCCGCGATCGTGGCCGGCGACGAAGAAGCGCTCGAAGCCGAGCTGGCCCATAAGCGCCACCTGGTCGCGCGCCATAGCCCGCTTGGAGTACGGCGCATGGTCCGGTGTGGTCGGCGGCTTGCTGCTGTCGCCGTAGCCACGCAGGTCGGCTGCGACAACGGTGAAGTCCTGCGCGAGGCGCGGAGCGAGCTTGTGCCACATCACGTGCGTCTGCGGGTGCCCATGCAGCAGCAGCAGCGGCGGGCCACTGCCACCGTGCCGCACGCGAATCACCGCCTCGCCGGTGTCGATCATCGACAGCGTAAATCCCTCGAACATGTGACCTCCTTAGCCCTTGATGAATGCCAGCAGATCGGCGTTGAACTGGTCCTGGTGCGTGGTGGGCAGACCGTGCGGCGCGCCCGGATAGACTTTTAGCGTCGCCTGCGGTGCGATCTTGGGGGCGCGCAGCGCCGAGGCCACAATCGGCACGATCTGGTCGTCGTCGCCGTGCACGATCAGCGTCGGCACGTTCATCTGCTTGAGATCCGCGGTATAGTCCACCTGTAAAGTTTAGCATTAAGTGGCGTACATTCTTCAGCATTATTTGGCGTAATATTGATAACCGATGAGCCCTGTGGCCAACAGCCACGGGGCTCATGAGTTACCAGGAATATGCCATAGCATCCTGAAAAGCTCTGGCAGTGAATCCTCACCTGCATACGATTGACCCACTACGCGTTCAGCCGAGATGTTGGTGTGTTAATCGTCTTCGCCAAGGGCATACGCGATCGCCTGCTCCCACGTCATCGACTTGCCAAGTGCGAACGCCGCCGAGAAGGTTGACTCGTCGAGTTGGGCACGCACGTGCTCTAGTGCGCTTTCAGCGCGGGTGTTGGGTGTTGGGTGTTGGGCGGGCGGCGTTGCGAAGCCCAACACCCAACACCCAACACCTAAAACCTTGCTTGGAAATGCACTAGGATGCGGTCGTATTCGATCTGGTCGACGAGATCGAAGACGGAGCCACGCGCACTATTGAGCGCCTCGCTCGCCCATGTAGTCGCCGCTGCCGACGCCTAGCAGCCCGACGCACGCGTGCCTTTCGGCTGCGTCGACCAGGGGGGTTGTCGAACGTAACCATGACTGGCCATGATTGCCTTCTCCTGGCTGCACAACTGCGAGAGATTGCGCCACATAGATCGGTCGGATTGATTGTATCACTGATGCCTGCGGGCCTACACCTCGAGGGCCATGCCGCCGCCGCCCGTGTCGGCGCCGCCCGAGCGGCGGCCCGTCCTGGCGTCGATGCCGATCGCGTGGACCAGCGCCAGCGCGCCGTGGCTCTGCGGAATGCGCGTGATCGGGTGCCGCTCGCGCACGCGTTCGCACACATACTCGGGGATGCGCCCCTGGCAGACGATCAGATCGCCTTGGCAGTCGAACCGCGGTGCCAGCACCGCCTCGGCCACGCTCATCCCAAAGTCCAACACGTTCAGGATCACCTGCAGCACCCCGGTGACGATCCGACTGGCCCCCGGCGCGCCGACCACCAGCGCCGGCGCCCCGTCGCGGTAGACGATCGTCGGCGCCATGCCCGTGGTGCGCCCTTTGCGCGGCGCGATCGAGTTGCGGTGGCCGGGCAGCGGGTTGAAGTTGACCATCGAGTTGTTGTACATGAAGCCGAGCCCGGGCGTGATCACGCCCGACGAGCTGCCGAGCGAGTGGGTCAGGGCCACGCAGGCGCCGTCGCGGTCGACAACGCTGACGTGGGTGGTATCGGGCGCGGTCGTCGGCGTGTCGCTCACCACGATCGGCGCCCCGGCGTCGATCTGGGCGCGCCAGTACGCCGCGCGTTCCTTGCTCGTCATCCAGGCCAGCGGCACATCGCCGAACGCCGGGTCGCCCAGATGCGGGTTGCGGTCGGCGAAGGCGGCCTTCATCGCCATCGCCACGCGGTAGATGTACGCGGGCGAGTTATGCTCCATCGTGGCCAGGTCGTACCCCTCCAGGATGTTGAGGATCGCGACCAGCGTCGGGCCACCGTGCGGCGGCTGCGAGGTCGCGAGCGTCAACCCACGGTAGCTGCCCGTCACCGGTGCGTCCTCGCGCGCGGCATACGCCGACAGATCCGCAGCGGTGACGAATGCCCGGTTGGCGGCCAGGTCGGCGCTCATCCGCTCCGCCAGTTCGCCGTGATAGAAGTCGTCGGCGCCGTGGCGCGCCAGGTGCCGCAGCGTGCGGGCGTAGTCCGGGTTGCGGATCGTCTCGCCCTCGTCGTACGGGCGCCCGTCCCTGAGGTAGATCCGTTGCGCCTCGGCGTTGGCCAGAATATAGTCGAGCAGCGCGCACGCGTCGGGGTAGCGCCGGCGCGTCTTCCAGCGCGCGGCCAGCGCCGTGTCGACCACGAACCCCTGCTCGGCCACGCGCGCGGCGGGCTCGATCGCCCGCTCCCACGCGATCGTCCCGTGCCGCGCGAGCAGCGTCGCGAGGTGGCGCACCGTGCCAGGCGTGCAGATCGACTGGTAGCCGGCGTCGTTCACCTTGCCCTGGAGGAAGTAGCCCCAGCCGTCAGGGCTCAGCCCAATGAAGCGGTCGACCCACATCTCCGGCGTCGTCAGCGCGCCGGCCAGCGCGGGGGCGTCGAGCAGCTCGGGGGCTGCGGCGCCGGGCCGCTGGATGACGCTCAGCGCATACCCGCCGACGCCGCACATCTGGGGGTTGACGACTCCCTGGACGAACGCACAGGTCACGGCGGCATCGACGGCGTTGCCGCCCTCCATGAGCACCCGAGCGCCGGCCTCGACGGCGACCGGCTCCGGCGCCACGATCATCCCGTTCATGATTGTTCCTCGTCGCATCACGTGGGGGTGCCACGCAGCGCCCCGCATGCAGCGCAAGTGTAGCAGGAGTGGCCACTGGCGTAAAGTGGCCGCGCCGCGCTGTGTTGAGAGGTTTTCTGCGAGCCCTAATCTTTCCCCGAAAGGAACTTCATACCTGCTCGGCGATCTGCCAGAGGAGACATCCGTGGTATAATACAATCGTCCACCAATAGGCACCCCTTTAAGAGAATAGATGTCAAGTGCTTGAAGAAGCGGAATAACTCGCGGTTCCTTTCAAGTCCACGTTTCCCTTTTGCCCGGCAGGCCAGAAAGGGAGAGACCGATGGCAGATACGCTCGAAAGGCCCAAGCGCGGGGTGGTCGATTTACCTCGTGTACACCGGAAGGGCCTTGGTATGCGCGGGCGCGAGGAGCTTATCGCGTACGCGTTGATCACACCATGGCTGCTGGGATTCCTGATCTTTACCGCCGGTGCTCTCGTGTTCTCGCTGGGTATTAGTTTCTTCAGCACCGATCTGCTCTCGCCGGCAAAGTACGTCGGGCTCGCGAATTACCAGCAGCTATTCTTCGAAGACGATCTCTTTTGGCAGGCACTCAAGGTCACTACGCTGTACACGATCGGCGTGGTGCCGCTCCAGGTTGCACTGGGCCTGCTCGTCGCGCTCTTGCTCAATCAGAAGATCTTCGGTATCGGTGTCTGGCGCACGATCTTCTACCTCCCATCCGTGGTCTCGGGCGTCGCCGTGGCGATGATCTGGATTTGGTTCTTCCAGCCTGATTTAGGTCTGTTCAACTACCTGCTGTCGAAGATCGGGATCGCGGGGCCACGCTGGCTCTTCAGCGAACAGTGGGCGCTGCCGTCGCTGATCATGATGAGCACATGGAACATCGGCCCAGGGATGATTATCTTCCTGGCCGGCCTGCAAGGCACGCCGCAGGATCTGTATGAGGCCGCCCAGATCGACGGCGCCAGCGCCTGGGACCAATTCATCAGGATCACGATCCCCCTGCTCAGCCCGCAGATCCTCTTCAATAGCGTGATGGGCATTATCGGCTCCTATCAGGTCTTCACCGCCTCATTCGTCACCACCGAAGGCGGGCCGAACAATGCGACGTTGACGCTCGTGCTATATCTATACCGGCAGGGCTTTCTCACCGCGCGCTTCGGATACGCCTCGGCGATCGCTTGGGTGCTGTTCGCGATCATCATGACCTTCACCATGCTAACATTCCGATCCACCCGCAATGCGGTCTTCTACGAAGGGCAGGCCCGCTAATACCGATGTGCATTAACGCGCCGACGATTCGGATGTGACCAGTGTCGGGTGCCGCCACGTGTCACACGTCACCGGCACCGTTCCGAAGGAGTACCGCATATGAACGCTCTGATACGGTTCGACCCGATCTTAGCGGGGGCGGTGCGCCGTCGTGATATCGGCGCGGTGCTGTTTCGCATGCTGGTCTACCTGCTGCTCGCCGGCGGCGGTGTGCTCTTCATGCTTCCGGCGGCATGGATGTTGAGCACCGCGTTCAAGCCGCTGGCCGATGCGCAAGCCTTCCCGCCGGTCTGGATACCCAAGACGATCCAGCTGAGCAACTTTACCGAGCCGTTTAAGGAGCTGCCGTTCTTCCGGTTCTACCGAAATACCGTCGTCATCACCGGCGCCGGCATCGCGGGCGTGCTGCTTTCATGTACGCCAGTGGCCTTCGCGTTCGCCCGGCTCAATTTCCGCGGGCGCGATGCGCTTTTCGTCCTGGTGCTCGCAACCATGATGATCCCCGACCAGGCCACGCTGGTTCCGATCTATGTCTTGTTCGCGCGGCTGGGGTGGACCAACACGTTCCTGCCGCTGACCGTTCCGACCTATTTTGCCGTGGATGCCTTCACGATCTTCTTGATGCGCCAGTTTTTTATGACGATCCCGCGCGAGCTGGACGATGCATGCAAGATCGACGGCGGCGGGCCGATCACGCTCCTAACCCGCGTGATCATTCCACTTAGCCTGCCCGTGTTCGGCGTCGTGACGATCCTGCAGTTTGTGTCGCGCTGGAATGACTTTTTCTGGCCGCTGATCTTTCTGAACACGATGGACAACTACACAGTCTCGCTCGGCCTGCGGCTGTTCCAGACCCGCTATTTTGTCCAGACTAACATTATGATGGCGATGTCGTTGTTGGCCGCCCTGCCGACGATCACGCTCTTTTTCCTGGCCCAGCGTTACTTTATCCGCGGCATCGTGCTGACTGGTGTCAATAGATAGGAAGAGCAACATGTCTGCTGATCGAGGCTGACAACCTCATGCGCGGGAAGCTGCTGGTGGCTCATGGATAGCAGCTCCTGTGTTTCTTGATCATCAGTGGGACAAGGAGCAACGCGATGAAACCAATCTCACGACGGCAGGCGCTTAAGCGGATCACGGCGGTCGGCGCCGGGCTGCTGGCCACCGCCTGCGGAGGCGCGGCGCCTGAAGGTGGGGCGGCCCCGACCGCGGCGGGCGGCGCGGCGCCGGCGGCCGGGACGGCGCCTCCAGCGCCAGCTGCCGCCAAGATCACCTTGCGCTGGGATACATCCGATGCGACGGATGTGCCCGCGATGCTGAAGATGGCCGAGCAGGGGGCCAAACTGTTCGCCGAAAAGTTCCCCAATGTCGAGATCAAGCCCGAGCCGCCGCCCGAGAACTCGGCGCAGCAACACCTCACTGAGATGATCGCCGGGAATGCGCCCGACATCATCGGGCAGTGCTGTGACACCCTGCCGTTCTGGGCCGGCAAGGGCCAGCTGCTCAAACTGGACGACTATATCCAGAAGGATCTCTCGGCCGACCAGATCAAGGATTATCCGCCGGCGCACTGGGCTGCCTTCGCCAACCCACGCGTGGGCCGCTACGCTATGCCCATGTATATGGGCACGATCGTGCTCTACTACAACAAGGACATGTTCGACGCCAAAGGCGTGCCCTACCCCGATGACAAGTGGGAATGGAACCTCTCCGGCACCGGGACATATGAACAGATGCTCAAGAAATTCGTCGACCCCGATAAGCGTGTATGGGGCGCACGCGTTGGGGACAACATGGACCGCGTCCAGCAGCGGATCGCCGGCAACGGGGGGCACTGGGTGGATCCCCACGATGATAAGAAAGCCGCCTTCGACCAGCCGGCCGCGTTGGATGCGCTCCAGTGGCACTACGACCGGATCTGGAAGGACAAATCGCTGATCAACTTCGAGGCCATGGAGAAGCAGGGCTACGAAGTGCTGATGGCGAACGGCCGGATCGCTATGTATGAGAACGGCGATTGGCAGTTGTCGCCGATGGTCCAGACCGCGACGGGGAAGTATAAGTGGGATGTCGCCCCGATGCCGAAGGGGCCGGTGCAGCGCAATACGCTGGCTACCACCGACGGCTGGGCGATCTGGAAGGGCACCAAGGGCGTCGACGATGCCTGGGAGTTCCTCAAGTTCCTCCAGACCGATGAGTGGAACGAGCTGATGATCACCGTCGGCTACCTGCGTCCCTCGCGGCTCTCGCTGTTCAGTAAGTGGGAGAGCCTGGTCAAGAAGGCGGTGCCCGACCTGGCGGACAAGAATCTGAAAGCCTTCGGCGATGCGGTGTCGTATGCCACGACACTGGAGCTGTTCCAGTTCAACGCCGACGCGGTGCAGATTGTCAACGCTGCCCGCGA
>Ga0137375_10012549_pt1 | contig 10034 bp, 9 predicted proteins | sample SagtaG_24_FD_104936 | JGI IMG/M metagenome (GOLD analysis project Ga0137375, IMG submission 104936) | Vadose zone soil microbial communities from Sagehorn Ranch, Mendocino, California, USA - Sage1_R_113_16 metaG | ecosystem: Environmental > Terrestrial > Soil > Vadose zone | place: USA...
CGCCGCAGCCGCCGCACGGGCTGCTCAGCCGATCTCGGACGTTCGTGGCTCGGCCGGATACCGCCGAGCGATGGCCGAAGTCGTCGCCCGCCGGGTGATCGAGACGGCGGTCCGCCGCGCCCAAGGCGACGAGGTGTCGGTCCCTGCGAGCGATGCCTTGTTCGCGGCGGTGAGGGGAACTCCGTGAAGGTCCCGACGACTCTCAGAGTGAACGGAGTCGGCTACGAGCTCGAGCTGGAGCCCGCGACGACGCTCCTGGTCGCAGTGCGAGATGCCGTCGGCCTGACGGGCGCCAAAGAGGGTTGTGACGACTCGGAGTGCGGCGCGTGCATGATGCTCCTCGACGGCAAGCCCGTGAACTCGTGCTCGTATCTCGCGCTTCAGGCAGACGGGAGCGAGGTGACGACGGTCGAAGGGCTTTCCGACGGCGCGGACTTGGCGCCGCTTCAACGCGCGCTCCTCGAGTGCGGGGGCGTGCAGTGCGGCTTCTGCACGCCCGGCATGCTGATCTCGGCGACGGCCCTCATCGAGACAAATCCTCGTCCGACAGAACGTGATGTCCGGATTGCGTTGTCGGGGAACCTGTGCCGCTGCACCGGCTACGACGGGATCGTGAAGGCTGTTCTGTCCGTCGCGCAAGGCGACGCTTCTTGACTTCATGGAGACGCAGCGGCTGAATTGTGCGCCTTCTGCTTCCGTACGGCTACGGGTCGAACTAGCCGGGCAGAGCGGGGCGTGAAGCATCAAATTGCACACGTACGCTTCCTGGACGGCTACCGGGTCGAGCTCATCGAGGGCGGTTGAATTTGCGCACCCGCGCTGCCCGGACGGCTACCGGGTCCAGCTCATCGAGGAGTAGCACGCGTACCAACGGCCGTCACAGGTTGCCTCTCAACGCTCTCTCAGTGCCAAGATCCTTATAGGACGGCGTTCTCGGTCCGGTTGACCGCCGAGAACGTCAGGCGCAAGATGTGGTGCCCGGTTAGTCCATCGATCCGGGCTGTTGCGGCCTTGGACTTCGAAAATTCCCTCGCGCGTACGTCGGAACCGGGGATCCGGACGTTTCTGATCGCCGACGTTCGCGGTTACACGCGGTACACCCAGGAGCACGGCGATGAGGCGGCGGCTCGGCTTGCTGCTTCCTTCGCCGACGTCATCGAGAGCGCTGTCGCGGATTCGGACGGCCGGCTCGTCGAGCTCCGCGGCGACGAAGCGCTCGTAGTCTTCAGCTCTCCACGGGACGCTATACGCACCGCAGTCGGGCTTCAGCATCGGTTCGTCGAGCGCATGCGGTCCGCGGATCCGCTTCCCCTGCGGGTAGGCATCGGCCTCGATGCAGGCGAGGCTGTGCCCGTGGGCGGGGGCTACCGCGGTGGAGCGCTAAACCTCGCGGCGCGCCTCTGTAGCCTCGCCAAACCGGGGGAAGTGCTGGTCAGCGAAGGCCTTGCGCACCTCGCGCGCAAGGTTGACGACACGGCGTACATCGACCGCGGCCGCGTAACTGTCAAGGGGCTGTCCGAGCGCGTTCGTGTCTACCAGGTCGCGTTTTCCCTCGACATGCCTGCCGACGCTCCGCCATCGCGTGGAATCCGAACGACCCTCGTCCTTACCGCCGCCGTGGTCGGAGCGATTGCTCTCCTTGCAATTGTCGTTGCTCTTCTCACCACCGGCTTCGCTGGATCGCAACCGCCGAAACGGATCGAGGAGAACGCCCTTGCCGCAATCGATTCCAAGGATGCGAAGCTAGCGAGCCAGACACCGGTCGGGAACGGACCCACTGCGGTCGCCACCGGCCTCGGTTCGGTCTGGGTCGCGAACAGCATCGACGGAACGGTGTCGCGGATCGATCCGAACCGTGACGAGCGGCCAGTTATCCGCGTGCCGGGGACGCCCGGCGGCGTCGCCGCAGGTGAAGGGGCCGTCTGGGTGACTGATGCGACCGGACACACGCTCGCTCAGATAAGCGCCGATTCGAACACTGTGGTTCGCGACGACATCGCCGTTGGAAACGGCGCCGGCGCGGTCGCGGTCGGAGAAGGAGCCGTCTGGGTCGCGAACACGCTCGACGGCACCGTGTCGCGGGTGGATCCTAAGCGCGGGGTGGAGACCGACGTCGTCCGGGTCGCCGGCCGTCCCGAAGCGCTGGCCGCCGGCGCCGGGTCAATCTGGGTCGCCAACGGGGACTCCGCGAGCGTCAGCCGGATTGACCCTCGCACCCGCACGGTCGTCCAGACGATCGCCGTCGGGAACGGCCCACGTGGAATTGCGGTCGACGGTGAGTCGGTTTGGGTGGCAAACGCTCTTGACGGCACCGTCTCCAAGATCGCGGCCACATCCGGCTCCGTTTCACAAGTCGGAACTGTGGCCGCCGGAGTCTCGAGTATCGCTGCCTCCGGCGGCACGATCTGGGCGGCGAGCCCGCCGGCCTCTAAGGTGTTCCGCATCGACCGCGACACCGCGCAGGTAACGGATGCGATCGATATGGGGAGTAGTCCGAGCGCGCTTGCCGCGGGAGGAGAAGACACTGTTTGGGCAGTCGCGCTCCCTCCTGCATCGCGCCATCGCGGCGGCACGCTCGTCGTCAGCGCCTATCTCTCGGGATGCAATTGCCTCGATCCAGCATTCGCATGGCAGGCCGACGCGTGGCGTGCGCTCTCGATCCTCTACGACGGCCTCGTCACCTACCGCAAGACGGGCGGGGCACCAGGGGCGACGCTCGTTCCCGATCTGGCCGTGAACCTGCCCATCCCGACCGACGATGGACGAACGTATCGCTTCCAGCTTCGCAGCGGGCTCCACTATTCGGACGGCAGTCCGGTGCGGGCGAGCGACTTTCGTGCCTCGATGGAGCGCCTGCTGCGGCTCAACGGCGTCAACCTCCCACCTTTTTACGGTGGGATTCTCGGCGCCGACCGGTGCTCGGCTGTGGCTGATCGCTGCGACCTAGGGAAGGGCATCGAGGTCGACGATGCAGCGCGCACCGTGACGATTCACCTCTCCGCACCCGACCCCGACCTGCTCGCGAAGCTGGCGCTTCCGTTCGCGTTCGTGCTCCCCGCCGACGCGCCGGAACCAGACGAACCACTGACCGATCTCGAGCGGTTCGGACACGTGGGCGAATACAGAATTCCAGGCACAGGTCCCTACGTCGCTGCCTCCTTCGACCCGAGGCGCGAGCTTCGTCTCGAGCGCAATCCGCACTTCAAGCTCTTCTCTCCCGACGCCCAGCCGGAGGGCTACCCCGTTCGGATCGTCATCAAGATCCTCGGTGACGGGAACGCCCCGGACCTGCGGAGTGCCGTCGGCGAGGTGGAAGCGGGGAAGTCCGACTGGACGAGCGAGCTGTCCCCGGACGAGGTCGAGCAGCTCGCCGTACGGAGCGCCGCTCAGCTCCACACGACGCCGGTGGGCGGGGTTCAGCACCTCATGCTGAACACCCGCAAGCGGCCTTTCTCGGACGTGCGCGCCCGGCGTGCGCTCGCCTATGCGATCGATCGCAATCGGCTGGCCTCGCTCGCGGGAGGCGAGCTCGTGGCGCGGCCGACCTGTCAGGTCCTGCCGCCGACGGTGCCGGGATACCGTCCTTACTGTCCGTACACCGTCAACCCGTCCGCGGGAGTCTGGAGCGGTCCCGACCTCGCGCGCGCGCGGCAACTCGCGGCCAGCTCGCACACCCTGGGAGACCCAGTGGCGATCGCGGTGCCACCCGGAGACCCGAACGAGCGCCGTCTCGTCGAGTACGTGGCCAAGGTCCTCAGACAGGTCGGCTATCGGGCCTCCGTGCGCGTCGAAGCCGACCCGTTCAGCGCGATGCTCGCGCCGAACAGCAACGTGGACGCGCTTCGGGTCGGTTGGCTTCAGGACTATGCCGCCGCATCCAACTTCGTCGAGCCCCTCTTCACCTGCACGGCCAATCAGGAGGGTGGCGTCAACGTGTCCCAATTCTGCAGCCAACGCCTCGATACCCTCGTCTCTCGAGCGCGAGGGACGCGCGATGCGGCGGACGCGGCTGAGGCTTGGGCGCGGATCGATCGGCTGCTCGTGGACGAGGCGCCCGCGGTTCCGCTCTACGCGTTACGCGAGGCCGATTTCGTGTCGAAACGCGTGGGGAACTACGTCTTCAACCCCCAGTTCGGCGTCCTGCTCGATCAGTTGTGGGTGCGGTAGGTGGTGCGAAGAACGGATCGACGGAGCCCGATACAGGGTGGAGCTCATCGAAGCTGGATGAGTTTGCTGCCCCGCGCTTCTTGGACGGCTACCGGGTCGAGCTCATCGAGAAGGGCTAGCGCGTGAAGGGCCGTCCCCTGTCCGTGTGCATCGCGGGCGCCACGGGCTGGACCGGGCGGGCGCTCGTCCCCGCCGTCCTCGGCGCGCCCGATCTCGAGCTCGTCTCCGCCGTCGGCCGGTCCGCGGCCGGGCGAGATCTCGGCGAGGCGCTGGGCGGCGCCGCGCTCGGCGTTCCGGTCCACGGCGCTGTGCACGATGCGCTCGAGGGCGTCGACGTCCTCGTCGACTACACCTCCGCGACGGCGGTCAATGCGAACACGCTGGCGGCGATCGATGCGGGGGTGGCCGTTGTGGTCGGCAGCTCGGGCCTCTCGGCTGCGGACTTCGAGGAGATCGACGCCGCGGCGCGTGCGCGTGGAGTCGGAGTCGTCGCGTCCGGGAACTTCTCAATCACGGCGGCGATGTGCCAGGCGGCCGCCCTCCTAGCCGCGCGCCACCTGGCGCACTGGGAGATCATCGATTACGCGAGCGCGACGAAGCCCGACGTCCCGAGCGGGACTTCGCGCGAGCTCGCGGAGCGGCTCGAGGAAGTCCGCCGCCCTGAGCTGGGCTACCCGATCCAGGAGCTGGAGGGCCCGCGGGAGGCACGCGGCGCTACGGTCGGCGGAACGCAGATCCACTCGGTGCGCCTTCCGAGCTTCGTCGTGTCCACCGAGGTTGTTTTCGCCCTTCCCGACGAGCGCCTGACCATACGCCATGACGCCGGGGGAACGGCCGAACCGTACGTCGAGGGCACGCTGCTTGCGGTGCGCAAGGTACCGAAGTTGATCGGCCTCACGCGAGGTCTCGACACGCTCTTGCTGGAACCGGAGTAGCGCCTGCGGAGGCTTGACTTGCGCAGCACGCTCTCCTAGACGGCTATCGAGTGGAGCTCATCGAGGGCGACTGACCACCCCCAGGCTTGCCGCCCACGGGGTCGTTGGGCGACCATGTGGGCGTGGAATGGCTGGAAACGCGCTATGCATGGAACGGCGACAGCTCTCTCGCCTACCAGGTAGTCGGAGAAGGCCCGGTCGACCTCGTCTACCTGCAGGGCGTCCTGTCGAACGTCGTCTTGAACTGGGAGCATCCGGCGTGCGCCCGCTTTCTCCGTGAGCTGTCCCGCTTCTCCCGCCTGATCGTGACCGACCGGCGCGGCCTCGGATGCTCGGAGCGCTTCACGCCCGCGGACATCCCTCCGATCGAGACGCTGGTGGACGACCTGCGCGCGGTGCTCGACGCGGCGGACTGTGAGCGCCCGGCGCTCTTTGCCACTACCGACTGCGGCTTCATCGCCATGCCCTTCGCGGCCACCTACCCGGACCGCGTTGCCGCCTTGATCCTTTACGACGCGGACCCGACGTGGAGGAAGTCGGATGAGATCCCCTGGGGCCTGACCGACGAGGAGCTCAAGGAGTCGAGCGAGCGGACCTGTCGTGGCCCCCACGAGGACTGGTGGCGGAGGCACAACCCATCGCTCACGGCCGACGCGAGTGGGCTCGCATGGTGCCTCAAGTACTCACAGGTCTCGGTCACGCCGGGCGGTTGCCTGGCAGACGGCTGGCGCTTCGGCCAGACGGACGTCCGCGGCATCCTCGCGACGATTCAGGTCCCGACGCTCGTGCTCTGCCGGACAGAGGACCCGTGGGATGTGCAAGCCGGCGGGTATCTGGCCTCGCGCATCCGCACCGCGAGACTCGTGGACGTACCTGGGGTCGACTCCTTCCCCTGGGCCGCCCATCCGGACACGTTCGTGCGCGAAGTCGAGCGCTTCCTGGCGAGCGTGCGGGCCGAGGAGGCCGACCTCGACAGAGTGCTCGCGACGGTCCTCTTCACGGACATCGTCGGGTCAACCGAGAAGGTGGCAGAACTGGGAGACGCTGGCTGGCGCGACCTCGTCGAGCGCCACCATGCGACGGTGCGAGCTCTTCTCGCCCGCTACCGCGGCAGGGAGGTCGACACGGCCGGGGACGGATTCTTCGCTTCGTTCGACGGGCCGGCGCGCGCAGTCCGCTGCGCCGAGGCCGCCGTGGATGCGGTGAGGCCGCTCGGGATCGAGATCAGGGCCGGCCTGCACACCGGCGAACTCGAGACGATCGGCGACAAGGTTGGAGGGATCGCTGTCAATATCGGCGCACGGATCGGAGGCATGGCCCGTGCCTCCGAGGTGCTCGTTTCCCAGACCGTGAAGGACCTCGTCGCGGGATCGGGACTCCAGTTCGAGGATCGCGGCGAGCACGTCCTTGAAGGAGTTCCAGAAGCATGGCGCGTCTTTGCTGCTCGTGGGGCGGAAGCTCAGGGCTCGCGTGATTCCGCGCCGGGAAGAAAGTCAATAATGACGCCGGAGTCATCGAACGCAAGTGAGGCGGCTGCGTCCTGAATCGAGAAGCTAGAGAAAGGAGTACAGCAGATGCCTTCCGAGGTGCCCTCCGAAAGCAATGCGGACGACCGAATGCTCGTCGGAGAGTGTCAGTGTGGTGCGGTTCGTTATCAGGTCGCGGACGCATTCCTGTACGCCGCGAACTGCCACTGTTCCCGCTGTCGCGCGGCCACGGGTTCGGCATTCAAGTCGTTTGCCGGTATTGAGCGGAAGAAACTCGAGATCACGGAGGGTAGGGACACCCTCCTGGTCTTCGGAGAGGACGACCTGAACGACACGCGGTGTGGGACCTGCGGTTCCCTTCTCTTCTCCGTGGTGCGGAACGGCGACTATGTGCACGTCGCGATGGGCTCGCTGGTGGATGCTCCCAGCGTTCGACCAACGGAGCACATCTTCGTCGGCTCCAAGGCACCGTGGTTCGAGATCACCGACGACCTGCCCCAATCCGAGGAGAATGAGTAGCCGTCGGTGGTTCCAGCTACTCGAGGTCGTCGAGGAAGCTGAGCACGCGCTGCTTGAGCATCGTCGTGGCGCTCTCGTCGTAGTCGGGCAGGCTGTTGTCAGCGAACAGATGCCGGTCGCCGGGGTACAGGAACAGCTCTGCGCTCTCGATCGTCTCGGCGAGTTGGTGGGCGATGTCGAGGTCTTCGTTCGGCGGCAACGCCCACTCGTCGCCGTCCATCATGTGTATCTGAAGCGGGACGCCCTGCGGCCACGGGCGGCCGAACTCCGACGTCGGGACGCAACTGTGAAACAGCAAGGCTCCCTTCGCACCGGGCCTCGTCTGGGCCAGCATCTGCGCCGGCAGCACCCCGAGCGAGAAGCCGGCATAGACGATTTCGGTCGGCAAGCTGTCAGCGGCGAGTCGGCCGCGCTCGATGATCGTGTCGAAGCCGATGTGCTCGGCGTGGCGAACGCCGTCGGCGAGTTCGCCGAAGGTCTCGCCGGCGTAGAGATCCGGGGCATGAACGACGTGTCCGGCAGCGCGGAGTTCCTCGGCGAAAGAGAGGCAGCCGGCCGTCAGTCCCTGTGCGTGATGGAAGAGCAGAAGCTCAGCCATGGAGGTCGCAACCTATCCTGCCTCGAGTTGATCGAGCGCTTGCGCTACAAGTCCGGTAGCAAGCCGTCGCGGTAGCGCACCGGGTGCGAGGGTGGGACGCGGGCGTAGGCGACGTCGCCGTCCTGCGTCTCCTCGTCGGCACAGGCGTTGTGGCGCCGGGCGGCCTCGTCGACCGTGTAGAAGCCCCAGGGGCCGCTCGCCTGGAACTGCCGCGACGAGGCCGCGAGGATCACGCAGGCGCCGTCGCCCGTACCCACGAACACGTGCCGCGTCTCCGGCGGGCAGTGCACGAAGTCCCATTGCTTGAGCGGCCGCTCTTGTCCCTCGAGCTCGAACTCAGCCTCGGGAACCACGGTCGGATGATACGGGCCGGAAGGAGCCCCCTAGCCGCCCCACGGCGGCAGCTCGAGCGCACGCTCGTAGGCCGCGCGGTCGTGCACCGGCTCGCCGTGCGAAACGATGACGTGCTCGAAGGGGAACTCGAGGAGCGCACGGAGCGCCGGAAGCGTCCGCTCTTCGTGCCATGGCGTCGCCCAGACGCGCAGTTCGCCGCCGGGCGCGGTAAGCGCATCCGCGAAGACGAGCGCCTGCTGCTCGGGAAGCCATACCGGGGTTTCGCCCCTGCCCCGGCCGTCGTAGAGGGCGACGAGTCCGCCCGGTAGGGAGCTCCCGGGCTCGATGGGTTCGAGGTCAGTCTCGGGAATGTCGTGGCGCCAGAAGAGGCTAGGGCCGAACGGCCTCGCCCCGTAGCGGTGCACGAAGAGGTCGACGTCGCGGACGTGGTCCGGCTTGAGGACGACGACGAGCGTCGGTGGGGCGGCGTCCAGCCGTTCCCAGATCGCCGTGGCGTCTGCGGGCGGCGCGATCGCGTCCAGCAGCGCGACCTCGCCCCCCGATGCGACGAACGTGGACGCAACCAGAGGTTCCCACTCGGCGTCCGGGGTCCAGTCGGGATGCGCTATCCGCCAGAGCCATAGACCGGGAGCGACGTCGCGGACCTCGGGCTGCATGGCCCTATTGTGAAGTGAGATGGCTCGCCAGATTGCGTTCCTCCGCGCGATCACTCTCGCGAGCAACAGGCGTCTGAGCATAGGCGACCTGCGGAAGCGCCTGACGGACCAGGGCTATGAGGACGTGCGCGAAGCTGCTCGAACTGGCTGACCAATAGCGCGACGACACAAAGTCGTCACAGTTCGTTACACACAGGCACGAGGGAGCGCTCTAGCGTGGTTGTCATGACAAAGGCGACCACGCCGTGGGGCAAGACTGTGGTCGTCGAGGAGCTGACCGTGCCGCAGCGGGCGGGCGAGAAGCGCTTTGCCACGATCGTTCAACTTCTGGCTGACGCCAAAGGAGACGAACTCGTTCGCTTCGCCTATTCGACAGGGGGCACGGCGCGACGCGGCCCCGTCACGCTTCGCGCACGCGACCTCGACCGGCTCCGGTCTGCGCTCGCCGAGCATCCAGGCTTGGCTCGGGCTCTGGGGCTCACGAACGGGCAAGCGTAAGGAACGCTGAAAGGAGCGTGCAGAAAATGTAGTGGTACTGATGGTCACTCCTCGGGCAAGCTCGAGGCATGGCGGCTTTCATCGCGCGGCGCGTTCTCTGGACGATCCCGATCCTCTGGGTCGTCGTGACGATCGTGTTCTTCATGATGCGGTCGATCGGAGGGGATCCCTTCAGGCGCGGACCGCTCCTCGGCCTTTCGAACGTCGCATGGGTGAAGTACGGCGACTACCAGCCGGCGTCGATCAGGCGCAACCAGCGCGAGCGCTACGGGCTGAACCTGCCGTGGTACCAGCAGTACGCGAACTACCTGCGCGGGGTCGTCACGCTCGACTTCGGCCCCTCCCTTTCCTTCCGCAACGTTCGAGTGAACGAGCTGATCAAGGAGCTAGCGCCGCGCTCGCTCGAGCTCGCTGGGCTCTCGTTCCTATGGGCGTTCGCGCTTGGGATACCCGTTGCCGTCCTCGCCGCGCTGCGTCCCGGCTCGGCCTTCGACGTGGGTGCTCGGATCTTCTCGAGCGTGGGCTTCGCTCTGCCCAACTTCTTCGTGGCGACGCTCCTCGTCTACTACCTCTCGGTCAAACTCGGCGTGCTGCCGACGAGCGGCTGGACGGCGGGCTGGAAGCACAAGATCCTGCCGTCCTTCACGCTCGGCCTCGTCCCGATGGCGTACTGCGTGCGGCTCTTGCGAGCTTCTCTCCTCGAAACGCTGGAGCTCGACTACATCCGCATGGCTCGCGCGAAGGGACTGTCGAGGAGCCGTGTGGTCCTGACGCACGCGCTCCGCAATTCGCTCATCCCGCTCGTCACGGTGTCCGGGCC
>Ga0137375_10012551_pt1 | contig 10033 bp, 13 predicted proteins | sample SagtaG_24_FD_104936 | JGI IMG/M metagenome (GOLD analysis project Ga0137375, IMG submission 104936) | Vadose zone soil microbial communities from Sagehorn Ranch, Mendocino, California, USA - Sage1_R_113_16 metaG | ecosystem: Environmental > Terrestrial > Soil > Vadose zone | place: USA...
GAGCGGCCGATGAGAAACTCCATCGACAGATAGTAGACGCGCTTGGGGTTCTCACGCTCGTAGGTATCCTCAGTGAGAACCCATCGTTGGGAGAGGACGTCGCGCACGGAGCGGGCGAAGGCCTCGAACCGCTCACGGGCGCTGGCAGCGGTCGGCTTGATGACGTCGTCGAAGAGGAGGTGCCGCTCGTAGAGGGCGTTGTCGGTGCCCGTGAACTCAACCGGCCCGCAGCCGTACTGCTTGCGGAGGTTCGCCAGGCCATCGGGGGTCGCAGACGCCGAAGGGGCCGCCTTCTGCTTGGTGTTCATTGCCGGTTCCTTTCGCTGCATCATGTAGGTCAGGCTGAGTAGCCTGACGTTGCTGAACCTGTCAGGCTGAAAAGCCTGACCTCCAACGTGGAGTTTCTTTGCAGGCTGGGCGTCCCAGGATGAGGATTTGAGGCCTGTCAGGTCTCCGATTTGGCCGAGGCAGCGGCCAGGGTGGACTGAATCAGTTGTGCCCGCTCCAAATCCACGTTGGTCCTTAACACCGTCCCTCCTAGACCGCGTAACGTCTGCAGGATCATCTCCATGTCCCCTTCGTTGTCCAGGACGAACAGGGCGGACGTCCCTGGCTTCATCAGCCCTTGCACCTCCCGGACGAAGTCGTCGCCGATCCCGGCTTCCGCGGCCATCGTGGCTGTGCCGAGGCCGCCCACGAGGGCGCCGACCATCGCGCCGGTCAACGGGGCGGCCACCACCAGGCCAGCGAGGAAGCCCGCCACCGAGCAGGCCAGAACGTTGCCTACACGCGGGAACGGCTTGCGGTCGAATGTGAAGCTCCCGTCCGGATGCCGCACAACTACTGCAATGTCCAAAAGGATGAGGTACTTCCCCGCCTGGCCGGCGCCCCACCCGAACTGGGTGAGCTCGTCGCGGACCTGATCGGCCCGCTCCATGTCGTCGTACCCAACGGCCCATAAATGCGCGGCTGTCGTCATGGTCGGTCCTCCGCTAAGGGTCTGTCTCCGAAAGGTTGTGCATTCATCGCTGGGGTTGCCATGGTTTCAAGTCCGGGGGCGGGCTGGGGCCCAGGCGGTTCAGTCCGGGGGCCGCCTGGTAGATCGCGAACCCGGCAGGCGGGAGGGTCATCCGGACCGCCAGCGGCCCGTTCCTGCGCTCCACGGTCAACGAGGACGGAGGTGGCGAAGCTTGCTTCGGGGCGTACCAGAAGAGCAGATGAAACTGGTCCCCCTCGACCCGAAAGGTGGGCGCGACCGTGGACCAGGCGGTGACGGGCTGCATCTCGTCGGTGTTCACCGCGACCAGCACTTCCTGATCGATGAAGAGGCGCGACCAGGACACGAGCGAGCGCATCCGCTCGCCGAGGCGGTGTGGCAGGCCGAAGCTGACACCGTCCCCCGAGAGGTGATGCAGCGCCTGTCGCCCCCGCCGCAGCGGCAGCAACTTCTTGCGGAGGTCGATGAGCGCCGCCAGGGCTCGGTAGAGGTCACCGTCCTCGTTGAAGAAGTGCCGGCCCTGCGTACACAACCCGCCAAACCGGCCGCCGAACATGCTCTCCCGAAGGATGACGTCCGTGCCGCTGGGGCGCCCGCCGCTGTCAAAGCCTTGCTCCGACCCATAGTAGATGCAGGGGATACCCATTGTGGTCAATTGCACCGCCAGCACGTTAAACGCCAGGTCGCGGAACCGGCTGTCGCCGCAGAAACGCCACTTGGCAATGCCCTTGCGAACCTGATCGTGATCGTCCACCAGGGTCACCACCTGGTTGCGATACCAGCGGTGCCCGGCCGGCGCGTCCAGAACCCAGTTGCGGAACAGCGAGAAATAATCCGCCGGGTCGCCGTGGCCCGTGACCATCCGCTCCAGCTTGCCCGGGACGTCCTCGATGCCCAGGGCAGCATCCAGCCCGGTCTTCTCCACCACTTCCCAGGCGTGCTCGCGGCTGCCCCCCACCTCGCCGACCAGCAGGAAGCGTTCCTTGCCGAGGCCCTGGGAGAACTCCCGGATCACATCGCAGAACATCCGCAGCGCCTCCTCGCCCATGTGCTTGGCGGCGTCGATGCGGAACCCGTCGAGGTCGGCGTAGGCGATCCAGAAGCAGTAGACGATCGCGAGAGCGGCCAGGGCGGAGGAAGCCCGGCGATACTGCTCGTCCCACCGCACCCGGAGGTCGAGGGTCTTCAGGCCGAACATGTCCCCCTCGGCGTACTCCGGGTAGTAGTCCCAGCTCGTGATGTGCCCCTTGCGGAGAAACAGGTCGGGTCGCTGAAACTCGCGGGGCCAGACGGCACCGTCCGGCCAGGCCACCTCCAACCGAGCAGGATCTTGCGTGCCGAAGGGCAGCGTCGGCCGGCCGTCGCGGTCGTTGAACCCCTGGACCGCGTAAGGCTTGCCGTCCCAGCGCGGGTCGTTGTACCAGCGGCCCGAAGCTGGGTCGTGGGTGGCGTAGCGATCCGGGTTGTAACTGAAGACGTTGCCGGTGTGGTGGGCGACGATATCGAGGATGACGTAGATCCCTTGCTCGTGGGCGGCCTGGACGAAGTCGCGGAACTCTTCTCGCGTCCCGAAATGCGGATCAACGTCGAGGAAGTTCTGGATGCCGTAGCCGTGGTAGCTCGCCTCGAACGCGACCTGCCGGAAGGGCGGGCTGACCCACAGGGCGGTGATGCCGAGCCGCCGCAGGTAGCCGAGTTTGCTCCGCAGCCCCTTGAGTGTACCGCCCTGCCAGCCGCCGCCGGCGCGGAGCCAGCTGTCGTAATCAACTCGACCGGGATCCTCAGGGCGGTAGAGGGGTGTGGCTCCGGTGCGTACCGGGCAGCCCTCGTTGTCCCGGTAGCCGTCTTTCTCCTTGCCATCGGAGAAACGGTCCAGCAGCAAGAAGTAGAGGGTCTGATCTTCCCAGGCCGCCGGGGACGGGGTGAACGCGCGCCGGGTGAGCGAAGCGAAGTCAATGTCCAGGAGGCTCTTCTCGATCTCGGTGCTCACTTGGGTCAATCCTCGGGAGTTGAACGTCTTCTCAACGCGACCGCCACCCCAGTCCGCATCATGGGGCCGGAGTTGCCTCCAACTGTCCCGCCGCCGCACGGTCGGCCAGCACCAGGGCCTGGTCCCGGCGAACCCGCCCGGCCGGAATCGACGGATCGCCATCGCGCAGGCGCACGAGCATTCCAGCCTTCTCGCCGCCGTTCACCAGCCACAGAATGCGCCGAGACCGATTGATGATCGGATACGTCAACGTCATCCGGCGTCTCCCCTGGTAGATCCCCGTCAGCGCCACGTCGGTGTCGGTGACGTCGAGAACCGGATCACCGGGCACCAGCGAGGCGGTGTGGCCGTCGGGACCGAGACCCAGGTGGACGAGGTCGAGGACCGGCACCGAGCTGACAATCTCCTGAAGCGTGAGGGCGTAACCCGCGGCCGCGGCTTGTAGGTCGGGCGCCTCCACCGGCATGGCATGGATCTGCTCGGGGCGCAGCGGGGCATGCCCCAGCAGGCTTTCGCGCAGGTGAGTCAGGTTTCGATCCGGGTGTCCCGCCGGGGCCACACGCTCATCCACCTGGACGACGTGGACGAGTTTCCACGGGACGTCTTCGCCTGCCAGGGCACGTAGCATGAGCCAGGGAGTGTGGCCGCCGCTGACCGCCATGACGAAGCGGCCGCGCGCGGCTGCGGCCGCCCGAGCCTCCGCGGCGATGATCGCTGCTGCCTTTCGGGCGACGGCATCGACATCAGCGAGTATTTCAATCTTCATCGGAGTGTCTCCAATCCGGATTCGCCTGTCACGGTCGGGTTCTGCCAACCTCCGGTGGGTGAGCCGGTCTGGTCGCGACCATTCAAGGCAACTGCCGTGCCGAGGAGGTGCGGGGGCGGGGCATCTTGATCGGCTTGCGTGATTCGGGAGCATTGGCCCCCTGAAAATGGATTGTATTGCGCGCGCACACACAACCGCTGCCGGAGCCATCCCGGAGAGACCGGATCGTCGTTCCTGTGGTAGCCGAGTTACCGGGCCAGGTGGAAGATCTATCACTACACCCGGTCCCGGTATCACACCAGCAGCCCTACGGGATTGACGCCGGACGTCTTCGCTGTGGCCAGTGAGATCAAGCCCGACGCCGCGCTGGTCGGCGCGGCCATCATGATGTTGTCGTCCGTGAACCGGGGCGGTGAGCCAGCCCGCTGCCGGGATCTGGAGATCGCCGCCTACCTGTCGCGAGCCGGTCGAGCCGTCCGAGTTGCTGGAGGCGGTCTTGACAGCCGTGGGCAGACTGGCGGCGCCCATGCCGGTAAAGCGTCACTCTCCCTGCTCCACTGGCGCAGGGGAGTGGAAGTCCACGCCCTTCGAGGTCGGATCGCGTGGCCGCTGGCCGCCGGTCGAAACTCCTGCGATTGACCCCTCGTGGCTTGGTCGGGATAATCAAGCTGATGACCACCACCGCCAAGGCCGCCCACAAGATGAGGAGGGGTGCATCGTGTCAACCGACATCGACCAGAGAACCGAGCAGCCCCCTGCCACGCGGGCTGACCTGGCCCGCCAACTCCTGGCCCGTGTGGAGCGGCTCGCCCTTCGCCTGAATGAGGTGTCGCTGGCTGCCGAGATTCAGCTACTCAAGCGGGAACTTGTACGTGCCCATCCCGTCCTGTCGGTCCGACCCGGGGACAATAACTTCCTCTCTGTCGTCGCGCTGGCCGAGGCGGCCTTGGCGTCCTTAACCTGGAAGGGCTATACGCCTGGTGTGCTGGACGCACTGCGGCAGGCTTTTGCGGCCGGCCTGCGCGAGGGGGAGTTCCCCTTCGCGGAGTACGATGCCCTTCGCCGGCACTTCAAGGCGTCGGGCATCCCCACCGGGCCAACCATCGATCTGTCCTCGCCCGACCTGAACGAGGACGAGGATGGCCCGCAAGCGTAGCCCTGCCCGACTCCTGCTCGACACGTCCGCTGTCGTCCATCAGCTGCACGGACACACGCTTCAGCAGGCCGCTGTCCGCAAGGCCACCACCGGTGGCGAGGTGCTGGTGCCGGTCTTCGTCCGCATGGAATACCTGCGTGGCGTGATCTTGAACCTGATCGAGATGTGGTGCCTCATCCGCGAGTCGGTTACGGTTCAGGACGCCTTCATCGACTGGTCGCAGAAGATGCGGCAAGAGCGGAAGCTGAAGGTCATCCTCAGGACCGTGCCGCACTGGCTGGGCGGACATGAGGACTGGCAGTCGAAGGACGTGACCCTTCGCCGGCTGGGCGACCTTATTCTGCGGATCATCTGCGACTTCGACGAGGCCCACCCGCGCCCGCCAGACGATCCGCTAGCGTGCGTGCTGGGCCGGCTTGACATCCCCCGCCAGGGCTACGACGACGACCTGCTCCTCGACTTCTACCAACGGTTCACGGTGGTGCAGGAGGGCGTGCCCAACTGCCGGCTCTGCGACTTCCGCAAGGCCCAGCGTCAGCGCCTGCGCCGCGGGGAGATCGACCTGACCAGTCCCGAGGTGCGATCGCGGCTCGCGTCCAACCCCGGCTTCGTCCGCCAGTCGGAGCAGGCGGAGGAGGCCGCGAACACCAAGGCACGTGCCCCGTCGTGCGACTGGTGCGCGCGGCTGGGCGACACGATCATCGCCCTCCAGGTCGAGCGCGGCGTCACGGTTGTGACGGCCGACCGCACCTTTGTCCCCCTGGGCGAACTTTTTGGCCGGACCGTCGTCCTGCTCCCTTCGCTGGCGGAACTGAAGCGGCGCGAGCAGGATGCGTGAGCCCTCCGGCGAACCACACAGGGACCACTGTCGCCTCACGGTGCGTGTTCCTCCCCGCGCTCGTTCAACGGCAGATCGGTCCGGCCGGTGTGTTGGTGCGAATCGGTCCAGGCCGTGTCGCCGTGCCGGGCGAGATAGAGCTTTGCCAAAGCGGATACCATCGAGTGCCTCCTGGAGTAAGTTTGTTCGGGACCAAGCACCATGCGGCCGTTGCGGCCTCGCCTCACGGCTCCGGACCGAACACGGCCTTGCTCTTCCGTTCCGCCTCACGAATGATCTCGTCCACCTTTTTCAGTTCCTCGTCCTCCTTGGCAAGCATTTCCTCAATGGGCTTGAGGATTTCCTTGGCGATCTCATCATCGGACCGGGGCTCGGGATCAATGCTCATGACGTTCCTCCAGTTGGGTTCCTCGGTTGCTTCCCACGAATGCCAGGTGATCAGACGTTATCGGCGGCGGTGTCGGCGCCACGCGCCCCGGCCGCCTTGCCCGTCTGGCCCCATCTCCAGTCCCGGATCTCCGGCATGTCCTCGCCGTGCTGGTAGATGTACTGCTTGTGATCAATCAGCTTGTCGCGCAGCAGCTGCGTGAAGTATAGCCCGCGACAAAAAATCTGCAACTCGGTCTTGCCGTTGAACCGAGTGTCCCCGACAACGGGAACATGAGCGAAGCGAAGTCCTCCACCTACGAGTTGCGGGTCCGTGCCGTCCAGGCCCTCGAAGACGGTATGCCCCTCACCCAGGTCGCACAAGCCTACGGGATTGATCGTACCACTCTGTACCGCTGGCGGCTGCGTGCCGCACAGGCGGGGGGCACCCAAGGGTTGCTCCGAACTCCTGGCAGTGGCCGCCCACGGAAGCTCCAACAGTTTACTTCCCAACAGTGGTATGACTTGGTCCTGCAACCCGCCTCGACCTTCGGTTTCGAGACCGACTTCTGGACGGCCAAGCGGCTCCATCAAGTGGTGACGCAGCATTGGGGAGCCGAGGTTACCGTGCGGACCATCCTCCGACGCCTTCAGGAAGCCGGCTTGACCTACCAGAAACCCACCCGCGAGTATGCCGAAGCCGACCCCATCGCCCGCCAGCAGTGGCTCCAGGGGACGCTGCCCAAGATTCGCTCGGCGATCCGGGAATATCGGGCACTGTTGTCCTGTGAGGACGAAGCCAGCATCTCCCTGACGGCCCTGCTGGGCAAGACCTGGGCCCCGCGTGGCCAGACCCCCAAACAGAAGTTACCGGCAAGCGCGGCTCGGTCCCCGTCATGTCCGCCATCAACGCCCAAGGCCGGCTCGTGTTTCGGTTCTACGACAAGCGGATCACCTCCACGGAAGTGATCGAGTTCCTGGAGCAACTCCTCCGCGCGCATCCGCGTCGTCATCTGGTGGTGGTGATGGATCAGGCTCCCCCCCACACCTCGAAATTGACCACCGACTACATCCAAGGGCAACGGCGACTGCATGGCTTCCACCTGCCAGCGTATTCACCGGATTGGAACCCGGACGAAAAAGTCTGGAACCACCTCAAGCACCAAGAACTCAAGGGCCACCAAGCCAAGACCAAGACCGAGATGCGGGACTTGGCGGAACGCAAGCTCATTGCCATGTCCCAAAACCCCGAACTCCTTCGGGGGATCTACTTCCGATGTTGTGTTGCAGATTTATTGTCGTGACCCATACCAGAAAAACCACAGCCCACAGGGCGATCTGGGTCAGGTGCATCGCGGCCGTAATGAGCGCGACGACCATCATGACCGCGACCTCCCTCCAGAATCCCGAGGCAGTGCGCCCGGCTCGGGTCAAGTACACCAGCAGCCGCACGATGGGGGCTGTCGCCATGGCGTAAGCCAGCACGTTGACGAGCAACATGCCGGCGCCGACCAGGAGGGCCAGGATCACGCTTCGCATCTCCGCGCCACTACTTCTGCGCCGCCTTCGCAGGCTTTGGCAGAGGTGGGACGTCCGCGTGAGTTGGCGCCTTGACCACCATCACCGGACAGCGGGCGCGGCGGATCACCTCTTCGGTCACACTGCCGAACAGGAGGTGTTTCACCCACGAGCGCCCGAGCGTCCCCATCACAATGAGATCGCACCCGCGCTTCTCCAGCAGGTCGAGGATGTGGGCCACCGTCGGCTTGTCGGCGACGATTACCTCGTGCTCGACCCGGACCTGCGGGTCTCGGGCCTGGAGTGCGAGGAGGCCGCCCCAGAGGTTCTTCCCGTTCTCATCTCGCACGTCTGCCGGGGACGGACCTTCCGCCGTGACCACTGCCGGCGGTGCGGCAACGTGGAACGCCACGACGGATGCCCCAGTCGCCTTCGCCAGGCTGTGGGCGACGCGGAACGCCTCGTCAGCGTGCGCGGAAAAATCAGTCGGAACGAGGATCTTGTGAATCGCGTTCATGGATGTCTCCTTCACTTGTTACTGCGCCGCGGGTTGTTGCTCGAACTCTCGGCGGGTGTCCTGATCTACGAAGTAGTAGGTCTTCCCGTTGCGCTCCAGGGTGGATGAAGCGAGGTACTTGGGGAAACGGATCTTGGCGACGGGATCCTCGACGAGTTGGTCCTTGAGGTGCTCCTTGAGCTCCGCGTCCTGGCGCACGAGGCCAATGTACGCCTTCACAAAGGCGACGATCCTCTCGTCGAACCACTGGACCACCGCATCGTCCTGCACCGCGTCGAGGGAAAACTCAAGGACCGAATGCTTGTCGTAGCGAACCAGCACGGGGATGATTTCCTGGGTGCATTCCAGGCGGACGTGGTTCACATCCGGGTCCGGAAACACTTCAAACAGTAAGGTCACCTTCGCCACGGTGGCGGCGAAGGTCAGGTTCATTGCCCGCGTGTGTTCGCGAACAATGGGCTCAGCCTTGACCACGGCCTTGAACCGCTCGATGAAGGCGGCCAGGCGAGGCTTCAGCAGTTCGATGAGGTGTTTGGCCACGGTTTCGTAGCGCTGGAGCCGCGGCCCACGTTCCCGGTTCGCCCGCACCACCTCGGCCCAGGCCTTTTTTTCGGCTTTCACCTCCGCCGCGAGTTCCTCGTCAATCCGGTGAATAAGGGTGCTAACGTCCGTCATTGTGTCAATTCTCCTTGAGGGCTTCCGTGATCGTTGGATGCAGGCTTTGGGAGGGGTTAAGGCAATCGGCGTGCCGGGGAGGTGAGGTCGCTGTTTTCCGTGGCCAGATAAGGTCCAGGGCATGCCCGAGATGGTTTCTGCCTTGCTTTTCGGAGCGAGCAGTCGGTGAGGTGGCAGTTGTCTTACCAGGCCGGTTGGAACATCTGCCATCAGGCTCAGACGTTTCCTCCTGACACTTCTCAGCGAACCTTCATCGTTCGCCTCAGGTATAACCGGCCCCGGGCGGCGCGTGCAGGCCCCGCGCCGCTCGCCACATCAGCAGCGCTACCGGCAGCCCCAGGGTCAACATCATCAGGCTCAGGAAACGCAGGCCTTCGCGGAAACCGAAGGCGACACTCTCGACTGCCGCGAACGTACCCAGGACTCTCCCGGTTTCCTGCTGGAGATTCGGGCCGCTCAAACCGCGCTGCTGGTAGTAGTCCGCGACACGGGTTCCGGCGTCCGATACGGCGGGCCGGTTGGTGCTGAGGTTAAGGCGGTAAGTGTCCAGCGCCCTGTCGGAAGAGGCCTTGATCACCGTCGCCGTTGCGGTCGGCACCGTGATGATCGGCACGACAAGGCCAACGACGGCCAGGGTGCCGGCGTAGAGGAAGTCCTTGGGGTTCAGCCCCTCGATCTCGTCGGTCAGGAAGACGGGCGGGATCAGGCCCAGGAACGCCCCCCAGCAGGCCAGGATCAAGGACACGTGCTCTTTCGGCGTAAAGTTGTCCAGCGACGATAACCACCAAACACAGGCCGCCGTCCCCACCATCCCCACGATCAGCCAGACGTGCCGCAGGCTGCGCCGGTGGAACCAGGTCGTCAAGAACGTGGTACTCGCCATGGTCAGAGTGGTGGGCACCATCAGCCAGCCGGCGGTGGTCCGCGGGTAGGCACGCAGCACGGTGGCGTACAGGCCGACGATCGTGAGCACGGCCACCAGGTTCAGGAGCATCAGCCCGCGCATCGTCATGGCCAGAACGAAGACGCGGGTTCGCAGCAACCGCTTCAAATGCTCATCGGGGCTGAGGCCCGACCCGAGCCAGACCACAAGGACGACGGGTAGCGCGACGCAGAGGATGACGGTCAGGGTAAAGGCGTCGGAGGTCCAGCCCCCCCACTTGCGATACCAGCTGAAGGCAAACGTGACCGCCACCACCCATGCCGTGAA
>Ga0137375_10012553_pt1 | contig 10032 bp, 7 predicted proteins | sample SagtaG_24_FD_104936 | JGI IMG/M metagenome (GOLD analysis project Ga0137375, IMG submission 104936) | Vadose zone soil microbial communities from Sagehorn Ranch, Mendocino, California, USA - Sage1_R_113_16 metaG | ecosystem: Environmental > Terrestrial > Soil > Vadose zone | place: USA...
CAGGTCCGGCACGTTGTACAGCACGTGGTGGCAGGTGACCAGGTCAGCGGGGCCGGCCTCATCGGCCACACCGGGCCACTGGCCGGGCAGCAGCCGGGCCTCCAGGCCGGCCGCGCGGGCCCGCTCGGCCAGCCGCGCGAGCATCCCGTCGTCGGAGTCCACCGCGGTCAGCGCGGTGGTCCGGCTGGCCAGCGGCAGGCAGGCCGCGCCGGCCCCGGCGCCCACGTCGAGCACGCTCCCCGGCGGGTCGAGCGTGGCCCGTTCGCGGTCGTAGGAGGCTCCGCCCGGCGCCCGGCGGAGCCGGTCCGCGCGGCGGGCGAACACGTCCCTGGGCAGTACCCACGGCGACTCGGTCACGGCCGAGGTGATGCTCTCCGGGATGGCCCAGCCGGCCAGGTCGTCCTGCCACTGGCGGAGCAGGCCGCTCAGCGACGGCATGGAGGACCTCCTTCACCGCTTCGCGCGCGGTCTCCCGCGCTACCGGGAACTCTTGCTGGATCTGGGGTCGAAGTCCACTGGGGACGGGGGAAGCCCAGAAACCTGGCAATTGTTGCCCGTCACGTACGGCGCGGTGACAGCCATCGGCGCGGGCGCGCCAGCTCGTGTTCACCGGAAGTCAGAAGGTCCGGCCGCTCTTCTGGCCGGACCTTCTAACCTGCTACTTCCGTGGGGTGAGCGATGGGATTCGAACCCACGACATCCAGGACCACAACCTGGCGCTCTAACCAACTGAGCTACGCCCACCATCGCCGACGGCTGCATGAAGCATAGCGGCGCCGGGGGAGAAGTCCGAACCGTATACCGGGGCAGTCCCGGATCAGGCGCCCGGGGGGCCGGCGGACGGCCCGCCCGGGGCGTTCCCGTCGGGGGCCACGCGGCCCGCCTGGGCGACGCCGTAGTGGCTGGCGATCTCCCGGGCCGTGGCCGAGTCCGGCCCCGGCTGGGGAACGAAGACCGCCTCGCGGTAATAGCGCAGCTCCTGGATGCTCTCCCGGATATCGGCCAGCGCCCGGTGCCCGCCGTGTTTGGGCGGGCTGGCGAAGTACGTCCGCGGGTACCAGCGGCGGGCGAGCTCCTTGATGCTCGACACGTCCACCATCCGGTAGTGCAGGAACGCGTCCAGCTCGGGCATGTCACGGGCCAGGAAGGCGCGGTCGGTGGCGATGGAGTTGCCGCACAGCGGCACCTTCCGCGCATCCGGGATGTGGCTGCGCACGTACCGCAGCACCTGCTCCTGCGCCTCGGCCAGGGTGACCCCGGACGCCAGCACGTCGATCAGGCCCGAGGTGGTGTGCATGTCGCGGACAACGGGGAGCATGCCGTCCACCGCCTCAGCGGGAGGCTTGATGACGAGATCCACCCCCTCGTCGAGTACGGTTAGGTTACCGTCCGTAACCAGGCAGGCAATCTCGATAAGGGCGTCGCGGGCGAGGTCAAGCCCGGTCATCTCGCAGTCGATCCAGACGAGCCGGTCAGTCATCCCCCAAGACTAGAGCCTCGGCGGCGGTCCCTCACCCAGGTCGCCCACCAGGTCAGCGCCGTGGGGCCGTCCCGCGAGCGCCCGGATGTGCTCGGGCACGCCGATGCCCGGGGCGAGCGCGGGGTCGGGCTGCTGCTCACCGAACGTGAGAACCGCAGGCAGCACCCCTGCCCAGACGTCCAGTCCGTGGTCCGCAGGGTCGTCGGCGGGGGGCCCGCTGCGCACCTTGACCGACGCCTCGGTCAGCGGGACCTCCAGGACCGCGGTCGCGGCCATTTCCTTGCGGGACGGCGGCCTCGCGGCCTCCCACCGGCCGGGCACCAGCTGCTCGGTGATGACCCGCAGCCCGGTCATCCGCTCGCCGGAGTCATGGACCAGCCGGGCCGTCCCGAACACCACCGCGCACCGGTAGTTCATCGAGTGGCTGAATACCGCCCGGGCGCAGACGATCCCGTCGAGGTGCGTGACCGTGACGCAGACCTCCTGGCCGTCGGCGGCCAGCAGGCTCCGGTTGGCGGACGAGCCGTGCAGGTAGAGGCGGTCACCGTCACGGCCGTACGCGGTCGGCAGCACGACCGGGACGCCGTCGATGATCACGCCCAGATGGCAGATCAGGCCGGCGTCGAGCACCGCATGCAGGTCCTCGCGGCTGCTCCGGCCGCGCTCGGAGTGCCGGTGCAGGGCGGTCCGGGCCGTGCCGGACAGGCCCATGGCGGGTAGCGGGGTCTCAGTGCTCATGATGGACTACGGTACCGGGAAAGTGGACCGACGACAGTAGCCACTTCGAGGGAAGAATTGATGACCACTTTGATCCAAGGGCCGCCGCCGGCCCGGCGGCGGCCGGCCAGGCTGCCGGTCGAGCTGGCGGTGGCGGCCGACCGGCACGAGCCGCTGCCGCTCACCGGGCAGATCGCCGCGCAGCTGCGTGAGGCCCTCGCCGACGGCCGGCTGGCCGCCGGGGAGCGGCTGCCGTCCACCCGCGCGCTCGCCGCCTCCCTGGGCGTGAGCCGGACCGTGGTCACCGCCGCCTACACCCAGCTGTTCGCGGAGGGCTGGCTGGAAGGACGGCACGGCTCGGGGACCTACGTGGCACCGGGTGCCGCCGGGCCGCCGGGGCGTGCCCCTGATCCGGCCCTCCGGCCGGCGGGACCCGGGCCCGGCCAACGGGCCCCGGCGGTCCCGGCCCTGAGGCCGGCCTCGTCCCGGCCGGCCTCGTCCCGGCCGGCCTCGCCGGAGCCGGCCTCGCCCCCGGACGGCACGGCGGCGGTCACCCTGTGCCCGGGGATCCCGTGGCAGGCCGGCATCGACCCGGCGGCCTGGCGCCGGGCCTGGCGTCACGCGGCGGGCGGGGCGCTGCCCGCCCAGCCCGCGACGCCCGATCCCCGCGGCCAGGGGGCCCTGCGCGAGGCGCTCACCGGTTACCTGCGGCGCAGCCGCGGCGTGTGCGCTACCGCGGACCAGATCCTGGTCACCCGCGGCGTTTCGGCCGGCCTCGGCCTGATCGCCTCCGCCCTGCTCCGGCCGGGTGACCGGGTCGGCGTCGAGGAGCCCGGGTACCAGGCGGCCCGGGCGGTCTTCGCCTCCCGGGGCGCCCGGCTGGTGCCGTGCCGGGTGGACGGCGACGGCCTGGTGGTGGACGAGCTCCCGGACGGCCTGCGGCTCGTGTACACGACGCCCGCGCACCAGTACCCGCTGGGCGGCCGCCTGCCGGTGCCGCGCCGCCAGGCGCTGGCCGCGTGGGCCCGGGCCACCGGGGCGCTCATCCTCGAGGACGACTACGACGGCGAGTTCCGCTACGACGTCGCGCCGCTGCCCACGCTGTTCGGCCTCGACCCGGACGTCGTCATCTACCTCGGCACCACGAGCAAGACCCTGACCCCGGCGCTCGGCGCGGGCTGGCTGGTCGCCCGGCGGGACCTCATCCCGGTGCTTGCCACGGCCGCGGCGGAGCTCGGCGAGCGCGTGTCCGCGCCGGTCCAGCACGCCGTGACGGAGCTGCTGGCCGGCGGTGAGCTGGAGCGGCACGTGCGGCGGATGCGGCACGAGTACGCGCGGCGCCGCGCGGTCATGGTGGCGGCCCTCGGCGGGCTCACCGGCGACACCGCCGGGATGCACATGGTCCTGGAGCTACCGCCCGGCACGGCCGTGGCGGTGGCGGCGGCCGCCCGGGAGCGGGGCGTCGAGGTGGCCACGCTGGATCGCTACTTCGCCGGGCCGCCGACCCGGGAGGGCCTGGTGCTCGGCTACGGTGCCGCCGACCTGGCCGGAGTCAGCCGGGGCTGCCAGGTCATCGCGGAGATCCTGGCCGGATTGCCCGGCCCGCGCGGCGGCGTGGCCCCGCGCTGACGGCTGAGGGGGCCGGTCAGCTGTTCGATGTCGATGGCCCCCGGCCCGGCCCCGCTGCAGCCGGGTACCTGGGAGGCACCGAAGTGCCCGCCGCGGGCCCAGTTCCGGCGGCGCTGGTGCCCGGGCCGGGCCGGGCCCGCGAAGGGTGACGGGCGCCCGGCCGGCCAGTGGCGCGCCACGTGCCACGAGTCGAGCCAGCTGACGATCTCACGCGCGCGTACCACCGGGCCGTCGGTGAACGGCGCCCATGCGTGGCCGATCACGCCGATCTGCACGCAGGTCCGGCCCTCGGTGTTGACTCCGGCGAGACCGTCCCGGGCGAGCGGCGACACCGGTTCCCCTGGAGGCCGGGCCGCGGCCGCGGCCTGCTGGCGCCGGCCGCGGCCGTGGGTCCAGCCGGCGCCCGGCGTCCAGTCCGCCCCATGGGTCCAGGTGGTGTTCGGGATCCGGTCCGGGTCCTCATCCCAGTCCGGGTCCTGCGCCCACTCGTGGCCGCTCGCCCAGCGGTTCTGCCGGTGCCAGTCGCTGTCCCCGGCCCACCCCTGGCGCTGCGCGCCGGATCCCGGCGTGCGATCCGGGACCTCCGCCCAGCCGCATCCGGCGCCCCAGCCCGGCTGCCCCGCCCCGGGGCCCGGACCCCAGCCCAGGCCTGCTGACCTGGGCCCCCAGTGCGGCCCGTCGTGCCAGCCGAGCGCCCGCCCGGCCCGGACCACCGGAATGAGCTGGGCCACGTCGCCCGAGAGCGGGTTCCACACCAGATGAGAGGGGCGGCCCAGTTCGATGAGGTGCTCCGCCGCGGCCTGGGCCGACACCGTCATAGGGTCGGCGTGCAGCACCAGCCAGACCGCCCGCGGGGCGCCGCCCTTCAGGCAACCGCCATCGGCCGCCGCAGAGAGTCGCTCGGCCCCCGGCATCCACGCGTCAGTCACTACGATCCTTCCGAGGGGTCTAGACCTATGTCCGATCTGGCTCCCTTTAAGTACCTACGCCAGGGCAGCCCAATAGTCCAGAGCCCGTGCCCAGCACGGGCGGGCGGGCCCGGCACCAATGCGGGACAGGAGTGAGGGCTGTGGCGGATGACGATGTCCCCGGGATCGATGACGTCCCGCGGCTCGGCCGGTGGCTGCACGAGAACGGGATCACGCCCACCGGGGCGCCGCCCCGGGTACAGCTGATCGCGGGGGGCCGGTCCAACCTGACCTACCTGCTGGAGCCGGGCGGGGAGGCCCCGCGGCTGGTGCTGCGGCGGCCCCCGCTGGGCCATGTGCTGCCCACCGCGCACGACATGAGCCGTGAGTACCGGGTGCTCAGTGCGCTGGCGGGCACCGACGTCCCGGTGCCCGCCCCGGTCGCGCTGTGCCCGGACGCCGACCTGATCGGGGCGCCGTTCTACCTGATGGGATACGTGGCGGGGCTGGTGCTGCGCAGCGCCGGGGACGGCGCCCGCCTCACCCCCGATCAGGCACGGCAGCTGTCCGGGAGCTTCACGGATATGCTCGCCGCGATCCACGGGGTGGACCTGGGCGCCACCGGGCTGGCCAGCTTCGGGCGCCCCGAGGGCTACATGGAACGGCAGCTGGCCCGCTGGCAGCGGCAGTGGGAGCTGTCCGCCACCCGGGAGATGCCGGGATACGAGGAACTCACCCAGCGGCTCGCGGCGGACCTGCCGGGCGGGTCCGGTTCCGCCTCGGCCGGCACCCTGGTGCATGGCGACTACCGGCTGGACAACATGCTGGTCGCGCTGGGGGCCGGCGGCACCGGCCGGCCGTCCATCGAGGCCGTCCTGGACTGGGAGATGTCCACCCTGGGCGACCCGCTTGCGGATCTGGGGCTGGCCCTCGTCTACTGGACGGAGCCGGGCGACGGGGACTCCCTGGACGTCGAGTGGGCTCCTGAGGTCACCACCGGGCCGGGGTTCATGACCCGCGCTGAGATTGCCGGGCGGTACGCCGCGGCGACAGGGCGGGACGTGAGCGCGCTGGGTTACTACATGGCGTTCGGCTGCTTCAAGCTCGCCGTGGTGCTCGAGGGCATCCACGCCAGGTTCCTGCAGAACAAGACCGTTGGCGAGGGCTTCGAGCGGGAGGGGCCGGCGGTCCCGTCGCTCATCCAGCGGGCGCACCGGCTGCTCGACGAGGGTGTCTGAGCGCGGATCGTGGCTGGGGCCGGGCCGTGAACGGGCCCGGCCCGTTCACGGCCCGGACAAGGAAATGAGGCCCGGCACCCCGCTCTGGCCGGACCTCATGTCCCGTGCCCCGGCTAGTGGCCCGGTGAAAACTCGCGCCTGGCCGACCGTGCCGAGGGGCTACCGTGAGGCCCGGCACCCCGCTTTGGCCGGACCCCACGCCCTGTTCTCCGGCTGACTCCCGGGCGGCAGACCCTCCGCCCGGCGGCCTTCCGGAGAAGTACCGCGAGGCCCGACGCCCCGCTCTCGTCGGGCCTCACAAAGAAGACGCGGGGCTCCCCAGGGGGGTTGTCATCGATCCGTAAGAAATTTTGGCCGGGCTCCGGCGGCCCCGCCGTGCCCGCTAACCCCCGCAGTTGGGGGAGCAGAGCCGCCGGGCGATCGCGCTGAAGAACACCTTGCTGATCTGCGCCGGGTTGGTGATGTTGTACGCCTGGCCGCCGGTGGCGCTGGCGATCCGCTGCAACGCGCCGAAGTCACCGGCGTTGCCGAACTTGATGATGATGATCTCGACCCGCCGCCTGGGGTTGTACAGCGTGCGCAGCTGCCTGATCAGGTCCGGGGCTTTGATATCGCCGGGGGCGTTGTCCACCCCGGCCGTCATGACCAGGACGGCGTTGTCGTACCGGGCCTGGTAGGTGCGGGTCATTTCCTTGAAGCCGGCCAGGATCGAGCCGTACAGGGCCGCGGGCAGGGGGACCGGGTTGCCGGTCTTGGCGACCGCCGCGACCTGCTGGCGCCGGGTGATCAGCCCGAGCGGGGCGGGCAGCGGGCCGACGGACACGAGCTGCTTGTAGGGCAGGTTCCCGTTCAGGTGACTCGCGAACGCCCAGTCACCCATCTGGGTGCTGTCCGGGAACTGGGCCAGGCCCAGGGTCGCGGCCTGCGCGAGCACCTGTTCCAGGGTGGGCCCGCCGGGGGCGACCGGGGTGGCCATCTGCTTCGAGACGTCCAGCAGCACGAGGTCACGGGATCCGAGGCTGAGCCGCTGCCAGGCCTGGAGGCTGGTCGCCGCCTCCCCGGGGGCGGTCGCCGGGGAGGCGGCCGGCCGCCCTGTGGTCAGGCCGTACTGGCCGATCCAGGCGGGCGCGCTCCCGCTGGCGGAGCGGAAGCCCTCGTAGCGCACGTAGGACGTCGCATAGCTCGACCGCAGCGCCTTCTCGAAGGCCCGGGCCGCCTTCAGCTTCAGCGGGTCCGAGGTCGTCGTCACGTAGGGGTAGTCCAGCTGGGGCGTTCCCTGGACTGGGTAGCGGCCGGACAGCTGGTCCTGCGGGTGGGCCCGGTCGTACTGGGCGACGGCCTGCTCGGAAGCGATCGTCACCGGGTGCTCGTCCCGCTGGGCCAGGCTGGCCAGCGTGGCCAGTGCGCCGTTGCTCCCCGAATCGCGGGTGACCTGGACGTTGAACACGAAGTCGGTGAACGCGGCCAGGGTCTTCGCGCCCGTGCCGAGCACCTTCTGGAGCATCTGCTGAAGCTGGATCAACGTGGCCAGCCCGGCGGAACTCTGCCCGGGGTCCGGGAACTCCACGTGCAGCCCGAGGGCGGAGGCGGGGCCGCCGACCCGCTGCGGGAGCAGGAACTGCCAGCCCACCGACGTGCCGAAGGCCGGCATCTGCATGGCCACGGACCGGGGCATCACGATCATCAGCGGGGACCTGGCCACGGTGATCCCGGTCGGCTGGACCAGCTGGGCCCCGGCGGGGGAGCTGCGGGCCACATCGACCCACAGCGAGGAATCCGGGATCCAGGCGTCGAACCCGGCGTGGCCGGAGGATGACTTGAGCCCGGACACCTCCGCGGCCGCGGTCGAGGGCTGCACCCTGATCACGTGGACCACGGCGCAGTGCCCGTCCACGCTGTGGCGCTGCTTGTTGAACCACTTGCCGACGTGCTCGATCGCGGGGGCGACCTCGTCCGCGGCGGCCAGGTTGACCACGACCGGGTGGTCGGTGCAGGAGGCACGGGACACGACCGCTTCCGCGCCGAACGCGACCAGCAGCGTCGCGGCGATCACACCGGCCAGCGTCAGTGCGACCAGCGTGATGCGGCGCGGCCTCCGGCGCGGCTCGCGGCGGTCCGGATGCCCGGTGACTCCAGCGTTCACGGCGTCCCTCGATCAGGAAATCCGTGGTCCCCCACGGTATTGCTCCCCGACTTTATCGGGGCAATGCGGGGCAGATCAGGCGGTTCAGCGGTTTGTAATCTGTCAGGGTGGCTGGCCCTATCGAGGTACGCGACCCCGCGGATCCGCGGCTCGCCGACTACGTCTCGCTGACCGACTCCGCCCTGCGTCTCAGTATGGAGTCGCGGGACGGGGTTTTCGTCGCGGAAGGGGAAAAGGTCATCCGCCGGGCCCTCGCCGCGGGGTTCGCGGCCCGGTCCCTGCTCGTCACGGCCGGGCGGCTGGCCCGGCTGGGCAGCCTGGCTCAGGAGTGCGGCGGCCCGGTCTACGTGGTGCCAGACGACGTCGCCCGCCAGCTCACCGGCTACCAGGTGCACCGGGGCGCGCTGGCCTCGATGGCCCGGCGCGAGCTGCCTGCGGTGGCCCGGGTCCTGGACGGCGCGCAGCGGGTGGTGGTCCTGGAGGACCTGGTCGACCACGGCAATGTCGGGGCGATCTTCCGCTGCGCGGCGGCGTTCGGCACCGACGCGGTGATCTTGTCGCCGCGCTGCGCCGACCCGCTCTACCGGCGCGCGGTCAAGGTGTCCATGGGTGCGGTCTTCGCGATCCCGTACGCCCGGATGACCGACTGGTACGCCGGCCTGGCGCAGCTGCGCGCGGCCGGGTTCCGGGTGCTCGCCCTCACCCCGGACCAGTCCGCGACGCCGATCGGCGCGGCCCTCGGGCCGGGGAGGCGGCCGGGTGAACGGGTCGCGCTGCTGCTCGGCACCGAGGGCGACGGCCTGTCCTCACGCTGGATGCGCGAGGCCGACGAGTGCGTGTGCATCCCGATGGCCCCGCACGCCAGGGCGGCCGGGGTGGATTCCCTCAACGTCGTCGCGGCCGCGGCCATAGCCTGCCACGCCCTCACGTCCGCCGCGAGCCCCTGTCTCCCGTGATCACGGTCAATTCCTGCCACATAGCGCCCCTTTTCGACCGGGATCACGGAACTACTGGCGGGTAGGCGGCGCGGAGGCGGTGCTCGGCGGCCGGGCCGGCGCCGGCCCGGTCCAGGCCCAGCAGGGCAGCGCCGGCGATCGGCGGCACCTGCACCACGCTGACCTCAGCGCCCCGGGCCTGGCCGGCCAGGCGCTCGGTGATCCAGCCGAGGAGTTGCGGGTCCCGGGCGGTGAGCACGCCGCCGCCCAGCACGACCGGCACCGTCTGGCCGGCCAGGCCGAGCCGCCGGATCACCGTGCCCGCCATCGTGACGATCTCGTCGGCCAGCCGGCTGACCAGGTCGCGCGCCACCTCATCACCCCGGGCGGCGGTGGCCAGCAGCAGCGGGGCCAGGCCCTGCAGATCGTCCTCGGAGATCTTGCCGAGGTGGATCGCCACCGCGACGTCGCGCACCTCGGGCACGCCGAAGTGGCCGGCCACCACCTCGCGCAGCGCGGTCTGGGGTCCCCGGCCGTCCTCGGCGCGGATCGCCCACCACAGCGCGGCCCGGCCGAGGCCGTAGGCGCCGCCCCAGTCGCCGGTGATGCCGCCCAGCGCGAGGAACCCGGTGGTCCGGCCGTCGGGGGAGACGCCCACGCAGTTGATCCCGGCGCCGCAGGTCACCGCCACGCCCCAGGGCTGGCCGCGGGGGGTGTCCAGGCCGGCCCGGAGCACCGCGAACGTGTCGTTGGCGACCTCGGTGGTCGTGCTCCACCCGGCCGCCGCGATCATGGCGGCGAGCCGTTCCTCTTCCTCGGGCAGGTCGGCGTTGGCCATGCAGGCCACGGTGTGCGCCGCTGCCGGCCAGCCGGCCGGCCGCCCCGCGTCGGCCGCGGCCGCGCCGATCACCGCGCCGATCGCGGCCAGCACGGGCGGCGTGGGGAACGTGCGCACCCCGGGACCGCGGCCCCCGGCCAGCAG